>Ga0265338_10007408_pt1 | contig 13632 bp, 11 predicted proteins | sample 42126metaG_FD_193579 | JGI IMG/M metagenome (GOLD analysis project Ga0265338, IMG submission 193579) | Rhizosphere microbial communities from Carex aquatilis grown in University of Washington, Seatle, WA, United States - 4-21-26 metaG | ecosystem: Host-associated > Plants > Roots > Rhizosphere... | reverse complement strand
CGCGCCCCACGTTGTTCTCCTCCCAGGCTGCCTGCGCTAGGTTCATGTTGGCCACGTAAAGGAGGTGGCGAGCTTCAGCTTCGCTCGTTCGCGCGGTCACGGCGTTGGCTTGCGCTGCCGTCCGCTGCGCCTCTTCATCCGCCCGCGCCTGCAGGGCCCGGTCTCTTTCAATTCCCGTCTGACGCCACCCCATCGAAGCCAAGATAAGCCCCGCTAGCAGCGCCAGAACCATCGCGAGACCCGCGCTAAACACCAGCTTGTTGCGGCGAAAGGCTTTCTGGCACCTATAGGCCGTGCTTGGAGGCCGGGCCACGACTGGCTCGTTCGTAAGGTGCCGATTAAGGTCGGCGGCGAGGCCGTTGGCCGTTTCGTAGCGCCGCGTGCGGTCTTTCTCCAAACACTTCATCACGACCCAGTCCAGGTCGCCTCGCACCAGATGGACGAGCCGCGGGGCCTCAGACGCGCGATGTTTGGCGGTGGTGGTTAGTTCAGCATCCAACATCGTGCTTAGCCGGGTCGAGGGCCGCACGGGGTCCTTCTCGCGAATCGTGCGCAGCATTTCGTCCAATCCGAGTCGCAGCAACTCATCGGCGGCAAAGGGGGTCTTGCCCGTCAGCAGCTCATACAGCAATACGCCCAGGCTGTAGACGTCGCTGCGCGTGTCGATGTCCAAACCGCTCATCTCCGCTTGCTCCGGGCTCATATAGGCCGGCGTCCCGATAAACTGGTTCAGCTCGGTATAGATCGTCAGTTGGGTCAACCGACCCTCGGTCGCCTTGGCGATGCCGAAATCAATTACCTTGGGCACCGGAAAGCCATCGTGCACCGTAATCAGAATGTTGGATGGCTTGAGGTCACGATGAATGATTCCCTTCTGGTGCGCATGCTGGACTGCGCGGCAGACTTGAATGAACAGGTCCAAGCGCGCCCGGGTGGAAAGTCTGTTCTGGTCGCAGTAATCGGTGATACGAATACCTCGGACCAACTCCATGACGAAATACGGCCGGCCTGTGTCGGTTGCGCCGGCATCCAGCACTTTGGCTATGTTGGGATGGTCCATCATCGCCAATGCCTGACGCTCGGCATCAAAGCGAGCGACGACGGCTTTGGTATCCATCCCCAACTTGATGACCTTCAGGGCGACCTTCCGTCGCACCGGTTCCTCTTGCTCCGCCACATACACAATCCCACAGCCACCTTCGCCGATTTTCTCGCGCAGTTTGTAACGGCCAATCCGGTCGCCAGGCTTTTCAGAGACTACAAGCAAGGTCGTTCGGCTGATGGGTTGGCCGGGCAGGAAGCCCTCAGCGGCCTCGTGTGCCGCGAGCAAGGCTTGAACGCGTGCCAAGAGCGCCGAGTCCTCCCCACATGCGCTTCTCAGAAAGGTGAGCCTTTCCGCGCCGGACCCCGCATCGAGGGCCCGCTCGAAGAGCCTCTTTTCGTGATTGGTATGGTCAGCATCATCCATAAGTGTCGAGTGTCGTCTCCACTTCATAATGCGACGTACCGAACGGCTTTGGGCCAGAAATTTCTCAAAGAGTGTTTTTCAACTCCTCGTGGAGCCAAGCGCGGGCGTAGGCCCAGGAGCGCTTTGCAGTGCGCTCGGGCAGGCCGAGGACCTCGCCGGCCTCAGCGCTGGAAAGGCCGGCGAAGAACCGCAAGCGGACCAACTCAGCCCCCTGCGGGTCGCGGCTAGCCAGCTTTTCGAGAGCGTCACTGACAGCGAGCACGGTCTCATCATCACTGGCGATGGCCACGTCTATCTGGCTGAAGTCGAGCCGTACCTGACCGCCGCCGTGTTTGAAGCGCCGCTTCTGCCGCGCCTTATCGACCAGAATACGGCGCATAGCCTCGGCTGCGGCGGCAAAGAAGTGAGCGCGGTTCTGCCATTGAGGCTGTTGGTCGGCGCCGAGACGCAGCCATGCTTCATGGACAAGCGCCGTTGGCTGCAAGGTTTGCCCGGGCTGTTCCTTAGCCATGCGTGCCGCCGCCAACTGACGCAGTTCGCCATAGACGAGTGTCAGTAGTCCCTCGGCGGCTTTTTCCTCGCCTAGCCGGACCGCATCCAGAATGCGCGTGACCTCGCTCACTGAGTCGAGTCCAAAACCACCACAACCGCGCTGGCTGGATCGATTGATTTCGGCCTTCCGGGGCATTTCATGCTTCCTGGGACGATCGTTTCCGTGCCTGCACGGCAACTTGGTTGATTGGTGTTCAGATTAACTAACCATTCCTATTCGGCCAGCCCATTCTTTCCCATTCTTTGCGTTGTTGAGCCCGGCCCCGCGAGCACGATTGGTGGCGGTGGGTCATTACGCCAATCAATACCTCGAAGGATTTGGTAGATCCGCAGGAGGGATGACAAACAAAAAGATTTTGGCCCAAAACGATCCAGCACGTCGCATTGAAAAGTGGAAATGCAATTTATGAACACAAAACGAATTAACAGCGGTCCGATAGCACGATTCTGGCGCGGCCAGAGCTTCGAGGAGATTGTCCGCAGCACTTTCTACCTACTGCTGGCGGCACTGATCGCGGTGCACTTAATCCGAATCGCTTTCAACGACAGCCGGTTTTTTAGAGCTGCGGACCCGCTGGGTGGTGCCTCCTCGCTGGATTCATTCTCCGAACCGGCGACCGCCGCGGTCATCCTCAAGCGCCAGGCAGAGTCTCTGCTCCTCGACTATACAGAGGCGCGGAATGCAGCATCGGAGGTCGCGCCCACTTATCTCCCAAACCATCGAGAGGTGGACAGCCACAATAAGGTGCCCCAGGAATATACTGGCTTTGCTGGATTCGGCAGAGGATCTGCATCGGAGGTTTCCCGGATCCAGCCACTGGAACAACTGCACGCCACCATGCAGGACATGACCATCGATTTGGACCAGAAGCTCCTGGTCGTCTTTTCCGAGAATCATTTTGAGAATCAACTCCTCGATCGTTTCCTGCAATTCCTACAGGAGGCTCCCGAGCGACCGGCAGTCCTGGAATGGGTCAATCGTGCGCTGGATTACTCACGGGATTGCGGCCGCACTGAAGAATTAGAGGATGCATTGGAGCATACGGTCAGATTTCATCCTGAGCTCAAAACGACCCGTCAGTTGAAGGCACTTGTGGAATCCTGGGAAGCTAAGCAACACACGGACTTGCGCACCGACAACTGATGAACGAGGAACGCGACAACTCAAAGGAAACGGGCAAGTCAGCCTTGAAACATCGCCGAAAGCTCCAGTGGTTGCTCTTACTCCTGGCACTGGGGATGGCTATCCGTGGATGGGTTTGGATGCCAGTGTTCATCACGGGCAACAGTATGCTCCCGACTCTACACGCCGGCCAGATTGCCGGGGTTAATAAGCTGATCTATCTCTTCCGTCTTCCTCAACGCGGAGAGGTGGTGGCGGTTTGGACCGGTGACGATTTGATGATCAAACGCATTATCGGGCTGCCGGGCGAAGAGATCGCGGAGCGGGACGGGCTTTTCTCTGTCAACGGCATGACGCTGGCAGAGCCTTATGTGCAATTTAGGGACCATGGCAAAATAGACCCTGGCCGTGTTGGACTCGATCGATTTGTGGTCGCCGGAGACAACCGCCTGCAGACCCTCATCGCCATCGTGAACCGGAAACGAATTATCGGGAGGCTTAGACTCGATCATTGAGAGGAACCGACCGCCGTCCATTCACAACTACCTCGTACGAGAACATGGAAACCCACTCACGGGCTGCAATCTCATCCTGCAATCCATGTCCGCCTATCACATGAATTCCACAATTGGTGATATTTTCAAATGTTCGAGATAAATGCGCGCCCCAGTGGAATTGGACGCTAAGCCACTTGGCGATGATTACATAGCCGATGGGTTCGTGCTTTGTAACGGGCTCAACAATTCAGGGTGCGTGCCAACAACAACCAACTTGGGCGAGCCTTAGCCATCATCGCAATTTCTTATCGGTCTTCTGCACAATATGGCCCTCGGCTGAAGCAATCAGACCAGCAGCCGGTGGGGCCGGCTATCGGTATCCCTTTGATTGCCTATGGGCCTTGGGTATCAGATGGAGAAAGATTGTGCCTGTACCAATCGAGGGCCTCCGCAAGACCTTGTTCTAGTGCGTGCGTAGGGCTGTATCCCAGAAGCCTTACCGCCTTGGATATATCGGCCTCCGAATAACGGACGTCCCCCGGCCGGAAGTCTCGATAGATCGGGCGGCAGTTCTGCAGATGAGGGTACCAAGGAAGGAGTTGCTCGCGCAACACGTTATAGAGTTGGTTAAGCGTGGTCCGGGCGGAAACAGCAATATTATAGACCTCGTTCACGGCCGCTCTATCCTCCGCAGTGGCCGCTAGCAGATTCGCCTGGACGACGTTGGCCACGTAACAAAAGTCGCGGCAGGTTTCGCCGTCGCCATTGATATGGATGGGCTCGTTTTTAATCATGGCTGCAATCCATTTGGGAACAACAGCGGCGTATGGCCCGTTGGGATCCTGGCGTGGGCCAAAAACGTTAAAGTAGCGAAGGCCGACCGATTCGCAGGAGTAACACCGAGCAAAGACCTCCGCATAAAGCTCGTTTATGCGCTTGGTCACGGCGTAAGGTGACAGGCAGCGCCCGATTTCAGCCTCGCGCTTGGGCAGGCCGGGGTGGTCGCCGTAAACCGAACTGCTCGAGGCGTACACAAATCGCTTTGCTCGGTTTTGCCGGGCAGCGTCCAGTATATTCAGGAAGCCCGTGACATTGCTATCATGAGAATCCTGAGGGTTAGCGATCGAACGCGGCACGGACCCCAAGGCCGCCTGATGCAGAACGTAATCCACACCTCCAGTTGCCTGGTTACAGGCGGCTTTGTCCCGCAGGTCACCCTCGATCCGGACGAAGTTCCTCCATTTCTCCGGCCCCACCAGCCCGCGAATCTGGTCAAGATTGCGAAGCGAGCCGGTGCTGAAATTGTCCAAACCAATCACGCGCTGGTTCAACCGGAGCAGTGCCTCTACGAGGCTAGAGCCAATAAAGCCCGCAGCCCCAGTGACCAACCAAACCTTGGGCTGGCTTAACAGGCGTTCGTTCAATTTCTGATAAGTATGTTTCATTTAAGCAGCTGAAAACCCCGCCGTCTCAGTGCGACAAATGCGGGTCATATTCTGGAATTGCCTGGCGCAATTCCAGCTTTATTTGTCCCGGCTCGGGTTGATGCAACGCGAATTCATGAAGGAGGGTTTGGGCTGCGAGCCGTTGGTGGAGCCAAACCTCAGCGAGGACTCTGCCGGACGGCAAATCCACCCCAATGATGTTCAACCTCGGAAGCCAGGCCACAAACACAGAAGTGAACAGAAATAATTGTGTCCAACAATTCAGCTTGGATTTACCATAACTTGACGCTAATAATTCTTTGTTAGAAAACTAACGTGATGATCCGAGTGTTAGCGTTTTGTCCCAATGGATTAGGATTTCTCTGGGTCTGTATCGCTCGCGACGCTGTTGGGGAGGGCTCCGCAGGACAATCGAACTTAAAATGGACAAGACGTGGCATTGGTCTGATTGTCTCTCCGTAAAACTTCCGATGGTCGATTCTTGGCCTAGTCAGATTTATGTCTATGTGGTAAACATCTTTCTGCGGCGCCATGCGGAAATCGAACAACTTGCACAAGACGGGGCAAAGAAGAGACTCTAAAAACTGCTGATATTTCTCGTGGTACCGTGACCGAATGCTGCCTTACCTAGTCAATTCGTGATATTGAATCACATTACTTCATGAGTGAGGCTCCGCCCCCAAATCCCCATTTCCAACGCCTGCTGCATGATAGCCTGGTGCGGGCCGCGTACAATTGGCCCGACAAAGAGGCTTTGGTCACGGAAAAGGAGCGAGTGACCTATGGACGCTTGTTGCAGCTTGTTCAACGGTGTGCGTCAGCGTTCACCTCGCGCGGACTTAAGCGAGGAGACAGGGTGCTAATCTATGCGGACAACTCGCATGAATGTGTGGTCGCCCTGTGGGCTACGCTCTGGGCCGGAGGCGTGTTTGTGCTGGTTAACCCGCAGACTAAATCAGACAAGCTGAAATACTTGTTGGAGAAAAGCGAAGCCAAGATACTGGTCACTGACGAACACCTCAAAGTGGAATTCGGCGAAATCCTGCCAAAGTGCACATTTTTGAGCGGAGTGCTCTGCTCGAATTGTCGAGTGGGCAATCACGTTGGACCACCCAACGCTGCGGTCGAAAACTTTTGGGACGTTCTGGAAAAGGAGACGCCGTTGGGGAGCCCTATATTTAATATCCCTTTGGACGTCGCCGCCTTGATTTTCACCTCCGGGAGTACGGGGTTTCCCAAAGGGGTGACAATGACACATCAGGCGATGGTTTTTGCCAGGGACAGCATCACCCAGTACCTACGGTTGGGGCATGACGAGAGGATAATCAATATCCTGCCGCTTGCGTTTGATTATGGCCTGTACCAACTGCTGATGGCTGTGGGGTTGGGAGCCACGCTGATCCTCGAACGCTCATTCACCTACCCCGGCGCCGTTTTTGCCAGGACTCTGAAAGAAAAAGCCACCGTGTTTCCCGGTGTCCCGACCGTATATTCCACGCTGCTGTCGATGCACAAGACATCCCCAATCTGCTTTCCATCGGTATCGAGAGTTACCAATACGGCCGCAGCTTTGCCGCCCGATTACATTCCCTCGTTGCGCGAAATCTTCCCAAACGCGCTGATTTTTGCAATGTACGGCCTGACAGAATGCAAGCGAGTGAGTTACTTGGAGCCCGAGATGCTAGAGGCAAAGCGGGGTTCGGTGGGCAAAGCAATTCCGGGGACGGAGATGTTTTTGTTGTCCCCCGAAGGAACACCCGTGGGTCCCAAGGAGCCCGGAATCTTGCATGTCCGGGGACCCCACGTGATGGCCGGTTACTGGAACGACCCTGAAGCAACGGCGAAGATGATAAAACCGGGGAAGCTGCCAGGAGAGCGAGTGCTGTGCGCGCAGGACTGGTTCGTGATGGACGAAGAAGGCTATTTTTATTTCCAAGGGCGCAGCGATGACATCATTAAGACCAGGGGGGAGAAGGTTAGTCCGGTTGAGGTGGAAAATGTTCTCTACGGGCTCCCGGCTGTCAAGGAAGCTGCCGTCATTGGTGTACCCGACCAGAACCTAGGCCAGGCGATTAAGGCGTTTGTTGTGTTGGAAAAGAGTAGCGCAGTCACGGCCAAGGAGATTCAAAAACATTGCGCCGCCCATCTCGAAGGCTTTATGGTGCCGCAGAAAATTGAGTTCGTTTCGGAATTGCCAAAGACCACCACCGGAAAGATTAAAAAGGACGCATTGCGCTAATTTTTTAAGGGAATAAAGGATTTGCAATAATGGATTTTCCTCAGTCATCGCGCGACTGTGACGAGCTGCTCAAATCGTTGGTGCAACAATACGCCACTCGAATTAAGGTGCCTCCCGACAAGCCGGAAGAAAGCGTCGAAGCGGCAGTGCGCGCGCTATGGTCATGCGCCATGGGTGTCCCGAGCTCGAGTGTGGGCGCGATGAGCTTGCCTTTGGCTCCGCTCACGGATGCGCAAGTGGACCGGTTAATAGCCTTGTTGGACCGTAGAGCCAGCGGAGTGCCCCTTTGCTACCTAACGGGACGCCAGCACTTTATGGGGCTGGAGTTCAGGTCCACCGAAGCAGCTTTTATTCCTCGAAAGGAGACGGAAGTCATGGTAAAGGCCGCATGTGCTCTTCTCGTCGGGGAAATACTGCCACGCAACCCGAGACCCCGCGTACTCGATGTGGGCACCGGCACCGGCAACCTGTCGTGTTATCTCGCGCGCCAGTTCCCGAACTGCACGATTATTGCAACCGACATCTCACCAGCAGCGGCACAATTGGCCGAAGAAAATATTAAACGCCTGGGGTGCGAGGAAAAAGTGGTGGTTTTAGTGGGCGACCTTTTCGCTCCATTCAGAGACGAACAGAATAGTTTTGACCTTATTCTGTGCAATCCTCCCTATATCAGCACCTCAAAGTTGCAGCAGATTGACCCAGAAATCTCTAAGCACGAGCCGAAGTTGGCGATCGATGCCGGCCCGTTTGGTTTGGCAGTCCTGGGCCGCTTGACGCGGGATGCGCCGCTCTACGCGAAACCTGGCGGATGGCTCGCGTTTGAATTGGGCGTCGGCCAGGGCCCCGGAATTATGCAAAGGCTCTCGAAAGACGCGCGATACCAGCGGGTGAATGGCTTTATGGACGATGACAAAAATGTACGAGCCATCGCCGCTCAAATCAGTGATAATAAACCGGGCGTCCAATGAGCCGCTCAGTAATCTAAATCCGCTAAGAACGATGAACTATAAAACCGAAGTAAAGAATTTCGTTGTCTCGAATTTGCTATTCGGTGTCGCCGGAGACCTCAAGGATAACACCTCGTTTCTGGATAGCGGCACGGTTGATTCCACGGGCGTTTTGGAAATCATTATGTTTTTGGAGGAAACCTATGGTATAAAGATTGAGCCTGAAGAAATGGTTCCGGAAAACCTCGACTCGATTGACCGTGTATCGGATTTCCTCACCCGGAAGCTTGGCACCCCGACAACCAAGTGAACGCAAGCCTGACTCGAATTAAAAGGGCCATTTCAGGAGAGTGGTTTTGTGATCGGCCGACACGAAGCGAGCCCGCCTCCGAGCCGCAACACCTTTCAAGATGACAGCCCGAACCGAGATCAGCGCAGGACTTCTCAAAGTGGATTGCGCGAAGGAAGCCGATCGAATTGCGGCATTCCTGCACGAGGTGGTTTTCCGGCGTTTCCGCCGCAAGGGGGTAGTCCTGGGGATTAGCGGAGGAATCGACAGCAGCGTGGTGGCTAGTTTGGCGGCGCTAGCGTTGGGCAAAGAACACGTCCTTGGGTTGTTTATGCCCGAACGCCATTCGGCTAAGGAAACTCTAGAATTGGGCCGGACAGTCACAGAACACCTGGGTATCGAATCGGTGCATGAAGACATCTCACCCATGTTGGATGCTTTTGGGTGTTACCGACTTCAAGAAGAGGCAATCCGGCGAGTTGTCGCGGACTACGGTCCGGAGTGCAAGAGTAAGATCGTGCTGCCCTCGGTTTTGGACGCTGACACGTATCGGCTCTTTAGCGTGGTCGTGCAGTATCCGGATGGCCGCACGACCACGACGCGGCTAGATCTCACCTCGTACCAAAGCCTGATTGCCGCCACGAATTTCAAGCAGCGCACGCGGAAGACCCTCGAGTATTACCACGCCGATCGCATGAACTTCGCTGTCGCCGGCACCCCTAACCGATTGGAATACGACCAGGGATTTTTCGTCAAGCTCGGGGATGGCGCGGCGGATGTTAAACCCATCGCGCATCTCTACAAATCGCAGGTCTATCAGATGGCCCAATTTCTCGGTTTACCCGAAACCATCCGCAGCCGGCCGCCCACAACCGATACCTATTCCTTGCCCCAATCCCAGGAGGAATTCTATTTCTCGCTTCCCTACGACAAAATGGACCTGGTTCTTTATGGGAAGAATAACGGCTACAGCCCGGCCGAAGTGGCCCAGGGCATGGGACTGAGCCAGGAGCAGATCCAGCGGGTCTTTCGGGACATTGAAGGAAAGAGGAAAGCGGCGAATTATTTGCATTCTCCGCCAGCTTTGGTGGAGGAAATCCGTTGATTTTGGCACAGGCCGAACGTTTCGTGCAGCGTTCTCTAAAATCAAACGTGTCTCAATGGGGTGCGAATCGCAATCGGCGACGAGGCGGCCAGAGCGTCGATAGGCTGCAGAAACTATCTGGTTGCAGCTCGTCCCGGAAGCTTCTTGTCGAGCGGGCGCCGCAGGCCTTCAACACTCGCTACCCGACAATCTGAATGTGCGGCATCGCGGGAATACTCGATTCCGAGCGCCGGGAACCGGTGGCTGAGCAGGATATTCGGCAGATGCTGGCGATGATCCGGCATCGGGGGCCGGATGAATTCGGAATTTACTTGGATGGACCCGTAGGTCTCGGAAGCGCAAGGCTGAGCATTATTGATCTGAAGACCGGGCAACAACCGATTTCCAACGAAGATGGGACAAAATGGGTCGTTTTTAACGGAGAAGTTTTCAATTACGTCGAGCTGCGACCCGAGTTGGAGGCACGTGGACATAGGTTTACCACGACGTCCGATACGGAGGTCTTGGTCCATGCTTATGAAGAATGGGGACCCACCTGTGTGGAACGGTTCAATGGCCAATTCGCATTCGCGATTTGGGATACGCGGGACCAGAGCTTGTTCCTGGCGCGAGACCGTCTGGGAGTCCGACCGCTGTTCTATGCTATAAAGGATGGATCGCTGATTTTCGGTTCGGAGATCAAAGCCATCCTCGCTTCGGGCCGCGTCCAAGCCGAGATCGAGCCGACGTCCCTAGGACAAATCTTTACCTATTGGTCCCCGCTCTCCCCGGCGACGGTTTTTCGAGAGGTCAAGGAAATCCCGCCCGGACATTATCTGCTGGCGCGGCAAGGGAACGTAACGGTGAGGCGCTATTGGGAGCTCACTTTCCCCGATGCAGGGACAGATTCAAGCTCGAACAAGCCACAGAATAGCGCCGAGGAATACGCGAACGGATTGAGCGATCTACTTGTGGACGCAGCGAAAATCCGTTTGCGGGCGGATGTGCCGGTTGGGGCGTACCTGAGCGGGGGATTGGATTCCTCGATCATCGCCTCCATCATCCGTAACTTTACGACCAATCGGCTCGATACGTTTTCGATCGCCTTTGATGACTCGGAATTCGATGAAAGCGCCTTTCAAACACAGATGGCGCAGTTCCTGGGAACAACGCACCAGGTGGTGAAGGCGACCCATGCCGACATCGGGAAAGTGTTCCCTGAGGTGATCTGGCACACGGAGGTGCCGATCGTGCGCACAGCGCCGGCGCCGATGTTCATGCTCTCCAAGCTGGTGCGCGATTCCGGCTATAAGGTGGTATTAACCGGCGAGGGCGCGGACGAGTTTTTGGCAGGATATGATATTTTCAAGGAGGCGAAAGTTCGGCGTTTTTGGGCAGCGCAGCCCGAATCAAAATGGCGGCCCACATTGTTAAAAAGGCTCTACCCCGACATCGCCAACCTTTCGAGGAACAACTCCGCGTTTTTGGCGGCGTTCTTTCGCGAAGGCCTGACGGACGTCGAGTCGCCGCACTACTCGCATGCGTTGCGATGGCGCAACGGCCGACGGAATTGCCGGTTTTTGAGCGACGAAGTGATCCAGCGAAGCAACCCCGCTAACGCCGTCGAGCAGTTGTTGCCTGGAGGTTTCGCCGCCTGGTCCCCCCTGTCCCGCGCGCAGTACCTGGAGATAAAAATATTCCTGTCACAGTATTTGCTGTGCTCGCAGGGGGATCGGATGGGCATGGCGCACTCGATTGAGGGACGGTTTCCGTTTCTGGACTACCGGGTGGTGGAATTTTGCAATCGATTGCCGGAGAAGTTGAAAATGCGCGGGTTGACGGAGAAGTACCTGTTGAAAAAACTGGGAAAGAAATGGTTGCCAAAGGAGATCTGGCAACGTCCGAAGCGCCCCTACCGGGCACCGATCCACCGAAGCTTTTTCAACGAGGCAACGGCTGACTACGTGAAAGAGCTTTTATCGCCAAAAGAAATTACCGGGACGGGGTATTTTAAGCCGCAGCCGGTTGCACAGCTGTTACAAAAGATCAACCGAGGGATGGCGGTGAGCGAGTCCGACGACATGGCGCTGGCTGGGATCTTGTCGACCCAGTTGGTCCATCGGCAGTTTATTCAGGAGTTCAGACTGGCTCCGACACTTTCAAGGACGGAAAAGGTTAAGGTGTGCCACGGACGAGATAGGGAAGCCCACAAAAGACCGGAAGACGGAGCGGTCGGTGTGTGAGTGAACCCCGGTTTTGGCCACTGGCGTCAAAGCGCTGAGGTTGTGGCCGATCCGATTCGACAGGGTTCGCACCTGCAGCCCCGCAGCATTGAAGTGCTGCTCACGAGGGTTTATTGAGATTGAGAGGCCTTTGTTGCCATCGCCCATTCAGCACGGAGATATGGCCACGGGCTTTGGGACCACAGGCCAGTTCCCGGGATCCCTTGATTCTTGATCTGCAATCTAGCGAAGTCGCCGGGTGCTCTCAAAGACGGCTTCATATTCAGCCAAGATGTGACCTATATCGAATAGCGTCTCTGCCTTGCGCCTTGACTCTTGTCCCATTTGCTCAAATTGCGAGTCAGTCAACTCGGTGACCCGCCGCAAAGCCTTCGCGATGCTCTCGGGAGAGTCCGGGTCACACAGAAAACCGTTCTTTCCATCTTCCACCAAGCGCCTGGCATCACACACGTCACTCATAATAATCGGCTTGCCGCAGGCCATCCCCTCACACACCACGTTGGGTAAACCCTCGTACTCGGAGAATAGTCCCACTACATCAGCCCGCTGATATTCCTTTTCGATCTCCTGGACGGGTGGATGGAACCGCAGAAACGGCTCCAGCCGGTGCCGCTTGATAAATTCAGTGGCCGCCAGCAGAGGACCCTGGTCCGCAGGGGTTGCACCAAACCAGTCCGTGATCACACCTCTTCCGCCGCTCTGCTGGAGCAGATACAGCGCTTGGGCCAGTCCCAGCATGTTCTTTTTCTCCTGGTAACTCGCCGCCACCACCATACGCACAGGCGAACCGGACGCGCGGCCCGAACCAGTTGGAAGCGACGAACCAAACCGCTCCAAATCCACCGCATTGTAGATGGTAGTGAGTTTGGGGCGCAACTCAGGCCACGCTCCCTCCAAGGTCAGACGGTTGGTGTGCGAATTTGCCACAACCCGGTCGGCAAACCGGTGCGGCCAGGCCAACCAGCGCCGGAGGCCCCGACCGGCGTCGGGATGCGCGATGCGTTCCCCGGCCACCAGGCCCCAATGCCGGTTAGGCAGTCCGGCCAATTCCGAGTAGAGGCTCGGAGCCCTCTGAAACGCCAGGACGACATCCTGCCAGCCCTGCCGGAGAGCCCGACGAACCTCCCAAATTCGGCGCACGCGGCCTGTCTTTTTGATGCACAGGCATGGGATCTTTGCGGCCTCCAACTCAGGAAGAAAATGGCCGCCGGGATGATAAATGAGAAAACGGACCTCGTGACCTCGGCGTTTGAACCCAATCGCCATCGTAACCAACTGACGTTGGGCTCCCCCCGAACCAAGACAGTCAATAAAGCAAAGGATCCGCATGTGACGCCTTCACTCCAATGAAGGTGCTGGAAGTCACTCCGCTGTCTTCGAAAAACTCTTCTCCTCGGTCCTGGCCTTCAGTCCCGCAACTTCGTTCCAAAGGGAAACCAGACGTCCAAAAACCACATCGGTGGTGTAAGATCGCTTCACCCTGGTGTGCGCCCGCCGGCCCAAAGTTTCGCGCAACTGGGGGTCCGACAGGAGCTGGCGGAGCGCGGCAGCCAGCACCGTTGCGTCGCGAGGTTTGATCACCAATCCGCAGAATTCACCGCTATCAACATCGAGGATCTCAGGCACCGCCCCAACTCGGGTGCTGATGATTGCTTTGCCGGCAGCCATTGCCTCAAGAATGACGTTGGGGAACCCCTCCGTATACGAGGGCAGGACAAAGATCTCGGCCGATTGCATGCATTTCC
>Ga0265338_10007407_pt1 | contig 13632 bp, 14 predicted proteins | sample 42126metaG_FD_193579 | JGI IMG/M metagenome (GOLD analysis project Ga0265338, IMG submission 193579) | Rhizosphere microbial communities from Carex aquatilis grown in University of Washington, Seatle, WA, United States - 4-21-26 metaG | ecosystem: Host-associated > Plants > Roots > Rhizosphere... | reverse complement strand
ATCGACCCGTTGCTCGCCCTCCGTCGTACCGAGGAACACCACCCCGTTCCGGCTCACCAGGTCCCGGCCCTCGACCAGCTCGACGCCCATCTGGCGCGCAAGCAAAGAGTGTTCGAAGTACGCCGAGTTGTAGGCGCCCGGTGTCAGCACCACCACCAACGGGTCGGCGACCCCCGCAGGCACCGACTCACGCAGCGCCGACAGCAACCGGGAGGGATAACTCGAGACCCGGCGGACCCGCTCGCTGCCGAACAGGTCGGGCAACACCCGGGCCATCGTCCGCCGGTTCTCCAGCACGTAGCTCACGCCGGATGGGGTTCGCAGGTTGTCCTCGAGGACGCGGAGCTCACCGGCCGCGTCGCGCACCAGGTCGATGCCGGCGACGTGAATCCGGACGCCGTTGGGCGACTCGATCCCGTGCGCAGCGCGATGGAAATGTTGAGAGGTCGTGACCAGCCGGCGCGGCAGCGCCCGATCGGTGAAGGCCCGCCCCTCGCCGTAGACGTCGGCGAGAAACGCCTCGAGAGCGCGCACCCGCTGCGCAACCCCGCGTTCGATCAGGCTCCACTCGTCGGTGCTGAACAACCGCGGCACGACGTCGAGCGGGAACGGCCGCTCCTCGCCGGACAGCGAGAACGTGACGCCGGCATCGGTGAACGCACTCGACAGCGCGTTGCCGCGGGCGGCCAGGTCCGACATCGACAGTGCTTCAAGCGCCGCCACTACCGATCGGTACGCCGGACGTGGCGACCCGTCCGGCGCGAAGACCTCGTCGTACGCGCCGGTGGTCCGCTGTCGCTCGACGTAGCCACCGAGCAGGTCGCCCATGGTGGAAGGTTAGAGCCGACGAACGAATGGCTAGCCGTCGGCCGCGCCGCGTGCACCCACCCGATCGGCGAGCGCGACGGCGTCGGTGGTCGGGGCGTCGCACACAAAGCCCCGGCAGACATAGGCCGCGCCGGACGGCCGGTCGGCGAGCAGCGGGGAATCACCGCCGGTAACGACGACGGCGCCCGGTGAGGTCGCGCGCCGAGCTACCGCGGCCAACTGCGGTGCCCCGACGACCGCGATCTCCAGCGGCCCGGCAACGAGTGCTTCGGCCGCGGCCGCCGACCAGCCGGCGAAGCGCGGAAAGCGCTCGATCAACGGCGCCGCCTTGCCGATCGCGACCGCGGCGGCGTCGCGAAAATCGGCGCGCCCGGTGAGGGCAGCGGCGGTCAGCAGCGCCGCAACAACCGACGAGAAACCCGACGGGGTCGCGCCATCGGTCGGGTCCTGTGGTCGTCGTACCAACCGCTGCGCGTCGTCGGCGGTGTCGAAGAATCCGTTCGCGCCGTCGTCGAAGTGTTCGGTCGCCACTTCGAGCAAGTCCTCGGCAACGCTGAGCCACCGGCGTTCGCCGGTCGCCTGGTGCAGGGCGAGCAAGCCCTCGCTGAGGTCGCCGTAGTCCTCGAGCACACCGACCGGGTCGCCGACTTCGCCGTTGCGCGACACTCGTCGGAGCCGGCCGTCGACGAGATGATGCTCAGCAAGGAACCCGGCACATCGGGACGCCGCGTCGATGAAGTCGTCCCGGCCGAAGAGCACGCCGACTTCGGCAAGCGCAGCGATCGCCAAGCCGTTCCACGCCGTGACCACCTTGTCGTCACGTGCGGGTGGCACCCGCTGCATCCTGATCGACAGCAACCGCTCGCGCTCGCCGCGATACTCCTCCTGGTCAGCCGGATCGGTCAGCAGCTGAAGCACCGACCGACCGTGCTCAAAGGTTCCGCTCGCCGTCACGGTGAAGATCGCCGCAGCCCGTTGACCCACCTCATCCGGAGTCCAGACGTAGTAGCGACCCTCCTCGCCCTCGCTGTCGGCATCGAGCGACGACGCGAAGCCACCCGACTCGGTGAGCAGGTCGGCGAGCATCCACTCGCACGTCTCGATCGCTACCCGCCGGCCCAGCGCCGAGCCGCTGAGCCGCCACCAATGGGCGTAGACCCGGGCCAGCAATGCGTTGTCGTACAACATCTTCTCGAAGTGCGGGACGACCCAGTGCGCGTCGACCGAATAGCGGGCGAAGCCGCCGCCGAGCTGGTCGTACATCCCGCCGCGCGCCATTCGCTCGCAGGTGATGTCGACGATCTGGGCGCTGCGACCCGAGCCGGATCGAGCCGCGTGCCGCAGCAAGAACTCGAGCACCATCGACGGCGGGAACTGTGGGGCGCCGCCGAATCCGCCGGTGGTGTCGTTGTGGCCGTCCGACAGGACGGACGCGGCCGCATCGAGACCGGCCGCGGTCACCCCGGAGCCGGACAGCGGGGATGCCGCGCGCTCGTTCAACTCCGCGATGATGTGCGCGCCGGACTTCTCGATCTCCGTCCGGCGAGTCGACCACGCCTCCACGATCGACTCGAGCAGCCGCCGGAACGACGGCATGCCGGGCCGGTCGTGCGGCGGGAAGTAGGTGCCGCAGAAGAACGGCTCGCCGGTCGGCGTAAGGAAGCAGGTCATCGGCCAGCCGCCGCTCCCGGTCAGCGCTTGAGTGGCCTCCATGTAAACCGCGTCGACGTCCGGCCGTTCCTCCCGGTCCACCTTGATGCAGACGAAGTGCTCGTTGAGATACGCCGCAGTCGCCTCGTCCTCGAAGGACTCGTGCGCCATGACGTGACACCAGTGACATGCGGCGTACCCGACGCTCAGCAGGATCGGCAGCTCGCGCTGGGCGGCACGCTCGAACGCCTCGTCGCACCACGGCCACCAGTCAACTGGATTGTCCCTGTGCTGCAACAAATATGGACTGTTCGAGTCCGCCAGATGGTTGGCCATGCACTCGACTCTAGGTCTTACGCCAACGGGGCCGACGCGTGTCGGACTGTGCCGAAAGGCATACGAGACAGACACAAGGAAACCAGTGGCAGTCTCTGTCTAACCACCGTGAGTGTGCCGTCGCGACGCCGAGGCGTCGTCGAAGCCAAGACCTACCGGCACGTACTTGGGCGCCTTGCCGGGCCTCATAGGGGCGTGGTCGACGTGGGCGCGCGGCGCTCCTGCAACGCTGAACCACCGCTCGAGTCGGAATGGTCAGCGCATCGATGAGCCGCACGCACGATGCAAGCGGCTCCAGCAGAAGTGGCTAGCCGAAAAGCGGACTTAGGGAGGCGATATCTTATCGATTGAACTCGGACCGACCATCGGCAGCAGTGAGGAGTACGTCGGTGAGAGTCGCGAAGTGCGGCGTCGAGAAGTGGAAGTCAAGCCTCAGTCAGCGTGGCGGGCCGACGATGACGTTGCCGTAGTTCGCTGACACCACAGGGTCGGGCGTGACCTGGAAGCCGGGCGGGCGCGAGGTGGACTTGTCGCGCCCGGTCTCTCGGAACATCCCTTCGATGCCTGCCGGCGTGTTGATCATCAGAAGGTCAGCTTTCTTGGAGGTGATGCGGTATGCGTGCGGGATGTCCTTGGGCAGAAAGACAATTCCGCCTTCTGACAGCTCGCTCTGCTGGTCGTCGACCCAGACGAGGGCGGTGCCTTTGATCAACAGGAAGACCTCGTCCTCACGGGTGTGCTTGTGGTACGGCGGTGCATCGCCTTCGCTGACGTCGAAGCGTCCAACCATCAGTTGGCCATTGGTTGACGCGCTGTCGAGCAGGATCGCGAGGGTTCCGCCGTCTAGCCATTCCAGTTGTTGCTGCTGTTCGGATTGTGAAATGTAAGCCATGCTCATAAGGCTCTCCTGACCTGATCGTCGAATGTCATCAGCTAGTTAGAGCGACTGGAGCACGCGGACGCGGCCGGCGATGGCGCGCTGGGCGGCATCGCTGTTGTAGGCGATGACGTCGAACTCATGCGGAGCACCGGGCGTGAGGGTGAGGTCTACCGGGACCGCGCCCTGGCTGAGCGTGATGCCGTAGCGCAGGTCTTCATCGCGAAAGATGTCGAGTTGCCCGGCCTCGATGTACGCGGGTGGGAGTCCGCTGGCGTCGGCGAGTCGCGCCGGCGCCGCATCGGGCGGGACGGCGTCACCCCCAGCGTTGTCGCCAAGGATTGCTTGCCAGGCAGTGATGTTGTCGTCGTAGGTCCATGCGGCGTACGGCGCGATGTCGGGGTCGGGGACAGTGTTCCGGTCGTCCAGCATCGGGAAGATCAGCAGCTGCCGGGCAATCGGCGGCCCGTCATTGTCGCGCGCGAGGATCGACACGGCGGCCGCCAGCCCGCCGCCGGCGCTGTTGCCCATAACAGCGATCCGGGCGAGGTCGACACCGAGTTCCTCGGCATGCGCATGTAGCCACGAGAGTCCTGCGTAGGTGTCGTGCAGCGGGGTGGGATACGGATGCTCAGGCGCGAGGCGGTAGTCAACCGACAGGAAGGGAACCCCGCTTCGGGACACGATCCGGCTGACGGGTCCGTCCCAGGCTGCGACGCTGCCGAGGATCATCCCGCCGCCATGCAGATAGAGCACCGCTGATCCGGGCTGCGGGCCGTTCTTGGTGTACCAGCGCAAGAGCAGGGTGGCGCCGTCGTCGGTGATCAGGTGATAGTCGGTGGTGGTGACATCAGCTGCGGTGGGTTCGAGCTTGTTGATCGTGGTCAGCATCGGGTCGAGGGTGGTGCGGCGTCCAGTGACGTCGCCGGCCGCCAGCGGGGGGGCGTCGCCGGCGTGCTCCATGATCGGGGCCAGCGCGGCGGCGATCTGAGGATCGAGCGCGAGAGTCATTCAGCGCTGCAACGTGAGCGCGATGACTGGTATCGACCGGGACGTCTTCTCCTGGTATCCGGCGAAGCCGGGGTTGCGACTGGCCTGAAGTGCGTAAACCTCGCCGCGCAGCGGATCGGGAAGAACGTCAGCTACCACGGCGTACAGCTCCTCGCCGAGCTCGACGTCAATATCCTCGGGGTGGGCGACGATGTTGTGGAACCAGGCCGGGTCCTGGTCGGCCCCCGCGGCTGAGGCGAAGACGTATACCCGCGTCGAATCCTGCTCGTCAGCCAGGTACATCATCGGGCTGGTGCGCCGCTGACCAGACCGGGCGCCGGTGGTGGTGAGCAGTAGCAACGGCGCGTCACCGAAGGAAGCGATCCGCCCGTTGCTGGCACGGAACTCGGCGATGTTCTTCTTGTTGAACGTCAGTGCCTGTTCTTTATCCATGCCTTGGTCCTCGCGATCGACAGAACCCCCACACGGCGCGACCCAGGGTGGCCATCCGACCCACGGTGGAGGTAGTAAGCGGACGAAATCGTCCGCTTCCAACGTAGGGTAGGGCCGTGGGCGAGTCAAGAACGGCCATCATCAGGCCGGTGAGCGAGCCAGCGGGGTCATCTGCCAGCACGGGTTCGAAGGAACGTGACCTCCGTCGCGATGCGGCCACCAACCGTGACCGCGTACTCGCCGCCGCCGCCGCGGCGGTCAGGCGGGAGGGCGCTGGAGTGCCGCTCGCGACCATCGCCGCGGACGCCGGGGTCGGTGTCGGCACGCTCTACCGGCGTTACCCGTCGCGCGAAGCCCTGCTCGCGGCGCTCACGCAACGGTCCTTCGGGCTCGTCGTTGACGCAGCCCACCACGCCGCCGAGAGCAGTGAAAGGGCGATCGACTGCCTCCGCGACTTCATCGACCGGACCATCGAGCACGGCGCCAATCTCGTGCTTCCCCTGCATGGCGGTCCCGTACCGCTCGACCAAGAGACCATTGACCTCAGGACCGAGGTCCAGGACACCGTCCAGCGCATCCTCCACCGGGGTCGGCAAGACGGCAGTGTCCGGCCCGACGTCACCGCCCTCGACATCATCGTCTTCGGCGCGCTCCTCGCCCAGCCACTCCCCCACGTTCCCGACTGGAACCTAACGGCCCGTCGAATAGCAGCTATCCACCTCGACGGTCTCGCCGGCACCGCAGCCACCGCGACCGAACAGTGACGAACGACCTGGACGTCGCCGACTTCCAGATCGCCGTTCCTGACGCCGATCTGGACGATCTGCACCGACGCCTCGCTGCCACTCGTTGGCCACGCCGGTGGCCCGAACCAAGCTGGGCTGCCGGAACCGACCAAAACACCCTCGAACACCTAGTCACCTACTGGCGCGACGGCTTCGACTGGCGAACTCACGAGGCACGACTAAACGCCGAGCCACAGAAGGTGGCCAACGTAAGCGGGCAGCAAGTCCACTTCATCCATGTACGCGCGGCGGCACCAAACAGGGCTACCGATCGTGACCACGAATGGCTGGCCGAGCACCTTCGCCGAGATGATCCCGCTCGCCCATCGACTCGCTGACCTCGGCCATGACGTCGTCGTGCCGTCCCTGCCCGGATTCACGTTCTCCGACCAGCAGGCCACCGCAACCGGTGAGGTCCCGACGTCCGAGCTGTGGCATCGCCTAATGACCCGGCTCGGATACGACCGGTACGTCGCGCACGGCAGCGACCTCGGTGCGGGCATCACCTACCGTTTGGCCGCTGTACATCCCGACATCGTGGCCGGGATCCACCTCATGGCCGTGATGGGCGCGAGCAACCACGACCACCGGGCTGGGTGACCCCGCCGGGCGGCGCGATGCGCGGGCGAGGGTCCGGCGATGGCGACGAGAGGACGGCATCGCCGATGCGTCGTCAGCTGTTAGGCGCGGCGCGCTCGCGGCCGGGCGCGACCAGAGTGCGCAGTCCGGACTCGAGCAATTCCAGCTTCTCTTCCCCAATCTGCGCCGACCAGCGGTCGCGCACGTTGTCGAACAACGCCGCACCGATCCGCACCATGTCGCGGCCGCGGGGCGTAACGATGAGCAGCTTGCGGCGACCGTCCACGGCATCGGTCTGACGCTCGATATAGCCGAGGGCTTCGAGCGCGGCGATCGACTTGGCTGCTGCCTGCCGCGAGACGCCCAGGCTGCGAGCAAGCTCGGATGCGTTCCGGGCGCCACCGTCTACGGCTTGGAGCGCGAACTCATGGCTTGCGGTCACCCCGCGATGTCCTCGCTGTTCAAGCTCGGCGACGACCTCAACGACCATCGCGGTGAAGCCAGCGAGAAGCAGCATCGCTAGCTCAGCACCGCGCGAGGTGTCCACGTGTCGACGCTAGCGAGCGCAACACAATTTGACAACCTAGTTGCCGATCGGAGAGAATGACAACCACATTGACAAATCGCGCCATCCTTAAGGAGAGCACGATGATGAACACGAAGAGCCCCCCCGCCACCATCCCCGAGGTCGACCACCACGCTGCAGCAGTGAACGGCACGACACTGCACTACGTCTCAGCCGGAGCTGACGGCTCACCGGTCCTGCTCGTGCACGGTTTCCCCGAATCCTGGTGGGCGTTCCACAAGGTCATCCCGCTTCTCGCCAGAACCCACCGTGTGTTCGCGGTCGACCTTCGAGGATTCGGCGACTCCGACAACACACCCGGCAACTACGACAGCGCGACCGCAGCGGAAGACCTGCACCAGCTCATCCAGACCCTCGGTCTGGGCGCGGTCCACCTGGTCGGCCAAGACATCGCCGGCGGGACCGTGTTCCGACTCGCCGCGACCCACCCAGAAGACGTCGCCAGCCTCACCGCCATCGAGATGGGCCTCGCCGGATTCGGACTCGAGGGCTTCGCCGACATCACCCACGGCGGCTCCTGGCACATCGGCGCTCTCGCCGCCCCCGGGATCGCCCAAATGCTGTTCCCTGGCCGCGAACAGCAGATCCTCGGCCAATGGGCCTTCCCCTCGATGAGCGCCGTGCCCGGCGCGATCTCGCAGGACGACGTCGACGAGTTCGCCAGGGTCTACTCCCGAGCAGACGGCTGGCGCGGACCGATCGGCCTCTACCAGTCCATGCTTTCCGAGGGCGAAGAGCTCAAAGCCCTCGCGACCTCCAACCCACTCACGATGCCTGTCCTGGCCGTCAGCGGATTCGGTGGCCCAGTCACCGTCGCAACGCTCAGCCAGGTCACCCAAGGCGACGTCGCATCGATACAGCTCGACGGCATCGGGCACTACATCGCGATGGAGGCTCCCGACGCTCTCGCTGAAGCAATCCTGCCCTTCATCAGCGACATCGCCGCCTAGACCAACCGGCGCGATCAACGACAGCAGCTGCCGACATAACAGTTCGGCGAGCCACTGCACCGATTGCGATCATTGCCTCGCAGGGCGTGTACCGGTAGACCTCCACCAGCACCCCTCGGGCGATCTCGAACGCAGGGTTGCCAACCATCCGCCCGAAGCCTTGAGGCACTTCCTCACGGTACGACTGCCGTCCAGCTACCGCAACGCTCGGCCACGGCTTGTTTAGGTGTGAAGACTGCGCCCGAAACTCCATCAAACCAAGCCGCTAAGCGCGCAGTTGACCAGGTGGCCGACGGCTCTCGATCCCGGTTGCTCTGTGCGGGGCGGCGACAATCGTTGGCTAAGTGTCGACCGAGGGTCCAGTGGTCAACGCGAGGACGACGAGCTGGGCCCGATCGCGGGAGCCGGTCTTGGTCATGGCGCGGTTGACGTGGGTTTTGACTGTCAGGCGAGACAGAACGAGTCGTTGGGCGATGTCGTCGTTGGTGAGGCCTCGGGCGACGAGCCCGACGATTTCTCGTTCTCGCTCGGTGAGCTGGGCGAGCGGGGATGGGCCTGTGGAGGGTTGCGCTGCGGGTGATGACATGTAGTGGGTGATCAGGGCCTGGGTGGCTCGGGGGGACATGAGGGTGTCTCCGGCGGCGATGGTTCGGATGGCGTCGAGGAGCTCGGTGGGCTCGACTCCTTTGCCGAGGAACCCGCTTGCGCCGGCGCGGAGAGCGTCGAAGACGTGCTCGTCGAGCTCGAAAGTCGTGAGGATGAGGACTCGTACGCGGGTGAGCCCTGGGTCGTTGATGATGTGGCGGGTGGCTTCGAGCCCGTCCATGCCGGGCATTCGCACGTCCATGACGATGACATCGGTGGGTGTGCTGCGCAAGATCTCGAGTGCCTCGCGTCCGTTGCTCGCTTCGCCGACAACTTTCAGGTCGTCGGTGGAGTCGATGAGGGCGCGGAAGCCGCCGCGGATGAGGGACTGGTCGTCGGCGAGGACGACGCGGATCACGGCTGGCTCATGGCAAGTGGCAGCACCGCGTGAACCTGGAACTGTCCGTTGAGGCTGGGACCGGCGGATAGCCGCCCGCCGACGGCGGCGGCGCGTTCTTTCATGCCGATTAGGCCGTGGCCGCTTCGCAGTGTGGCGGAGGTGACGGTGGGGTTAGTGACGCACAGCGACAGGGAGTCGGGGGCGTAGGTGATCGCCGCGTGCGCGCTGCCGGTGCCGTGCTTGTGGGCGTTGGTCAGGGCTTCCTGCAGGACCCGAAACGCGACGAGGTCGACGGCGGGGCCCAGAAGCCGCGTGGCACCGGTCTGGGTGAGCGCGACGGTCAGACCGGATGCCTTGAACGAGTCGATGAGCTCGCCGAGCTGGTCTAGCCCTGGCGAGGGCGCGGATGTGGTGGTCTCGTTGGGGTCGCGGAGCACGGACATGATGCCGCTGAGCTCGTCGAGCACGGTGCGGCCGGCTCGCTTGATGTGCTCGAGTGCCGCCGCCGCGGCGTCGGGTTCGGTGGCGATGAGGTGGCTGGCGACACCGGCTTGAACGGTCACGACGGCCATATGGTGGGCGACGACGTCGTGTAGCTCGCGGGCGATTCGTAGTCGTTCTTCCGCGACCTGGCGGCGGGCTTCGTCGTGTAGTGCATCCTCGGCGCGCAGCGCGCGCTCCTCGACGGAGGCGATGTAGGAGCGGCGGTTGCGGACGCTGTCACCGACCGCTACTGCCAGCGCTGTCCAGGCCAAAAGGGAAAGGATCTCGGCGCCGACGGACCCGTCCCGGGGTGAGAACGCGGTGGAGACCAGCAGTGCCGCGGCTGCCGCGCCCCAGCTGATGAAACTGGTGCGGCGGCCGGTTCTGACCGCGACCGTGTAGAGCGCGAGCAGAACCGCGACGAGCGCGGCGGTGCGGGTGGTGGTGCACGCGGTCACGACGAACACCGCCGCGGTGACCACTGCCAGGACCGCCACCGGCCAGCGGTTGCGCGCCGCGAGCGCCAGGCACGCGACAACGGTGAACGTGATCGCTGTCGCGGACCTGCTGAGCACGTGACCACCGCCACCCGGTGGTGGGACGAGCAGCACGAACACCAGCAGCGCACCGGCGAGCGCGGTGTCTGCGGCGGCACCCCAGCGGCTGAGCGCGCTTCGTGGTGTCCACCGGGCCCTCATGGTCTTGACGATAGGCGGGTCAGACGGCCCGCGCGCCCTGCGGCCGCAGTACCTGCGGCTACTACAGGCGCAGTACGGCACCCGGAAACGGCCTGCGCTTAGACGACGCGCCGCCATGCCGGCCGCTGGCACCTTGGAGATATCGGCAACCGTGCCGCTCATCACCCGAAGGACCAGCCCATGACCCAGCAGCTCGCAGACACCTCAACCCCGGTGAGCACCCGCCCCGCTGCCGGTCGCGGCCGCATGCTGAGCCTGATCGCGGTCGGTGTGGCGGCCGCGGTCGTCGGCAACCTGATGATCTCCGTAATCGCCCGTGCCGCCGGGGCATCCAGCAGCTTCACCCCGCTTCATCCCGCCACGTTCATCCCTCTGACGGTCTTCGGGCTCATCGCCGGCGCGGTCGGGTGGAGTGTGATCCGGGCCCGAGCGACCCGGCCCGGCAGCGTCCTTCGCAAGACCGTCCCCGCCGTGGTCGTGGTCTCGTTTGTTCCGGACATCGCTGTGCTCGCCTCAGGTCAGATGACCGGTGTCAGCGCAGGCGCGGTTTTCGCGCTGATGTGCATGCACCTGATGGTTGCGGCAGCCGCCATCCCGGCGTACGCCCGCGCGCTTCCCGTCCACGACCGGTCGCCCGCGGCCCGCTAGTCCGTCCCACACCCGCACCACTAACAAGGAGTCAGAGCATGATCGAAGTTGAGCACGTGTCCAAGACCTACGGCGAGAAGGTAGCGGTCGAGGACCTGTCCTTCGTCGTTCACCCCGGCATCGTGACGGGCTTCCTCGGGCCGAACGGGGCCGGCAAGTCCACCACGATGCGAATGATCGCCGGACTTGACCACCCGACCAGCGGGCGCATCCGGGTCAGCGGCACCAGCTACCGGGCAAGCTCCGCGCCGATGGGCGAGCTGGGGATGTTGCTCGAGGCCAAGTCGATCCACACCGGACGCTCCGCCCGCAACCACCTGCTCGCCCTCGCTCAGACCAACGGGATCGGGCGGCGGCGCGTCGAGGAGGTCATCGACATGGTCGGCTTGGGAGACGCCGCTGGTAAGCGCGTCGGCGGCTTCTCCCTCGGCATGGGTCAGCGCCTTGGGGTCGCGTCCGCGCTGCTCGGCGACCCGAAAGTCGTTGTTCTCGACGAGCCCATCAACGGGCTCGACCCAGAAGGCGTGCTGTGGATTCGTAACCTGCTCACAGGCCTCGCCGCCGAGGGACGCACCGTCTTCGTCTCCTCACACCTGATGAGTGAGATGGCGCAGACCGCAACCCGCCTCGTCGTCGTCGGGCGAGGCCGGCTCATCGCCGACACCACCGTCGAGGAGTTCATCGCCCGAGCAACCGGCAACACCGTCACCGTCCGCACCGCCAGCAGCGTCGAGCTCACCCGGCTGCTCCTCGCGACGGGCGTCACGGTCACCACGGGCACCGAGCCCGACGTCCTGTACGTCGAAGGCCTGACCGCCGAGCAGATCGGAACCACCGCCTGGCACGCCAGCATCCCCATCTTCGAGCTCACTCCGCAGCTCGCGTCATTAGAGGACGCCTTCATGAAACTGACCCACGACTCCGTCGAGTACCGCGCCCGGGACCTCACCACGGCGGTCGCCGCGTGACCACCATCCTGGCGATGCCCGCCACCCGGCCGGTCAAGGTCACCCAGCTACGGGTCATCACCTCGGAGTGGACCAAGCTGCGGTCCCTGCGCTCAACGGTCTGGACCCTGCTCATCGGCATCACTTTGATGATCGGCATCGGCGCGCTGATCACCGCCGTCAACGCCAGCCAGTACCACACGTTCAACGCCGCCAACCGTGCCGCGTTCACCGCCATCGGCAGCAGCTTGGCCGGCGTTACCTTCGCGCAGCTCGCCTTCGGGGTCCTCGGCGTCCTTGTCATCAGCGGCGAGTACAGCACCGGAATGATCCGGTCCTCACTGACCGCCGTACCCGCCCGTCTCCCCGTGCTCTGGGCCAAGCTGGCCGTCTTCGCCGCCGTGGTCTTCACCCTGTCGCTCACGGCGAGCTTCACCTCCTTCTCCATTGGCCAGGCCATCCTCAGCGGGCACCACCTCAGCGTCTCGCTGACCGCCCCCGGCGCCGTCCGCTCGGTCGTCGGCGCGGCCGGATACCTCACACTCGCCGGCATGATCGGAGTCGCCATCGGAGCACTGCTCCGCAACAGCGCCGGCGGGATCTCAGCGTTCGTCGGAACGTTCTTCGTCATCCCGCCTCTAACCATGCTGCTCCCCGACTCCGTCAGCAACCACCTCATCCAGTACCTGCCCTCCAACGCCGGCGCCAGCATGTACGACGGGGCGACGCGGCTTACCTCAGCCCTGTCACCCACCGCAGGAACAGCGGTGCTTGCCGTCTACACCGTCGTCCTCATCGCCGCGGCAGCATCACGGCTACAGCGCAGGGACGCCTGACCGAACCGCACGATCCACCTAAGCGAACGCAACAGCAACCACAGGTTGGGTAGGCCCTTGTTGAGTCGCCTCCGACATCCTCACGCCAACAGTTCAAATCCGAAAGGACGCAGCCCGTGAGCATTGCCAGCGCGATCATCGACCCGCTGCTCAATCTTCACGGCGCTGCCGCCTACTCGATCGTTGGCGCAGTCGCCTTCGCCGAAGCTGCTGCGTTCGTCGGGTTCGTCCTACCAGGAGAAACAGCGGTAGTCCTGGGCGGCGTTCTCGCCTACCGGCACGCGGTGTCGCTCCCGGTCATGATGGCCGTTGTCGTCGTCGCCGCGATCAGCGGCGACAGCGTCGGCTACGAGGTCGGCAAACGCTACGGTCAGCGACTGCTCGAGCTTGCAGTTTTTGACAGCCATCAGCGAGCGATCGATAACGGCCGCGTTCGACTCCAAACCAATGGTGGGCCCGCGGTCTTGTTCTCCCGGTTCACCGCATTCCTCAGGGCGCTGATGCCCGGCCTGGCGGGCGCATCGCGGATGCCGTACAAAAGGTTCCTCACCTGGAACGCCGCAGGCGGGATCGGGTGGGGCATCGGGTTCACGCTGTTGGGCTACCTCGCCGGAGCGAGCTACAAGACCATCGAGTCCTACGCAGGAGACTTGAGCTACGTCATCCTCGGGCTGCTCATCGCCGGCGCCGGCGCCATGACCATCCGGCATCAACGAAAGCCGCGATCAACCTCGCAGGGACTCGCAAACCACCAACACGCAAGCCGAGTGTTGAAACCCGGCACCGCACCCATGGACGTTGCTCCACTACTCGAGAGATGGACGCCCGACCGTCAGCGCGACACGCGACGTGAGGCGCCAACACCTGCGGAGGTCTGATCCGGTTCCCTCCGAGTGTCTGGCTCCCCCCGACGGTTCGAACCTGCTCGCGCTGCGCGGCACGCTCGAACGCCTCATCGCACCATGGCCACCAGTCGACCGGATTGTCCCTGTGCTGCACCA
>Ga0265338_10007406_pt1 | contig 13635 bp, 13 predicted proteins | sample 42126metaG_FD_193579 | JGI IMG/M metagenome (GOLD analysis project Ga0265338, IMG submission 193579) | Rhizosphere microbial communities from Carex aquatilis grown in University of Washington, Seatle, WA, United States - 4-21-26 metaG | ecosystem: Host-associated > Plants > Roots > Rhizosphere... | reverse complement strand
GGACAGGGTGCAACGGGACATTGCGGACCTGCTCCGGCAACGCCACCGCCTCGGCCAGGGTCGGGACGATGATTTCACCATCCGTGGCCAGCAGGAAATTTCCGACATGTTCACGGCTACGACGAAGGTGATGACGGTGTTGCTCAGCGCAATTGCCAGCGTCTCACTCATCGTCGGCGGGATCGGGATCATGAACATTATGCTCGTGAGCGTCACGGAACGCACGCGCGAGATCGGCATTCGCATGGCGGTCGGCGCACACGGTCGCGATATCCTGCTGCAGTTCCTCATCGAGGCGATCACGCTGAGTTCGCTCGGCGGAGTGATTGGGATCCTGTGTGGGATTGGATCGGCGAAGTTGCTGTCCGTGATGGCGGGCTGGCCCACCTTGGTTTCGATTAGTTCAGTGGTAATGGCATTTCTGTTCAGCGCCGCGGTCGGGGTGTTTTTTGGCTTTTACCCGGCCCGAAAAGCTTCTCGTCTCGATCCGATTGACGCGCTACGCTATGAATGAATCCATGAATTCGACTTTTTCTTCGACCTCTTGGCGGGTGTTTATCGCCGCCTTTACGACGTGGTTGGCGGTGTCGGCTGTGTATGCGGCTAGCGACGCCACCGACCAGGCGAAATCACTGACCCTGCGCGAGTGCATCGAGCGAACGCTGGAAAACAATCTCGAGATCAGGTCGCAACGGATCAATCCGACCATCGGGACCTGGGGTGTTGTCGGCGCGCAGGGCGTGTACGACCCCGTGCTGGCAGGCTCTCTTAATTACCAGGACTCGGTTACGCCGGAGGACCCGGGGTTTTCGGCCCTGAAGGAGCGGACGATGACGCCCAACCTCGGCCTCAGCGGGAAACTGCCGACCGGTGCCACCTACGATTTCGCGGCGAATGAGACGCGACTCTCCGGTAATATCAACACCAACTTCGCATTTCTTTATACCGGCCAGGCCGGTGTCAGCGCCACGCAGCCGCTGCTCAAGAACTTCGGGTTCGGGGTCAATGCGGCATTTATCCGCATCGCGCGCGAGAACAAGACGATTGCCGTGCAGAATTTCGTCCAGTTCGTCATGAGCAAGATCAGCGCGGTCAGCACGGCGTACTATGAGTTGATCTTCAGCATTGAAAACCACAAGACGGCTGTCGAAAACCGCGAGTTGGCCCAGGAATTACTCGACCAGAACCGCAAGCGGGAGCAGGTGGGCACGATGTCGCCGCTGGACGTGATCCAGGCCGAGGCCGGAGTCGCCGAGAGCGAACAAAATGTGATTCTCACGGCCCGCACGATCAAGGACAATGAAAACACCCTGAAGCGGCTTATTTGCCAGCAGGTCACGGAATTCCGCGGCGTGTCGTTGGTGCCGGTGGATCAGCCGCTGGTGCAAATGGTGGCGCTGGATGTGGGGGAAAGCACGCGTACGGCGTTGCAGATGCGCGCTGATTACCTCAGCACCTTGCACGCGCTGGAAAGCCAGAATATTACCGTGCAATTCAATCGAAACCAATTGTGGCCCCAGATCGACTTGACCGGTAGTTACGCGTTTAACGGTCGCGGCCACACCTCCGGGGATTTCAATGACAACCTGGCCAGCGGTGACAGCCCCGTCTGGGGTGTCGGGGTCGTCGCGTCGTTCCCGCTCGGTAATCGCCAGGCCCGTTCCAATTACCATATCGCGAAGCTGGATGCCGACCAGGCATTGCTTACCCTCAAATCGCTCGAACAGGACATCGTCGTGCAAGTGGACAACGCCGTCGGCCACGTGGAGACCAATTTGAAGAGCGTCGAGGCCGCGCGCGCTGCTACCCGATTGGCGGAGGAATCGCTCGACGCTGAAAAGAAGAAGCTTCTGGCGGGCACCTCCACGACGTTCCTGGTGTTGCAGGCCCAGACGCAACTGGCCACCGCCCGCTCCGCCGAGAGTCGCGCGGAAGCTGATTATGGCGAATCCCTGGTGAATCTGGACCTGGTGGAAGGCACGATCCTGCAAAAGAACAACATCGTGCTCGACGAGAAATTCTAGGAGCGCCTCGGTGCATCCCGAGTTCATCCACCTCGGCTGGCTCGACATCCATACCTACGGTGTGCTTCTGGCGATTGGCTGCATGGTTGGACTGGCCGTGGCGGCACGCCGCGCGCGTCGTGAAGGGATTGATCCTGAGCGAATCGCGGACCTGGGCGCATGGCTGATCGTGGCAGGAATGTTGGGTGGAAAGCTGTTTCACATCATTTTTTTCTGGGATGACTTCATCGCTGGTTGGCGCGCGGAAGGGTTGCGTTCGCTGCGCGAGGGATTCGTTTTCTACGGAGGGTTCATCGCCGGGTCGCTCGCGGCGGTTGTGTACGCGCGGCGGAAAAAGCTGCCGGTGGGAAAGCTCGCCGATATCCTTGCGCCATCGGTCGCGCTCGGCCACGCGTTTGGTCGTCTGGGCTGCTTTTTCAACGGCTGTTGTTTTGGCCGGGCATGCACACTTCCATGGGCTGTGAGATTTCCGCCACCACACGTGATGGCGGGCATCCCGGTACATCCGACGGAGCTTTACGAGGTGCTTGGCAACCTGATGATCTTCGCCGGCCTGAGCGCGTTTTTTCGGCACAAGCGGTTCGATGGTCAGATCTGGTGGTTGTACGTCCTCAGTTACGGCGTTCTCCGCTTCGTGGTGGAGTTTTTCCGTGGGGATTATACGACGCACTACTTTGGCGGCTTGACGATTGGGCATCTTGTCGCGATGACGATGATCATGGTCGCCACGGTCGCACTCATCGCGCTTGCCCGGTCTGGTCCGCCGTTGAAGATCGGGACTCCGCGCGGAGCCTGATTCGGTTTGACGATGTTTGGGATTGCGGGGCGTCTCGGAAGCGGGTATTCAATACGCGATCACCCCGGATCACGGAGAAGCCAATTCGCCATGAATGAGAGCTCCAGCCGCGCGTCCAGTGTTCCCAGCCATCACGACCCCCCCGGCATTATTACACCATCGACCACCCGCTATCGCTGGATCATTTGCGCGTTGTTGTTCTGGGTCACGACGGCCAACTACATGGACCGGGCCGTCTTCAGCAATCTGGCGCCGGACCTCGAACGGCAAAAGTTGTTCACCGAAGACAATTACTGGTACATGACGGTCGCGTTTCAAGCGGCGTATGCCTTTAGCAACCTTTTCGCGGGACGCATGATGGACGTGCTGGGATTGCGTTGGGGTTTCGCCATTGCCTGTGCGTTTTGGGGATTGGCGGCCATGAGCCATTCGTTGGTCAGCACGGTCGGGGGATTTTTCCTTGTCCGCATCCTGTTGGGAATTGGTGAAGGCAGCAATTTCCCGGCGGCCATCAAGACCACCGCGGAATGGTTCCCGAAACGGCAGGCCGCATTGGCGAATAGCGTTTTTAATTCCGGGTCGAGCGTAAGCGGCATTGTGGTCCCGTATGGCCTGCCCTACGTTATTACGCTCTTCACATCGTTTTCGATTGCCGGCCATGTTCTCGGCTGGAGGGGGGCGTTCCTCATTACGGGCGTATTCGATCTCAGCTGGATCATTACGTGGTTGCTGGTGTATCAGCGTCCTGAGAAACACCCGCGCGTTTCAAAAGCCGAGTTGGAGTTGATCAACAGCGATCCGCCGGAGCCCACGGTCAAAATCCCGTGGTTGCGGCTGTTCCCACACCGCCAAACATGGGCGTATGTGAGCGCCAAGTTCATGACCGATTGTTTCTGGTGGTTCTACCTGTTTGGCGCGCCGCAGTTCTTCTCGGACCGCTTCGGGTTGAACTTGTCCGCCCGTAGCGGCCCGGTGGCGGCGATTTACATTGTCTCTTCGGTTGGCGGCATCGGCGGGGGCTGGTTGTCGGGGCATTTCATAGAAACCGGCTGGAGTGTGAACCGGTCTCGAAAGGTGTCGATGCTGATCTTTGGTGTGCTGGTGACGCCGGTCGTGTTTGCAGCGACGACCAACACCGCGTGGATCGCCGTGGCGCTGATCGCTGTGGCAGCCGCGGCGCATCAGGCATGGTCAGCGAATGTTTTGAGTCTGGCGGGGGATATGTTCCCCCGTCGCATCGTCGGGTCGATCACGGGCCTTGGTGGCTTCGCCGGCTCAATCGGTGGAATTGTCCTCTTCACCACCGTCCGCCTGATTCGTCAGTCGGCCCGCGCGCGCGGCGAAATCGGCAATTACTTTCTGGTTTTTCTTGCGGCAGGCTTGGCATATCTCACGGCGTTGATCGTCATTCAGTTGTTGGCGCCGAAGTTGGAACCGGCCCAGATTGAGGAAAGAGCTGCGGCGTAGGGGTTGGCTGGCCGGCGGTCGATGCGATCAGCCCGTTCTCGCACAAAAGCGTAGGCTGACATAGAATCGCGATATGAGCGTGCATGTCGCAACCGCCGATACCCGTGGTCAACGATTGGACCGCTTTCTTCACGGCCAATTGCGGGAACACTCGCGGGCGTTTCTGCAGAAATTGATCGAGCACGGTGACGTGCGGGTCAACGGACGCGCCGCCAAGGCGAGCTACAAGGTTCGCGTGGGCGATGATGTCACCATCGAGATCCCGCCGCCCCGCCCGCTCGAGGCGCAACCCGAAGAAATCCCGCTCGACGTGCTCCTGGAGGATGACGACCTCATTGTCGTGAACAAGCCGGCGGGACTGGTCGTGCATCCGGCCACAGGTAATCGCGAGCACACGCTTGTCAACGCGTTGCTGCACCATTGTCGCGGTCGGCTCGCCGGCATCGGCGGGGTGGAACGTCCCGGCATCGTGCATCGGCTCGACAAAGGCACGAGCGGTTGCATCGTGGTGGCGAAAACGGATTTCGCCCATCAATCGTTGGTCGCGCAATTCAAATCGCGGGACGTGAAGAAGATCTACCACGCGATTTGCTGGGGAACGTTCGCGCAATCGAACGGCCGAATCGAGACAGTGATTGGCCGCAGCGAACGCAATCGCCAGAAGATGTCGGCGCGCGTGGCGCGCGGCCGACAGGCCGTAACGGACTACCGCGTACTGAAACAGTTCGCGGAGTTCGCGTTGGTGGAACTTCATATTCACACGGGGCGCACCCACCAGATTCGCGTCCACATGGCGCACATCGGTCACCCGGTGGTGGGCGATGCAACGTATGGACGCACCCGTCAGACGAACATTTCCGTTGCCCGTCCGCTGCTCCACGCCTATAAACTCGGGTTCACGCACCCGCGGTCGAAACAATTGATGGAGTTTACCGCGCCGGTGCCGGACGATATGGTAGCCTTATGCGAGGACTAAACGACATCATCGGGGAAACGATCGACGCGCTCGAAGAACTGAAGCGTTCGGGTGTGACCCATGTCGGGGTCTCGCGGAAGACGCTGGAGGAATTGGGGAAAGCGCCTGTTGTTGTGGGCGTGCCTTCCTCGTTACATGAATACTCGCGGCCGGCAACAGATGGTGTCGTTGCCGAACTGGCGGCCATTGAGGCACGGGCAAAGGTCTGTGTGAAATGCGGCGAGTTGTCACGGTGCCGCCACAGCGTCGTATTCGGCGTCGGTAGTCCGCGCGCGGAAATCATGTTCGTCGGCGAGGCGCCGGGGCATGACGAAGATATGCAGGGCGAGCCATTCGTCGGGCGCGCCGGCGAGTTGCTGACAAAGATCATCGTAGCGATGGGATTCAGGCGCGAGGACGTGTACATCGCCAACGTGCTGAAGTGCCGTCCGCCGCAAAACCGGACGCCGTTGCCAGACGAAATCACGAATTGTTTGCCGTACCTGCTGTCGCAAATTGAACTCATCCAGCCGAAGATCATTGTCGCGCTAGGCGCGACGGCAGTCCGTTCGTTACTCGACGTGCAGCTTGGCATCACCAAGATGCGTGGTCATTGGTACACCTTCCGCGATATCCCCATCATGCCGACGTTCCATCCCGCCTACTTGTTGCGCAATCCTCCCGCCAAGAAGGAAGTGTGGGACGACATGAAAGCCGTATTGCAGAAGCTCGGGCGGGAACTGCCTAAGAGCCGTTGATGTGTTAAATATTCAAATGGGTTACCCAAGTCATGTGTGTGCTTCGAGTTTCAAGCAAGCGTAACTCTTTGGCAGCTGTTCTGGCCAGAACGCGCCTGCCCCACTACGAGACGCACGACAAGTCTGAGCTACAACCGTATGGCAGAAAGAAAGGGAAACCCTTCGGCTATTCGGGTTTCAAATCAGCTGTTAGTGACAAGGGATTCAGTGACCTACCAGGTCAGATTCGAGACGCCGTGCAATATCTAAAACGGCATCGGAATGCTATTGCGAAGCTCCGCAAAACATCCGGAGTATACGATATAAGACTGGATTTTGGGAACGCGTTAAGGATTGGATCAAAGCTTGCCGCCCAGTTCGACTATTTCCCACCCGACTTGATTCTGTTGGCCGGTGAGTTAGGCGTAGGAATTCAAATGAGTCTTTACCCGATCTCGACACGAATGAAATCTGACGCGAAAAAGCGCATTTGACTGTTCAGATCCAAATAGTTCGTCAAAGCTGTGCCACCCACCTCGCGAACACTCCCTGGCCGATCTTCTGAATTTGGCCGAGATGCGTATGTGCGTTAAGAATGATGGCGGCGCCATTAAGGCCGGCGGCTTGGAGTTCACCGGAAAACGTTTCGACCATCTTGCGGACCTGAGGGAGCGTCACCTCGATATGGAAGAGCAAGCCATAGGCGTTCTTGCCGTAACGAAAACCTTGGTGGGCAGTGAGAGCGGAAGACGCTAGTGATGCGGCGCCACGCGGCAGATCGAAGATGTCACCATGCCAATGCAAAGCAGTGAATGACTTTGGGACGCCGGCAAAGAGAGGGTCGATAGCGGCGATGTCGGTAAGGGTAACTCGGTTCCACCCAATTTCCTTCTGTCTTGCGGGATAGACACTTGCACCGAGCGCGGAGGCAAGGAGTTGGCTGCCGAGGCAGATCCCGAGTACAGGTTTCGCCTGCTGTATCGCCTTTTCTATTAAGTGGAGTTCATCGCGCAGGTACGAAAACTTCTTTTGTTCGTACACACTTTGCGGGCCCCCCATAATGATGAGGCCGACGGTGTCTCCCATTTGTTTCGGGACGGGCTGGCCTTCGAAAGTGCGGGTGTAGCGGGGTGAAACGCCAGCATTCTGAAGGGCTTGGGCGATGGTGCCCAGATTCTCGCAATCGTGGTGCTGCAGAACATGAACATGTTTCTGTGGATTTTCCATCTTGGAATCGGTATTTTATCACATTGTGGAACGTGTGTTAATCACGGGCGGGGCAGGATTCATCGGCTCACACCTCGCGGAGGCTTTATTGTCGGAGGGCAAGGAGGTCTTCGTCATCGACGATCTGAGCACAGGCTCCACTGCGAACGTCACCCACCTCCAGGGCAATCCCAAATTCCATTTCACCAAGGGGTCGATCCTCAAGGCTGATGAGCTGGAACCACTCGTTGAGCAGGTGGATTTCGTCTATCATCTGGCGGCGGCGGTCGGCGTGGAACTGGTGGTGCGCAGTCCAGTCTTTACCATCGAGGACAATGTCCGGGGCACGGAGAATGTGTTGGCGGCGGCGGCGAAACGCAAAGTTGGATTGCTATTGACCTCCACATCAGAGGTATACGGAAAGAGCGAACATGCCCGCTTTCGGGAGGATGACGACCTACTTATCGGTCCGCCAACGTTCGGGCGGTGGAGTTACGCCTGTTCGAAGCTGCTGGACGAGTTTCTGGCGCTAGCCTACTGGCGGGAAAAGAAGATGCCGGTCTTCATTGTGAGGCTATTCAACACGGTCGGGCAACGGCAAACGGGGCGATACGGGATGGTGGTCCCACGGTTTGTGCAGTCTGCCGTACGGAATGAGCCGATCCTCATCCACGGAGACGGTAAGCAAACCCGCTGTTTTTGCCATGTGACGGACGTAGTCCGGGCGCTGGTGGCGGTGCCGAATCAGGCGCGGGCCGTGGGCCAAGTTTACAATATCGGTAGCACGGAAGAGGTTTCGATTTTTGAGTTGGCGCGTCGCATTAAGCAACTGACAGAAAGTCAGTCCGAATTGCGGTTAATTCCCTATGATCAGGCCTACAGCAAAGGCTTTGAGGACATGCGGCGGCGCGTGCCAAGCATTGACAAAATGTATCAATTGATGGGCTGGCGGCCCACGAAATCATTGGATGAAATCCTGAGGCTCATGATCGAATTCCAGCGCGGGCTGGATGCGCAAGTGGTTCGCCACCAAGGCAACTGAATCGTTGCATTTGCCGTCGGGCCGTGTTATACACAAGTTGCTAGGATAACGGTACAAGGTATGCTTCCAGATGAGTCTGTTGCAAGAGAGTTATGCCGTGAGTGAGAACCGCGATAGCATCGGCGATTCCAGAGAGATCGTGATGAACTCGGCGCTGTACCGGGAGTTTTTGGCTGAGCGCGAAGAGATATTGCGCCACAAGTGGTTAGAGAGCGAGAAGGCGGGGTGCGACATCGGTTTTGAACGCGCCCTGCTGGATTGGATCCTGAAGCATCGGTCCAACTGGCGGAAATCCCGCAAGCAATCCCGCTCATAGTTTTGGCGAGTTGTTTGACGCACCTTTAAATCGGCACTGAGAGGCCGACAAGGAGCAGAATGAAAGACCGAAGGAATCTATTGCAGCCGTTTGCCTCATGCAGGCAGACGGCATTTTTTGTGTCATGAGCACAACGGTGCTCATGGACAGTGCCGCGTTGGAGCGGGCGTTGACGCGCATGGCCCACGAGGTTGTCGAGCACAACCCCGATGGTGAGTCGCTGGCGTTTATCGGCATCCGCACGCACGGCGTCCCGCTGTCACATCGGTTGGCAAAGAAAGCCGGCTCCATCCTCAAGCGCGAACTGCCTGTCGGGGAACTCGACATTACCATGCACCGTGACGATCTGGCGTTGCGCGACTCGTTGCCGATAGTGGGGCCATCCCATGTCGGGTTCGATGTGACAAACAAGGTGATCGTGCTGGTGGATGACGTGCTTTTTACCGGACGCACCATCCGCGCCGCGATGGATGAAATCAGCGATTTTGGGAGGCCGCGACGGATCCAACTCGCCATCCTGGTGGATCGCGGTCACCGCGAGTTACCGATCCGGCCGGATTACGTGGGCAAGAACGTGCCGACGGCGCCCCAGGAACGGGTACGCGTGCAACTCGTGGAAATCGACGGCAAAGACGAAGTGGTGGTGGAGCGATGACGGCAACAACGTGGACCCACAAAGACCTGCTCGGCATACAGGAATTGACGCCGGACGAAATCATTCAAGTGCTCGACACGGCGGCGGCGTTCAAGGAGGTTGGCGAACGCGCGGTCAAGAAGGTGCCATCGCTTCGCGGCCAGACGATGGTGAACCTGTTCATCGAGCCCTCGACGCGCACCCGCACGAGTTTCGAATTGGCGGCGAAGCGGCTGTCCGCGGATGTCATCAACATCACGACCACAGCCTCGAGCATCGTCAAGGGGGAGACCCTCAAGGACACCGCGTTGAACCTTCAGGCATTGAACGCCGACATCATCGTTATCCGACACTCGGCCGCGGGTGCGGCGCATTTTCTGTCGCGCCTCCTGAAGGCGAGCGTGATCAACGCGGGCGACGGCGCGCACGAACATCCGACGCAGGCGCTACTCGATGCGTTCACGATTCGCGAGAAAAAGGGACGCATCGAAGGGTTGAACGTGACCATCCTCGGCGACATCCTGTATTCACGCGTCGCGCGCTCGAACATCTGGCTCCTCACCAAACTCGGGGCGCGGGTCACACTGGCGGGACCGTCGACACTCGTGCCGCGGGTATTCGAGGAATTCGGCTGCCGCGTGACTTACGACGTCGAGGAGGCGATTCGCGACGCGGACGTGATCAATCTGCTGCGCATTCAACACGAGCGCCAACGCAAGACGATGTTCCCGAGCATTGGCGAATACGCCGCGATGTTCGGCCTGAACAAAGAGCGATTCGCGCGCACGAAGCCGGATGCGATGATCATGCATCCGGGACCGATCAACCGCGGCGTCGAGATCGACAGCGAGGTTGCCGATTGCAGCCGCTCGGTGATCCTGGAGCAGGTCACTAACGGCCTGGCGGTGCGGATGGCGGTGTTGTTCCTGTGCGCGGGCGGAAGAATCCCTGCGGAGGGCGCGGAATGAATTCGCTTGTGATTAAGAACGGCCGGGTGATCGATCCCGCGAATGACGTGGACGAGGTGCGCGACGTGTTTGTGGTGGATGGCAGGATTGCGTCCGCTGCCGCGAAAGACGCGGAAATGATCGACGCGAGCGGAATGATCGTCGTACCCGGGTTGATCGACATGCACGTACACCTGCGAGAACCCGGGAGGAGCGATAAGGAAACGATCGAGACGGGGACGCTGTGCGCGGCGCGCGGTGGGTTCACGTCGGTGGTATGCATGCCCAATACGACGCCGGCGGCGGACAACACCGGAACCATTGCCTTTATCAAGCAACGCGCGGCGGAAGCGGCGTGCGTGCATGTGTTCCCGACGGGAGCGATCACCAAGGAATTGAAAGGTGAAGAGTTGGCCCCGATCGGGTCGTTGAAGAAAGCCGGCGTGGTGGCCATCACCGATGACGGCGATTGCGTGCAAAACAATGAGCTGATGCGCCGAGCGGTGGAGTACGCGAAGATGTTCGACCTGCCTATCCTGGATCATTGTCAGGATTACAATCTCGTGGCGGATGGCGTGATGAACGAAGGCCACTGGAGCGCGGCGCTCGGGTTGCCGGGCTGGCCGGCGATTGGTGAAGACGTGATCGTGGCGCGCAACATCCTGATTGCCGAGCAGATGGATTGGCATATCCACTGTCAGCACGTTTCCTCGGCTCATTCCGTCGAGTTGATCCGTCAGGCGAAGAAACGCGGCATCAAGATTTCCGGGGAGGCTTGCCCGCACCACTTCACGTTGACAGAAGAGTGTCTGAAGACCTACGACACAAATTTCAAAATGAATCCACCGTTACGAACGGAACAAGATCGCGACGCGATCCTGGAGGGCCTGGCGGACAACACACTGGAAATTATTGCCAGTGATCATGCGCCACACTGCACGTACGAAAAGGAAGTCGAATTCGATATTGCGCCATTTGGGATCATTGGATTGGAAACCGAATTGGCGCTGTCGTTGGAACTCGTGAGGAAGAAAGTGCTAACCATGCGCGCGCTCGTCGAAAAATTCACCGTCAATCCGGCTCGATTGCTGAGATTAAAAAAAGGCACGCTTGCGGTTGGCGCGGACGCAGACATCACGGTCGTTGACCCGGAACGTGAGTGGGCCTACGATGTCGCACGGTCGGCGAGCAGGTCCCGCAACACGCCGTTCGCTGGATGGAAACTTCGCGGGCGAGCGATCGCAACGATTGTGAATGGCAAGATCGTCTGGCGCGAAAATGGACAAGGATGAGATGGCAACTGAATTGAATGGAGTTTTCGCGCTCGAAGATGGCACGGTGTACCGCGGTGTAGGTTTTGGAGCCAGGGCGACAGCCTGTGGTGAAGCCGTGTTCAACACTTCCATGACCGGCTACCAAGAGATTCTCACCGACCCGTCATACAAAGGCCAGATTGTTGCAATGACCTACCCTGAAATTGGAAATTACGGAACGAATTCCAGAGATGTTGAGAGTTGGCGACCGCATGTGGCAGGATTCCTGGTAAGGCAAGTCTCCTCAGTAGCATCGAATTGGAGGTCGGAACTTCCTCTGCCCGAGTATCTTCTGAAACACGGCATTCCAGGCGTGTCGAGCATTGATACGCGCGTGTTGACCAAGGTGTTGCGCGTCAAGGGCGCCATGAAATCCTGCATATCGACGGAGGGAATTTGTGATCAGGAGGCAGTGAATCGAGCACGGGATTGGCGAGGGATTGTCGGCGTGGATTACGTGAAAGAGGTCACGCATCGCAAGGCGTTTGCATGGGACCCCGAAGACAATGTCAGCCGGCTGTGGAGAATTGAGCCGAAGGTCGATGGGAAGATTCAATATGGTAGGGACCTTCCGTCGGCCGACATTCCGATTGTGGCTTTCGATTTTGGTATCAAATACAATATTCTGCGGAAACTGCGCCAACACGGGTTTCGCGTGCAGGTGGTGCCGGCGACCGCCAAGGCCAACGAAGTATTAGCCTACAAGCCGCAGGGTGTGTTTCTTTCGAACGGCCCAGGCGACCCGGAGGCGCTGGACTATGCGCACAATGCGGTACGCGAACTGATAACGGAAGTACCGATCTTCGGGATTTGCCTCGGTCACCAGATCCTCGGATTTTCATTTGGAGGGCGAACATTCAAGCTGAAATTCGGACATCGGGGCGCAAACCAACCTGTCAAAGATCTTTCAAGCGGGAGAGTCTCAATTACATCTCAGAATCACGGTTTCGCGGTTGATCCAGAAAGCTTGAATCACGATGATGTCGAGATTACACAAATCAATCTGAATGATCGGACCGTAGAAGGCATGCGACACAAGAAGCTGCCAGTATTCAGCGTTCAGTATCACCCGGAAGCCTCACCGGGTCCTCATGATACGGATTTTCTATTTCAAAGCTTTCGAAGTTTAATACTGGACAGCCGGTAGGCAATAGCATTACGGACTGGACTGGCTTGCGCCCGATCGCTTGAGGCAAACAAGAAGGATCGCAATATCAGCTGGGGTGACTCCAGGAATTCTGGAAGCCTGGCCGATGGAGTCCGGCCGATATCGCGACAACTTCTGTCGCGATTCGAATCTGAGGGCTGTAATCTTGTTGTAGTCTATCGAAAGAGGTAGACGTTTATCTTCCAGTTTGCGGAAGCGGTCGATTTGTTCAATGTCCCGTTGTATGTAGCCTTCATACTTGATTTGGATTTCGACTTCCTCTGCGACGTCATCTGGTAGGCTCGAGTCTGCGATTGGAAGGCATCCATAGGTGACTTCTGGCCGGCGGAGCAGCTCAGCGTAGGAAGACGAACCGTTACGCATCTTGTGCAGGCGGGCGAGCTCGTGTTCGATGGATTGAGCCTTCTTTTGGAAGAGACGCCAGTGAACGTCGTTTACCAATGAGGTCTTACGTCCTAGCGGAGTGAGGCGGAGGTCGGCGTTATCCTGACGAAGCAAAAGGCGGTACTCCGCACGGGACGTGAACATGCGATAGGGTTCATCGGTACTTTTTGTTATGAGATCATCAATTAGGACACCGATGTAACTGTCTGCACGGGTGAGTATTAGAGGTGGATTGGACTTGGTTTTCAATGCGGCGTTTATGCCTGCCACCAATCCCTGTGCTCCTGCTTCTTCGTACCCAGAGGTTCCGTTGATTTGTCCGGCGAAGTAGAGGTTCTCGATACGCTTTGTCTCCATCGTCGGGTGTAGCTGGTGAGGGAGGCTATAGTCATATTCGACCGCGTAAGCAGGCCGCATGATTTGGGCGGATTCAAGACCAACGATCGTGTGAATCATCTGGATTTGGACGTCTTCGGGAAGGCTGGTGGATGCGCCGTTGACGTAGAATTCATCAGTGGCTCTACCTTCCGGTTCCAGGAAGATTTGATGGCGAGCCTTCTCGGCGAACTTCACGAATTTATCCTCGATGGAGGGGCAATACCTAGGGCCGATTCCGTGGATCTGGCCGGAATACATAGGGGACCGA
>Ga0265338_10007404_pt1 | contig 13639 bp, 14 predicted proteins | sample 42126metaG_FD_193579 | JGI IMG/M metagenome (GOLD analysis project Ga0265338, IMG submission 193579) | Rhizosphere microbial communities from Carex aquatilis grown in University of Washington, Seatle, WA, United States - 4-21-26 metaG | ecosystem: Host-associated > Plants > Roots > Rhizosphere... | reverse complement strand
GGGCGCCTCGCCGGCGAAGTCCACGAACAGCCGCCGCTCAGCCAGCACCCCGGCGCGCAGGGCCTCGAAGGAGCCATCGGCCAGGATCTTGCCCTGGCCGATGACGATCACCCGCTCGGCCAGGGCTTCGATGTCGTGCATGTCGTGGGTGGTGAGGATGACGGTGACGCCGTGGTCGCGATTGAGGCGGCCGACGAACTCGCGCACCGCCAGTTTTGACGGCGCGTCGAGGCCGATGGTGGGCTCATCGAGGAACACCAGCTCCGGCGAGTGCAGCAGAGCCGCGGCGATCTCGCAGCGCATGCGCTGGCCGAGCGAGAGCTGGCGCACCGGCTGGTCGAGCAACTTGTCCAGCCGCAGCAGGGTCACCAGTTCGTCGCGGGTGCGGACATAGCGATCCTGCGGCACGCGGTAGATGTCGCGCAGCAGGTCGAAGCCCTCGATCACCGGCAGGTCCCACCAGAGCTGCGAGCGCTGGCCGAACACCACGCCGATACGAGCGACGTGCTTCACCCGCTGCCGCCAGGGCGTCAGGCCGTCCACCTCGCAGCGCCCAGAGGTGGGCTCCATGATGCCGGAGAGGATCTTGATGGTGGTGGACTTGCCGGCGCCGTTCGGCCCAATCAGGCCCACCAGTTCGCCCTTCTCCAGCTGGAAGCTGACCTTGTCCAAGGCCTGCACGGTGCGCCAGCGGCGGTGGAACAGACCCTTCAGCGCGCCAAGCGTCCCCGCGTCGCGCTCGGCGATGCGATAGGTCTTCGACAGCTCCTCGACGAGGATCTGGGGCATGGCTGGGCTCTGGGCGAAGGGCCGCGGAACCTAGGGAAGCGGCGCCTTGGCGTCAATCGCCGGCGAACAGCGCTCGCCGAACCGCTTGACGCGGGCGGCGCGCGCAAGTGAGTTGTCTTCAGAAACTCTTGGAGACGCCTCATGCCCACCCCCCTCACCACCGAGATGACCTTGCTGGGTTGGTCGGTGGTTCTCTTCGTCGCTTACATGGTCGCCCAGGCGACGCCGGCGCTGCTGGAGCAGGGCGCGACCTTCAACGCCGGACCGCGGGACAACCCGCCGCCGCTCGGGATCATGGCCGGTCGGGGCAAGCGCGCGTTCGAGAACTTCAAGGAGACCTACCCGATCTTCATAGCCTTGGCGCTGGCTCTGGCGCTCACCGGGCGCGGCGGCGGCCAGGGCGCCATCGGGGCCTGGCTCTGGTTGGGCGCGCGGATCGTTTACCTGCCGCTCTACCTCGCCGGCGTCCCCTGGCTGCGCACGCTCGCCTACGCGGTGTCCTTCGTCGGCCTGACCATGATGACGGTGAAATTCCTCACCTAGCGCCGGCTCACGCCTTCACCGGCAGCCGGAAGCGGACTTCGTCGCGACGGAAGTCGAGGCAGACGGTCTCGAAGCGCGAGAGCACGTCGACGCCGATCAGGATGGCTGGCCGGTCGATCAGGTTCCAGAGCTGGAAGATGTGTAGGTCGGCGAAGGCGATCGGCCAACTGGGCAGGGTGATGCCGCCGATGCGCAAGGACGGCAGGTCGGCGAACTGGGCGGCGATGGTCTGGCCGGTAACGCTGATGATCGGCACCGAACTCCAGGGGGTGGTGGGGTAGCGGGTGGCGGCGAGCTCGCGCAGCGCCATGTTGCCGATGGTGTTCTGGGCGCCGGAGTCGAGGAACGCGGTGACCTTGATGCCGGCGAGATTGGCGTCCACCAGGGTGAGCTGACCATCGCGACGCTGGGCCCGCATGTTGTAGGCGTCGCCGTCGCCCGGCAGAGACGGGCCGCTATCGATGGACAGCGTCTGGCGCTCAAAATTGAGGGTGAGGCGTGCGCCATTGAGCTGATCAAGGCCCAGCATGCCAGGACCGCCGATGGCCTCGGCGGGCAGCACGCAGAGCGTGGCGTCGCGCACGGCGCGAGCGCCGAGTTGCAGGCTGGTTTTCACCGTGGGCGTCACCTGCACGCCGGCCACACCATTCAGCGGCTGCGAGTCACCCATCGGCAGCTCAAGTTGCGCGGCCAGTTCGGTCGAGACCACCGACTGATTGGCCCCGGTGTCGACCACGAACGGATAGGGGCCCGCACCCCCCACCCGCACGGCGCTGGTCATGCGCTTGTAGATGTCGAGGACTGTCTTCAGGTCGGCGGGCGGCTCGTAGATAGGCGCCGCATTGCGCGGCGGCGGCGCCTGATACGGCAGTCGCGTGGCCACGCCGCCCAGCTCGATGATCTGGGATCGGACGACGCGCGGGGCCGCGAAGGCCGCCGCGGCGAGGGCGGCGCCGAAGCGCCGGCGATTGAAGCCCGAGGCGCGCATGTCCTCCCGATCGCGTCGTTGGCGACGATCCTAGGACGGAGCATACACGCCTTTGCCGACATGGCTGTCAGGAGAAGCGTTCCCACGCCGACTGGCGCGAAACCCCCAGCGCCTCGCCGATCCGCGCCCAGCTAACCTCGCGGCCGCGCAGCTCCTCGACGACGGTTTGCAACTGATTGCCCATGCCCTGCAGCGTCTGCTCGATCGGCTTCAGGCGGGCGAGCAGCGTGTCGGAGGCGATGTTGGCGATCTTGAATTGTTCGTGGTCGATCTTCGGGGTTCGGCCAGCGACATATTCGTCGCAGAGCGCCACGCACTCGTCGCAGATGAACAGGTTGCCCGGCCCGGCGATCAGCTTTGCGACCTCGTGCTGCGACTTCAGACAGAACGAACAGTGCAGCAGGGCTGTGGCTTTGGCGGGTTCTGCCATGGCGGCGATCCTTGTCAGTGAAATCCTGACAGTCAGGTACGTCCTGACAGATCGGGCGTCAAGCGTTTCCTGACAGACCAGCCCCGTCACCCCCGGCCGCAGCACGGCGGAGAGTCGGGGCCGGACGGAACGTTTAGTTCAGCGCGGAGGCGGTCTCCGTGGGGCCGGAGCCGGTGATCCAGGTGGGCCAGACGTCGGTGGGCCAGCCGGCGACGACGTGCAGGTCGTACATCACGCTCAGCATCTGGCGCACCGCCGCCACGTCGAGATCGATGCTGCGCTGCTGGTCGGCGCCGAAGTCGAAGGCCAGAGTCATGCCGGTGCGCTTGGGGGAGATGTGACCGGCGCGGACCAGACCGGCGGTGGATTCGGCGGTGACCTTCACCCCCGGCGTCTTGCCGAAGTGCGACATGGCGGCGGCCTGCTCCCAACCCTGCACCGTGGCCTCGTGCTCCGGAGCGACGTCGCCGGCGGCCGGCTTGGGTAGGCGCGGTAGGAGGGCGGCGACGAACTCGCGGCAGAAGCGCTGAGTGAGCCAGACGCGAGTCGCGCCGCCGTCCACGTCCTCGGCGTCCCAGGCGATGCGATCCTCGGCGCCGTCGTAGGAGAGCGAAAATTTGCGGACCACGGTCATCGGCGCGACGCTAGCGGCAAACCGGCGCCGCCGCTATTCCGGCTGCACATCCAGGCCCATGGCGTCGAGCAGGCGAAACTGCTGGTCGGCGGCGATCTTCAGATCCTTGTAGGTGGCCAGCCGGCGCAGATCGAGGCCGCTGACCTCGGCGCCGCGCAGGTCGGCGCCCGCCAGCCGCGCGTCGTCGACGATGGACTGGAAGAGATCGGCGCCGGTGAGGTCCGCGCCCTCCAGGTCGGCGCCGGAAAGGTCGGCCTCGCGGAAGCGACTGCGGGCCAGGTTGCAGCCCGGCAGGCGGGCGCCGGAAAGGTCGGCAAGCTCGAAGTTGCAGCCGACCAGATCGACGGCGATGCGCTCCACCTTGCGACCGAAGGCGCGGCCGAAGCTGGTGCGGGCAAAGCGGGCGCCGGTGAGATTGCAGTCCTCCAGGCCCGCGTCATAGAGGTCGCAGCCGTCGAAGCGGGCGTGGGTGAGGTCGCAGCGCGCCAGCCGCGCCTCGTCCAACCGGCAGAAGGCGAAGCTGGGCCCGGCGGCGGGATCGGCGAAGCGGCAGTCCTCGAACACCGTCTCGCGCAGGTCCGCATGGGACCAGCGGCAACGGATGAAGCGACAGCGCTCGAAGCGGGCGCCGCGCAGCACCGTGGACGCGAAGCCGGCGCCCTCGACGGTGCAGCCCACCAGGGTGAGGTCCGACAGATCCGCGTCGGCCCAATCGGCGCCTGACAGCACCTGATCTACGAGGCGCGCGCCCGGCGCCAGGCTGGTCAGCGCCCGACCCTAGCGCGGGTCGTGGGCGCGGACGAAGCCGGCGAGGGACTCGACGTAGAGCCGCGGCGTGTAGGGCCAGGTGGTCATGGTGTTGTGGCCGCGCCCAGGCACGACGACGTTGCTGAAGTCCCTGGCCTCGCGGGCGAGGCGCTGGGTCTTGGAGACCGGCGCGTCGAACTCGCCGTTGATCGCCTGGATCGGGAAGTCGAGGCTGGCGAGGTCCAGCGGCGGGGCGGTAGAGGGCTTGGCGATGCGGCCGTCCTGCACCGCCTTCAGCGCCTCGTTGTCGCGATCGGCCCGGCCCAGCAGCGCCTTCTGCCCGGCTTCCTGCTGCGGATCGTGGCCCTTGGGATCGAGGTCGGCGGCCTGCTTGGCCAGCGCCTCGTCCTCCTCGCGCACCCCGGAACCGCCGAAGCTGGCGGTGATGAACCGGCCCGGATGGCGGGCCAGCAGGTGCGCGACGATGCCGCCGCCCATGGAATAGCCGTGGAAGTGGGCCTTCGGCACGCCCAGCCGGTCCAGCACCTCGATCACGTCGGCGGGCATGCGGTCGCCGTCGTATTTCGCCGGATCGTGCGGCTTCTCGCTGCGGCCGTGACCGCGGGCGTCGATCCCGATCACCCGGTGATCGCGGGCCAGCTCCTTGGCGACGCCATTGGCGAACCAGCCCGCGTCGCAGCAGCTGGTGTAGCCGTGCAGCAGCACCACCGGCGTGCCTGCGCCGGCCTCCATGTAGTGGATACGCACCCCGTCGGAGACCACCACGTCGCCGTGCTTCACGTCGGCCGGGGCCTCGATGTCCGCTTCCATCACCGCCATGATCGTCTCTCCCTGATGTTTTTCTATCGCTCGACCTTACACCCGCCGGGGAGGTTTTGGCAGGCCGCGGCTCGACGGCGGCGCGGGCTAGCTGCTAGACCCGCGCTCCATTTCCAATCAGCCATTCTGAAGTGAGATCGCCTATGTCGCTGTCGCTCTACGACGTCTCCGTGCCGGTGTTTCGGCAATATCTGGCCGGTCTCTCCGGTGTGCTGGGCAAGGCCGAGGCGCACTTCGGCGGGGCCGAGGGGGAGGTGATCGGCTTCAAGCTGGCTGAGGACATGCTGCCCTTCACCTTCCAGGTGATGCAGTCGATCGGCCATTCGGCGGGCGCGGTGGCGACCCTGCGCGGGCAGACCTATCCGCGCGCCGACGCTCTGGACTCGCTGAAGGCCTGCAAGGCGGCGGTGGATGCCGGCGTGGCCTATCTGGACAGCGTGAAGCCCGCGGACATCAGCGTCGATCCGGATGCGGACGTCGTGCTGACCACGCCGCGTGGCGCGATGACCTTCACGGCGCGCAACTACCTGCTGACCTTCGCCTACGGGAACTTCTTCTTCCACGTCACAACTGCCTACGACATCCTGCGCCACCAGGGCCTGGCGATCGGCAAGCGCGACTATCTGGGCGCGGTGCAGATGAAGGCGATGGCTTAGGGGCGGAGGTCCCCTCCACCGCTTCGCGGTCCCCCTCCCCCACTTGCATTGGGGGAGGAGAAGTTGCGCGTTCTCTTCCCCCTCGGGGGAAGGGTCGGCGTAGCCGACGAAGGGGCCCTCCGCCGCTACGCCCCTTCCAAGATTTCCCGCTTCCGCTCTTCGGTGAACGCGTTGAGTTTGTTCATGTAGCTGAAGCGGCCGTAGTCGCGGCCTTGGGCGCTCATCTTGTCGAACCAGTCGTCCTCGCCCAGCATTTCCCCGAGGCGCGGCGAGTTGCGGTGCAGGATCTGCACGTCGCTCTTCTTCGGCTCGAGGCTGCGCAGGATGCCGCGGTTGAAATGGGCGTGCAGGGTGACGCGGTCGCCGGGCTCGGTGCGGTCGCCCTGCCAGTGCCAGACACCGTGGTGGAAATAGACCACCGAACCCTTGGGCATCTCGATCGGCACGCCTTCGTTGTGGCCCTCGCCGGGACGCGGATGGCGGCGCTGCTTGTGGCTGCCGGGGACGATCCAGGTGGGGCCGGCGGGCACGGTCCAGTCCTCCAGCGCCCAGACGCCGACGCCGGTGAGCGAGAACTCGGGGTAGGGCTCGGGCACGTGGGAATAGTCGGTGTGCATGGGGATGATCCCCGGCCCCGGACCCTTCTTGATGCTGCTGAACGAAGCGATGACGGCGCCGCGGCCGAGGGTGGCGTCGATCAGGGTCATCAGCAGCGGGTTCTGGATCAGCTGCTCGAACTCGCGGCCGTGGTAGAGCATCCAGTTCATCGACAGCGACTGGTGCGGCAGCAACGCCCGCAGGGTCGCGGCGCGGACCTCGTCGGCGAACTCCGGCGAGATGGCGCGCTCGATGACGCAATAGCCGTTGTCTTCCAGCTCGCGGATCTTGCCGGTGAGGCCCTGGCGGGCGGCGCGGTGGGCGAGGTCGGGGTTCTCGACGGTGCGGCGGCCGAGGTGGTCGTGCAGCAGGGCGAGAATTTCGCCGGCGGCCTTGTTCTCGATGCGCCCCTTTATCGTGGGCGCGCCGTCGCCGTGCATGGTCTTCAGCTCGCGACGCATGGCGCGGCTGGCGCCCGGGGCGAGCATGCCGATGAACTGGCCCCCGGCGAGACCGGCCTGGTAGTCGCCCTCGACCACCGCCATGGCAGACGCGTCGAAGCCGCGCTTCACGGTGATGGTTTCGCCGTCGTAGCGGGCGGTCCAGGCGCCGACGTGCTTGGGCAGCTTCAGGTGCGGCGGCGCGGCGGTGAACCGCTCGGAGAGCGAGAACGGCTCGCCGGCCAGCTCGGCCTTGCGCTGCTCCACCGCCTCGGTGAGGAAGCGCCGCGCCTCGTCGATCCAGGCGTCAGAGAGGAACTCGAACCGGTCAGGTAGCGCGAACATCCGAGTGCTCCTTGGAGAGCTGGAAGCCTTCGTAGCCGGCGGCGGCCACGTCCTGGCACTTCTTGCGATAGCCGAACCCGATATAAGGCATGAACACCCGTGGCTTGCCGGGGATGTTGGCGCCCATGTACCAGCTGGCGGCGCGCGGAAAGAGCGTCTTGTCGGCCACTCGGCGCACGTGGGTGACCCAGGCTTCCTGGGTTTCGGCGTCGGCGGCGATGCGGGTGAAGCCGTGTTCGCGCATGTAGCCCATGCAGTCGATGATCCATTCCACGTGCTGCTCGATGGAGTTGATCATGTTGGAGAGCACGCTGGGGCTGCCGGGACCGGTGACGATGAACAGGTTGGGCAGGCCCGCCACCGCCAGGCCCAGATAGGCCTTCGGACCCTCGGCCCAGGCCTCCTGCAGCGTCAGGCCGCCGACGCCCTTGATATCCAGCGAGAGCAGCGTGCCAGTCATGGCGTCGAAGCCGGTGGCGAACACCAAGGCGTCGACCTCGTAGGTGGCTTCGGCCGTACGCACCGCGCGGGCCTCGATGGCCTCGATCGGCGTCTCCTTGAGGTTCACCAGCGTCACGTTGGGCCGGTTGTAGGTCTCGAAGTAGTCGATATCGACGCAGATGCGCTTGGTGCCGATGGGGTGGTCGTTGGGCTTCAGCGCGTCGGCGGTGCGGGCGTCGCTCACCGTCTCACCAATCTTCTCGCGCACGAAATCGGCCGCTTCGTTGTTGAGGTCGAGGTCGGTGATGACGCCGCCCCAGGCGGCCAGGAACCCGGCGCCGCCGACGCCCCAGAACTCCTCGAACCACTGGCGACGCTCCTCCGGTGTGGCCGCCAGCGCGTTGGCCGGATTGCCGCCAAAGCCCATGCCCGGGCCTTTGATCATGGCGATGTACCCTGGGTACATCTTCCAGAAATCCTCGATGTCCTTGTCGGTGAGCGGGGTGTTGTTGGCGGGCACGCTATAGTTGGCGGTGCGTTGGAACACGGTGACGTGGTCGGCCTGCCTGGCGATCTGCGGGATCGACTGAATGCCGGACGAGCCGGTGCCGATCACCGCCACGCGCTGGCCGGTGAAGTCCACGCCCTCATGCGGCCAGGCGCCGGTGTGGTAGGTGGGCCCGGCGAAGTCGTCGACGCCGGGAATGGGCGGCTTGCGGGGCGTGGACAGGCACCCTGTGGCCATCACCACGAAGCGCGCCATTAGCGCGTCGCCGCGATCGGTGGTCACCCGCCAGCGGTCAGCGGCCTCGTCGAAGTGGGCCGCGAGCACGCGGGTCTCGAAGGCGATCATGGGCCGAAGGTCGAACTTGTCGGCCACGTGGTTGGCGTAGGCCAGAATCTCGGGCTGCGCCGCGTACTTCTCGGTCCAGCGCCATTCCTTCTGCAGCTCTTCGGACCAGGTGTAGGAGTAGAACAGGCTGGGCACGTCGCAGCGGGCCCCTGGATAGCGGTTCCAGTACCAGGTGCCGCCGACGCCATCGCCGGCCTCGAACCCCTGCACCGAGAAGCCGGCCTCGCGCAGCTTGTACAGCATGTACATGCCGCCAAACCCGCCCCCGACCACCACCGCGTCGACCTCGCCGGCCAGCGGCGCCCGCCCCATCTTCGATCCGTCGGCCATATGCCGAGACTCCTCGCACTTCATTGTCAGCGGTAACATACCGCCTATTCCGTCGCGGGAGCGCAAGCCTCAAAGCTCGGAGAACCGGTGCGGCGCTCGCCCAAGCTCAGAGCTCCGCCAGACGCTCCGGCAGGTTCATCGCGTCGTGAAGCACGTGCAGAACGACGATGCGGCCGCCGCTGAAATGGAACACGATCACATGGCGAGGTCGTCCGACGCGTGGGTGGGGCGTTCGGACTCGCGAGTGCCGTGTGTGGTAGAGGAAGACGCCCCCTCGATCCGAGTAGGCAACAACCCCGTTCCGGGCCGGATCGTCACCGAGATCGCGGATCGCTTGATGGATGAGATGGCGGTAGCGCCGCTCCGCGGAGGGACCGAAACGCTCGCGGCTAGCACCTAGGATGACGAGGAGATCGCGCCGCGCCCGGGCGGTGACCTCAGGCTTCATTCGGGCTTTGACCGTGTGGCCTCTATTTCCGCCTCGAGGTCATCGAACCATGCGTCGAGATCCTCGATGACCTCGACACGGCCGGCTTCCATGTCCGCCAGCCCCTCGTCAATCGCCGTTAGCAGCCTGGCTTCCTTGCGCGCCTCGTCGTCGGTTCGCGCCTTGTGCAGCCGCAATGCGTCACGGACGACCTCGCTGGCGTTCTGGAAAGCGCCAGACTTGACGCGATCCTCCACGTACCCGTCGAGCATGCCGGTGAGATTGACGTTGCGCGTGGCCATCGGTCGAAGATAGGCGATTGGCAATCTTTGACAAGGCGCCTATCCGCCCCCTACCAAGGCGCTCACCAGTTCCTCCGTCGGCCGGGCGCCGTCCAGCCGCAGCACCGGGCACGGCAGGCGCGCCAGCCAGGCTTCGTGGCGGGCGCGGTGGCGGCCGGACAGGGCGCCGGTGAAGACGCCGTCGTCGTAGCCGGCGGCGAAGGCCAGGAAGTCGAGGTGGTGGGCGCGCAGGTCGCCGTCAGCGTCGATGGCAGGGCCGTACCGTTGGCGCTCGCGGGCGGTCAGGCGGGCCAGGCGCACCTCGGTGGCGGCGCTGAGGAAGACCACCCGCTCGAAGCGCGGGATAAGCGGATCGCCCCAGCCGTCGAGGGAGCCGGAGAGCACCCAGCCAGTGCGCGCCGCGCCGTCCAGGGCCGCCTCCAGCATGGCCAGGCGATCCGGCGCGGGCCGGCGATCGCGGAACGGTGGGTCAGTCACGAACCAATAGAAGTCATCGGTGTCGAACCATGCGGCCCCGAGACGCCGCGCCAGGGCGGCGCCCAGGGTCGAGACCCCGCAGCCGGACGCGCCGGTGATGTGAAGCCGGGGCCCCATCGCCGCCCGCGCCCGGCGTCGAGACGCCTTACGCTTTCGCTTCCACGTAGATCTCGCCGCCTTCGGCCTTGAACTTTTCGGCCATGGACGCCAGCCCCGCGGCCACGTCGTTCTGCGCCCCCGCCGCGTCGCGGATCTCCTGGCTGATCTTCATCGAGCAGAACTTGGGGCCGCACATGGAGCAGAAGTGGGCGACTTTGTGGGCCTCCTTGGGCAGGGTTTCGTCGTGGTATTCGCGCGCCGTTTCGGGGTCCACGCCGAGGTTGAACTGGTCCTCCCAGCGGAACTCGAAGCGGGCTCTGGAAAGCGCGTCGTCCCAGAAGCGGGCCGAGGGATGGCCCTTGGCAAGGTCGGCGGCGTGGGCGGCGATCTTGTAGGCGATCACCCCCTGCTTGACGTCCTCGCGGTCGGGCAGGCCCAGGTGTTCCTTGGGCGTCACGTAGCAAAGCATGGCGGTTCCGAACCAGCCGATCATCGCCGCGCCGATGGCGCTGGTGATGTGGTCGTAGCCGGGGGCCACGTCGGTGGTGAGCGGACCCAGCGTGTAGAAGGGCGCCTCGTGGCACTCCTTCAGCTGCTTATCCATGTTGGCCTTGATCTTGTGCATCGGCACGTGGCCTGGGCCCTCGATCATCACCTGCACGCCGTGCTTCCAGGCGACCTTGGTGAGCTCGCCCAGGGTCTCCAGCTCGGCGAACTGGGCGGCGTCGTTGGCGTCGGCGATGCAGCCGGGCCTGAGACCGTCCCCCAGCGAGAAGGAGACATCGTAAGCCCGCATGATCTCGCAGATGTCCTCGAAGTGGTCGTAGAGGAAGCTCTCACGGTGGTGGGCCAGGCACCACTTGGCCATGATCGAGCCGCCGCGTGAGACGATGCCGGTGACGCGGCGCGCGGTGAGCGGCACGTAGGCCAGGCGCACGCCGGCGTGGATGGTGAAGTAGTCCACCCCCTGCTCGGCCTGCTCGATCAGGGTGTCGCGGAACACCTCCCAGGTCAGGTCCTCGGCGACGCCGTCGACCTTCTCCAGCGCCTGGTAGATCGGAACCGTGCCCAGCGGCGTCGGGCAGTTGCGCAGGATCCATTCGCGGATGTTGTGGATGTTGCGACCAGTGGAGAGGTCCATGATGGTGTCGGCGCCCCAGCGGATCGCCCAGACCATCTTGTCGACCTCGTCCTCGACCTGGCTGAGCACCGCCGAGTTGCCGATGTTGGCGTTGACCTTGACCAGGAAGTTGCGGCCGATGGCCATCGGCTCCAGCTCGCCGTGGTTGATGTTGGCCGGGATGATGGCGCGGCCGCGGGCGATCTCGTCGCGGACGAACTCGGGGGTGACGAAGTCCGGGATCGAGGCGCCGAAATCCTCGCCGTCGCGGATCACCGCCGCGTCCGCCTCGCGGCGCAGGTTCTCGCGGATGGCGACGAATTCCATCTCCGGGGTGATGATCCCGCGCCGGGCGTATTCCAGCTGGGTGACCGCGGCGCCGCCTTTGGCGCGGAACGGCAGGCGCTTGTTCTGGAACTCCTTGGCCAGGTGCTTGCCGCGGGCGTGGCCGTTGTCCTCCGGCTTCACGACGCGCGGCGCGACCTCCTCGACGTCGCCGCGGCCCCAGACCCAGGCGTCGCGCGGCCGGGCCAGGCCCTGCTCGATGTCGATGCTGACGGCCGGATCGGCGTAGGGGCCGGCTGAATCGTAGAGCGTCAGCGGCGGCTCTCCCGCGGAGGGATGCACCGCGATCTCGCGGAACGGCACCCGCACGCAGGGGTGCAGCGTCCCTTCGGCCCAGACCCGGCGCGAGCCGGGGCGTTCGCCGGTGGGGATGGTTTCAGTGATGGGGGTTTGGATGTTCATGGCAGGCGCCTCCAAGGTGGAGGGCCAGGCCTGAGCTTAGTTCGGTGTGCGGTTGGCCTTGGTTTGGGCCCTCCGCGTTCCCTCCCTTCGCCGGCATGACCCGGATCAGGTTCGGCGGGTCGCGACCTCAGCCGCCTCTCAGTCCCTCAAGCGGGACACCCCGGAGAACGCGGCAAGACTACGCTCCGGCGGCGGAGGGTCAAGGCGCTGAAACGCTGGACAACCCCAGCGCGTGGCCGGCATGACTGGGTGCGAGCTTTGGGGGACCCATGACATCGATGGCGACGGCTGGCCGCTTCGAGGGGGGACGCGCGGTCGGCGCGGCCTTCGCGGTGCTGGGCAAGCGGTGGCTGGCCTTAGCGACGCTGTACGTCTGCCTAAGCGTGGCACCCCTGATCGCGGGCACGCTGTTGAGACCAACGGCCGCCACGGTCGCCCACGACGCCAACGCTTTCGCGCTCTACTGCGCGATCACCGTTGGGCTCATTATTGTTGGATGGTTCCGTGACGCGGCTATCGTGTCTGTGGCGCTCCAACCGGCACAGGCGGGGTCGACGCTGTGGCGAGGGCTGGCAGACGCAGCGAGCAGCCTCCCCGCGATGCTGCCGATCTGGCTCATCGCCGACGCCCCGGCCGCCCTCCCGCTCTGGATGCTTAGAACCCCCACGAAGGCTGGCGCGTCGCTGGCCACGATCGGCGCCGAATCGCTTCTGATCGCGATTGGGACATGGCTGCTGAGGGTGATTCTCACCGTAATTTGGGGGATCGTCGTGCCAGTGGTGATAGCCGAGCGCCGTGGCACGTTCGCCTCGGTGGCGCGGAGCGTCCGCCTGATGACCGGCGCCCGTTGGCCGTTTCTAGCGCTCTACATTGTCACCCAGGTGGTCGCGGCTATCCCGGCGATTTTGACCGGATTCGTCCTGGCTTTTGTGATCGCCACGCGCGGCGCCTCCGCCGCCTCCGTTCTGCAGACCGAACGGCTACTGGTCCTCGCGCCGGTGCTGCTGGCGGGGATCGTCGGTCTGGTTTGGTATGTCGTCGTCGCCACGAGCTACCGAGAAATGCGGCGCGCGCACGACGGCCTACCGGCGGACGACGCCGCCGACGTGTTCACATGAACAGGGCCGGCGTGACCGGCCGGCTTCGGCCTCGGATGCGTGACAGTCGGTCATGGCGCGGCTCTAGGTCCGGTATGGGACGGGCGCAACCTTGACGGGGACTCCCGAAGCCCCGGGGTTCGACGGACCGCCGCGTCGGCCGTCCTGGCTGCGGCCGGGATCGCCATGGGAGTTGGGCGTTCTCGAACTCCGCTTCGGTTACCCGCCTCGGAAGCGATCTGCGTTGTCGATTCCTGCAGTGTTAGGCCGAAGCTTCGCCATCGTCCGCGACCGGTGGCTGGTGCTGGTGTTGTTCGTCTTCGGCCTCGGCTGGGCGCCAGTGCATGTCGTCTTTCTCACGGTGCACAGCGGCTATCAGAGGGGCAGTCACGACCTGGGACGGTTCGCGGCTCAATGCGCCCTGTGGCTCGCCAACTCCGCGATCTGGTACTTCTCGACCGCGACAGTCGTGCGCGCCGCGCTTCCTGCCGAGCGCGAAGCTTCTCCGTTGCCCGCGATCATGGCGGTCATCGCCGCATTGCCGATGCTTTTTCCAATCTGGCTATCTGACCAGTACGACACCTTGCTGAGTTTCTGGCTCAGTTGGACCGACGTCATCGCCAGGATAGTTGGTCGCTCTCATGCGCGTGGCGATCTTTTGATGGCATTTGTTTGGGTCAGGCTCGCCACCGACATCGCGATTTCTCTAGCCGCCGCCGGCGCGGTCGGCGTTCTCA
>Ga0265338_10007402_pt1 | contig 13639 bp, 13 predicted proteins | sample 42126metaG_FD_193579 | JGI IMG/M metagenome (GOLD analysis project Ga0265338, IMG submission 193579) | Rhizosphere microbial communities from Carex aquatilis grown in University of Washington, Seatle, WA, United States - 4-21-26 metaG | ecosystem: Host-associated > Plants > Roots > Rhizosphere... | reverse complement strand
CTCGATCTCGATCATCTGCGGAGGGACCTCGGCCGGCATCGAGCCGATCCCGGCCAACGTCTACACCCACAAGACCCTGTCGGGCTCGTTCTCGGTGAAGAACGAGCACCTGGAGCGGACCCTGGACGAGAAGGGCCAGAACAGGCCCGAAATCTGGGCCTCCATCCTGGAGCACGAGGGTTCGGTCCAACACCTCGACTTCCTGAGCCAGGACGAGAAGGACGTGTTCAAGACCGCCTTCGAGATCGACCAGCGCTGGATCGTCGAGCTGGCGGCCGACCGCACGCCCGAGATCTGCCAGTCGCAGTCGATCAACATCTTCCTGCCCGGCGACGTCGATAAGTGGGACCTGCACATGCTGCACTGGACGGCATGGGAGCGGGGGGTGAAATCGCTCTACTACCTGCGCTCCAAGTCGGTTCAGCGCGCCGCCTACGCCGGCGGCGAGGCCCTGGCCGCCATCGAATTCAAGGACGGCAAGACCGACTACGAGGAATGCCTCGCCTGCCAGTGAGGGCGATTCCCTAAGCCCGGAACTGCGGTAAGCTCGGCCCGTTAAGGGCCTTGGCAATCGCAGGGGCTGTTCCATGAGACCGATCGCGGCATTGGTGGTGCTGGCGGCTCTTTTCAGCGCCGATGTCGCCGCCGCGGCGGGCGCAAGCGCAGTCCACCACCGTTCGCCGGCGCGCCACACGGCCGCCAGACTCCACAAGGCGAGCCAGACCACTCACCGCCGCGCGCGGCAGCACCCGACCCGGACGGCGACCCTCACCGCCGCCAACCCTCCGGCCGAGATCCGCCGCGCCGCCGACACGGATGCCGAAGCGAGCGATCGTTCTGGCTGGTTCAAGTCGGAAAAGGACAGGGAGGCCGGCTGGGGCATCCACCGAGGCGGGACCCAGACCGTGGTCGGGCTCTATCAGCGGCCGCCTCAGCCCGACATCCCCGGACCCCAGACCTATCACTCCCCCGAAGGCCGCGGCGCGGCCGGCCTCTCGCTTTCCTTCAAGCTGGGGCGGTAGCGCTCCGCCAAGCTCGCGGTTGATCGCGCTCAATGCGCCGGCCGCGCGATAGGGGCATTCCATGAGGCGCAACCGGTCGCTCCATCGCGACCGGCCGGAACGACATCATGAAGAGCGCTCCTCTCGCGCTGCTCGCCCTGGCGGCTTTCGCCGTTCCGCCCGCGACGGCCTGGCCCCAGGCCGCAGCGGCGCCGGTCGCGGACGCTTCCAAAGCTTCGACGCCCTATCTCCGGCGATTTCACCGACTCCGTTTGAGAGAGTCCCGACCCAACGCGACGTCGCCGGATGCACAGCGCCCGGGTCCGGACCGGCAGTCCGACCAGCCGCTCCACCCGCCGGATCAGGCCGGCTGGTTCCAGGTTCAGGACCAGGCCGGCTGGGGCGTCGACAAGGACGGCCAGGAGACGGTCGTCGGAGTCTACCGGCGCCCGGCCCAGCCCGGTATCCCCGGCCCTCAGACCTACCACACGCCGGAAGACCGCAGCGCCGCGGGCCTGTCGCTTTCGTTCAAGCTCGGGCAATAGCTGTTCCCGACACCGGCCTGTGACCGGCGGGAGGGGACATGGTGGAGGCAAGCACGGCTGAGGCCGGCGCCATGACGACGGCCCGGCGGCTGAGGTCGATCTTCTCGGGATCGGCGGGCAATCTGGTCGAGGTCTATGACTGGTTCGCCTACGCCTCCTTCGCGATCTATTTCGCCAAGGTCTTCTTTCCGAAGGGCTACCAGACGGCTCAGCTGCTCAGCAGCGCTGCGGTGTTCCTGGTGGGCTTCCTGTTCCGGCCTGTGGGCGCCTGGTTGATGGGGCTCTATGCCGACCGCAAGGGACGCCGGGCGGCCCTGGTGCTGTCGATCTCCCTGATGTGTCTGGGCTCGCTGATCATCGCCCTTTGCCCGGGCTATGCGGTCATCGGCGACGCCGCGCCGACAATCCTGGTGATCGCGCGGATCCTGCAGGGGATCAGCATGGGCGGAGAGTACGGCGCCAGCGCCACCTACCTCTCGGAGATGGCCGGCCGGAAGCACCGCGGCTTCTGGTCGGGGGTCTTCTACATGACCCTGATCCTGGGCCAGTTGGGCGCGGCCCTGATGCTGAACCTGCTGCATTGGGTGATGCCGGGCGATCAGATCCAGGCCTGGGGCTGGCGCATCCCGTTCTTCGTGGGCGGGGCCCTGGCGGTGGCGGTGTTCTGGATCCGACGCGGCATGGACGAGACCCCGTCCTTCGCGCGCAAGGGCGCCGAGCGCGCCTCCACCCTGATGCTGTTCGCCAAACACCCGCGCGCCGCCCTGACCGTCATCGGCCTGACCGCCGGCGGGACGCTGACCTACTATGTCTACGGCGCCTACACCCAGCAGTTCCTGATCAACACCTCGGGCTTCTCCAAGCCGGCGGCGGCGGCGATCAACACCGGCACACTGGCGCTGTTCATCATCTGCCAGCCCTTCTTCGGCGCCTTGTCGGACCGCATCGGGAGACGGCCCCTGCTGATCGCCTTCGGCGTGCTGGGCTCTCTCACCGCCTGGCCGATCCTTTCGACCCTGGCCCACACCCACGACTTCTGGACGGCCTTCGGCCTAGTGATGGCGGGCATGCTGATCGTCTCGCTCTACACCTCGATCAACGCCATCGTGAAAGCCGAGCTGTTCCCCACCGAGGTTCGCGCCCTGGGCGTCGCCCTGCCCTATTCCATCGCCAACGCCATCTTCGGCGGCGGCGCGGAATATGTGGCCCTGTGGTTCAAGCAGGCCGGCCACGAGAGCGGCTTCTTCACCTATCTGACGGTGATGATCCTGGTGTCGCTCGCGGTCTACGTCTGGATGCCCGACACGCGGAAGACCAGCCGGATCGTGGAGGACTAGGCCGGCAGCTGGTAGCCGATGGCGGACTCGACCTCGATGGTTTTCATCACCGCCGGGCGGGCCATCATCCGGTCGTAGTGCCGGGTGAGGTTCGGGAAGTCGCCGGGGCCCACGTCCAGCGAGCCGCGGAAGCGCCAGAACAACCGGAACAGGTGGATGTCGGCGATCGAATAGTGGTCGCCCACCGCCCAGTCCGAACCGCCGAGCATGTCGTCGAGCATCTGGTAGGCGGCCCTTGCGGCCTCCAGGCCCTGCTTGCGCACGGGATGGACGGTCGAGGCCAGGAACGACATCCAGGCCAGCACCTGCGCCTGGCCGACCAGGTCGCCCGGCAGGAGGCCCGCCTCGGGATGGGCGCGGGCGAGATAGGTCAGGATGGCCAGGACCTCCGTGATCGGACGGCCGTCCACCACCAGCACCGGAACCTTGCCGGCGGGATTCAGCGCCAGGAATTCGGGGGTCCGGGTCTCGAGGTTGTGGAATGAGACCGGCCGGGGCTCAAAGGGCGCGCCGATCTCGCGCAGGGCGATGTGCGGCGCCATGGAGCTGGAGCCGGGCGCGAAATAGAGGGTCAGCATGGCCTCAGTCCTCGAAGGGGAAGCGCTCGGCCCAGAAAGCCTGGAGCCGGGGATCGGCGTCCACGCGGCCGACCACCTCGGTCATCTTCGGCGCCTCGCGGGCGAAGCGCTCGCGGCGCGGGGTCCAGCGCGACATCACCGTCACATAGAGGTCCAGCACCCCGAGCTCGTCGCCAAGCAGGTAGCGGCCGGGTGAGACCTGCGAATCCATGATCCGCCAGCATTCGGCGATCCGCTCGGCGGTCCGAGCCTTGATCAGCTCGGCGGAGGCCGCGTCGGCGGCCAGGCGCATGGGATCGTCGCGGATCCAGTAGTGCGAATAGATCGACGCCGGGAGGAAGCTCATCCAGCGCAGCCAGGCCGCCCGCTGGGGGTCGCCGACGGGCGGCGCCAGTCGCGCCTCGGGATGCTGTTCGGCCAGCCACATCAGGATCGCGGCGCTCTCGGTCAGCACCTCGCCCGAGGGCAGGACCAGGGCCGGGATCTGGCGCATGGGATTGACCATGCCGACCTTGTCCCGCTCCGCCTCGCTCTCCCAGACGATCGCCTCGACAACCTCGTAGGGCAGTCGCAGCAGGGTCAGGGCCGCCTCGATGGGGACCGATCCGCCGCCCTTGGCCCCGTAGATCACATATGGCTTATCCACAGCTCCATCCCCACATATTGTCCGGCCGCGACCGACTGACCTCTAGATATGGTGAACCAGTCGTTCACTATGGCGCTGCGAGCATCCACGAGTCGCAACGCCGCCCGCCAGGACGAATGTCATGACCACGCCCAGCCTGCTCACCCCTTCCCACGCCTACAAGCCCTTCCGCTATCCCTGGGCTTACGACTTCTGGAAGCGCCAGCAGCAGGTCCACTGGATGCCCGAGGAAGTGCCTCTGGGCGAGGACTGCAAGGACTGGGCGGCCAACCTCGACGACGCCGAGCGCAACCTGCTCACCCAGATCTTCCGATTCTTCACCCAGTCGGATGTCGAGGTGAACGACAACTACATGGAGCGCTACGCGCGGGTGTTCAAACCGACCGAGATCAAGATGATGCTCTCGGCCTTCTCCAACATGGAGACCATCCACATCGCCGCCTACGCCCTGCTGCTCGAGACCATCGGCATGCCGGAGTCGGAGTTCGGAGCCTTCCTCGAGTACGAGGCGATGCGGGCCAAGCACGACTACATGCAGACCTTCGGGGTGGAGTCCCACGCGGACATCGCCCGGACGCTCGCCATGTTCGGCGGCTTCACCGAGGGGCTGCAGCTGTTCGCCTCGTTCGCGATGCTGATGAACTTCCCGCGCTTCAACAAGATGAAGGGCATGGGCCAGATCATCAGCTGGTCGATCCGCGACGAGAGTCTGCACTGCGAGGGCATGATCAAGCTGTTCCACGCCTTCAACAAGGAGACGCGCTGCGTCACCAAGGCCGTGGCCGACGACATCATCGACAACTGCAAGACCGTGGTCGGCATGGAGGACCGCTTCATCGACCTGGCTTTCGAGATGGGGCCGGTGAAGGGCATGACGCCCGACGACATCAAGGCCTACATCCGCTTCATCGCCGACTGGCGCCTGCGGCAGCTGGAGCTGCCCGAAGTCTACGGAGTGAAGGAGAACCCCCTGCCCTGGCTGCAGCCGCTGATCTCGGGCGTCGAGCACGCCAATTTCTTCGAGGCGCGGGCGACCGAATACTCCAAGGCCGCGACGCGCGGCCAATGGCATGGCCAGGAAGGTGTCTGGTCGGAGTTCGACCGCTTGCTGGGCCGCCGGACCGAGACTACGCTGCCTACGCAATAGGCGGTTTCCGGAACCGCCTAAATCATGGGCGGCCTGCCAATGAGCAGCTCGGGATCTGGACACGACGACGAGCCGAGCCTGGTCGAGGACCCCCAGACCGGCGAACGCTACCTGATGTACGCCCTGCCGATCGGGGTCTGGCCGGCCGCGCCGCGCGTCGTCTACGAGTGTTCGGTCTGCAAGTGCCGCTCCAAACCCGCCGACTGGTCGAACGGCTGTCCGGACTGCAGCGGCCACAAGAGCAAGCGCCGGCGCAAGAAGAAGCGCTGAGCGGGAATCCTCGGCAAGCTTAGCGATACCTTTACTGCGATCAGGTTAGCAGGGGCGTCCATCGGGGCGTCTCTGACCTGTCGACCGTGATTTCATTCCTTCGCAAATTCTGGCGCAGCAGCCGCGCGAACGTGGCGATCACCTTCGCGATCGCGGCCCTGCCCGTGTCGATGATGGTGGGCATGGGCGTGGACGTCGCCAACGCCACCCGCGTGAAGCTGGCCCTGCAGGACGCCACCGACGAGGCGGCCATCAGCCTGGCGCGCCAGCAACAGGGCATCGCCGACAACGCCATCTCGTCGACGGCCAAGTCCTATGTGCAGGCGTCCTTCACCAAGATCTCGAACATCACGGTCACCAACGCCACCATCGACCGCAACAACATCATCGCCACCATCGACGATCAGGCGGTCGTGCCGATGTACTTCTCCCAGCTCGTCGGGGTCTCTTCGATCACGGTGAAGGCCCATTCGGTGGCTCAGGGTCTGCAGCTGGAAGTCAGCCTGGTGCTCGATACCTCCGGCTCGATGGGTGACAACCTCGGGTCCGGCGGCACCAAGATCTCGGCCCTGCGCACCGCGGTGACCGACTTCCTGAACACCATGTTCGGCAACCAGACCACCTCGCAAAGGGTGTCGATCGGCATGGTCCCGTTCTCGTACGGCGTGCGGGTCCTGGCGGCCGGGACCACGCCGCCGTCCTGGATGGACACGGGCGGCCTCGAGGGCGACCCCTACGGCGACTTCGACCAGACGACTTACACGCGCTTCCAGCTGTTCACCCAGATGAGCCAGCAATGGGGCGGCTGCGTCATGACCCGGCCGCCGCCGTATGACGTGACCGACGACACGCCAACCACCTCGACCCCGGCGACCCTGTTCATCCCCTGGTTCGCGCCGGACCAGCCCGACACCAACCTCGGCTGGGGCTCCACCCAGTACGAGAACGACTATATCTCCGATACGGGCGGCACCTGCTCGGGATCGACCTACAACAAGACCGACCTCTGGCGCGAGCAAAGGATCTGCAAGTACAAGAACGCCTCGCCGAGCTGGGGTCTGGGGCCGAACTACGGCTGCGTCTCCCAGGCCATCACCCCCCTCACCAACACCCTTTCGACCCTCACCACGGCCGCCAGCGGTCTGCAGGCCAACGGCACGACCAATATCCTGGAGGGTCTGATGTGGGGCTGGCGGGTGCTGTCGCCCGGCGCGCCCTTCACCGAGGGCCGGGCCTATAGCGCGCCGAACAACCGCAAGGTCATCATCCTGATGACCGACGGCTACAACAACTACGGCGGCGAGAACAACATGAACGACAGCTCGTACTTCAGCTACGGGTTCGCCCGTAACGGGCTGCTCGGCAACGCGACGAGCGACAACAACGCTCTGGACGCGCTGCTGGACGCCAAGACGCTGCAGGCCTGCACCAACGCCAAGGCGCGGGGGATCATCATCTATTCGATCGCCTTCGGGAACACCGCCGACACCGACCTGATCAGGAGCTGCGCCTCCAAGCCGGAGTACTTCTACTTCCCGCAGAACGCCAGCGACCTGGACCCGGTGTTCCTGCAGATCGCCCAGAGCCTCACCGCCCTTCGCATCTCGCAATAGCGGCCGCCTGCGGCGCCCTGCCACTCGCCTTAGGCCGTGACAGGCGGCCAATTCGTTGCGATTGTTTCATTTCCGAAACGTTTCAGCGAAGGCGTCCCGCTTGACCCATACCCTCCTGGCCTTGGCGGGGTCGCTCAGGGCCGCCGCCCTCGTCGGAGCGGCCGTGTTCGCCGCCACTCTCGTCTACCTTATCGACCGCACCGGCTGGGCCCTCGGGCTGCTCCTGGGCTGGGCGCCCGCGCTCCTGTTGGGCCTCGCAGCGGCGATCGGGCATTTCACCATCGCGCTTATCGTCCAGGCTCGTTGGCGCCGTGACGGTTTCACGGTTCCCGAAGGGGATGTCCGGGACAGCGACGGCCTCGTCCGGGTCCGCCCCCTGGCGGCAGGGGCGCTCTAGCAGACCCCGGCGCCGCAGGGCGATCTCGCCTGGGTTCGCTTGACAGCCCGACGGCCCGGAGCGATCAGCAGCCCCGGCGCGCGGCCGGTTGGGCGGACGCGCTGTCACAGGAATCCAACAATCCATGCCTAGCGACAGTCACAGTCGACAGAGGGCGCCGCTGCGGCGCCGCCGCCAGGCCTAGGGCTTCCGAAGCTCGCCTGGCGCGGCCGCAGCGGCCAAGCGAGGTGAGCCATGGTTTTCCTCTCCACCGACCGGAAGGGCTTGGCGGTCGCCAGGTTCGCGCGGCCGTTCAGCGCACCCAACGTGGCCGACTTCGCCATCCTGGCCATGATCGGCGCCGTGGCGGTGCTGGTGGTCCGTGGCGTCGCCGACATGGACCGGCCGCTGGCGCTGCTGCGAAGCCACCCGGTCGTGCTCGAGCTCTCGCGCCTGCCCGGCTATGCGATCGACACCACGCTGCGCATGTTCGCGGCGATCCTCTGCTCGCTGGTCTTCACCTTCGTGGTGGGCTCCCTCGCCGCCAAGAGCCGAAAGGCGGCGCTGGTGGTCGTGCCGGCGCTCGACGTGCTCCAGTCGGTGCCGGTGCTGGGCTTCCTGACCTTCACCGTCGCCTTCTTCCTGAACCTGTTCCCCGGCTCGGAGCTCGGCGCGGAGTGCGCCTCGATCTTCGCGGTGTTCACCGCCCAGGCCTGGAACATGGCCTTCAGCTTCTACCAGTCGCTGCGCACCCTTCCGGGCGACCTCGACCAGGCCAGCCGCCAGTTCGGCCTGTCGCCCTGGCTGAGGTTCCTCAGGTTGGAGCTGCCCTTCGCCACGCCCGGCCTGATCTGGAACACCATGATGTCGATGTCGGGCGGCTGGTTCTTCGTGGTGGCGTCTGAGGCGATCACGGTGGGGAACAAGACCGTCACCTTGCCGGGCATCGGCTCCTGGCTGGCCCTGGCCATCGAGCGGCGCGACTTCGGCGCCGTGGCCTGGGCGGTGGCGGCCATGGCCGTGGTCATCGGCCTCTATGACCAGCTGCTGTTCCGCCCGATCGTGGCCTGGGCCGACAAGTTCCGCTTCGAGCAGACCGCGTCGGAGGCCAAGCCGCAGTCCTGGCTCTTCGACCTGATCCGCCGCACCCGGGCGCTGCGGGCGCTCAACCTGCCGCTGGCGGGGATCGGCCGCATCATCGCCGGCATCCCCTTGCCGCGCCTGCGCGTGAGCGCGCCGCCGCCGTCCCCGCGCCTCGCGCTCTGGCTGGACCGGTTGTGGCTGGCCGCTGTGGTCGCCATCACCCTGCTGCTCGCGGTCAAGGCCGCCGCGATCCTCGGCCGTACGCTCGACCTCAAGGACGCCGCGGCCGTGGCGGGCCTGGGCGTCCTGACCCTGATCCGCGTCCTGGTGCTGATCGCCATCGCCAGCGCCATCTGGGTCCCGATCGGCGTCTGGATCGGCCTGAGGCCCGCCTGGACCGAGCGGGTCCAGCCCTTCGCCCAGTTCCTCGCCGCCTTCCCCGCCAATGTCCTCTTCCCGGCGGCGGTCGTGCTGATCGTCTCGTTTCGTCTGAACCCGGACGTCTGGCTCTCGCCCCTGATGGTGCTGGGAACCCAGTGGTACATCCTGTTCAACGTGATCGCCGGCGCTAGCGCGATCCCCACCGACCTGAAGGAAGCGGGCGCGATATTCGGCGTACGCTCTTGGCAGTGGTGGCGGCAGATCGGCCTGCCGGGGATCTTCCCCTATTACGTGACGGGCGCGATCACCGCCTCGGGCGGTTCGTGGAACGCGTCGATCGTGGCCGAGTCGGTCAGCTGGGGCCGAACCCATCTGGCGGCCAAGGGCCTGGGATCGTTCATCGCCGACGCCACCGCCTCCGGCGACCTGCCGCGGGTGGGTCTGGGCGTCGCGATCATGTCGCTTTTCGTCATCACACTGAACAGGTTGCTCTGGAGGCCGCTCTACGGTCTCGCCGAGCGCCGGCTGCGCCTGGACTAAGGAGTGACCGCCATGCTGCAGACCGTGGATGCGCCCCTCGTCGAAGTGCACGGGGTCCGCCATGTCTATGGCGACCGCAGCTCGGGGCCGGTGATCCTCGACGACGTGAACCTGACCCTGCGAGAGAACGAGATCGTCGGACTGCTCGGCCGCTCGGGCTCGGGCAAGTCGACCCTGCTGCGCTCGATCGCCGGCCTGATCCGCCCAACCGAAGGCGAGGTCGTCTTCCCCGTATGCTCGGACATCGAAGGAGCCACGTCGGTGGCCATGGTGTTCCAGAGCTTCGCCCTCTTTCCCTGGCTGACGGTGCAGCAGAACGTGGAGCTGGGGCTGGAGGCCAGGCGCGTTCCTGTCGCCGAGCGCAAGCGTAGGGCGCTGGAGGCCATCGACCTGATCGGCCTGGACGGCTTCGAGAACGCCTACCCCAAGGAGCTGTCGGGCGGGATGCGCCAGCGGGTGGGCCTCGCCCGGGCCCTGGTGGTCAATCCCTCGATCCTGCTGATGGACGAGCCCTTCTCGGCCCTCGACGTGCTGACCGCCGAGACCCTGCGCACAGACCTCCTGGACCTGTGGTGCGAGGGCCGGATGCCGATCAAGTCGATCCTGATGGTCACCCACAACATCGAGGAGGCGGTGCTGATGTGCGACCGCATCCTGGTGTTCTCGTCCAATCCCGGCCGCATCGCCGCCGAGATCAAGGTCGACTTGCCCCAGCCCCGCAGCCGGCAATCCCCGGCCTTCCGGGCGCTGGTGGAGGACATCTACGCCCGGATGACCGTCAAGACGGGGGCCAGCCCCATCGGCGACGGCCTGTTCCCCGGCACCGGCATCGGGATGGTGCTGCCGGAAGTGAACACCAACCTCCTGGCCGGCCTGATGGAGCAGATCGCCGAACCCATGTTCGGCGGCAAGGCCGACCTGCCTGACCTAGCCAACGAGCTCATGATGGAGATCGACGAGCTGTTCCCGGTGGCCGAGACGCTGCAGCTGATGCGGTTCGCCGAGCTCGGAGGCGGCGACATCCGCCTGACGCCGGCGGGCCGCCGCTATGTCGCCGCCGACGTGGACGCGCGCAAGCAGCTCTTCGCCCGGCACCTGTTGAGCTACGTTCCGCTCGCCACCCACATCCGCCGGGTGCTCGACGAGCGGCCCAGCAAGGAAGCGCCGGCCCGCCGCTTCCGCGACGAGCTGGAAGACTACATGTCCGAGGACTATGCCGAGCAGACCCTGAAGGCCATCACCAGCTGGGGCCGCTACGCCGAGGTCTTCGCCTACCACGAGGCGGCCGACCGCTTCTCGCTGGAGAACCCCGGCTAGCGGGGTCAGAATTGTCCGTGCAGCCGCACGCCGAGCACCGACACCGGGCCCCGGTCGCGGTTGTAGGCGGGGTTGTCGATGAACTGGTAGTCGAGGCTGATCCTGACCGGCCCCCGCGCGGCGAAGCTGTAATAGCTCTCCAGGATGTGCTCGGCGCCGGGATGCGGCAGCTGGCCATCGCCCACGAGGATGCCCAGGCCGCCCGCCGCCAGGTAGGCCTGGTGGGCCTCGGAGATCTGGTTGATCACGACGGCGATGGCGACCCGGTCGTCCTTGCGCCCCCAAGCGGAGCCGGCGAGCGACAGGCCTCCTGACAGGGTGCGGTCGATGTCGGAGAACTCGTAGGGCTCCACCGAGCCGCCGGCCACGCCGCCCCGGACGAAGACGCCGAGGTCGGAGGTCAGGCTCTGTTCCAGGTCGAAGCTGAGGCCCGTGCGGCTCCCGTAGCGGCGCACCAGCCCCACGTCCGCGGGCTGGCCTGAGGCCTGGGCCAGGGCGACGGCGTCCTCGAAACGGCCCATGCGGCCGCGGCTCAGGAAGCCGGTCAGCTTCAATGCGCCTTCACGGCCCGAGATCCGGTAGCGGCGCTCCACTTCTCCCACCAGCTGGAACTGGTGGAGGCTCCAGTCGATCTCGGTGCTGTTGGGGACCTTGGAGAGAGCGAAGGCGCCGGCTCTGAGTGTCCAGGGGCCCCGATACCACTCCGCGGCGGCGCCCACGGTGTAGCCCCAGGCATTGGCCGCATAGTCGAAGGATCCGGCGTCGATCAGCGACCAGTTCAGGAAGTCCTGGCGCGGATCGTGAGCCAGGGAATTGGCGTCGAACACATCGGGGACGCCGAACTTGCCGATGGTGAGCACCAGTCGGTCGGACGACCGCGAGCCGCCGAGCTGGTTGAGATCGGGATCGACCTTCTCCCGTCCGCCCCCGCCGCCGAAGGTCTGGCGCAGGAACAGCCGCTGCAGGCGGGCGTAGGGCGCCGCCTGGCCGATCTTGTAGGCCTCCCCGCTCGGAAAGCCGGCCGCGCCCAGGGTGTTGGAAAGGCCGAAACCCTGATCGATCTCGGGATCGATCCAGATCTCGCCCCCCGCCCAGGGCCGCACCCCGGCATAGAGGGTGGCGTCGAAGGTCTCGCGGCCATTGGCGGACGGGTTCAGGCTGTTGGCGCCGCTGTAGGGGGACTGGAAGGCCGGATGCCCCTGCCAGGTCAGGGTCGCCTGGCCGTGGATCGCCCAGTCCTGCGCGGCGTCGCCCGCCGGCGCCGGTTCGGCCCCCGCCGCGGCGAGCGGGATCGCGGCCAAGACGCCGAACCCCGCCGCTCTCGAGATCCACCGTTCCATGTCGCCCTCCGCCCTTTGCGGGGCCGCCCATATAGTATAGGGGGGTATGTTATCAACCGCGCGGAGATGACAATTGGCACACGTCGCCAAGGAGAAGGTGAAGCTGCTGAACCGGCTGCGGCGCATCCGCGGCCAGCTGGAGGCGATCGAGCGCGCCGTAGAGGCCGACGGCGAGTGCGCCAGGGTGTTGCAGCAGGCCACCTCCTGCCGCGGCGCCATGGACGGCTTCATCGCCGAGGTGATCGAGGACCACATCCGCGAGCACATGGTCGATCCCCAGGCGCCTCGCGACGATCCCCGGGTCCAGGCCGCCGAAGAGTTGGTCGGGATCGTCCACGCCTATCTGACCTGAGCCATTATGTCCGTACCCGGAGCTTCGTCGTCATGACCGACACCGTTCTCGAGGGGCTCCGCCACGACCACGTGTTCCTGGGCGACTCGCACGAGCGCAACGAGCGGCGCGCCTGGCTGGTGATCGTGCTTTGCGGCGCCATGATGCTGATCGAGATCGTGGGCGGGCTCCTGTTCGGCTCCATCGCCCTGGTCGCCGACGGCCTGCACATGTCGACCCACGCGGGCGCCCTGCTGCTGGCGGCGCTCGCCTACACCTTCGCCCGCCGCCACGCCAACGACCCGCGCTTCACCTTCGGCACGGGCAAGCTGGGCGACCTGGCCGGCTTCACCAGCGCCATCGTGCTGGCGATGATCGCCCTCCTGATCGGCTACGAGGCCGTCTCGCGCATCTTCAGTCCGGTGCCGATCCATTTCCGCGAGGCGATCCCGATCGCTGTCCTGGGCCTCTGCGTCAACGTCGCCAGCGCCTGGCTGCTGAGCGCTGGCGGACACGACCATCATCATCATCACGGGCATGGCCATTCTCACGGACATGACCAAGGTCACGATAACGACGAGGCGCCGCGGCTCGAGGTCGAGGGCGGCGCCCTGAGGATCCAGATCTTCGAGGACGGCGTCCCCCCTCGTTTTCGCCTGTGGTCCGAGGGCGCGCCGCTGCCGGAGCGGGCCGAGGCCGAGACGGTGCGGCCGGACGGCTCGCGACAGGTCTTCGCCTTTCACCGCCAGGACGGGTTCCTCGAGAGCGTGGAGGAGATCCCCGAGCCCCACGCCTTCACCGTCGAGGTGCGGCTTGGGATCCGCAACCGGCTGCAGACGGCGCGGGCCGATTTCGATGAGCACGATCACGGCGGGGGCGCCCACCACCGCGACAACAACATGCGCGCCGCCGTGGTCCACGTCATGGCCGATGCAGCTGTCTCGGTGCTGGTGATCATCGGCCTGGTGCTGGCGCGGCTGTTCCACTGGCTGTGGATGGACCCCCTGGCCGGCATCGTCGGCGCGGTGGTGATCGCCAGCTGGTCCTACGGCCTGATCCGCGACACCGGGGCGATCCTGCTCGACATGAACCCCGACCACGGCCTCGGCGAGCGGATGCGCGCGGAGATCGAGG
>Ga0265338_10007399_pt1 | contig 13646 bp, 8 predicted proteins | sample 42126metaG_FD_193579 | JGI IMG/M metagenome (GOLD analysis project Ga0265338, IMG submission 193579) | Rhizosphere microbial communities from Carex aquatilis grown in University of Washington, Seatle, WA, United States - 4-21-26 metaG | ecosystem: Host-associated > Plants > Roots > Rhizosphere >... | reverse complement strand
GTACGAGTAGAAACCGTATCGCAAACGGGCGATCACGTTCTTATGAATCTTCCGACTGATGCCTGCCTGGACCGCGTGCCGCTCGAAGTTCAATCCAAGCGGCAAGCCAGCCGAGGAATTGTCCGTAAAATTGTCCGACCGTGAATAACTGTATTCCAAGGTGAAGTCGGTCTTATCATCGATCGCGTAGCCGCTCGTGCCCATCACCGTGTACACGTTGCCCCGGTATTTGGCGACTGACGGGTCGTGGTTGGCGAATGCCTCCGTCCGCGTGTCCTGCAACGAGAAGTAGCCAGTCAAGTACCAGCGCGACATCGGCGTGACCGTGGCGCTCAGGCTGTAGATGTTGGCGTCGTACTCACCCGACTGGAGCGTGCCACCGGGGGCGATCAGCGGCATCGCCTCGGTGGATGTCCGGATGTCGGTGGAAACACGTTGGTAGGTGAACGAAGTGCTGAACCGCGAGCAGGGTCGAAGCGTCAGTTTGCCCATCGCTTCGTCTGTCGTAAAGCTCTGGGCGGTGATGAACCCGGGATACCCCGTTACGGTGTCGTTATCGTAGTCGTAGTTACCGTGGTCGAGATAATAGCGATACCGACCGGACAGCGATACGCGAGGGAGGGGCGACGTGTTGAAGCCGGCCCGGTAATCCTGTCGGAAAGAGGTCGCGTCAGAATCGAGCGCGAGGCTGGAAGCGCCATTCTGCGTTTCGGCTTCGTCCAGATCCACCTGCTCCTCCTCCCACCGGCCTTCCGCATAGAGGGTGGTGTACGGGATCTTCGTGTATCGCATACCCACACTCTCGGAAATATTCTTGGTGGCGTTGGCCGTGTGAATCAAATTCGTCGTGGCCGGGCCGGCGCCCTGGGTGAGAAGCGCGTCGGTAAACCCGTGCGTTTCGGTCCGTTCCGCCTGCAATCCACTATAGAGCACGAGGCCTTTGAATGGCCCGAGCATGACGTTCAGGTTGAGCACGTGGGAATACAGGTCGACACCGATGTCGGTGGTCGTCCAGTTGTTGCCGAAGGGACCGACCGGCGGCGGCGTGGCCACTTGCAAGTCTCCATCGCTGTGAAGCGAGCTGAAGAGGTAACCCACTGACCAATAGACCTTGTCGTTGACATGGCTGTCCATGAGGAACGTGTTATAGAACGCGTCGTGGTCATTATTCTCGTGGACAGTGATTGTCTGGCTGGAACTGGTGTTCAGGTTGACCGAGGTATCGGCGCGGTTGTCATCCATGCTGAAGTGTTCGAATCGGAAATTGTCGCGCAGATGGACTTTGCTGATGTCATACTCGGCCCCCAGCTTCAGGATGTCGGTGTATTCGTGCACGCCTTTGAAGGACGGATAGATCTTCCGGGTATCAGTGCCTTGCGTCACCCCACCCCATTCGAGCAGGGATTTCTCCCCGTTCCGGAACTGACGTTCATAACCCAACGTCACCTTCGGAAGATTCGGCAACGTAAGTCCGGCCTCGATGAATATGTTCCCCTCGTCCATCCTCAAGTCATTGTTCAATTTGAACGAGGATGGCGTGAACGGACGAAAGAATCCGCCCTCATTATCATAATATTCCCGATACTCAGTGAACCCACCCCGGACGAACCAAACGTCCTTCTTCGTCAACTGCAACTGAAGTTTGTAGTCACGGTCATTGAGGATAAAGTGCCCTTCCCCGTCCAGCGTTGTGTCCTTACCGAGGTCCTCGTGCAGCGTGGCGTCTTCGATGCCGCCCGACCAACCATTCCGGATACCAATGTCTTCCCGGAACTTCGAAGCGTTGCCGGTGACCTTCGCGTACGTGGCCCCGGGCGTCACGGAAACATCCAGGGTGGAATTGGTATTCGCGTCGGCGGCGCGACCGATGGCCGGGAGCACGAGACCGGCCGCAAGACCGACCAAGAGCACTTTGTGGGAGAAGTATTTCATCGCCGCGGCTCCATCAGTATCGCAAATGGGTATCGACGTCTGACCCGTGCATGGCCGTGTGGCAACCCGCACTGAAGCACGTTCCCTGCTGCAGGAACGCCGTATGATCGAAATTGCCGATAAACACCTGCCCCGGCGTGTGGGGCATGGCGACCTGGGCGTGGCATTTCAGGCACAGGTTGTTGTCGCGTTCGGTCAACATCTTGGAATTGATCGAGCCGTGCACATTGTGACAAGAGGTGCAACCCTCCCGCATGGCTTGATGCTCGAACACGTGGGGCCGGGCCTGCTCGCGATGGCATTGCGCGCAGTCCTGATTCACGCGACCGACCTGCATATCCTTCGGTTTCAGAATGTCTTCGCCGTGCGGATCGTGGCAGGAGGTGCAACTCATCCGCCCTTCCTTGACCGGATGATGGAATTGCAGGCTAAACTCGGCGTTCTTGTCGAGGTGGCACTGGAAACAGGCTTCGGGACTCTTGCCGGGATTGACGATCAATTTGCGGTCACCACCCGAATCCACATGCAAGCTGCCGGGCCCGTGGCAACTCTCGCAGCCTTCGCCCTCGACGCGCGGGCCTTCACCTGGAATCTGGATGCGCGCGTGCTGGGTGAGCTTGAAGTTCTTCACTTCCTTCTCGTGGCACGCGGCACAGGTATCCATGCCCACGTACTTGGCGCCGGGAATCATCGGCGGGGCCAGGACCACCCGGTCGACCGTCGCGCAGGAGATGGCGATGATCGCCGCCGCCACACCCACGATCAGGCCAGCGACGATTTTGGTGTGAAGGATGCGTCCCTGCTTGGATTGGCTCATGGTGTCCATCGCCTGTTACCAGCGGATACCACCTATCTCAGGTCTGCATTCGGGTACTGTACCTGGAACGAATTGCCGCCGGTATTGGTGCTCAGCACCGTGTAGGTCCACTGGAGCAGGCGCACCGTGAACGCGGTATTGTGAACGCCGTGGCTCAGTTCGCGTTCGATCAGGAACTCGTTCCACGCGGCATTACGTTGCGCGGCATAAATGACTGGGAACGAAGTGCGGTTGGTATAGCTCGTCCAATGCGAGCCGCCGGTTCCGATGGTCATGCCGGTGGAAAGCATCTTGTCGACGAGATTGGTTAGCAGACCGGTGACCTCCGTCTGGACGCCATTAGCGACGCCATCTCCATCATAATCTCCACCATGCGTCAGCGTGGAGGCAACGACCGACCGATGGTCGAAGTCGGTGACCGGATCCACACCAGCATGGCATTGATTGCAGGCCGCGAGGTTGTCCTCGCCGGTGAGCCTGTCGGTCATACTGAACGTGTGGTCGCCCACGGTATTGACGCCCGCTTGAAACATGTGGCAATTGATGCACTTGGCCACGCCGGCGTGCGCGGAGTTCTGCAGAACCACACTGGCAATGGTATTGGTCGCGCTGCCGACGACCGCTTGGACGTTCGTGCTCGCGCGGAGACCGAACAGAACATCGGTAGCCGTGCTTTCGTGGGGTATAGTGGTCGCGGAGGAGTACGTCGGCGGCGGACTGCGTCGCGCATTGTGGCAGAACATGCATGTCGCCGAGGCGCCCTGGCCGGTCAACGTCGGGGGCGTGGCGGCGACCGAGTCGTCTAGTGTCACGGTGTCATAGATCCGCACCTGATGGGCGTCCGCGGGGAACATCGCCACGTTGTGAGGATCGTGGCAAGCCTGGCAGGTGAGCCGCCCCGCTTCGAGGCGGGTGAGGGCCTTGCCCTTCAGATTGTCCACGAAGCTTGCCGGGGAATGGCACTTGGAACAAGAGGCATTCGGGGCCTCGCCGATGGACACGGACAGATAACCGTCATCCGAACCGTGCGGCCCGAGGCTCCACTGTTTGGGACGATTGTGGAATTCGCCGTCCTGGTGGCAGGTGGCACACACGGAGACATCCAAATTTGCGGACTCCTTGCCCGGATGCTGGCTGCCGGGGCCGTGGCAGTTCTCGCACTGGATGTTGGCCAGATTCTGCAGCTTCGCCGGCATGGCCGCGTAGTTGCCAACCTGCAAGACTGTTGGGAATTTCCAGCCGAGTTGCTGTTGAACGTCGTCGAAGCCGCCGTTGACCGCCAGCGGTGCGGGGTTGTTGCCGAGTGTATGGCAGGCAAAGCAGCTTTCGTTGTAGTCAGGCGCAAGAAGACCATCCACGCCGCGTTGGGCCATCGTCGCGTGCAGTGTCTGACTCCATGGAGTGTAATAATCAGACAACCCAACCTGCGGACTGGTTCCGTGACAGGACGCGCACGTGGCGACGCCGACGTAGGTCGCACCGTGGACCGTCACGAACGTGGAGTTGGTCTGTCCGCCGCCGGTCACGGTGAGTTGCAATACATAGTCGCCTTCCTTGTCCGGACGGAGAGACGGCGTACGGGTCCTGGTATTCTCCAACACCGCCGTGGAACCCGCTGGCTTGCTATTGACCGCCCAACTGTATGTCGAGGCGTTCGTGCCGTTTGGTGCCGCGGTAAAATACTGTCGTTCGCCAACCGGAATCGATGGCTGTGCGGGGGATACACTACTGGAAATGACCGTCACAGCGCCCGTGACGGATTTTGCCGTGTTGTCCGTAACAATGACCTGAAGATGATAGGTGCTCTCCGAAATTTGTTCCGTGGTGAGACCCACGAGGTTCGAATTCGACGCTAGGTCGAACGTGTTATCGAGGTCGATGGGATTCAAAACGTTTGTGACTCCACCACTGGTTACCTCGAGCAGGTTGGTGAAGGTGGTGAGCGGCAGCGTGCTGAAACTCGGTGAAGCTACGTTGGCCGCACTGAAGGTCGCATTTGTGCGCACATCGGTGTCGGTAATCGTCCACGCGTACGAGAAGGGCGCGGTCAGGCCGTTGGTGGAGACCGCATCGGCATTCACGGTGATGTTGGAATTGAAGCCGACGTCGTACCAGGTCGTCTGCGCAGCGGCGGGCGTGGTGGAAGGGGCGGTAACGGTGATCAGGATCGCTTTGCTGTGGAGGCTTCGCTTGTTGAATTTCGCAGTTACTTTGAGCACCGCCGTGCCCTGGAAATTGGCCGGGATAGAGATCGCAGCGCTGCTGACGGTGTCGACACCAACCGCAAGCGAATTGCTCAGGATGGGAAAGCTCGCCTTCCAGCCTTTCGCTTTGACGGTCGCTTTGGCGACCACGGAGCCGGGGCTGTTGACGGTAAGATTGAGTTGGTATGAAAGCGTCCCGCCCGAGGTGAGATTACCTTCGGTCAGCACGATCCCAAGCTGCGCGCCTGCGGGTGCTGCGTACGTTGGCAGCGCGATCAAGGCAGCCAATGCGACGACCAGCGCACCGACTCGTTTCAGAAGATATGTTCCAGACATTTCGTTGTCCTCCATCTCTCTCCTATGGCAGTGGACGTGCCAGCAGAATCACACGGCGGCGCAATACTAGCAATCACAATAACTTACGTATATACCGTGAAGTAAGGAGTGCTTTTGGAGTGCAGAACCTGCGCGCATTCGCTCAGTGAAATGAGTGCTTCCGCGCAAGAGAACATCAACAGGTCAACTCAGTGCCACTGTTTTCAAGGGTTTTACGGGCAGAATCCATGCACGGCACAAGCACTGCTAAGCCGTTAACCGCATGCTCACAGGTAAGATGCTGGGAATCGTACTCGCACTGATCGGGCTGATCTTGATCGCCCTGTCAGTGTTCGTAATCCATTTCAGCATTACGCCGCGTTGAGTTCACCTGTCGTCGCGGTGAGATATCCGTACTTGATCAACCGGCGCCGCAACGCATCGCGCTCGATTCCCAGCAACTCCGCCGCATGGCTTTGGTTGCCACCGGCGCGTTCCATTGCCTGGCGGACCAATTCGCGCTCGACGTCTGTCAATGCCACACCATCGGGAGGCAATTGGATGAGCGATCGGCTGTTGGATCGTGTGGCCAACCGCAAGTCCGCCGGTAAATGTTCGGGCAGGACCACCTCGGCCTGTTCGAGTATGACCAGTCGCTCAATGACGTTTCGCAACTCGCGGACATTGCCGGCCCATCCGTTCTGCTGCAGCAGCTTCGCGGCTTCCGCTGACAGCTTCTTGAGCGGCTTGTTGAACTCCTCGGCAAACTGCCCGAGGTAGTGTTCGGCCAGCAATGGGATGTCTTCCCGCTGCTCCCGCAACGACGGCATCCGCAACGAAATCACCTTGAGCCGATAGTACAAATCCTGGCGGAACTCCCCGTGGGCGACAGCGTCCTCGAGATTCTTGTTGGTCGCCGCGATTACCCGTACATCCACGGAGATCAACTGTGTGCCGCCCACGCGTTGAAATTCCCGCGATTCCAGCACGCGTAGCAGTTTCGCCTGCAGCGCCGGCTTCATATCGCCGACTTCATCCAGCAACACGGTGCCGCCGTCCGCGAGTTCAAAAAGCCCCTTCTTCGTATTCTTCGCGTCAGTGAACGCGCCACGCTCGTGGCCAAACAACTCGCTTTCGATAAGCGCGTCGGGAATTGCCGAGCAGTTGATCCCCATGAACGGCTGGTTGGCCCGCGCGCTGCCGAGGTGAATCGCGCGCGCCGCCAGTTCCTTGCCCGTCCCGTTTTCGCCCTCGATGAGCACCGTCGTCGCGTTGCTCTCCCCCACCCTTGCGATCAACTCGCGCACCTGCTTCATTTGCGGACTCTGACCGACCAGGTTCTCCAGCCCGAACTTGCGGCGGTGTGCCCGGCGGATGCGGGTGACTTCCCGACGCAGTTTCAAATCTTCGCGCGCTTTTTCCACGGCGACGCGCACTTCGTCAAATTCGAACGGTTTGCACAGGTAATTGTACGCCCCCAGTCGCACGCACTCGACTGCGCGCGCGATCGATGTTTCCGCGGTCAACATGACAACGGCGATATCGCGTTCCAGATTCTTGATCTCCTGCAGGACTTGTACACCGTCCATTCCCGGCAACCTCAAATCCAGCAACACCAGGTCGTAGCCGTCCTCGCGGATGAGATTGAGTCCCTCCTCGCCGGTCGGCGCGGATTCAACCTCGTAGCCTTCGCGCCCGAGTTTTTGTTGCAGTGACCAACGCACGAGTTTTTCGTCGTCGATAATGAGTATTTTAGTCCTTGGCATGGGCGAATTCCTTCAGTGTTTCGAATCGGTCTTGCGGCGCGAACGCCTCGGGCTTGCAGGCCGTCAGCTCCAGCGTAAATGTCGTTCCCTTTCCAAACTCACTGTCCACGGTGATCGTGCCGCGGTGTTTCTCAATGATCGTCCGCGTGATCGACAGGCCGAGGCCTGTGCCGCGATGCTTGGTGGTAAAAAAGGGGGTAAAGATCTTGGTAAGATGGGGGCGGGCGATCCCCACCCCTGTGTCCCGAACCTTGATGCGAACAATGTCGTTGCCCTCGCGTTGCGCCGATTCGGTGGATACGGTGAGCGTTCCTCCGTCGGGCATGGCCTGGACGCCGTTGAGCAGGATGTTCAGGAGCGCCTGCTGCATTTGTCCTGCATCGGCGCACGTGTGAGGCAGGTCGGCCTCAAATCGTTCCTCAATGGTCACATGAAACTTCTGGGCATCGGGCCGCACCAACGCGATCATTGGCCGGATGAATCCACACACGTCGCAGGGCGCGATCTCGGGATCGCGGAGCCGCGCAAACTCGAGCAGGTCGTGCAGGGTGCGGTTGAGCCGCGTGATCTGCGACCGAATCTCGGCAACAATCTCCGTGCGCTGGCCGTTGAGATTGTTTTCTTCCGCCAACACTTCCACCGCGGCGCCGATACCGGCGAGCGGGTTGCGGATTTCATGCGCGATGCCGGAGGCGAGTTCGCCAATCGTCGCGAGTTTGCTGGCTTGCTGGATTTGCTTCTGGTGCGATTCCTCAAGTTCGCGTGTGGCGTTGTCGAGGCTTTGCACCATCGCGTTGAAACCGCTGGCGAGTTCGCCAACTTCATCCTGGGTCTCGGCAGCCGCACGGGCGTTGAGATCGCCCGTTTGTACGCGACGCATCTGTTCGAGCACGTTGCTGACGGGCTGGGTGACGAGCCGCACGATCAGCAACCACAGTACGATGCCGACCAACACAAAAATCACCACGCCGTAGACGATCAGCAGATTGCGGTTGCTGGCGACGCTGGCCTCCGCAGGTGCGAGCGATTTCTCAATGACGATGGCGCCAATAGCGGGGGATTTTGGATCATGGCAGCGCTGGCAATTCTCGCTGTTGAGCACCGGTCGCATTACCACGGAGAGTTGTTGGCCGTTCTCAACCCGTGTCCCCTGAAGCACCTGGTTCTCGGTGAATAACTCCGGTGGCACGGTCATTGTGGCGCGATGGACTTCCTGGGTGTCGGTTGAGAACACCACGGTGCCGTCGGGCTTAATTAGGCGGGCACGCCAAATTTCGTCGGAATTCTTCATCTTCAGTAGAAACCCCTGTACCTCTTCGTGGCGGTCGCTCAACATGACGCCGCTCAGGTACTCATGGACAAACGAGGCAGCGATGACGTTTTGCGCCTGTGTACGCTCGTGCCACCACGCGCTCTGCACACGAATGACAAAATAGGTATAGATGGAAATCACCATCGCCACCGTGACGCCCACGGCGATCAAAATCTTCGCGGTGAGATTGCGCCTAAACATGCCCGCTCGCCTTCAGGGGGACGATGACCCTCACGCCACCAGTGGCATCGACCGGGCGGTGTCCGCTGATGTTCGGATGCTCGAACAGCGGCAGGTACCGCGCGGCCAGTCCGAAAATCACTACGCCAAACGAAGCGAGATTAAGGACGACCGTGATTTCAATCCATGACGGGAAGTAATGGGAGCCGGTCAAGGGGAGCAGGCCAATCCAGGCCACGTTGAGCCGATTCAGGATCACGCCCACGACCACTGGAATCGCCGCCGCAAACGCCCAACGCCGTCGACCCGACCACTGTGTTTTCAATACGACGAACAGCGGCAGCAGCAGGAGCAACATCTCGACGGTAAAGCTGACCCCTTGAACGGGGTAAAGGAACATGTACACCCAGGCATTGCGCGCCGTGAGGTCCGCCACGCGCAGAAACAGGTACAGGAGCAGGAGCGGCGTCATGCCCTTGGCCAACGACGCGAGCACGCGCGGTTCAAGGGGCTGGTGAAATATCCAAAACGTCAGTGCCGACACAAAGATCGCCATGGCAAAGCCCGAGATGAGCGCGCTGATAAAAAACAGGATCGGTAGTAGCGGCGTGTACCAGAGCGGCAATAGCTTGTTGGGCACGATGAGAAACAGCGAACCGAGCGACGACTGGTGCAGCGTCGAGAGAACCACGCCGCAAATTACGAACGGCACCGTGATCGCGTGCACGAAATGCGAGGTCCGAGTCCAGCCAAACCGGTCAAGCAATATCGGCGCAAACTCGACCGACAACACGCCCGTGTACAACATCACGCACCACGACACTTCGAAGAGCACCGAGTGATGCTGCCAGTAGAAAATCGGCCGCCAGATTTGGTGGTATCGCCCCAGATCCACCAGCAGCGCGCCCGATGCTGACAACATGTAACTCAAATATGCCGCGAGCACCACGGGCCGCAAAATCGGGTAGAACGTGCGGATGCGAAAGATATACACCATGCAGGCAGTGAGAAATCCGCCTGCGGCAAATGCAATGCCGCACAGCACCAGCGCCTTCCAGATGCCCCACGGGAATTGGTCGGAGAGATTTGTCACGGCGCCAAGTCCCAGCGCATACCGCGATGTCAGGGCATACCCTCCCAATCCCCACAACACGATCAGTAGCAGCCACCCGAATCCCCCCGATAGATGTTTCGGCGGTTGGCGGCCCGACAGGAACCAGCAGGCACACACCGCTGCACTGATCATCACCAGCACGCCGACGATGCGGAACAACGCGAGGATCCAGTTGATCTCGTTCATGGTTGCTCCGTGCCGTTCCGCGTTCGCCAGCGGAACACCGCGCTCAGCGCCAAGCCGACCCCGATGACCACGAACGGCAGTTTCGATATCGCCCGCCACGTCAATGCCGGCAAAGGTTCCTTCGGCAATCCGCGCGGGAAACCGAGTTCTTCCGGCACGATATCCGACAGGTAGATCCATGACGTGCCACCCACGATGTCCTCGCCGTAAATCGACGTGTAGCGGTTCGGCTGCGAATCCAGTCGGGCCTTTGCCTCCTGCAAGAGGCCGCCGCGTTTCCCGAACTTTAATGCGCCCGTTGGGCACGCCGCGACGCAGGCGGGCGATTGGTCTTTCGCCTGTCGGTCGGCGCAGAAATCGCACTTGCCGACGCGGGGCATCAGTGCGTTGTCCCACTCGTATTTCGGCACGCTGAACGGGCAGGCGAGGATGCAGTACCGGCAACCGATGCAGATGTTCTCGTGATACACGACCGGGCCAGCCGCCGTTTTCTCCAGCGCGGCCACGGGGCAAACTGACACGCATGCCGGTTCGAGGCAGTGCATGCACTGCCGTTTCACCGGCTGGTTCGGCTTCGTGCCGCCATCTCGAAAATCAATGAACGTACGGGAGCGAAAACTCAGTTTGCCTTCGCCGGCGCCGTACCCGATCGCCGCCGTGGGAAGCCCGCCAAATCCCGCGCGCACGCGGCAGGCGTTCTCGCACGCCCGGCAACCGATGCACCGCGTGAGATCCACCAGCACGCCGGCACCCCCGGTCGGATCGACTTCCGGCTCCGCAAGCAACTCCTTAACGCCCAGTGCCGCTAGCGCACCCGTGGCACCAACCTGGAAGAATTTGCGACGGGAGATCATTTCGGCTTCTCCCCGTGTTTCTTGCGGCGGATGTGCGGCAGCGCGACGCCAAGGAAGATGCCCAGCAGGAACGAGAGACCGACAACCGGCGGGAACACCCGGCGATTGGCCGCCAGCATCTCGCGTGATTTGCTGGTTTCCTTCTCCAATTCATCGAGCCGGGCCGTGAGCTTCACCGGCGTGTCCGCTTTCAACTTCGCGACTTCGTCGGTCAACGTCGCGTGCTCGTGGCTGGCATGCACCATGTCCCGATGGCAATTGGCGCACGTTTCGGCTCCAACCCCGAAGGTGTGTCCGCGCACGCCGAGTCCGCGGATCTTCATGACCGCGCCTTTCACTTCGGGCATGTGGCAGCTCAGGCAATGCAGGCCTTCCAGCGAATGGGTGGCGTGTGAAAAGTCCTTGAGTCGTTCGGTGTGGCACGTCCCGCACATCTGGTCGGGCTGGTCCTTGCGCAACTGCATCTGATGCATCTTGTGGCAATCGAAGCAGCGGATATTTTTCTGGCCATGCGCGCTCACCCGCCACTCGCCGTACGTGATCGCATGGCAACCCTGGCAGACTTCCGATGTGACCGGCAGCGCCATCTTCGATTTGTCGGGATGATCATCCTTCGCCGCGCCGTGGCACGATTCACAACTGATCCCTTCGTGCGAGAACGTGCCTGTCTTCTTATCGAGTTGGCTCACATGGCAGACGAGGCATTCCCACTTCTTGCCCTCGTTCGTCCACTCATTCAGGAAAATATCGTTCATCGTTTGCGCGTGCGGCGAGGCCTGCCATTCCTTCGTTTCCTGCTCGTGGCAAAGCACACAACGATCCGTCTCCTTGCCCTCGTCGACGGCCCACGCGACTCGCGCAGTCGCCGAGACGGCGGCGATTACCAAACAGAAAATAATCCTAGTGGGCGGCATTCGGTTTGTTCTCCTGTGAATTTGGGCCACCATCGCCATCGGGTTTCGTCACCGCGGGCGGTTCACCATGCGAATCCTGGTGCGGCGCTTTCTTGCCGATGAGCCACGACGGATTCATCGGATACTCTTTCGGGTCGAAGATGACCCAGTAGAAATGCCAGACCACGATCGCCAACGTTGCCAACAGCGCTTCGTAGTAATGAATGACTTGCGCGACGTCGTGCCAGACCTTCGGCCACCACCGCAACACGGTCTCGGTGAATACCAGCATCGCGCCGGTGACGATCATCACCACCGACCCCCAGACCAGCGCCCAATACTCGGCCTTTTCGGCGTAATTCCAGTGGCGATGGGGCGGCGGAGTCTGGCGCAGCCCGAGGTTGAACGTCAACTGGGCGATGGCGTCCTTCAGATCATTCCACACGAACCACAGCGACCGCACGCTTGCCCGCCCGCGCTTGGTACCAGCCAGCGTGACCACATGGACCACGAAGAACACGGCAAACGTCCACCCGCAGATACGGTGGATCATCCCGCGCAGGTAACTGCCGTTGGGCAGCGCGCGAAACGGCCAACTCCACACCGCGTCGGGGAATTTGTGTACGAATCCGGTGTACGCCAGCGTGACGAACAGCGCCATGAGCACGAAATGCTGGAAGCGGGCCAGCCGGGACAGACGGACTTCCGCGTTCGGGTCGGCTCTCACAGCCCGCATGTGAGTCCGGGTCTTGCGCAGATAATCCAGACCGTTGAACATCGCCATCCCGCCAATCGTCATCGCGATCAGCACGAGGTAGAGCCGCGAAATGAAATTCACGATCCACGGTTTGCCCTCCGCGGCACCCGGCGGCGCGTGAATCCGGAAGAATTCGGCGCTCAGGCGCGTGCCGATACCCGGATGACACTTGCCGCAGGTTTGCGGCAGATTGTTGGTGTTGATCGTGGAACGCGCATCGCGGGCGGGCAGGATGTCATGCACTCCGTGGCAGGAGGCGCAATTGGCGGCGGTAAGGTTGCCGCCTTGCAAGGCCAACCCGTGGAAGCTTTGGATGTACGTGGTGAACACGTTCGGCGGAAGTTGGTATTGCGTGACGATGCGCTGCGCGGCATGGCACTGGCCGCACGTCTCCGGAATGTTGGCCGGCGAAACCCGGGACGAAGCCAGTTTCACTGCCTGGATGGTATGTTCGCCGTGGCAATCAGTGCAGACGGGCGCATCGCGAATTCCCGAGGCGACCGCTGTGCCATGGATGCTGCGCGAGTAGGTTTGGCGTATGTTGTCATGGCACTTGCCACAGGTCGCGGGGATCGTTTGCCAGTACAATTTCGACTCGGGATTCGTGGAGCGATGCAGATCGTGCGTGCCGTGGCAGTCGGAACAGACCGCCGCGTTCAATTCGCCTTTGGCGTGCGCGATGCCGTGAACGCTCTTGTCATACGTCACCACCACGGCGCGCTGGCGCAGGTTGAACTTCTCCATCGCGTCCACATTTCCGTGGCAGCGTGCGCAGGTCGCGGGAATGTTCGCCCGGTTCACCGGTGAGGCGGGATTACGGTTATCGAGTAACTCGTGTGCGCTGCCGTGGCAATCCTGGCACGACGCGGCTTCGGCAACTCCCTTGTGAATCGCCTGGCCGTGGTCGCTCTTGAGATAAATGTCGGCCTCGATACGGTGACATTGGCTGCAGCTGACAGGCTTGAGGGTTTCGGCGTGGGGCAAATCGGTGATGTCCGAGTGGCAACTCGTACACAGGTTCTTGGAGTGGATCGAGCCTTTGAACTTCTCCTCGTCAACGAACAGCGACACCGCTCGGCCGGCGGCGTTGGTTTTGACCATCGTCTTGTCGGAGTGGCAAGCGAGACAATCAGCGTTGTCGATGGCCCGCGCCGGTAGCGTGGGCCATAAACAAAAAGCCAGTAGCCAAACGCACCCCACCCGCCATATGTCACGACCTCGCATAACTGTGCAACCCACTCAATAGGAAGTTCACGCCGTAGTAGGTGAAAATGACCGAGGCAAAACCGAGGACCGAAATCCATGCGGCGCGTTTG
>Ga0265338_10007397_pt1 | contig 13647 bp, 14 predicted proteins | sample 42126metaG_FD_193579 | JGI IMG/M metagenome (GOLD analysis project Ga0265338, IMG submission 193579) | Rhizosphere microbial communities from Carex aquatilis grown in University of Washington, Seatle, WA, United States - 4-21-26 metaG | ecosystem: Host-associated > Plants > Roots > Rhizosphere... | reverse complement strand
GCGACGCCGCTCGCGATCGGGATCGCCGTCTTCCTCACCGAACTCGCCCCGCGCATCCTGCGCGGGCCGGTGACGGCGCTCGTCGAGACGCTGGCGGCGATTCCGAGCGTCGTGATCGGACTCTGGGGGATCCTCGTGCTGGGGCCGAACCTGCGCCTGCACATCGAGCCGTGGCTCCACTCCACGCTCGGCTTCATTCCGCTCTTCGGCGAGCCCTCGTCGTCGGGTGCGAGCATCTTCACCGCGATCGTCGTCCTGACGATCATGATCCTGCCGATCGTCTCGAGCATCACGCGCGAGCTCTTCCTCAGCGTCCCCGCCGAGCTCAAGGAGGCCGCGCTCGGGCTCGGCACGACGCGCTGGGAGATGGTGCGCGGCGTCGTCTTCCCCTACGCGCGTGGCGGCATCGCCGCCGCGATGATCCTCGGCCTCGGCCGCGCGGTGGGCGAGGCGATCGCGGTCACGCAGGTGATCGGCGGCGGCGTCTTCATCCACACGAACCTCTTCAGCACCGGCGACACGCTCGCGAGCAAGATCGCCGCCGAGTACCAGGGCGCCGTCTCGAGGCTCGACCAGTCGTCTCTGATCTACCTCGCGCTGATCCTCCTCGTCTTCTCGCTCTGCGCGAACGTCACGGCGCGGGTGATCGTCCGCCGGATCTCCCGGAAGCAGGGGCTGTCTCGGTGAGCGCGCTCGACCTCACCGGCTCGAGCCTGCGCCGCCGCCGGGTCGTCAACCGCGGCATGGAGCTCCTTGCCTGGCTCGCCGCCGCGATCGGTGTCGCGATCCTGGGCATCGTCGTCTGGTCGGTGGCGAAGAAGGGCTCGAGCGAGCTGAATCTCAACCTGATCACGAAGACTCCGGTCCCGTTCGCCCTCGGGCCGGTCAAGCAGGGTCTGGCGAATGCGTTCGCCGGTTCGCTCGTGATCGTCGGCATCGCGACGCTGATGGCGCTCCCGGTCGGGATCCTCGTCGCCGTCTACCTGAACGAGTTCGCGCCGCCCGCGATCAGGAACGGCGTCGGGATCGTCCTCGACGTCCTGAACGGGATCCCGGCGATCGTGATCGGCATCTTCGTCTTCGGGCTGTTCGTCGTCGGGCGCGGACAGAGCGCGTTCGCGGGCTCGTTCGCGCTGGCGTGCCTGATGCTGCCCCTCGTGGCCCGGGCGACCTTGGAGGTGCTGGCGCTCGTGCCGAACTCGCTTCGCGAGGCGAGTCTCGCACTCGGCGTCCCCCGCTGGCGAACGACGCTGAGCATCGTGCTACCGCAGACGATCGGCGGAGTGGTGACCGGCACCACGCTGGCGGTCGCTCGCGTCGCCGGCGAGACGGCACCGCTCCTCTTCACCTCGTCGATCGTCGGCAACCAGGTCAACTGGGACCCGCACCACGCGCTGCAGACGATCCCGGTCGCGATCTTCGAGCTGTCCGAGTCGCCGGACCCGGCGGATCACGCGCGTGCGTGGGCCGCCGCGTTCGTGCTGCTCATGTTCATCCTCGTCGCCAGCCTGGGCGCCCGCTGGCTCGCGACGCGAAGCCGCCGGAAACTCCAGCGGGCTGGATGACCAAGGAGGACGACACCGTGTCGAGTACGATCGAAACCGCCTTGCGCCTCGAGACCCAGCGCCAGCCCGTAGGGCCGCACGAGCGGCTCGAGCAGGTCTTCGACATCGAGAACATGGATGCGCTCTACGGCACGAAGCCGGCGCTCAAGGGCGTGACGATGCCGATCTACAAGAACCTCGTCACGGCGATCATCGGCCCTTCGGGCTGCGGCAAGAGCACGTTCATCCGCTGCCTCAACCGAATGAACGACCTGATCCCGAGCTTCCGGATGACCGGCTCGATCCGCTACCACGGCCAGGAGATCAGCGGCAAGGACGTCGACCCGGTGGCGATCCGGCGCACGATCGGCATGGTCTTCCAGCGCCCGAACCCGTTCCCGAAGTCGATCTACGAGAACGTCGCCTGGGGCCTGCGCGTGCTCGGGATGAAGGACAACCTCGACGATCGCGTCGAGCGGGCGCTCACGCAGGCCGCGCTCTGGGATGAGGTCAAGGACCGGCTGAAGGCGAGCGGCCTCTCGCTCTCCGGCGGCCAGCAGCAGCGGCTCTGCATCGCGCGCGCGATCGCCGTCCAGCCGGGCGTCGTCCTGATGGACGAGCCGGCCTCGGCGCTCGACCCGATCGCGACGCAGGCGATCGAGCAGCTGATGCACGAGCTGAAGAGCGAGTACTCGTTCGTGATCGTCACGCACAACATGCAGCAGGCGGCGCGAGTGGCCGACATGACGGCGTTCTTCTCGATCTCGACCGGCGAGGAAGGCCAGCGCTGGGGCGAGCTGATCGAGTACGACGACACGACGAAGATCTTCACGGCGCCCTCCGACAAGAAGACGGAGGACTACGTGACGGGCCGCTTCGGCTAGACCTGCGCCGCAGCGCCGTCGCTCCGCATGAAGTACCGAGCCGGCTCGCCGACAAGTCCGGATGCACCGAAGCGCACCGCACGCGATCGTTCATCTGCGATCGACGATCAAGCCCGAGGAGGCGTGGCATGAACTGCTTCGAGTGCGCGAAGGTCAACGACTTCGTTCCTGCCGTCGGCGTCTGCGAGCGCTGCGGCGTCGGCCTTTGCCTCGATCACCTTGTCGAGGCGCGAGCGTTCACGGTCGGCGGCACCCACTACGCCTGCGCCCACGCCGTTCCGCGAGCGAAGCCGCTTCGCGGCGTTCCGGCAGGCATCGCAGTGGCCGGCCGGCATCACACCGCCGTTCGCGCATGACGGTCGCGCTCGACGTCGAGCGCGAGATCGCAGCGATCGCGAAGGCGCTCGGCCACCCGGCTCGCGTCCGGATCGTGCGCCTGTTGCTCGAGCAGGACGCCTGCTACTGCGGGCAGCTCGTCGGCGAGCTCGCGCTGGCGCAAGCGACCGTGTCACAGCACTTGAAGATGCTCAAGGAAGCCGGGCTGGTCCAAGGAGAGATCGAGGGGACGCGCACGTGTTACTGCGCCAGCCGCGAGCGGCTTTCCACGTTGCACGGATTGCTCGGCACGATGCTCGTCGAGGCGGCGGGGCTGGACTCGAGTGGCTGCGACTGACCTGGTCCCGGGCCGGACCGCCGAGGCGTCGGGCCAGGACGCTGCCGTCCTCGGCAAGCTCTCGACGCTCGACCGCTTCCTCCCGGCCTGGATCGGTCTCGGGATGGCCACCGGGCTCGGTCTCGGCCGCCTGATCCCGTCGCTGAACAACGACCTCGACAAGCTCCGGGTCGGCACGGTGTCGCTCCCGATCGCGGTCGGCCTGCTGCTGATGATGTACCCGGTCCTTGCGAAGGTTCGCTACGAGGAGCTCGGTCGCGCCCGGCACGACGGCGTCTCGAACAAGGTCTTCTTCGGCTGGTCGCTCTTCCTCTCTTGGGCGGTCGGGCCGTTGCTCATGTTCGGCCTCGCCTGGGCCTTCCTCGCGAACCAGCCTGCCTACCGGACAGGAGTGATCATCGTCGGACTCGCGCGGTGCATCGCGATGGTGTTGATCTGGAACGACATCGCGAAGGGCGACCGCGACCGAACGGCCGTGCTGGTCGTCTTCAACGCGCTCTTCCAGGTCGCTGCCTACTCGCTGCTCGGCTACTTCTACTTGACCGTCCTGCCGCGCTGGCTCGGCCTCGACACGCAGGGGTTCGAAGTCGGGATCTGGGAGGTTGCGAAGACGGTGCTCATCTTCCTCGGCATTCCGCTCGGGGCCGGCTTCCTCACCCGCCGCATCGGCCTCAAGCGCAAAGGCCGCGACTGGTACGAAACCGAGTTCATCCCGCGGATCGGCCCTGTCACTCTCTACGGGCTGCTGTTCACGATCGTGCTCCTGTTCGCGATCCAGGGCGACAAGATCACCTCGCAACCGCTCGACGTCGCCCGGATCGCGCTGCCGCTGCTCGCCTACTTCGCGATCATGTGGATCGCCGGCTTCACGATCGGCAAGGCGATCGGGCTGCCCTATGCGCAGACGGCGAGCATGGGGTTCACGGTCGCCTCGAACGACTTCGAGCTCGCGATCGCCGTGGCTGTCGGTGTCTTCGGCGCCGCCTCCGGGCAGGCGCTGGCGGGCGTCGTCGGCCCCTTGATCGAGGTGCCCGTGCTCGTCGCGCTCGTCTACGTCGCGCTCTGGGCACGCCGTTTCTGGCCGACGCCGGTCTGACGTCGAGGTACCTCAGCGCGACTCCTCGTCGAGCTGGGCGACGAGCTCACGGACGAGTTGCGCGATCTCGCCGACGCCACCGCTCCATCTAGCGCCTGGAGCGCTAGGTGGAGAGAGCGGTGTGACCTGGCGCCGGGAAGCGCGCGCTGACGCGAAGGCCCTCGCCGGGGGCGCTCTCCGCGTCGATCGCGCCGCCTGCGGACGTGACGACGTGCTTGACGATCGCAAGGCCGAGACCCGTGCCTCGGCTCGTGCGGGCCTGGTCGGAGCGGTAGAAGCGCTCGAACAGGCGGGGCACCTCCTCCGCCGGGACGCCCTTGCCGTCGTCGGCGACCGTCAAGGCCTCGCCGCTGACCGAGACCGTGCACGTGGAGCCCGGGCCGGCGTAGCGGATCGCGTTCGCGACGAGATTCTCGACCACGACCCGCAGCATCCGGGCGCGGAGCGGCAGCTCTGCGTCCTCGTCCACCTCGGCGACCAACGTCACCTGGGCGTGCTCCGCGCGCGCGGCGAACGCGGCCAGGACGCCACGGACAACCGGTGCGACGCGCGTGCGCCCGAGCGAGACGACCTCGCGGCCGGTCTCCAGCTCGCCGAGGAAGAGCACGTCGTCGATCAGCTCCCCCGCCTGCTCGACCTCCTGCCGCGACTGCTCCACGAGCTCCTCGACGTTCGCGCCCGGCAGCGTGGCGCTCTCGAGGAGGGCGAGCAGCCGCGCCAGCGGCGTGCGCAGTTCGTGTGAGACGGCGGCCGTGAAGCCGGCACGCAACTCCTGGTAGGCGGAGAGCGCCGGACGGTCGCCGACGTAGAGGACGAGCGCGTCGTCGACGTCGGCGACGCGCCGCCCAGGCTCGAGTCCGGGCACGTTCGTCGCGACGACGCGCCGCTCCACGTCGAGCACGACGACCGGCAGCGACGCCCCGCGAACGAGGTCGTTCACCACTTCTTCACCGGTCATCTACCGGCTCCGCACCCGCTGTGCCCACATCTGAACGGATAATGACACCGTGCCGAAGGTCCTCATCATCGAGGACGACGAGGTGATCGCCCAGGGCATGGCGCGCCACCTCGGCGCCGCAGGATTCGACCCGGTCTGGGTCGGTAACGGCGACCAGGGCCTCGCGCGGCTCCGCTACGAGAAGCCGGACGTCTGCGTCCTCGACCTGATGCTCCCCGGCCTCGACGGCTGGAAGCTGATCGAGACCGTGCGCGCCGAGGGGATCGGCACGCCGATCGTGGTCGTTTCCGCGCGCGGCACCGAGCACGACCGCGTGCACGCGCTCGAGATCGGCGCCGACGACTACCTCGTCAAGCCGTTCTCCATGAAGGAGCTCGTCGCGCGCGTGCGCGCCGCCTCCCGCCGCAGCGTCCGCCGGGAGGAGTCGCCGCGCGGCGAGGCGATCGAGGTCGAGGAGCTCCGCATCGATCCGCGCGAGGTGCAGGCGTACGTCGACGGCGAAAGCGCTGGCCTGACGCCGACCGAGTTCCGGCTCCTCTACCAGCTCGCGCTCGACCGCGGCCGTGTCCTCACACGGGACGAGCTGCTGCAGAAGCTCTGGGGCCGCCGAGAGTCGCATCGCGATCGCACCGTCGACGTCTTCATCCGCCGCCTGCGCGAAAAGGTCGACCGCAAGGCGACCCGGCACACGTTCATCCAGACGCGCTACGGCGTCGGCTACCGCTTCGAGCCCGAGGCGAAGAGCGTGCCGGCCGCTGCCGAGCAGTAGCGGCGAGCAGTAGCGGCTCCGCAACGCCGCGTTCACCGGACCGCACCCCACGCCCCGCCGTCGCGGCTCCACGATCCGGGCCATGCGCTTCGCCGTCGTCGCGCACCGGAACAGTCCCACGAACGACGCACTCGTCGCGGCCGCGCGTGCGGCCGGTCTGGACGCGAACCGGCTCGCGCCGCGCGACGCGCTGCGCACGCTCGAGCCGGGTGACGTCGCACTCGCGCGGCTCGACGTCACCGAGGAGCTCGACGGGATCGAGCCCGGGCTGACCGAGCTGGAGCGTCTCGTCGAGGCGGGCGTCGAGGTGCTCAACCCTCCGGCCGCGCTCGCCGCGACCCACGACAAGCTGCTCACCGCACGCGCGCTCCGCCACGCGGGCGTCCCGCACCCGCACAGCTGGCTGGTCGCCGACGGCCTGCCCGCGCCTGCGCCGGAACTCCCGCTCGTGCTCAAGCCGCGCTTCGGCAGCTGGGGCCGCGACGTGCGGCTGTGCCGCACCCACGACCAGCTCGAGCACGCGCTGGCCAGCGCCGCCACGCGCGGCTGGTTCCGGGAACAGGGCGCGCTCGCCCAGGAACTCATCCCACCCGTGGGGTGGGACATCCGCATCGTCGTCGCCGGCGGCCGCGTCGTCGGCTCCGCGCACCGCGTCGCGGCGGCGGGCGAGTGGCGGACGAACGCCGCGCTCGGCGCCACCGTCGAGCCGGACGGCGCGCCGCCGCTCGCGCACCGGCTCGCGCTCGCCGCCGCGCAGGCGGTGCGTGCCGACCTCGCCGGCGTCGACCTCCTCCCGACGCGTGCAGGCTTCGTCGCGCTCGAGGTCAACGGCGCGGTCGACTTCCGGCCCCTCTACGCGCCCGGCCGCGACGTGTTCTCCGACGCGATCGCCGCGCTGCTGGCGGCGGTCTCCTCGCGGCGTACGCTCGTCGCCGTCTAGCCGTCGTCCCCGAGCTGGAGCGGCAGGCCGGTCTCCACCTCGCGCCGGCCATTCGCCTCGTAGACGACGTCCACCGTCTCGTGCTTGCGATACGTCCCGGCGATCCCGAGCCACATCGAGGCCCAGCGCCAGAAGCCGAGGCGCCCCTCCTCGGCGAGCGGCCGCGGAAAGACGAGCGTTCGCCCCTCGATCGTGAAGTCGCGTCCGGGCTGCTGGCGAACGCCGTTCACGTAGACCTCGTACGCGGGCGGCACGTGCCCCGGCAGCTCGACCTGCGTGCGCTGTCCCCGCGTGGATTGGGCCACCTCCATAGAATGCCGCTTCGGGTGCGCCGGAAGCTGCATGTCCTCCTGTTCGTCCTGATCGCCACGCTGGCAACGGCGGGCGCGGCCGTCGCCGCGAACGGCGGCTTCACCCCGGAGAACGCGCATTCGCCGAACGCCGCCCGGATCAACTCCGCCTACTACCTGATCCTCGGCCTCACCGCCTTCATCTTCGTGGTCGTCGAGACGGCGCTGATCGTCTTCGTCTGGAAGTACCGGAGCCGCGGACGTGGGCGCGACGTCGAGGGCGCGCAGGTGCACGGGCACACGCGCCTCGAGCTGGTCTGGACGGCGACTCCGGTGCTGATCCTCGTCGTGATCGCGAGCTTCGTCTTCTACAAGCTGCCCGGCATCTCCAACGTGCCGAAGGCGAGCGCCGCCGACCGCATCAACGTGACCGTCGAAGGCCACCAGTACTACTGGCTCTACCGCTATCCGAACGGCGCCGTCTCGATCAACGACCTGCATGTCCCGGTCGGGAAGGTCGCCTACCTGACGATCGTCTCGGGCGACGTCGACCACAGCTACTGGATCCCGCAGCTCGGCGGCAAGACCGACGCGATTCCCGGCCGCACGAACCACACGTGGTTCCAGCCCGACTCGGTCGGGGTCTACCAGGGTCAGTGCGCCGAGTTCTGCGGCCTCTTCCACGAGGCGATGCTGGCCAAGGTCGTCGCCGAGTCGGACGCCGACTACCAGACCTACATCACGCAGACCGCGCCGGCGACGCTCGGCAAGCAGGAGTGGGGCGGCGCCTGCGCCACGTGCCACGGGATGAAGGGCGAGGGCGGCTACGGCCCGGCGCTCGACCACGACCCGATCCTGAGCAACGAGTCGAGCCTCGCCTCGATCGTCCGCGGCGGGATCTCGAACGGTCTGCGCCAGATGCCCGCCGTCGGCAACACCTGGACGGACGCGCAGGTGCACGTGCTCGCCGCGTACGTCGCCAAGCACGTCTACACGGGAGCCTCGCTTGGCGGCTAGGTCGGAAACGATTCCCGTCGCCTGGAAGAACGGCCGCTTCGCGAGCTGGCTCGTCACCGTCGACCACAAGCGGATCGGGCTGCTCTACATCGGCACCTCGCTCGTCAACTTCATGGGCGGGGGGATCCTTGCGCTGATGCTGCGTTCGCAGCTCGCGACGCCGAACGAGCACGTCCTGACGAAAAACTCCTACGACGAGGTCATGACCATGCACGGCACGGTGATGATCTTCCTCGTCGTCGTGCCGATCATGGCCGGCTTCGCGAACTTCCTCGTGCCACTGATGATCGGCGCCCGCGACATGGCCTTCCCGCGCCTGAACGCGTTCTCGTACTGGGCCTTCCTGCTCGGCTCGGGCGTCCTCTGGATGAGCTGGTTCGCCTCCGGCGGCCCGGCGAAGGCGGGCTGGACGGCGTACACGCCGCTCTCCGAGGCCGCGTTCGAACCGGGCCACGGCCAGGACTACTGGATCCTCAGCCTGCACATCCTCACGATCGCGTCGCTCGCGGGCGCGATCAACTTCATCGTGACGATCCACAACATGCGCACCCGCGGCATGACGTGGATGCGCTTGCCGCTCTTCGTCTGGGCGATCGAGACGTACGCGATCCTGCTCGTCGCCGTGCTGCCGGCGCTGTCCGCCGGACTGACGCTCTTGCTCCTGGACCGTCAGGCGGGAACGCACTTCTTCCTGCCCTCGGCCGGCGGGAACGCGATCCTCTACCAGCACGTCTTCTGGTTCTTCGGGCACCCCGAGGTCTACATCATGGTGCTGCCTGCGATGGGGATGATCTCCGAGATCCTTCCCGTCTTCTCGCGCAAGCCGATCTTCGGCTACAAGGCGATCGCGTTCTCGACGATCGGCATCGCCTTCTTCTCGATGCTCGTCTGGGCGCACCACATGTTCGCGGTCGGGATGCCGATCGGGCTCGACGCGTTCTTCATGATCAGCTCGATGATCATCGCGGTGCCGACCGGCATCAAGATCTTCAACTGGCTCGCGACGACCTGGCGCGGCAACCTGATCTTCGACACGCCGATGCTCTTCGCGCTCGGCTTCATCGGGTTGTTCACGATGGGCGGCCTGTCGGGGATCTTCCTCGCGGTGTTCCCGGTCGACTGGCAGGTCACCGACACGTACTACGTCGTCGCCCACTTCCACTACGTCCTCTTCGGCGGGACGATGTTCGGGATCTTCGGCGGGCTCTACTACTGGTGGCCGAAGATGTTCGGACGGCTGCTCGACGAGCGGCTCGGGAAACTCCACTTCTGGCTGCTCTTCGTCGGCTTCAACATGACCTTCCTGCCGCAGCACATGCTCGGGCTGCTCGGGATGCCACGGCGGATCTGGACGTACCACCACGGCGGTTTGTGGGAGTGGTACAACCTCGTCTCCTCGATCGGCTCCGGGATCACGGGGATCGCGATCCTGGTCTTCGTCTGGAACGTCTGGCAGGCGCACGTGCTGCGCCGCGGCATCCGGGCCGGGAACGACCCCTGGCTGGCGGACACGCTCGAGTGGTACGCGACCTCGCCGCCGCCGCCGCACAACTTCGACTCCGTCCCCTACGTGATGAGCCACCGGCCGCTGCGCGACCTTCGCCGCCGGCTCGCCGAGGAGCTGCCGTGAGGACCGAACTGTCACCCGGGCCCTGGCTCAGGCTGACCGCCCTCGTTGCCGCCGGCGGGACACTGCTCGCGGTCGTCTCCGGAGCCGCGGGACTGGACACGGCGCACCGCCTGCTCGCGGCGCTCGTCGCGCCGCCGCTCGCCGCGCTCGTCGTCTCCGCGTGGCTGGCGCACCGGCGGCTCGTGCCAGGCGTGCTCGCGGCGTCGGCGCTCTTCGCCGCCGCGGCGGCGCTACCCGGACGGTCTGAGCATGTGGGCTTCGCCGCCGCCGCGCTCGCGGCGCTCGCGGTCGTTGCAGTCGAGAGCTTCCGCGGCGAGCCGACGCCCTGGGGAACGTGGCGGGACTACGTGACGCTGACGAAGCCGCGGATCATGTCGCTGCTCCTGATCACGGGCTTCTGCGGGATGGTCGCCGGCGCCCGCGGCTGGCCCGGCACGGAGCGCGCGCTCGCGGGGATGCTCGGGCTCGCGCTCGCCTGCGGGGGCGCCTCGGCGCTCAACCACGTGCTCGACCGCGACATCGACCCGCTGATGGGCGAGCGGACGAAGTCCCGCCCGGTCGCCTCGGGCCGCGTGCCGGCGAGCCGCGCGCTCGAGTTCGGGCTCGCGCTCTCGGCGCTCTCGTTCGTCCTGCTCGCGAGCGCGGTCAACCTCCTCACCGCCTTCCTCGCACTCGCCGGGAACCTCTTCTACGTCCTCGTCTACACGCGCTGGCTGAAGCGCTCGACGCCGCAGAACATCGTCATCGGCGGCGCGGCGGGCGCGGTGCCGCCGCTCGTCGGCTGGGCGGCCGGGACGGGCCACCTCCCGCTCGCCGCGTGGCTCCTGTTCGCGATCGTCTTCGTCTGGACGCCGCCGCACTTCTGGGCGCTCGCCCTCCTGATCAAGGACAACTACCGCGCCGCCGGCGTGCCGATGCTGCCGGTCGTGCGGGGCGAGCGGGAGACGGCGCGCCAGATCGTCCTCTACTCGCTCGCGCTCGTCGCGGTCACGCTCGCGCCGTGGGCGTGGGGCGGCGCCGGCCTGCTCTACGTCGCCTGCGCGCTCGCGCTCGGTGCGGTCTTCGTCTGGCAGGCGGAACGGCTGCGCCGCGACCTCTCGCCGCGCCGCGCCGCGCTGCTCTTCCACTTCTCGCTCCTCTACCTCGCGCTGCTCTTCGCGGCGCTCGCCCTGGACGCGGTGGTCGCATGAGCCTGCTCATGCGACCGGGGAGGGGGACTCGGGGGAACCGAGAGGTTCCCCCTTGCGCCGAGCCGCGCCTCCGGCGCGACTCGGCGAGAGAGGTGGTCTAGGTGGACCCCGAGCTCGCGCAGAGGAACGTCCGCTTCGGTTGGCTGCTGTTCGCCCTCTTCTGGCTGCTCTTCGCCGGAACGGTCACGGTGGCGTTCATTTACCTCGCTTTCGACTAAAGCCGGGGCCCCCGCACGCCGATCACGGCTCATGGATGACCGTGTCCAGGCGCCTCGCTCTGCTCGCCGTCGCCACGGCGATCGCCGGGCTGCTCGCGCAGTCCTCGGCGGCGGCGCGCCCAGGCTTGCCGTTCACGCTCGGGACGACGCACTTCCTCGTCCACTACCAGAGCGACACCACGACGACCTACGCGACCACGCAGACGCAGGCCGGCGACATCGCCCAGCTCGCCGAGAACGCGTACACGAACGAGACGGGCGACGGCTACGCGCCTCCGCTCGCCGACTCCGGCCTCGGCGGCGACGACCGGATCGACATCTACGTCGAGGACCTCGGCACGACGGGCGTGCTCGGCGAGACGATCCCGGACAACGCCGCGGCGGCGCAGACGTCCGGCTACATCGAGCTGAACGGACACACCGGCGCGACCGGCTTCGACCAGCACACGATCGCGCACGAGCTCTTCCACCTGTTCCAGCTCGCGATCTGGCAGCCGCAGAACCTGAGCGACTACTGGCTGATGGAGGCGACCGCCGAGTGGATGGGCTTCCGCGCCGACGGCTACGGCGCCGGCACCGGCGTCACGTTCGGCCCCTCCGATCTCTCACTCGACTGCCGCGACCCGAACGGCACGAGCAAGTGCGACGCGACCTCGGCATACAAGAACAACGGCTACGTGAAGTGGCCGTTCTTCGAGTGGGCGGCGGAGAAGTACGGCGCCTCGTTCGTGAAGGACGTCTTCGCCGCCGGCGCCGCGGGTGCACCGACCGCGACACAGGCGCTCGCGAACACGCTCGCCGCGAAGGGCACGTCGCTCGCCGCAGCGTTCGACGCGTGGACGCAGGTCGACATGCAGGGCGCCTACACGCCGAAGATCCTGCAGGGCACGTCACCGACGCCGTTCACGACCGTCGAGACGGGGGACAAGGCGGGCACGGTCGCGAGCACGACGGTCACGGTCAACCATCTCGCGACGCGCTACATCGAGTTCGACCGCGGCACCGCCGACCCGGGCGCGCAGTGCCATCCGGCGACGCTCGCGCTCACGGTCACCTTCCCGACGCAGACCTCCTCGCTCCCGCTCTTCTGGTGGAAGACGAGCGACGGCTCCGGCAACTCGTTCGTGCCGCTCACGCCGAGCGGCGGCACGGCGACGGCGACCGTCCCGTGGGACACGTGCACGTGGTCGAGCGCGGCAGGCTTCCTCGCGCTTCCGAACGCGTCGCCGTCGCTCGACGCAGCCCCGTTCACCGTGACGGCGGTCATGACCGTCGACGGCGCGACACCCGCGAGCGCGACCGCCCCGCCCGCGCCGGCGAGCGTGAACACGCCGGTCGTCCCGGTCACGACCACCGAGGATGCGCCGCAGATCTCGGCCTTCGGGCCTGAGCTGCTGCGCGTCGCGGCCGGCGAGAGCTCGGTGCGGCTGATCGTGGAGTCGGACGCCGAGGGCTCGCTCGTCGCGACGCTCGGCTCGGCCACGCTCGGCACCGTGCTGCTCCGCCCGGGCGCGAACGACGTACGCTTCGTCCTCCCGAAGAGCATGCTCACCGCGCTGCGCCGCCAGGCCGCGACGAGCCAGCTCGTGCTGACGCCGCTCTCGCCGCAGGGGCATGTGCAGGGAGCGCCGGTGCTGCGCTCGGTCGCGATCGCTCCCGCGAAGCCGACCAAGAAGAAGACGACCCGCCGCAAGTAGAGTCGCCCGGTGTTGGCCGGTGAAGGGGAGGGAATCTGGCTCGCGCGGCCGGCCCAGCCGGCCGAGGGCGTGCCGGTGGCCGTCAAGGACCTGCTCGACACGGCCGGGCTGACGACGACGTACGGCTCGGCGCTGTTCGCCGACCACGTGCCCGCGGAGAGCGCCGCCGCGGTGAAGCTCCTGGAGGCCTCGGGATACGCCGTGGCAGGGAAGACGAACTTGCACGAGTTCGCGTACGGCATCTCCTCCCAGAACGAGCACTACGGCACGGTGCCGAACCCGCGCTTCCCGGGCCGTCTCGCCGGAGGCTCGAGCGGAGGCTCGGCTGCGGCGATCGCGGCGGGCGACGTCGAGCTCGCGCTCGGCACCGACTCGGGCGGCTCGATCCGGATCCCGGCCGCGTGGTGCGGGATCGTCGGCTTCAAGCCGACCTGGGGGCTCGTCCCGGCCGACGGCTGCTTCCCGCTCGCGTCGAGCTACGACCACGTCGGGCCGATGGCCTCCTCGGTCGAGGGCTGCGAGGAGCTGATGCGCGCGCTCGCCGGGGCTGGAAGCACCGGCGGCGGAGCCGCCGGTGCCCGGCCGCAGAACCGCCCGCCTGCGGCGGGCGGCGGCTTCGCGCCCGCCGAGCTGGAGTCGCTCGAGGAGCTCGAGGTCGGCGTCGCCTGGCTCGACGCGGCAGACCCGCTCGTGCGCGCGCGCGTCGAGGAGGCGACCGCGTTCTTCCCGCGGCGTCGCGCG
>Ga0265338_10007395_pt1 | contig 13650 bp, 8 predicted proteins | sample 42126metaG_FD_193579 | JGI IMG/M metagenome (GOLD analysis project Ga0265338, IMG submission 193579) | Rhizosphere microbial communities from Carex aquatilis grown in University of Washington, Seatle, WA, United States - 4-21-26 metaG | ecosystem: Host-associated > Plants > Roots > Rhizosphere >... | reverse complement strand
CGCAAGCGGCAGATTGAATACAACCGCGAGCACAACATCACGCCGCGCAGCGTCAGCCGCGCCGTCGAGGAAAGCCTGGCGACCTACGAATCAACCCGCAAGGAAGCCGACGCCGTTTTGCGCGAAGGCGGCGGGGACATAGATTTGACCTCGACGATTCAGGAACTCGAAAGTGAAATGCTCAAAGCGGCGGAAGATTTTAAATTCGAAAAGGCCGCCCTGCTGCGCGACCAGATCAAGGAACTCAAGCGCATGATTGACGGCGGCAAGCCCGAAACCGGGACGAAGTCCGTCAGTTATCGCAAGGCGGGCAGCCGGCGCTCACGAAAGTAAGCCGCGCAACCTTCAAGCGTTCTTGACAGGCAGAAATGGCGTGAGAAATTGCACCAGCTTCTTATGTTTGCGGCCAGTGATCCCAATATGATTATCGGCGGATTTGCCGTAGGCGGTCTGGTTCTTGCCGTCTTCTGGCGTTTGTTGGTCTGGGTTCGCGAGGCGCCGACTGCGCCGGATCCATGGGATGCGGAGGTCGAGCAGAAATTATCGGAACCGGAGGCGCAGGAAATTTGCCCTCATTGTTCCACCCCGCAACCTTCCACTGCGTGGTTTTGCAGTCATTGCGGAAGCGCCGTCGGCCCCTCCAACAACCTGATGCCCTACATCCATGTTTTTTCCGAAGGGGAGGTTTTCCGAAACGGTGTCAGCAGCCGGTTCAAAAACCGCTGGCTGGTTGGAATTGGTTTTTTCCTGATTGCACTTGGAATCAATCCAATTTTCGCGCCCATTTATTTGTCCCTTCTCGTCTGCAATTTGAGACGGCCGCGTGACGGACAAGTCCCCACGGAAGACCAAAGCGTCCCGCCCTGATTATTTCATTCGGCAAAAAACGTTTCTTGTTTTTACCGGCGGGCTAGCGCATTTTGAAGACGCCGATTTTGGTCGCACGAATATGCAACCCGGAACCAAACGACTCCTCCGCTTTCTGCAAAGCTGGGTCATCAACACGTTTGCCGTGTTGGTGGCGGCCATCATTCTTCAAGGCCACATTGCCTATAAAACGTCGACCGATTTGATTGTCGCGTCCCTGCTGCTGGGCATCCTTAACGCTTTTGTCCGGCCGATTCTGATGTTGCTGGCCCTGCCGCTGCTGATTTTCACGCTGGGATTGTTCACGCTCGTCATCAATGCGCTGCTGCTCTATTTCGTCGGATTCCTGCTCAAGCCGGATTTCTATGTGGACACTTTCCTCTATGCCTTTCTCGGTGCACTCATCATCAGCATCATTTCCATCGCGCTGAACGTCATGACCGGCGGCGCGCGCTTCACCGTCCAGCGCCGCCGTCCGCCGCCGCCAAGAAAATCCGGCGATGATGATGACGACAAACCGGTGATTGACGTTTGAGCCTCCAGTTCACGCCAGTTGGTAAGCTGCGCGCAAAGTTTTAATTCCTCGCAAATTAAAGTCGCGCTCGAAGTCCGTGGGCAATTCCGCCAATGCCGCCGGCGTTTCGACTTTTTGAAACTCCCCGCTTGCAGCGAATACTTCCGTCATCTGGTGGAAATAGTCCGCATCGTCCGTCCGCAAATAAACCATGCCGCCGGAGGCGAGCGCGGCGCGGGCGAGCGTCGGAAAGCTTCCACCGATGAGCCGATGGCGGCGATGCTTTTTCTTAGGCCACGGGTCGGGAAAATAAATGTGCAACGCCGCGGCGGAACGCGGCGGCAGGAGGTGCTGCAAAAAATACGACGACTCGATGCGCACGCCGCGCAAATTCGCCAGCCCGGCTCGGCGGCCTTTCCGGTCCAGTTTTTGGATGCGACCGAGGAGGCGTTCGACCCCGATGAAATTCCTTTCGGGATTCCGGCGGGCGTATTCAACGAGGAACGAGGCGTCGCCGCAGCCGAGTTCGACTTCCACCGGCTGCGGTTTGGGGAACAATTTCTCCAGCTTAAGCGGCTCAACGATGGAGCGCAATTGAACGACCAGATTTATCTGACTTTCTGCCCGGGTTTTCAAATCATCAATCGTCAATCGCAAATCGTAAATAAAAAAGATGGTCGGGACGGTGAGATTTGAACTCACGACCTCTTGGACCCGAACCAAGCGCGCTACCAAGCTACGCTACGTCCCGACATCGAACTGACATTATGCCCGTTAAAATACCACGTGCAATGTAAAAAACGAACGCAATCAAACGTTGGTTCATCGGAACTGCAATATCAGGAAGGTCTGCGGCAAATTGGGATTCACGCTGTTGGTTGCGGAAAAGTTTCCGCCGGCATCAGTTTGATTGGTGGCGATGCAGGTCCAGTTGGTCAACACCAAGGACACATTTGTCGAGGACAGAACGTAATAGGTCCAATTGACGGGCGCTCCCGTGCCGCTCAATGTCAGGTTGCTGTTCACGATGCCGGCTCCGCCTATGACTGGCGGGGTCAATGTGACGATGCTGATGACGCCATTGGTGCTCAACGTCGTGGTCCTCCAAGCCAAATTCGGTCCCAATGGCGGCAGAACGAAGCCCGCGAACGAACCGGAGTAATTCGCCGCGTTGAACAATTTGAAACTGTCGCCGTTGATCAGCGAGCCGCCGATGTTGGTCACGTTGAGCGTGCCGCCTTCAGACAGTGTGCCGGAAATTTTCACCGAATTGTTGGTCACCGGCCCCGCAGTATGGCCTTGGACCTGCATGAATGTCGTGCTGCCGGTGGCGAGCGTGAGATTGTTGCTGATGGTCAGGGTGCCGACGGGATTACTGCCCGGCGCAAGCGCGCCGTTGGAATTCACCGTGACCGCACCGGTGATGATTCCCTTGCCGGAGAGCGTGCCACTGGAATTGACCGCCACTGTTCCGGAACCCGTGCCGCTGCCGGTGCCAAAATTGTTCACCTGCAACGTGCCGCCATTGATTGTCGTGCCGCCGCTGTAAGTGTTCGCATTTGTGAATGTCTCCGTGTTGCTGCCGGTCTTGACGATGGAGACCGCCGGGTTTCCTGTGAACCCGCCATTGACGATCAGACCATCAAATTCCGCGTTGGCATTCGCGCCGCCGATGGTGAATGTCACGGCGTTTGCAAAGGAACTGGCACCTTGCAGGGTCGCGGCGAGGCCACCGGCCAGTCCGCCGAGGGCAATTGCGGTCGCTCCGTTGCGGACGCTGGCAAAATTCGCGAGGGTTCCAAGATTAAAAATGGCATTGCCGTCGCCTGAAGTGCCATTGAAACGCAATGACATCGCCGATCCATTTGCGAGGACCAATGTGCCGGGGCCGGTCATCGTGCCGGTCAGATCAAACACCTTGCTGCCACCACTCACGAACAAGTTCAACACGCCTTCAACATCAAGAGTGCTGGCACCCGTGCCGCTGTTGCCGTTGCCGGTGATGGCGTTCGTGCCGTTTACCTGGACATTGGGCAGTCCATTGGCAGTGACAACCGTCACTGCGCCGGTGTTGTAAAGAGAGACGGTGCCGGTGGAGGGGATCGCCGGGCCGAACGAGAAAGTCACCATGCCGTTGCTGACCATCGTGCCGCCGGTGTAGGTGTTGGTGGCGCTGATTGTCAATGCGCCCGGACCGGTCTTGATAAATGTGGTCGTGCCACTAATCGCGCCGTTGCCGCTGAACGTGTAACTCTTCGTGGACAGGTTGGACACGATGACAAGCGCCGGCTGCACGAGCGCCGGCTGCACAGCGGCGGGGATGTTGACGGGCACATTGTTCGAGCCGTTGTTGTCGAATGTCATGGTATCACCGTTGTTGAAAAGGGTCGCCACACCGTTGGTCTGCCAGTTGGCCGCGCCGTCCACGTTCCAGATATTGGCTGCGCCGTCGCCCACCCATATGAGATTTCGCGGCGGCGCGATGGTTGCGCTGGGGGTCGCGCTGGCTTCGGGCGAATTCGGGCCGAGGCCGCCGGCATTGGTCGCGGCAACGATGTAAAAATACGTCGTGCCGTCGGTGAGGCTGGTGTTGGTGAAGCTTGTGCCGGTGTAGGCGGCAGGAGAAACCAGATTCGTCTCATTACCACTGCTGGTGCCGCTGTAGAGATAATAGCCCGCCGCGCCGGAAACAGGGGACCAGACCAGGGTCACTTGTGTGTCTCCGGGAACGGCCGAAAGGCTTATCGGAGCGCTTGGAAGGGCAATGATCGTCACCGTGGCGGCGGACGAGATGCCCGCCGCGTTCATCGCCGAGACGCTATAATAGTAGGTGCCCGGAGTCAGGCCAACGTCCTTGTAAGTCGTCTCGGTAATGCTCTGCAGAAAGGTGTAAGGCCCGCTGAGGACTGTGGCGCGACCGATGACGTAGCCCACGGCACCCGACACCGCCGACCAACTCAATGTGATGTTCGTGACTTGCTGAAAATGGCCTGTCAGCGAACCGGGTGCAGAAGCGGGCGCTGCCGGTAACGGAATGCCAACGGCTGAAGATGAATTGCCGCTGGTTCCCCCGGCACTGGTCGCAGTGACGAAGTAACTGTAGATACTTCCGTCAGTCGGCGATGTGTCGGTGTAGCTGGTGCCGGTCGTATTGTTGTTTAGAGGAATTGTGCTCAAAGTGTTCGACGCCCCGCCGCCGTTGTTTTCGAGTGTCGAACGGTAAATCGTGTAGAAATTCGCTCCGGACGACGCGCTCCAATTGAGCGTCACGCTTTGATGAGCAACGCTGCTGACGGCAAGGCCGGTGGGGGCGGTGGGCGCGTTGCTGGAAATGCCGGCAGAGGGGGTTGCCCCGGGACTTTCCGGCGAGTTGGCGCTGTTGCCGGTTGGATTGACCGACTGCACAACGTAATAATAAGTGATCCCGTTGGCCGCGCTGGTGTCAAGGTAGGTCGCATTGTTGAATCCGCTGCCGCAGACCGGGCCGACAACACCACCGGCAACCAATCCATAACCGCTGCCGGAAGTGGTCGTGCTATAAACATTGTAACTCGTGGCGCCGGGAGTCACCGGCCAGCTGACCAGGGTGCAATTGCTCCCGGCATAAGCGGCCATGCTCGCTGGCGGCGGCGGAACGTAGCCGGGAAGTTCCAGCCGGATATAATCATACATCGCGTGGTTATCGAAGCTGCCACCTTTGCGCATGTTGAGCGTGATCGTGTTCAGGCCGGAGTGCAGCAAACTTGCTGGAAAATTTGTTCGTATGTCGGAAAAGATTCCATGATTTGCTTCTCGGATCGTCACGTCGCTGCCGTTCCCTGAGCCGCTGTAATTCGGAAAATAACCCGTGCTGCCCGCGACATTGCTGCCGTTGACGCCGATTTGCAGCGGCCCCTGGAAGTCGGAAGACAGCGCAATGTAAAACGATGCCGTGCCGCTCGGCGCAGAAGCCAGATTGAAAGTAATCGTCGAAGTGGAACCGTTGTAATTTCCCGAGCTGTCCACGAGGGGCGGTTGAATAAAATTCCAATCCGTCGTCCAACGGCTCTGGCCGACGGTGTAGTTGGGCCCGCTCGGATAATCGAACGGGTATTCCAGCCATTTGGTCCATATCGGGCTTGGATTCGTTGGCGACGGCCCGATGTCGCCCACCCACCAATCGTCACCGTGCTTGAATTTGTCGCCGGTGCGGTTTGGAAACCCGATTTCAAAAACCGTCGGCCCGAAGCGCGTCGGCGTCCACGTCACCGCGCCCAGACTGTTCGTCGCGCCGCCGGTGACGGTGACGCTGAAGGGTGACGCGGGAATGTCGATGGTGTTCGGCGTGTTGCCGCCGGATTGTGACTGCGATTGGAATTGTCCCGCCGCGCCGGGGCCGAACGCATACAAGGTATAATTCGCGCCGGCGATCACATTGGAGATGGTAAAGTTTCCGTTCGTGCCCGTCTTGACCCAGAATTGATACGGCTTCACCCAATTTTGAAAATCGTAAGTGCCGGACGTCGTCGAAGGCTGTTGAATGACTCCCACCCAAAGGTTCGAGGCCGAGGCATTTGGATTGTAGGCGTCCGCGATCACAAATTGTCCCGAGACCGTTCCGCGATTTGCCGCGAGCGAATAATTGGCATTGGTGAACCAATAATACGGCCACGCGCCGACTTCGGCGGAGGCCTGGGCAAGGGCGTCGGTGTAAAGCATCTGGGCGGCCTGGTTCGTCGCGGTGATGGCGTTCGTGATATTGTTGCAGTAAATCAAATACGGCCCATAGACTTTCGACCAGACTTCGCCCGACGCCCAGTTTCCATCCTGGCCGCCGCTGCCGTAATGGCCGCCGTTGATCATGTTGAGGATTGTTGTGCCGATGTGCTCCATCAATTCACGTTTCAGTGGGCCGCCGTTGTAATACTCGACGCTGCCGGAAACGTTCCAAAGTCCGATGTTTTTCCCCCCGGTGCCGACACTGCTCCAGCCCCACAGTCGTTGATCGCCGAAATTCGCGCCGTATTTGTATTTGTCCTCGTATTGCCCGGCGTAAATGCCATTCGTCCAGAGCGAAACCTCCACCGGCGCGCCCTGCACGCCGATGGCCAGACCGCCGGAAACTTCCATCAGCCGGTTGCGCGCCGCGTCCACGCTCATCCAGTTGAAGATCGAGCCCGCATAAATGTTGTCGCGGCACTCGCCCATGCCGAACGCACCGTCCGTGCTGCGGTGGATGAAGATCGGCGTGACATAAAATCCCGTGTTGCCGCGCAGCATCGAGAAATGGACCTCCATCAAGACATTTGCGACCGTGGTGCTGGACAGCGTGATCTCGGCGTAATTGCCGCCGTTGGCCGCCGGGTCGCTGACTAGCGAATAAGAAAACGTCAGCCCCTCATTGTTGCTGTTCTCCCAATACAACTTGCCGCCGTTCGGATTGCCGGAAACGAGATTGAGCGTCTGCGGACTGCCGGTGTTGTTGAAGGTATAATTGATGGTGCTGATTTGCGCACTGGACTTGGTGATGACAATGGACATGATGCCATTGGCCATCGTGACGGTGGTGCCGTTGTCCGTGAGCGTGACATTCGCGCCGTTGGTGCCGCCGCCGGGACTGTTGGCGAAAACGGAACCCCCGGCCAGCATCAGGCCGAGCAGAAGAAATATTTTGAGGCGAAGATTTGGGAATATTTGGTTGTTCATATTCAGCCGAGAAGAATGTGTTGGTTAATGGGGATGCGGGGCAGCGACGGGTTTTAGTTCAGGGTTGCGTCCTTGTGTTCTCCTGATGGCAGGCATCCGGAAATCACGCCTCTCATTTCATCGCGCGGCCATTTCGTCTGAGGACACGGCTTGCTCATGGAATCATACAATAGAATTTCTGTATTTAAGTATTAGGTTCATTTTTAGCAACTTAGCACATCCAAACATTTCCGCCATCCCCATTTCTGGTGACGGTGGGAAGGTTGGGCTTTTCGGAGAGCATGAATCTATTTACAAGGCTTGGAGCGGGTGAAGGCAATCGAACCCTCATCTCTATCTTTCCGGCTTAAGCCCCAAAGACCCCTTAAAATTAACGTCTCCGATTTAGGGCGCAAGCACGCAAGGTGTAAGTCTGCCGGCATAGTGCTAGCAGGCGCGTGTGAAATGGACAAAAGACACGAGCGACGCTACCGTTTCAAAGTGTTAAATCAAAACAACTACTGCGAGGCGTGGAGTGCGTTGCGCAAGGCTAAGTGGTTAGGGTTTTACATAGATCGCGTTTTTTATTTTTTGCCCGGGCTTTTTCTTCCAAAAAATCCCGTCAAAGCGCACTGCAGCCTCCGTGCCTGAAAATGGAAAGATTCAAACATTTCGCCGCCGGAAAAGACGTGACTCGAAAGATCGCGTGGTTACTATGTGGCAAGGAATGCGCTAGGATGGCACGACGTTTTCACACTGCGGCGATTATCTTTGCACTCGCGGCCGTTTGTTTTTGTTGCGCTAAAGTCGGCCTGCTGCTGACTTTTGCGAATGTGGGCACTTCTCCTGTGCAGCCTTCGACCGGCATCGCGTTGGCGGCTTTCTTGTTGTGGGGTTGTCGGCTTTGGCCTGGAATTTTCATCGGTGTCGTTTTGACGGCCATTTCCGCGCGGGTTCCGGTTGCAGCCGCACTGGGCATCGCCGCGGGCAATACTGTCGAAGCGTTGGTGGCGGTGGCGCTGATTCGCAAATTCGCCGGTGGTTTGAGCGCTTTTGAACGCACAGGGACGATTTTCAAATTTGTCGTTCCAATCGCAAGCGTGTGCGTATTCATTGGCGCAAGCCTGGGCGCGGCAAGTTTGTGCCTGGTTGGTTTCGCCGTTTGGGGACAATATGCCGGGGCCTGGCTCACATGGTGGCTGGGAGACATGATTGGAATTGTGATCGTGACGCCGTTGCTGGCTCTGGCGGCTTTGGTTTCAAAATGCAAAAGGGCCGGGGAAGCGTTGCGGGAAAGCGAGCGGCGTTTTCAGCAGATGGCGGAGGGCATCAATGAGGTTTTCTTGATCACGGATTCCGACAGGAACCAGACGATTTACATCAGCCCTGCCTACGAGGAAGTTTGGGGGCGCACTTGTGAAAGTCTTTATGCCTCGCCACACAGCTGGGTTGACGCGCTCCACCCCGATGACCGCGAGCGTGTCATGCAGGCATCCCTTGCGGGAAAAGTTTCAGGGCAATACGACGATACTTATCGCATAATCCGTCCTGACGGCGCAATTCGGTGGATTCATGACCGCGCATTTCCCGTGCGGGATGAACAGGGAAACGTTTCACGCATCCTGCGGGTCGCGGAGGACATCACCGTCCGCAAACTGGCCGAAATCAACCTGACCATGCTCGGCCATGCGATTGAAAGCACGAGTGAAATGATCTGGATCACGGATGCGCAAGACCGTTTCGTTTTTGCGAACCGCGCCTTCCTTCGGAACCACGACTACGCCGAGACGGACATTTTTGGGAAGACGCCTGAAATCCTTTTTTCGCCAAGAAATCCGCCGAAGTTGATGCAGGAAATTCTGAAGCAAACCCCCTTGGACAGCTGGCACGGGGAAGTGCTGGCCCGGCGAAAGGACGGGAAGGAATTTCCAATTTATTTGAGCGTGTCGCTCATACGGGATGAGAACGGGCGCAGTTTCGGGCTCATGGGCATTTCAAAGGACGTTTCAGAACGCAAGCGGGTTCAAAGCTGGTTGCGGGAACTGGCCTCCATCGTCGAAAATTCCGATGACGCCATCATCAGCGCGACACTCGACGGCACCATCGTCAGTTGGAACAAGGCGGCGGAACGAATTTACGGTTATCCCGCGCTGGAGGCGATTGGCAGTTCGGTTTCGATTTTGATTCCCCCGAGCCATGAGAATGAATCGTCAGTCATTTTTGGGCGCATACGGCGGGGTGAATGGACCAACAACTTGGAAACGTGGCGGCGAAAAAAAGACGGCTCGTTGATAGACGTTTCGCTGACGCTGTCGCCGGTGAGGGATCATTTGGGCCAGATTACCGGTGTGTCAGTTGTTGCCCGCGACATCACGCTGCGGAAAAGTCTGGAAAAAAAACTTCTCGAAATCAGCGCCGACGAGCGCCGCCGGCTGGGGCATGATCTTCACGACGGCTTGGGGCAATTTCTATTGGGAATCGCGTTGAAGGCGAAGCTTCTGGAAGAAACTTTGACAAAGGGAAAATTTACCGAAGCGTCGCGAGCCCGAGAAGTTGTCGAATTGGTGAACACCGCCATCACACAGACCCGCAATCTGGCCCACAGCTTCGATCCAATTTATGTGGAGGCGAACGGACTGGTCGCGGCGCTGCGAAAGCTGGCGGTGCAAACCCGGGAGCTTTTTCAGGTGGAATGCGCCTTTGTATGCATTCAAGAACATCTGGACGTCAACACACAGACGGGCATCGCGTTCTATCGCATCGCCCAGGAGGCAATCCACAACGCCATCCGCCATGGGCAGTCCCGGCGGATCAATTTGGAACTGGCGGTGGACGATGCCCAACTGCGGCTGAAGATTTCTGATGACGGAAAAGGATTTTCTCCCGATGCCAAATCCAATTCGGGCATGGGATTGCACATCATGCGGTTTCGGATGGGTTCCATCGGCGGCCATCTCACCATTGAATCGCAGCCGGACAAGGGCGCACAAATCGAATGCACCGTGGCCGCGAAATTGTGGTTGGTGAAGGAATGAAAGAACGGTTGGCCGGCTGCTATTGACGGACTAAATCCGTTCTGCAACTGCCGCAATCCAGCCTCATCCATCCAATTGCTGTTGTGGGGTTTATCTGGAAGTTTTTCCGAGCTTTTTGAACTTGACTTTGTTATGGCATTTCCTTTGCATATAGCTAGTCATGTAGCGTAGGTGCAATAGTTAAGGGGCGGATCGTGAACACGAAAGAACGAAACAAAACTGAAGACACAGGTGCTTCATTGGTGAAAACCGATGGAAAGGCCAGCATACTTGTCGTAGATGACCATCCGATTGTTCGCCAGGGACTGGCGGATTTGCTTGATTCCCAGGATGATTTTTTCTGTTGCGCGAGCGTGGGGAACATTGTGGCGGCGCAGGAAGCGGTGGCTGCCCACAAGCCGGATTTGGTATTGCTCGATCTCCGGCTGGGACAGGTGGATGGGCTTGAATCCATCAAGGTGCTCAAATCCAGGTTTGAAAATCTTCGCATCGTGATCATTTCCCAGTTTGATGAAACGGTGTATGCGGAACGGGCGTTGCGCGCCGGCGCGATGGGTTATGTGATGAAAGACCAGGCAACGGGAGAAGTGCTGGGCGCCATCCGCACCACTCTGGCGGGGCAGGTGTATCTTTCCCGCGCGATGACAAGCCGTATGTTGCAGACGAATTTCACCGGCAAATCTATTCCGCGCGCCGCATCCGTGGAAAAGCTGACCGACCGCGAATTGCACGTGCTCCAGCTTCTTGGCATCGGGATGAGCACCCGCAAAATCGCCGAGCAGATGCACTTGAGCATCAAAACGGTCGAAACCTACCGGGAACACCTCAAGAAAAAACTGGGATTGGCCAACTCAACCGAACTTGTTCACTATGCCACTCATTGGGTGGAAAACCGGTCGCAGTTAAGAAGGAATGCGCTGTCCAGTCCGCCGGAAGCTTGAAGCTCCAATTTTTTCTGCGGCCGCAGATTTCCGGCAGTCGCTCCATCGGTGAAATCCCTACTGAAAAATCGGGGGGCTGCCCTGATTGTTTCAAATGTTTCATCTCTGTTACATTCATGTGAGCATTGAAACTACCTTTTATGGGAGCGCGCCGTTTGGAAAAGCATGAAGACACAAGATATCTAACCAGAAAAGCAATGCTCACTTCTCCGGTCGAAAAAACGCGAATTCTTGTCGTGGAAGATCATCCTTTGGTGCGGCATGGAATCAGTATGCTGCTGAACCGGCAGGACGATTTGATTTGCTGCCAAAGTGAAGTGGACACGATCGCCGGCATCATTCCCGCCGTAAAAAAGGACCAGCCGCAGATGCTCCTGCTGGATTTGAATTTGAAGGATGGCAACGCCCTCAACATCATCGGCACGCTGCACGAGCAGTTTCCAAACGTGCCCATCCTCGTCATTTCACAGTTCGACAACATCCTCTGCGCGGAAGACGCCCTGCATGCCGGCGCTGTCGGATATGTCATGAAGGAAGAGGCCACGCGCGAAATACTCACGGCCATCCACGCGGTTTTGCAAAATGAATCTTACATCAGTCACAAATTGAACCTTCCCGTTTCCGGCCAGACCGCCCCGATGTCGGAACGGCACGCCGCAGCCGAGCATCTTGCCAAAGGTGAATTGCAGCTTTTCCTGCTCCTTGGTTCGGGAACGCCCATGGAGGACATTGCCAGCGAAATGCAAATTAGCGCCAAAATGCTGGAAAGCTATTGTAAAAATCTGAAGGAGAAACTGAACCAGCCTGACGACGCGGCTTTGGCCAGTTACGCCTTGCAGTGCAAGCGCAGTTTCGACACGAATGGCATAGACGCTGATGCCGCTTTGTTTCACTTAGCGTTGCAATTGGAGCGTTGCGAGCTTGGAATACCATCACAATCCAAATCCGCGCAAACCAAGCCACCGTCCGGATTTTACGGCGGCCCGCGATAATTCCTCCCAAGTTGCGATTGCCCGGATTCCGCAGCCAAACAGACATCTGTCTTTCCTTCAATCGAATTACGGAAAGTCGCTGTGCCGCCGAATTTCAGCGTTGAGTAGTTGGCGGATGTCCGGGTCGGCACGATAGGGGAAACCCCTACAATAATTTCAGACTGCGCCCCGATTGTTCGTTCGTCTATTCGATGTAAACTGACACATGTTTTGAAGGGGGCTGTTGGAAATTAATTCAGCGCTCCAAATTATTGGAACAGCTAACAGGTAATTGTGAGTGGGGTTAATTTGGTAAAAATGCAAAACGAACATTCAGCTTGGTATTGTGCGCGGACAAAGCCGAAACGCGAGCATTTTGCGGCGGCGCACCTGCGCAAAAACCTGAATCTGGAAGTTTTCCATCCGAGGTTGCTCGTCGAGCGGGCAACGCAGCGCGGTGTGATGCGGGTGCTCGAGCCGCTGTTTCCCTGCTATCTTTTCGTCCGCTGCGTGCTGGAAGAGAGCCTGAATGAAATTCAACACACAAACGGAATCCATGGCTTGGTGCATTTTGGAAACCAGATTACCCCGGTGGCCGATTCCATCGTCGGGGAATTGCAGGAATGTTTCAACGCCGAGGAAACAATGACGGTGCATGACCGCATTTCTCCGGGGGATGAGATAATCATCGGCGAGGGTGCTTTTGCCGGAATGAATGCTTATGTTTTGCGGCTGATGCCGGCCAGAAAGCGCGTCCAGATCTTGATTGAAATTTTGGGCGGGCCGACGCCGGTGGAGGTGGATCGCCGTTCTGTTGTGCTGGTCAAAAACACACTGGCAGAACTGGCGCCGATTTTGGCGGCAACATACACCGGCATTGTGCCGGTGAGGGTTTAGTTTGAGGCGGGAAAAAACAAACTCAGGATGGTTCTTGGGGACATTGAAGAAGTTGGAATTGCGGAAGAATACGCCAATTCGAACAAGTGCGGAGCTGTTTGCTGAAATATATCGGGACATTTAATGATTTTTGGGAAGAACATCACGGGGCGATTAAAAAATAAAAATGAGGCTGTCGTTCACAATTTTAAGGAAGTTCATCTTTTTGAAGACTGGCTCGCTCCCGGCTCCCGCCCTTTCTTCACGCGCGATATGAAATCCACCTTGCACATGCCGCAACCGCGGACAATGATTTGCCACGTTCAAATTCCGGGCTGGAAACGGACGCTGGACATCGTCTTTATCCTGTTGATTCTGCCCGTCGTGCTGCCGTTGGCGGTTTTGATCGCCATGCTGATTCGCCTGGTTTCTGACGGGCCGGTTTTGTTCAAACAGGAGCGGGTCGGTCATCTGGGTCAACGGTTCATGTGCCTCAAATTTCGCACGATGTTCGTCGGCGCGGAAACGGTAACTCATCAGGGATATCTCCATGATTTGATCAATTCAGGCGCGCCGATGGTAAAACTGGATGCGGGCGGTGATTCACGAATCATTCCATTCGGCTTGCTGCTTCGCTCGTCGGGCTTGGATGAACTGCCGCAATTAATCAACGTGCTACGCGGGGAGATGAGCATGGTCGGCCCGCGCCCCTGCCTGACGTATGAATGCGACAAATATTTGCCGTGGCAACGGGAACGATTCAACACCTTGCCTGGCCTTAC
>Ga0265338_10007394_pt1 | contig 13650 bp, 8 predicted proteins | sample 42126metaG_FD_193579 | JGI IMG/M metagenome (GOLD analysis project Ga0265338, IMG submission 193579) | Rhizosphere microbial communities from Carex aquatilis grown in University of Washington, Seatle, WA, United States - 4-21-26 metaG | ecosystem: Host-associated > Plants > Roots > Rhizosphere >... | reverse complement strand
GCCAGGCGGAAGTCCTGCCCCTGCATGGTCCCATGCAGGGGCAGGACTTCCGCCTGGCCGGCCAGCAGGCCGCCCAGCCTGGCCCCCACCCGGCGGATCTCACCTGCCCCCGGCAGGAAGGCAAGCAGGTCACCCTCCGTCTCACCGAACAGCCGCGCGGTGCCGTCGGCAAAACCCTCCTCCCAGCGTCCCTCCTGTCCGAGCGCCCAGTGGCGCGTCTCCACGGGGTGCACAGAGCCGGGACAATGGAGTGACGGCGCAGGGCCGCCGCCCGGGCCTCCCAGGAGGGCAGCCACGGCCTCCGTGTCCAGGGTGGCAGACATGACCAGGATCGCCAGGTCCTCCCGCGCGCGCCGCACTTCCAGGGCCAGGGCGAGGGCGAGGTCGGCGTGAATCGAACGCTCGTGAAACTCGTCCAGAATCACCAGACCCACGCCGGCAAGAAGCGGATCCTCCTGTATTTTGCGGGTGAGCAGCGCTTCGGTCACTACCAGGATGCGCGTATCCCGGCTTACCCGGGAGGCCGTGCGCACCGTGTATCCTGCGCGCCGTCCCAGCGGCTCGCCCAGGAGATCGGCGATCCTTGCAGCCACAGCGACCGCGGCCAGGCGCCTCGGCTCGAGCATGATGATGGATCGACCGGCCAGCCACAGTGCCTCCAGGAGGTAGGGGGGAACAAGCGTGGACTTGCCTGCGCCCGGCTCCGCGGTCAGGGCGAGCACGCGCCGGCGCTCGAGGGACTCGGAGATCCGGGGCAGAAAGGGAGCGAGGGGCAGTCCTGTGGCTGAGAAGTCCATGATGCAGGGGCAGCGGCGCGTCCCCGTTACGGGACGGGCCGGCTCAGGCGCGCTTGACTTTCCGCCGCGTGGCGCCCACAACGACCAGAACGACCCCTGCCACGGCGAGGATTGCTCCGATGACGGTCCATAGAGAGTGTCCCGACATGACGGCACTCCCCGTCCAGACGTTGGTCCCCTGGAGCACCCAGGCTGCTCCGAGCAGGACGAACAGTATTCCCACGATGATGAGGACCCACCTCATAAAGCACCTCCACTGAAGATCCAAGCCAATATACTCATGAATTGAGCCGCCTGGCAGGAGGGTAATGCCGTTTACCGGGAGCGACGCAGCGCTTTATGCGTCCTTTACGATGCGCCGCGCGCGGTAGCGCACCATCTTCCATCCGTTCACGGCTTCCAGCCCGAGCCCCACCTGGGAGGGCGCGTGGGCATCCGATCCAGGAGTGAGGGCACAACCGAGCCGTGCCATCAACGTGACGATTTCAGGGGAAGGATAGGTTTCACTGATCTCCTTGCGCGCGCCGGAAGTGTTGATTTCCGCGCTCATCCCCCGCGCCGCGCATGAACGGATGATCTCCTCTACCTCGGCGCGATGCGTGGCCAGGAGCGGCCTTCCCGGCTTCTTGATGAGGTCAAAATGCGCAACACAGTCGTAGAGGCCCGTCTCGATCCCCTTGCGGACCGCTGCCAGGTAGTCGTCGTAGATTCGCTCCAACGGCCGGGGGTCGCGTTCATAGTCGAAGACAAACTGGTTTTCCGGCCAGTCCCGGATGAAATGGACGGACATGAGCACAAAGTCGAACGCATGGGCCGAGAGGAAGCGCTCGACGTACTCTTCCTTTCCTTCTATGTAGTCTGCTTCGACCCCGCTCAGGATCGTGAGCTCGGGAACCAGCGCGCGCGCACGCTCCAACTCCTCCAGATAGCGGGGGAAGTCCTCGCTTCCCATGCGAAGCCTGTCATTGAAAAATCCGGGGCGGAATCCCGGCAGGGGAAGATGGGGCGTAAAGCAGATCTCATTGATGCCCCTCGCAACGGCAGCGCGGGCATATTCTTCCAGGCTGCCGGTCGCATGACGGCAGAAGTGACAGTGCATGTGGTAATCGTGCATTGGAAATAACAACCTCGATTCAGCTGGTGTAGAGACAGTGACCGGGAGTAGTATACTTGTCAGGAGAAGGCATGAAAATACCGGCCGGCGGGCAGGACGCGGGCAAAACCGTAGGTCTCCGCGAGCGGCATTTCAGGACGCTTGTTGAAAACTCGCCCGACCTGATCACCCGATTCGACCGAGAGTGCCGTACCCTGTATGCAAATCCGGCCGCCGTGAAGGCGCTGGGCGCCCGCACCGGAGCGATCCTGGGCGCGACGCACGGGGAGCTTGGGCTGCCGGGCAGCATGGTGGCCAGCTCGGAGGAGACGATCCGGCGCGTGTTCGAGACCGGGGAAGAGCAGATCTTCGAGATGGCGGTTCCGGGGCCGCACGGGATGAAACACTATCTTGCCCGCGGCGTCCCCGAGTACGGTGAAGACGGCGTCATCGAATCAGCCCTCGTCATTCACAGGGACATCACGGCGCACAAAATGGCTGAGACGGCGCTGCGCGAAAGCGAACAGCACTACCAGGAGCTCTTTGCAGCCGCCCGGCGGCAGGCGCAGGAGATCGAGCTCCTTGACCGGGTGCGCACCGCGCTTGCCGGGGAGCTGGAGCTGCCCGTTGTGTTTCGCACGGTCGTGGAGGGCACGGCTGCCGCGTTCGGTTACACGCAGGTGAGCATCTACCTCCTCAAGGGGGACGTGCTGAAATGCCAGCACCAGGTCGGCTATCCGCGCATAATCGAGGAAATACCAGTCACACGCGGCATCAGCGGCCGGGTGGTCCGCACGGGGGAAGCGGCACTCGTGGAAAATGTGCGCGCAGACCCGGATTTTATCGGCGCAATCGAAGGCATCGTCTCCGAGGTGTGCATTCCCCTCCGGGACCGGGGAAAGGTCGTCGGCACCTTCAACGTGGAGAGCATGGGCGGGGTCGTGATGGGTGAGGCAGATCTCCGCCTCATGACGGCCCTCGGGGAAAATGTGAGCATCGCCATTTCAAAGGCGCGCCTGTACTCGGCGGCCCGCGCCAGCGAGGAGCGCTACCGCCAGCTCGTGGAGACCCTGGGAGAAGGGATCACCATCGTGGATCCCGAAGAGAATGTGCTGGTTGCCAATCCGGCCGCGGAATCCATATTCGGCGTTCCGCGGGGTGCACTTCCGGGGAGGAATCTCAGGGAGTTCCTCAGCGAAAAGGAGTTTTCACGCATCCGTTCCGAGTCCGGCAGGCGGCGCCACGGGGAGAGCACGACGTACGAGATCCAGATTTCCCGTCCTGACGGAGGGAGCCGCCTTATCCAGGTGACCGCGACCCCGCACTACGATGAGAACAGGGTGTTTGCCGGAACCTTCGGCACCCTGCATGACATCACGGAGGCCCGAAAAACCGAAGAGACGCTCCAACGGATCGAAGACCGCCTTGCCCAGGCGGAGAAGATGGAGGCCGTGGGGCGGCTGGCCGGCGGCGTTGCGCATGACTTCAACAACCTTCTCACTGTCATCAGCGGTTACGCGGGTCTCATCGACGAAGGCCTGAAGAGCTCCCACCCGATAAAACCCGACATCGGTCAGATCCGCAAGGCGGCGGAGCGGGCGGCGGACCTGACCGCCCAGCTCCTTGCCTTCAGCAGGAAGCAGGTGCTTCAGCCGCGGGTCGTAGACCTGAATGAAATCGTGGCGGGCATGGAGACCATGCTCCGCCGCGTCATCGGAGAGGACATCGAGCTGGCGACCTCCCTGCGCCCGCATGCGGGCAACGTGAAGGCAGACAGGGGCCAGATCGAGCAGGTAATCATCAACCTTGCCGCAAATGCTCGTGACGCCATGCCCACCGGCGGAAAGCTCACCCTGGAGACGGACAGCAGGTCCCTGGGCGATTCCCAGTCACGCGAACATCCCGAGCTGCTCCCGGGTGAGTACGTCATGCTCGCGGTACGGGACTCGGGAGTGGGCATGAGCGCTGAGACGCTCTCCCGCATCTTCGAGCCTTTTTTCACGACCAAAGAGGTAGGGAAAGGCACCGGCCTGGGTCTTGCGATGGTCTATGGCATCGTCAAGCAGAGCGGAGGCTACGTGTACTGCGAGAGCGCGGTCGGGGCAGGCACCACCTTCACGATGCTCTTCCCCCGGGTCCACGAGTTGCTTTCCGAAGGGCTGGAAAACGTCGAGACGCGGACGCCCATGGGGGGCAGCGAAACCATCCTGCTGGCAGAGGATGAGGAGGCGGTCCGGCGATTCACCCGGGCCATCCTGGAAAGATACGGCTACCGCGTGATAGAAGCGGCGAACGGCGCGGATGCGCTGGCGGCGCTCTCCGGTTCTCAGTGCGGCATCCAGCTCCTGCTGTCCGACGTCGTCATGCCGCAGATGAACGGCCCGGACCTTGGCCGACGGGTGAAACAAATTTGTCCGAATGCGCGGATTCTCTACATGTCGGGATACGCGGAAAGCTCGATTGTCCACCGCGGAATACTCGATGCGGAGGTCACGCTGCTGCAGAAACCCTTCGACGCGGCGACCCTGCTGGGGAAAGTCCGCGAGGTCCTGGACCGTTGAGCACGGCGGAACGCCGTGCGAAAGGGGCCCCCTTCCGCGGTATTCCGCGGAGTTGGGCGGCAGCCGTCGGAGCGCCGAAGGCGCGAAACGGCGGGAGCCCTGGGGGTGCTATCACCGAAGGTCGCGCTCAATCTTCCGGGATGGCCTTCAGCGCTTTCCGTGTCCGCCGTTTCTCACCGCTCAGCTGCAGGGCCTGCGCCTTTTCCGCCTCCAGCTGCAGGGCCTGGGAAGCTTCCAGCGTCCTCTGCTCCTCCGCCTTTGCGGCCCGGCCGCGCTCGAACAGGTAGAAAGCCGCGGGCACGACGAAGAACGTGAGAACGGCGGACATCATGATGCCCCCGAACATGACGATTCCCATCCGCTGGCCGTACTCGGCGCCCTGCCCGCGGCCGAAGATCAACGGAAAGCTGATCACGAGAACCGTCATCGTCGTCATCACGATGGGCCGGAAGCGAAGCTCCCCTGCTTCCATGAGCGCTTCCTTGAACGGCATCTTGCCGAGCCGCTCGACGACGAAGTCCAGGTACAGAATGGCGTTCTTGGCGGAAAGGCCGATCAGCAGGAGCATCCCCATGAGGCCGAAAATGTCCAGCCCGCCGCCCATGAAGTACACGAGGACAAGTGCCCCGACGAGGGCAAGAGGAACCGGCAGAAGGAGGTAAATAGGGTACCGCCAGGAATTGAACTGAGCAGCCATGACGAGGTATGCCAGGAAGAGAGCGAGGAGGAATATCAGCGGACCGGAGGACGCGAGCTGCCCTGCCAGGGCAGCCTGGTTGAAGCGCTGGTTCGTGGTGAGGCTCACGCCGCCCCCCAGCAGCCCCGCCGTGGTGAGCTGGGCGACGATCTGCTGCTGCATGGAGAGGGCCGGCGGCGCGTCCGGCTTAAAGTTGATGGTCAAACCCCCTGTGTATTGACGATTGTATCGGCTGACGCTGACGGGGGCCTGGTTCATCTGGAAATCGCCGAGCTGCCCGATCTGGAGAGTCGACTGGAGCGCGGGCGCGTATATGGGCAGGTTCAGAAGCGATTGCCCGCCCGAGAGGGCAGTCGGGTCGGCCTGGACCTGGATGGGATAGCTCAGGCCGCCCGTCACCACGTTCGACGCCTGTGTCCCCGAGGCATAGGTCTGAAGGGCGCCGGCGAGCGCACCCGGGGTGATCCCGGTTCCTTTGAGGCGTGACGTATCGGGGATGAAATCGTTCTCCAGCGAGGTATCGGAGAGGCTGGAATAGACGTCGACGACGTACGGATTGGTCTGCAGGTTCTCAATGATGCGGCTGTTGCGATTCGTAAGAGTATTCAGGTCAGGGGCTACGATGCTGAGCTGGAGCGACGATCCGAATCCCCCGAATCCTCCACCCGAGCTGAGAGAGATCTGCACGGAGGGCTGGTCCCGGAACAGGGCCACCATCTGCCCACGGTATTTCGGGATGAGAACAAAGACCCCCTGCCTCTTTTCAATCGGGGAAAGCTGCACGATGATGGTCGAGGTATTCCCGGCGCCGAATATTCCCCCCGCTCCCGACGAGCTGCCGCCGATCAGGGTCTGCACGGTTTCGACCTCCGGCTGTCTAAAGAGAAAATCTTCGAGCCGTCCCGCCCCCGCGTTCGTGACCGCCAGCGGCGTGCCCGCCGGGTACCTGAGGTTCACCTGGATTGTTCCCGCGTCCGTCTGCGGCACGAAGCTGAATGGAATGTGAGGGACGATCAGGAAGAGGATCACCAGGAGAAACGCCCCGCAGCCGGCAAGGACCCAGGCGCCGTTCTTCATGACCCCGCCCAGAATGTGCGTATAGCGGTCGCGCACCCACTCCAGCCCGGCTTCCGTCCAACCATGCAGCGTTTCGGTGAGAGCCTGGAGGAGCGTGAACACGATTCGAAGGACGTAGGACAGCACGCCGAGAACGACCGGGTACGCGATCACGGCGGGAATAAGGGTGAACTTCCGGGTCACAAGAAGGATCACGATGGCGACAACGGCGAGAAAAATCGCGAGGGGCTTTCGCCATACCGAGAGTCCCCAGCGGATCGACCTGGGCAGCAGGATCCAGCTTTTCAGGAAGTCGGGCCAGCCCCCGCTCTTCCATTCAGGCGTGTAGGCAAGGCGGACGGTCAGAAACAGGATGGCCTCCAGAAGGGAAAAGCCGACGGCCGCCGCAAGCCCGAGGGAGAACTGCCGCAGGTACTGCCCGATGAATCCGCTGATGAAGCTGACGGGGAGGAGCACGGACAGCAGCGACAGGGACGCCGCAACCACGGCGCTGAAGACCTCGCTCGCACCGCGGAGGACGGAATCTTTCAGACTGTATCCCATCGCAGTGTATCGCTCGACATTCTCCGCGACAACGATCGAATCGTCTACTACGATTCCGATCGCGACGATGAGGGCGAGGAGAGAGACGAGGTTGAACGTGAACCCCGACAGCCCGTAGAGAACCGGCGCCGCGGAAAGGGCGATGGGGATGGCAAGGATGACGGAAAGCGCCGTGTTCAGCTTCCCCAGGAAGAGCAGCACGATGAGCGCGACGACGATGCTCGTGACGAACAGCTCGTGATAGGTGGCCTGCACGGATGCTTTCACGGGGCCGGTGGTGTCGTTGCTGTAGGTCAGCGCATATCCCGTGGGAAGCGTCGTCCTTGTGAGCAGGGCCCGCACGCTGCCGGCAACCGCGACGGAGTTCGAATCCGTCGTCCGCTGGATGGACACGAGCACTTGCGGCTTGCCGTTCACGCGAGCGTAGTTGGCCGCGGCGGGCATGTTCCGGACGGTTCCTATGTCGTTTACCGAGATGCCCCGCGTGGTGTCGACAAGCGTCTGCGAGATCTGGCTGATGTCCGCGGGCGTGTTCTGCGTGGAGAATGTGAGCGCGGTCTTGTTCTTGTTGATCGTTCCGATAGGGAGGTTGAGCGCGGAGGTGGTGATCGCCGCCACGACCTGCTGGGGAGTTATGTTGTAGTAACGAAGGCGGTTGGGATTCAGAAGGACTTCGAACTGCTTCGTCGGCTCTCCGTCGATCGACACGTTCGCCACGCCGTCGACGCGTTGAAGGTTGGGACCAAGGGTGTTCTGCAGGTAGTCATTCACGTCGGCGAGGTTCGCACCACCCCCGGAGACTCCGAACTGCAGGATCGGGGCGGAGTTCGGGTCAAAGGTCTGGATCGTGGGCGGGTTGATACCCGTGGGCAGGTTGCGAATCGCGGCCGAGACCACCGTCGCGACCTGGTTGGCGTCGCTGTTCTTGTCGGAGCTCGCATCGAAGGTCACGACGACCCTGCTCACGCCGATCGCGCTGTTGGAGTTGATGTCGGTGATCCCCTCGAGGGTGGAGACGGTGTTCTCGATGACCTGGGTGACCTGCTGATCGACGACGCTCGGGGTTGCCCCGGGGTAGCTCGTCTTCACGACGACAGTCGGGATGTTGATGGCGGGCAGGAGGTCGACGCCGAGACCGAGCGTCGAGACGATTCCAAATGCCACGACAGCGACAAACAGGCCCACAGCCAGAACGTACCGGCGCACAGAGAAGCTCACGAGAGGATTCACTCTCTCGAAGACTGTGGTTTCGAGGCTGCGCAGAGATTTCATGGAGTTCCCCCTGAGGTACCCTGCCCGCCACCCTTGCCCGAGGACGCCGGCGACGGTGAAAGGACCGGAGCAGGACTGATAACCTGCACAGAAGATCCGGGGAGCAGGCCCGGGGGCGGGTTCAGGATGACCTGGGCTGACTCCGTGAGGCCGCTCACGGCCGCCGTAGTTCCGGTTTCCGCAAAGATGGTGATCGGTCGGGTCGCGGCCTTGCCATTCTCCACGGTGAACACATAGTTCTGATCCTCGTTGACCTGCAGGGCGGCGATCGGCATCAGCGTGCCGGTGGCCAGGGTGACCGTGTAGGTGACCGTCCCGACTGTCCCGTATGGAAGATTGGCAGATCGGGGCAGCTCCGCCACCATGGGAACCGTGCCGTTGATGGGGGCGGATGGCGCCTGGCTGACCCGCGCCGAATAGTCTTTGCCCAGGTAGCTGAATCGAACGGTCGTCCCCAGGGACAGGGTCGGCGCGTCGGCGGGCGGCACATTGAAGTCGACTTCCTTCTCCGCGCTCACGAGGCTGAACACCGGCGTGCTCAGGCCCACGTACACTCCCGGATTCACGTTGACCGCTGCGATCTGGCCCGCAAAGGGCGCTTTGATTGCCGCATACTGAAGGTTGATGCGGGCGATCTGCAGGGCATTTTGCCCCTGGTCGATGGCGAGCTTCAGCTGCGCGAGGGTCTGTGTACCGGACTTGTTGTTCTGATCCAGCGCGGTTTTCGCTTCCTCGAGGTTTGCCTGTGCCTGCTGCAATTGGCTTTTCGCGGTATCCAGCTGCGAGCCCGAAATACCGCCGACATCGAACAATGCCTTCTGCGAATCGTAGTTCTTCTGCGCGCTGTCCAGGGCCGACTGCGCAGACTGCACCTGCAACTGGAGCTTGGGGTTCGACTGATTAACGTTGTCCCGCCCGATCTCGTCGTTGATCCGCGCGATGGCGAGGTTCGACTCCGCGGCCTGCACAGCAAGCTTCAGCTGCGAGTCGTCAAGCTGGACGACCGTCGCGCCCGCCTTGACCCAGTCACCGGCCTGGTGCTTGACGGCCAGTGCAACCCCCGCCACCTGCGAAGCGACCAGGCTCTGGGTCGCGGGCACGACCGAGCCGGCGGTGAGATTGTCCGTGCGCAGCGGGCCGACGTGAACGGCGACTGATTGCACGGGAACCGCGGTCAGAAAGCGCCCGCCGGGTTTCTGCGGCCCAGCCGCCTGTTGGCCCGGCGCGCGCGCGGCAGGGGCGCCGTTCCCGCACCCGGCAAGCGCGGCAACCAGCACACCAATCGCCGCGCGCATGCCCCAGATTCTTGTCGCCTGTCCGTTCATCCGCTTCTCCTAATAGCCCATGTCGCTCAACAGCTGCAGGGCGGCGAGCTGGGCGTTGCTCTGCGCCTGGACGTAGGCGGTCCGCGCGCTCGCCGCGTTCACCGACGCGGTAAGAAGATCCTGCGTCGACGCAGCTCCGTTCTGGTTCTGTATCCGGTACACTTCAACCAGCAGGTCATCATTCTCCGCCGTCAATCGCGCAACCTCGACGCGCTCGTTCTGGATCTGGACGGCCTCCCAGTCGTTCTGGATGGCCGCGGCAATGCTCTTCTGGAGCTGTCGCTCCTGGAGCAGGTAGATCTCGTCCTGCTTCTGCGCGGCATCGACCAGGTTCTTCACGGCGCCTGCATCGAGGATCGGCATGGCCACCTTCACACCGGCATTGGCAAGCCATGCGGATTGCCCGTTCCAATCGATGAACTGGCTCACTCCTCCGTTGACGCTGACGGTGGGCGTGGCCTGGCCCTTCGCAAGGGCGAGGTCCACCATGTTTGATTTCCTGCTCAGTTCCAGCTGCTGAAAATCGACACGGTGGCTCAGAGCCTGGGCAATGGCCTCCTGCATGCTGGCCGCGGGTACTGGCTGCGGATCCGGCTGCGTGACCGTAAAGTCGGCCTCGGTCGGCCGGCCAATCAGAATTGAAAGCTGGATCCGGGCAATCCGCAGGACATGGTCGGCGTTCTCGACGTCCACCTGGGCGCTTTGTGCATTGATCTGCGCGGTTTTGAGGTCCACGTCGCTGGCCTGCCGGAGGTTGTGGATGGTGGTGACCTGCCCGAGCAGCGCATTCTGCTTCGCCAGTATCTGCCTCGTCACAGTTGCGTTCTGCTGCGCGGCAAGCATGGCATAGTAGGCCTGTTTCACCCTGAAAATGATGTTCAGCCTGCCGGAACCGGTGGAAAGCACCCTGCTCTGCAGGCCGAGCAGGCTCTTGTCTACCGTGGCCTGAGCAGGCCCTCCCGGGTAGCCGTTCCAGACTATCTGGCTGAGGTTCACCCCGACGCTGCCGAAAGTGTCTCCCGCGATCCCGGGAATGGAGGTCCCCCACGGCGTGACCACGGGAGACCATGGGGATGCGCTGACTGCAATGCTGGTCAGCGGACTATTCAAGCCGACGCCGAGTTGTGCGCCCTGGGTTGAGGAGGTAATCGATGACAGAGTTGACTGCTTGGCAGAGAGCACTCCCGGGCTCCCTCCGGGCAGGTTGTACCCGGCGCCCGCCGAGCCGCTCAGTGCCCAGGAGTTCTTCGATACATTTTCCGCGTGCTGGGCTTCTCCCAGCTCAAGGTTCGCCTGCAGAAGCATATTGTCATCCCCATCGGCCAGAGCAGCAGAAAGACTCTGCTCCAGCGAAATGACGGGAACCGCCTCCGCAGCGCCATGCAGCACAGGGAAGAGCCCCGCGAAAGCCACAAGCACCAGGCATCTTAATTTCATTAGAGGCGAATGTACACGCTCCCCGCAATGGCCGCAATAGAACCCCGATGAAGAAAAGATAATAATTTGTTATGAGTCCGGCTTGACTGACCTCGATCAGCCACCTATTTTTGAAGGTGGAGGTGGGTCATGCCGGAAAAGACGCACCACGCCGAAGAGGCCAGTCCCCGATTGAAGGAAGCGCGCGAGCACGTCAAGGCGGCGCATCAGTCCTTCAGGTTGAGCATTCAGGATCTGATTCCAAAGGGATTCATTGAGCACCGCAGGGCGGCCAGGAAAGAGATGCTTCTGGCCATGAGAAGCCTCCTGGACGCTGCCATCGAGCGGACGGAAAAAAAGCCCTCAGAGTAGACCGGTCGCTCCTGGCGAACATGGGGCGCTGCTGGCGACATGGGCGCTGCCGCCGCTCTATCTGCCGAACAGGATCCAGATCAGGAGCAGCAGCTCTGCGGTTCCCAGTCCCGCGGCAAGCTCGACATGACCGCCCAGAAAAAGCTCGGTGCCCGCCAGCATGCCTGCGGCGAATATGACCGAACCGGCGAGCTTTCGCACGCCGTGCTCCAGCCTCGTCACGTGCTGCTTCAGGTCCGGCATGCGCACTTCCATTCTCCCCTGCTCGATCCGGGTGGTCAGTTCGTCCACTTTTCGCGGGAGCCCGAGGAGGAGGCGGGCCATGGCGGTGAGCTCCTTCATGGCGAGCCGCGCCCCGGTCTGCCCGTCTTTTTCCATCAGCTTCTGTACATAGGGGGCCATGCCTTTCCAGACGCTGAAGTCAGGGTCCATGCCCGTTGCCATGCCGGAAAGAATGCTCACGCACCTGCCCAGGAGAATGAGATTCTCCGGCACCTGGAAGGGCATCTGGTAAAGAAGCTCGCCGAACTCGTCGACGAACACCCTCACCTCTTCGTTGCTCATGCGCATGATTTCACGCATGGACTTGCCCCAGAGCGTGTCAAAGGCCTTCTTGCACGCGCGCTCGAGCAGGTCCAGATCGGCTTCCGGCAGGAGAACCTGCAGGGACTGAAACGCGCGGACCAGGCGGACGGCGTCCCGGGTGCCCACGGCAAGAAGAGCTTCTCTCAGGCCATTGAATGATTCCTGGGAAAGCGTGCCGGTCATGCCGAAATCGACAAACACGAGCTTCCAGCGCCCGTGCGGGGCGGGAAGAACGAAGAGATTCCCCGGGTGCGGGTCGGCGTGAAAAAACCCGTCCTCGAATACCTGCTTGAGATAGACGTCGAAAAGTGTGTCGGCAACTTCCGCCCTCTTGATGCGGGCCGCCTCGATTGCAGCGTAATCAGTGATCTTGATGGCCCCGACGTCCTGGAGAGTGAGGACGCGCCGCGTCGTGTGGCTCCAGACAACGGAGGGCACCACCACGTTGGAGAGCTCTTTGAAGTTCTCGGCGAATCTCTCCGCGTTCTTTCCCTCGTGCAGGTAGTCGACCTCCTCGTAGAGGGAGCGGCTGAACTCTTCTATTAGAGCAGTAACGTTCGCATGCCTGCGGATAGACTTGAACCGGTGGAGCCAGCGTCCGGCCGCGCGAATGGCGGCGAGGTCCGCCTCGACGATCTCCTGGATGTGCGGCCGCTGGACCTTCACCACCACCTGTGAAGGGAACCCTTTCTCTGGCGCCTCGCCGGCCAGACGCGCCTTGTGCACCTGGCCTATGGAGGCGGAGGCCACGGGCACCGGCTCGAAGTCCAGGAACTTGCGCGAAAGAGGCATGCCGAACTCGGCCTCGACAACCGCGCGAATGGCCTCGAAGCTCTCCGCCCCCACCTCGTCCTGCAATCCGCTCAGCTCAGCCGTGATTTCCCTGGGCAGCACGTCGAGACGGGAAGAGAGAAACTGGCCGACCTTGATAAGCACGCCCCCCATGCGAAGGGCGAGCGCGCGGAACTCCGTGGCGATCCTCTGCATCCGTGCGGAACGCGTCCGCCGAGAGAGCCTGCCCAGGCCCGCCTTCGGCAGCACAAGCTCCCACCAGATCTCCCGCAGCATGACGCCGGTGAAGAACCGCATCGTACGCCGATATCGTGACCCGCGCATGAATCATACTATATCCGGGAGCACGTGCCGTGACGAGCGGGCTGCCGGGACAGCGGGTCGCGCACGGAAGCGACATTTGTGCGAGCGTGACGACTGACTCTACATCTTGATCCCGGTGAGCGTGACGCCCTCGACAAAATAGCGCTGCCCCACGAAAAAGACGACTATCGGCGGCAGGATCACGATCACGGTGGCCGCCATCAGGAAGTTCCACTGGGTGGAATAGCTCCCGATGAAGTGCGTCAGGCCGAGAGCGAGCGTGTAGGTTTTCGGGTCGTTGAGGTAGATGAGGGGTCCGAAGAAATCGTTCCATTGGAAAAAGAACTGGAAGAGGCCCACCGCGATGAGCGCGGGCTGAATAAAAGGAAGCAGGATCTGCGCGTAGATGCGGAAGTATCCCGCGCCGTCGATCCGTGCCGCGTCATCGAAATCCTTCGGGATCGTGAGGAAGAACTGGCGCAGGAGGAAGACGTTGAACGCACCGCCGCCGAACCAGAACGGAAGGATCAGGGGATAGAAGGTATTCACCAGGTGCACCTTGGTCCATAGTATGAACTGCGGGATCAGGACAACCGCGGGGGGAAGGATGATCGCGCCGAGGACCATCGAAAACCAGAAGTTCCGCAGGGGGAACCTGAATCTGGCCAGCCCGTACGCCGACATGCTCGATGTGACGAGCGTCGCAAGCACCGTCGGGATGACGATGATGAGCGTGTTGCGGAAGTACAGCAGGAAAGGCGCCGTGGTCAGCGCGGTGGCGAAGTTCTCCCACCGGGTGCGGCTGGCCCACAGGAGC
>Ga0265338_10007393_pt1 | contig 13651 bp, 23 predicted proteins | sample 42126metaG_FD_193579 | JGI IMG/M metagenome (GOLD analysis project Ga0265338, IMG submission 193579) | Rhizosphere microbial communities from Carex aquatilis grown in University of Washington, Seatle, WA, United States - 4-21-26 metaG | ecosystem: Host-associated > Plants > Roots > Rhizosphere... | reverse complement strand
GGCGGATCTTGTTGAGGCCGAGCCCGACCAGCGTCGCCCGCTGATCGGCCTGCCGGCGCGCCGGGCTCGCATACTGCTCGACGGTGACCATCTTGTCGGCCATTTACGCCTCCACCGATTCCTGGCCGCGACGGGCCTGGAGATCCGAAACCTTGAGGCCGCGGCGGGCCGCGACCGAACGCGGGCTGTCGACCTGCTTGAGCGCGTCGAACGTGGCGCGCACCATGTTGTAGGGGTTCGACGTGCCGATCGACTTGGCGACGATGTCGTTGACGCCCAGCGTCTCGAACACGGCGCGCATCGGACCGCCGGCGATGATCCCGGTGCCGGCGACGGCGGCACGCAGCACGACACGCCCGGCGCCGTGGCGGCCGATCACGTCATGATGGAGCGTGCGGGCCTCGCGCAGCGGCACGCGGATGAGCTGGCGCTTGGCCTGCTCGGTCGCCTTGCGGATCGCCTCGGGAACTTCGCGCGCCTTGCCGTGACCGAAGCCAACGCGGCCCTTCTGGTCACCGACGACCACCAGCGCGGCAAAGCCGAAGCGCTTGCCGCCCTTCACCACCTTGGCCACGCGGTTGATATGAACCAGGCGGTCCACAAACTCGCTGTCGCGCTCTTGAACGTCTCTCATCGTGTTTCCCTTCGCGCGATCAGAACTTGAGGCCGGCTTCGCGGGCGGCCTCGGCCAGCGCCTTGACGCGGCCGTGGTAGAGATAGCTGCCGCGGTCGAAGACGACTTCTTCGATCTTGGCTGCTTTGCCCCGCTCGGCGATCAGCTTGCCGACGGCAGCGGCGCCCTCGGAGGAGCCGCCCTTGCCGCCCGCCTTCAGGTCCTTGTCGAGGGTCGAGGCCGCCGCGAGCGTCTTGCCCGAGGCGTCGTCGATGATCTGGGCATAGATGTTCTTGCCCGAGCGATGCACGCTCAGACGCGGCCGGCCATTGGCGCGGGCTTTGATGGTCTTGCGAACGCGCGCTTTGCGCCGTTCAGATCCCTTGAGGCTGCTGATGGGCATTGCTTGGCGTCCTTACTTCTTCTTGCCTTCCTTGCGGGCGATGTACTCGCCCAGGTAACGCACGCCCTTGCCCTTGTAGGGCTCCGGCTTGCGGTAGGCGCGGATATCGGCAGCGACCTGGCCCACCTGCTGCTTGTCGGGGCCCGACACGCTGATCTCGGTCGCGGTCGGCGCGGCGATGGTAATGCCCTTGGGAGTCTGGAACACCACTTCATGGCTGAAGCCGAGGCTTAGCTTCAAATCCTTGCCCTGCATGGCGGCGCGGAAACCGACGCCCTGGATCTGCAGCCGCTTCTCGTACCCGTCCTTGACGCCCTTGACCATGTTGGCGATCAGCGCGCGGGTCGTGCCCCAGGCGGCGCGAGCCTCCTGGCTGTCGTTGGCCGGGGTGATCTCGACGCCATGCTCGGTCTGCTTGGCCTCGACGATATCCATCAAGGTCAGCGACTGCTCGCCCTTGGGGCCCTTGGCGTGCACTTCACGATCCTTGATCGTGACGGTGACGCCGCTCACGGGCGGAATGGGCTTTTTGCCGGTACGGGACATTCTACTTTTCCTTCGGAGTCATCGTCGATGACGCGCTTCTGAGCCAGGGCTTAGAAGACGCGGCAGACTACCTCGCCACCCAAATTCTGGGACTTTGCTTCATGATCGGCCATCACGCCCTTGGGAGTCGACAGGATCGACACGCCAAGGCCGTTCATGACCGAGGGGATATTCTTGACCGACACGTAAACGCGCCGGCCGGGCCGCGAGACGCGCTCGATGGTCCGGATGACCGGAGCGCTGGACGCGTATTTGAGCTCGATCTCGTATTCGTCGAGACCGGCATCCGACTTCTGCTCGGTGTAGCCGCGGATGAAGCCTTCCGACTTCAGCACGTCGAGCACGCGGCCGCGCATTGTCGACGCGGGCGTCGAGACGGTGTCGCGGCGACGCATCTGCGCATTGCGGATGCGGGTCAGCATGTCGCCGATGGGATCGTTCAGGGCCATTCCCGTCTTCTCCTTACCAGCTCGACTTGACCATGCCGGGCACCTGCCCGAAATTGCCCAGCGAGCGCAGGGCGATGCGGCTCAGCTTGAGCTTGCGGTAGTAGCCGCGCGGGCGGCCGCTGAGTTCGCAGCGATTGCGAATGCGGCCGGGCGACGAATTGCGCGGCAGCGCAGCGAGCTTGAGCTGCGCGGCGAAACGCTCTTCCATCGACACCGACTCGTCCTTGCTCAATGCCTTGAGCTTGGCGCGCTTGCCGGCGAACTGCTTGGCAAGCTTCCTGCGGCGGTTGTTCTTTTCGATCGAACTGGTCTTGGCCATATTGCGTCCTGATGCCCCCTCTTACTGCCGGAAGGGGAAATTGAAGGCTCGAAGCAGCGCGCGCGCCTCGTCGTCGGTCCGGGCGGTGGTGCACACGATGATGTCCATGCCCCAGACCTGCTCGATCTGGTCGTAGGAGATTTCCGGGAAAATCAGATGCTCCTTGATGCCCATGGCGTAGTTGCCGCGGCCATCGAACGAATTCGGGTTGAGCCCGCGGAAGTCGCGGACACGCGGGAGCGCGATATTCACGAGCCGGTCGAGGAACTCGTACATCCGGGTCTTGCGCAGGGTCACCTTGACGCCGAGCGGCATGTTCTCGCGGACCTTGAAGCCGGCGATCGAGCTGCGCGCGTGGGTAATGACAACCTTCTGGCCGGCGATCTTTTCGAGATCGGCCGCTGCGGCCTTCACCTTCTTGGTGTCGTTGACAGCCTCGCCGACGCCCATGTTGAGGACGATCTTGTCCAGCTTGGGCAGCTGCATGACGTTCTTGTAGCCGAACTGCTTGAGCAGATCGGCCTTGATCTTGTCCTCGTACTGCGTGCGCAGGCGCGGAACGTACGCGGTCTCAGCCATCGATCACATCTCCGGTCGACTTGGCGACGCGCACTTTCTTGCCGTCGTCCTGGATTTTGAACCCGACGCGGGTCGGCTTTCCTGCCGCGTCGAGGAGCGCGAGGTTGCTCAGGTGGATCGGCGTCTCACGCGTGAAGATGCCGGCATCCGAGGAGGCCGTCTGCTTGGTGTGGCGGCGATGGAGGTTGAGCCCCTGCACGGTCGCACGGGTGTCCTTGGGGAACACCTCGAGCACGTTGCCCTGCTTGCCCTTGTCCTTGCCGGCGAGCACCACGACGCGATCGCCCTTCCTGATCTTGGCGGCCATCACAGCACCTCCGGCGCGAGCGAGATGATCTTCATGTGGTTCTTGGCGCGCAGCTCGCGCGGCACCGGCCCGAAGATGCGCGTGCCGATCGGCTCAGCCTGGTTGTTGATCAACACCGCCGCGTTCTTATCGAAGCGGATGATCGAACCGTCGGTGCGGCGGACCGGGGCAGCGGTGCGCACGACCACGGCCTTCATCACCTGGCCCTTCTTGACGCGACCGCGCGGGATCGCGTCCTTGACCGAGACGACGATGATGTCGCCCACAGACGCATACTTGCGGTGCGAGCCGCCCAGCACCTTGATGCACATGACGCGGCGCGCGCCGGAATTGTCGGCGACGTCGAGATTTGACTGCATCTGGATCATGGTGTGATCCCTTCTTGCTTCGTCCGGCCACGCCGGCGCTTATTCCTCAGGCGTGCTGGACCAGGGTCCAGCGTTTGTTCTTCGAGATCGGGCGGCTTTCCTCGATCCACACCGTGTCGCCGACCTTGGCGGAGTTCGCCTCGTCATGCGCCTGGTATTTCTTCGACCGCCGCACGGTCTTTTTCAGCACCGGGTGGGTAAAGGCGCGATCAACGCGCACCACGATGGTCTTGTCGTTGACGTCGGAGACCACGGTCCCCTGCAGAACGCGCTTGGGCATCGTCTTCTCCTTACTTCGCCGCGGTCTTCGTATTGAGGACCGTCTTGATCCTCGCGATTTCGCGGCGCACTTCCTTCACGCGACCCGGCTTTTCAAGCTGCTGGGTGGCGCGCTGGAAGCGCAAATTGAACTGCTCCTTCTTGAGGCCGAGCAGCTGGTCCTTGAGCTCGTCGGGGGTTTTGCCCCGCAAATCGCTGATTGCCATCTGACGTGTCCTCAGTCCGGAATGCGGGTGATGACCCGCGTGGTGATCGGCAGCTTCATCGCGCCCAGGCGCAGCGCTTCCTTGGCGACGTCGGCGGGCACGCCGTCGACCTCGAACAGGATGCGGCCCGGCTTGACGCGCGCCGCCCAGAATTCGACGGAGCCCTTGCCCTTGCCCATGCGGACTTCGACCGGCTTCTTCGAAACCGGCAGGTCGGGGAACACGCGGATCCAGACGCGGCCGGCGCGCTTCATCTCGCGGGTGATGGCGCGACGCGCGGCTTCGATCTGGCGCGCGGTGACGCGCTCCGGCTCGGTCGACTTGAGCCCGAACGAGCCGAAAGCAAGCTCGAACCCGCCCTTGGCGAGTCCGTGGATGCGCCCCTTGTGCGCCTTGCGGAACTTAGTCTTTTTGGGTTGCAGCATTCAGCTCATACCTTCTTTAGTTCGCGCCCGCGCGGTCGCGGCGATCCTCGCGGTCGCCACGCTCGGGACGATCGGACCGCTCACGGCGCGGACCGCCCGGACCACCGCCCTCGCCGCCTTCGGTGGCGCGGCGCTCATGCGCCATCGGGTCGTGCTCGAGCACTTCGCCCTTGAAGATCCAGACCTTGACGCCGATCACGCCATAGGTGGTCTCGGCTTCGGCAATGCCGTAGTCGATGTCGGCACGCAGCGTATGCAGGGGCACGCGGCCCTCGCGGTACCACTCGGTGCGGGCAATATCGGCGCCGCCGAGACGGCCAGAGACGTTTACGCGGATGCCGCCGGCGCCCATGCGGATCGCCGTCTGCACGGCGCGCTTCATGGCACGGCGGAACGCCACGCGGCGCTCGAGCTGCTGGGCGATGCCCTGCGCGACGAGGGTCGCATCGGTCTCGGGCTTGCGCACCTCGACGATGTTGATGTGCACCTCGCTGTCGGTGAACTTCTTCACCTTGGCGCGGATTTTATCGATGTCGGCGCCCTTCTTGCCGATGACGATGCCGGGGCGCGCGGTGTGGATCGAGACGCGCGCCTTGCGGTGCGGACGCTCGATGACGATCTTGCTGACCGCGGCCTGCTTCAGGTCTTCCATCAGCGTGTCGCGGATCTTGATGTCTTCCTGCAGCAGCTTGCCGTACTCGCCCTTGTTGGCGAACCAGCGGCTGTCCCAGGTGCGGTTGATCCCGAGGCGCAGACCAATCGGGTTGATCTTCTGACCCATTATGCGGTCTCCTCGGGTTGACGGACGACGATCGTAATATTGGAGAAGGTGTGCTCGAGCCGGGCGGCGTGGCCACGGCCGCGGGCCATGAACCGCTTCATCACCAGCCCGTCGCCGACATAAGCCTCGGCAACCACCAGCGCATCGGGATCGAGGCCGTGATTGTTCTCGGCATTGGCCACGGCGCTCTCGAGCGCCTTCTTGACCGGGCCCGCGATGCGCTTGCGCGAGAAGTTGAGTTCGGCGAGCGCCTTGTCGACCTTCTTGCCGCGGATCATCTGGGCCACGAGGTTGAGCTTCTGCGAGCTGGTGCGCAGCACGCGAAGCACCGATTTGGCCTCGTTGTCCTTGAGCGCCCGCTTGGTTTTCGGCTTGCTCATCTTACTTCCTCTTGGCCTTCTTATCGGCGGAGTGCCCGTAATAGGTGCGGGTGGGCGCGAACTCGCCGAACTTGTGGCCGATCATTTCTTCGGAGACCGTCACCGGCACGTGCTTGTGGCCGTTGTGGACGCCGAACGTCAGGCCGACGAATTGCGGCATGATGGTCGAGCGGCGGCTCCACATCTTGATCACGTCGTTGCGGCCGGTCGAGCGCGACTTGTCCGCCTTCTTCAGCAGGTAGCCGTCGACGAACGGGCCCTTCCAGAGTGAGCGAGTCATGGCTTAGCGGCCTTTCTTCACGTGGCGGGAGCGGACGATGAACTTGTCCGTCCGCTTGTTGCTTCTGGTCTTCTGACCCCGGGCGGCGCCGCCCCACGGCGTCGTCCAGTGCATGCCGCCATTGGTGCGGCCGCCATGCGGGTGATCGACCGGGTTCATGGCGATACCGCGCGTCTGCGGGCGGATGCCCAGCCAGCGCGAGCGGCCCGCCTTGCCGATGGAGGTGTTGGCGTGGTCCTGGTTCGACACCGCGCCCACAGTCGCCATGCACGAGCCGTGCACGCGGCGCTGCTCGCCGGAGTTGAGCCTGAGGATCGCCCAGCCGGCATCGCGGCCGACATACTGCGCGTAGGTACCGGCGGAGCGTGCGATCTGCCCGCCCTTGCGCGGCTTCATTTCGACATTGTGGACGATCGTTCCAACCGGCATGCGCTCAAGCGGCATAGCGTTGCCCGGCTTGATGTCGACGGTCTGCAGCGACGAGACGACCTTGTCACCGGCGCCGAGGCGCTGCGGGGCGACGATATAAGCGAGCTCGCCGTCCTCGTATTTGAGCAGCGCAATCCAGGCGGTGCGGTTAGGATCGTATTCCAGCCGCTCGACGGTCGCGACCGCGTCGTACTTGGTGCGCTTGAAGTCGACGAGGCGATACGAGCGCTTGTGACCGACACCGCGATGGCGCGAGGTGATGCGCCCGGCATTGTTGCGGCCGGCGGAGGCGTTAAGGCCTTCGGTCAGCGTCTTGACCGGCTTGCCCTTCCACAGCTCCGAACGGTCGGTGGTGATCAGACCACGGCGGCCCGGAGAGGTCGGATTGTATGTTACGAGACCCATTGTTCAGTCCTCCCTCAGATGCCGGTCGAAATGTCGATCGACTGGCCGTCGACGAGGGTTACGATGGCTTTCTTGACGTCGTTGCGGACGCCGCGAGTATTGCGGAAGCGCTTGATCTTGCCCTTGCGGACGAGCGTGTTGACGGCCTTGACCTTCACCGAAAACAGCCCCTCGACCGCTTCCTTGATCTGCGCCTTCGTCGCGTCCATCGCGACGTCGAACACCACCTGGCCGTGCTCGGAGGCGAGCGTCGACTTTTCGGTGACGACCGGGGCGCGGATCACGTCGTAGTTGGAGAACTTGCTCATGCGAAACGCGCCTCCAGGGCTTCGACCGCGGCCTTGGTCAGGACCAGGCGGCTGCGGCGCAGGATGTCGACCACGTTGATGCCCTGGATGGGCAGCACATCGATCTGCGGAATGTTGCGCGCGGCCATGGCGAAGTTCTTGTCGAGCTCGGCGCCATCGATGATCAGCGCACTCGACCAGTCGAGCTTGCCGAACTGGAGGCGCAGCGCCGCGGTCTTGGGCTCCTTGGTGAGGAGCGTGTCGACGATCGTCAGCTCGCCGGCCTTGGCCTTGGCGGAAAGGGCATGCTTGAGCGCCAGGGCGCGGACCTGCTTGGGCAGCTCGATCGCATGGCTGCGCACGACCGGGCCGAACGCCCGACCACCACCGCGGAACTGCGGAGCACGCCGACTGCCGTGACGGGCGACACCGCCGCCCTTCTGCTTGCCGACCTTGTGGCCGGTGTAGGCGATCTCGGCGCGGCCCTTGGATTTGTGGGTGCCGGCCATGGCCTTGAGGCCCTGGTAGCGCACCATGCGCTGGAGGATGTCGGCGCGGGGCTCGAGGCCGAAAATCTCGTCCTTGAGGGTCAGCGAGCCGGCGTCCTTGCCGTCGAGGGATGTGACCTGGATGTCCATTATTTGGCCTCCCCGGCAGCGGCCGGCTTGAAAGAGCCGGGCGTCGCGAGCTTTGCAGCCGGCTTCTTCTTGACGGCGTCGCGGATCTGCAGCCAGCCGCCCTTGGCGCCGGGCACTGCGCCCTCGATCATGATCAGGCCGCGCTCGACGTCGGTCTTGGCGACCGTGAGGTTCTGCGTGGTGACGCGACGGTCGCCCATGTGGCCGGCCATCTTCTTGCCCTTGAACACCTTGCCGGGGTCTTGGCGCTGGCCGGTCGAGCCGTGCGAGCGGTGCGACACCGACACGCCGTGCGAGGCACGCAGGCCGCCGAAGTTCCAGCGCTTCATGGCGCCGGCAAAGCCCTTGCCGATCGAGGTGCCGGTCACGTCCACCAGCTGGCCTTCGACGAAGTGGTCGGCGAGCATCGTCGCGCCCACTTCGATGAGGTTTTCCGGATCGACGCGGAACTCGGTGACCTGCCGCTTCGGCTCGACCTTGGCGACGGCGAACTGGCCGCGGTCGGCCTTGGTGATGTTCTTGGTCTTGACGGTGCCGGCGCCGAGCTGGATGGCGGTATAGCCGTCCTTGTCAGCGGTCCGCTGGCCCACGACCTGGCAGTTCATCAGCCCGAGCACCGTCACGGGGACGTGCGTGCCGTCCTCCTTGAAGATGCGGGTCATGCCCAGCTTCTGTGCGATTAGTCCCGAACGCATCGGTCTACCTTCTCCGTTTGGCGCCTGGCCGGGTCATGGTTCAGAGGACCCTGTAGGTGGCAGCGCGAAATCCTTCCTTACAGCTTGATCTCGACGTCGACGCCGGCGGCCAGATCGAGCTTCATCAGCGCATCGACCGTCTGCGGCGTCGGATCGACGATGTCCAAGAGCCGCTTGTGCGTGCGGATCTCGAACTGCTCGCGCGACTTTTTGTCGATGTGCGGCGAGCGGTTGACCGTGAACTTTTCGATCCGCGTCGGCAGCGGGATCGGCCCGCGCACCTGGGCGCCGGTCCGCTTGGCGGTGTTGACGATCTCGCGCGTCGACGTATCGAGCACGCGATGGTCAAACGCCTTGAGGCGGATGCGAATGTTCTGACCGTTCATCTTGCTTTCCCAACCAAATTGAAGCGCGGCGCACGATTTCCACGCGCCGCGCGAGAGCTCAAAACGGCTTTACTTCACGATCTTGGAGACGACGCCCGACCCAACCGTGCGGCCGCCTTCACGGATAGCGAAGCGGAGCTTCTCTTCCATGGCGATCGGCACGATGAGCTGGACCGAGATATTCACGTTGTCGCCCGGCATCACCATCTCGGTGCCTTCCGGCAGCGTCACCACGCCCGTCACGTCGGTCGTGCGGAAGTAGAACTGCGGACGGTAGTTGGTGAAGAACGGCGTGTGACGACCGCCCTCTTCCTTGGTGAGGATGTACGCCTCAGCCACGAAATCGGTGTGCGGGGTCACGGAACCCGGCTTGCACAGCACCTGGCCGCGCTCGACCTGCTCGCGGTCGATACCGCGGATCAGCGCGCCGATGTTGTCGCCGGCCTGGCCCTGGTCGAGCAGCTTGCGGAACATTTCGACGCCGGTGACGGTGGTCGTCTGGGTCGCCTTGATACCGACGATCTCGACGGTCTCGCCCACCTTGACGACGCCACGCTCCACACGGCCGGTGACGACGGTGCCGCGGCCCGAGATCGAGAACACGTCTTCGATCGGCATCAGGAACGGCTGGTCGATCGGGCGCGTCGGCTGCGGGATGAACTCATCCACGGCATCCATCAGCTTGAGGATCGCGTCGTGGCCGAGCTCCTTGTTGCCGTCGTTGAGCGCTTCGGTCGCCGAGCCCTTGATGATCGGGATCGTGTCGCCCGGGAATTCATACGACGACAGCAGCTCGCGGACTTCGAGCTCGACGAGCTCGAGCAGCTCCGGATCGTCGACCATGTCGCACTTGTTGAGGAAGACGACGAGGGCCGGCACACCGACCTGACGGGCGAGCAGGATGTGCTCGCGGGTCTGCGGCATCGGGCCGTCGGCGGCCGACACGACCAGGATCGCGCCATCCATCTGGGCGGCGCCGGTGATCATGTTCTTCACATAGTCGGCGTGGCCGGGGCAGTCGACGTGCGCGTAGTGGCGCTTGTCCGTCTCGTACTCGACGTGGGCCGTATTGATGGTAATGCCGCGCGCCTTCTCTTCGGGCGCTGCGTCGATCTGGTCATAGGCGCGGAACTGCGCCTGCCCTTTTTCCGCCAGCACCTTGGTGATCGCAGCCGTCAGCGACGTCTTGCCATGGTCGACGTGACCGATGGTGCCGATGTTGCAATGCGGCTTGGTGCGGGAAAACTTTTCCTTGGCCATCGCTATTCTCCTAAGCGGCCCATTAGGGCCGGCGTTGGTTAGTTCCTAATTCGATCAGGCGTACTTGGCCTGGACTTCCTGTGCCACGGCGTTCGGGACCTGCTCATAGTGGTCGAACGTCATGGTGTACTGGGCACGGCCCTGGCTCATCGAGCGCAGCGAGGAGACGTAGCCGAACATGTTGGCCAGCGGCACCATCGCATCGACGATCTGGGCAATGCCCCGGGCCTCGGTGCCGCGGATCTGGCCGCGGCGGGAGTTGAGGTCACCGATGACGTCACCCACGTAGTCTTCCGGGGTCAGCACTTCAACCCGCATGATCGGCTCGAGGATCTTCGGGCCGGCCTTTTCGATCGCCTGCTTGAAGCCGGCGCGACCGGCGATTTCGAAGGCCAGAACCGATGAGTCGACGTCGTGGTAGGCGCCGTCCGTCAGCACGAACTTCACATCGACGATCGGGAAGCCGATCACCGGGCCCGCGCCCATCACCGACTCGACGCCCTTCTTGACGCCGGGCACGTATTCCTTGGGCACGTTGCCGCCCACGACTTCGGAGGCGAACTCAAAGCCCTTGCCGGCCTCGTTGGGCTCGATGCGGAACTTGATGCGGGCGAACTGCCCCGAACCGCCCGACTGCTTCTTGTGCGTGTAGTCGTCCTCGACGGTGCGGGTGATCGCTTCGCGATAGGCCACCTGCGGCGCGCCGATATTGGCCTCGACCTTGAACTCGCGGCGCATGCGGTCGACGATGATGTCGAGGTGAAGCTCGCCCATGCCCGAGATGATCGTCTCGCCCGACTCCTCGTCGGTCTTGACGCGGAAGCTCGGGTCTTCGGCCGCAAGCTTCTGCAGCGCGAGGCCCATCTTTTCCTGGTCGGCCTTGGTCTTGGGCTCAACCTTGATGTCGATGACCGGCTCGGGGAATTCCATGCGCTCGAGGATCACCGGCTTGTTCGAATCCGACAGCGTATCGCCGGTCGTCGTATCCTTGAGGCCGACGATGGCGACGATGTCGCCGGCGTAGCCCTCGTTGATCTGCTCGCGGGAATTGGCGTGCATCTGGAACATGCGGCCGACGCGCTCGCGCTTTTCCTTGACGGTGTTCTCGAGCATCGCACCCGCTTCGAGGTGACCCGAATAGATGCGGCAGAAGGTCAGCGTGCCCATGTGCGGGTCGTTGGCGATCTTGAAGGCAAGCATCGACAGCGGCTCGTCGTCGGACGCATGCCGTTCGATCTCGGCGCCGGTCTTGACGTCGATACCCTTGATTGCCGGGATGTCGATCGGCGACGGCAGGAAGTCGATGACGCCGTCGAGCAGCGGCTGCACGCCCTTGTTCTTGAAGGCCGAACCGCAGAACACCGGGAAGAACGTCGCGTCGATCGTGCCCTTGCGGATCAGCCGGCGGATGGTGTCCTTGTCCGGCATCTCGCCGTTGAGGTACGCCTCGGTCGCCGCATCGTCGACTTCGACGACGGTCTCGATCAGCTGCTCGCGATACTTGGCGGCGCTGGCCTTCATGTCCTCGGGGATGTCGACGACGTCCCACTGCGCACCCAGCTCTTCATTGTGCCAGATGAGCGCATTCATCTCGATCAGGTCGATGACGCCCTTGAAGTCGGTCTCGGCACCGATCGGCAGCTGCACGACGGCCGTCTTGATGCCGAGGCGCTTATGCAGCGTATCGACGCAGAAATAGAAGTCGGCGCCGATCTTATCCATCTTGTTGACGAAGATCAGGCGCGGAACGTTGTACTTGTCGGCCTGGCGCCAGACCGTCTCGGTCTGCGGCTCGACGCCCTGGTTGCCGTCGAGCAGCGCAATGGCGCCGTCGAGCACGCGCAGCGAACGTTCGACCTCGATGGTGAAGTCCACGTGGCCGGGCGTGTCGATGATGTTGAAGCGATGCATGCGCCCGCTGCGACCCTTCCAGAAGGTCGTGGTCGCGGCGGAGGTAATGGTGATCCCCCGCTCCTGCTCCTGCTCCATCCAGTCCATGGTCGCGGCGCCGTCATGGACTTCGCCGATCTTATGCGACTTGCCGGTGTAGTACAGAATCCGCTCGGTGGTCGTGGTCTTGCCGGCATCGATGTGCGCCATGATGCCGAAATTGCGGTATTCGTTGATCGGGTATTCGCGGGCCATCAGCTATCGGTCCTTTACCAGCGGTAGTGCGAGAAGGCGCGGTTGGCATCCGCCATCCGGTGCGTGTCTTCGCGCTTCTTGACGGCCTGCCCGCGGCCATTGAGGGCATCCATGAGTTCGCCCGACAGGCGCTCCTTCATGGTGTGCTCGCCGCGCTTGCGCGCGCTTTCGATCAGCCAGCGGATGGCGAGCGCCTGCTGGCGGTCGGTGCGGACTTCGACCGGCACCTGGTAGGTGGCACCGCCGACACGGCGGGAGCGCACTTCGACGGCCGGACGGATGTTGTCCAGCGCCGAGTGGAACACCGTTATGGGGTCCTGCTTGATCTTGCTCTGCACGATGTCGAAGGCGCCGTAGACGATCGACTCGGCGACGGACTTCTTGCCCGCTTCCATGAGCGAGTTCATGAATTTGGTGACGACGATATCGCCGAACTTGGGATCGGGGATGACGTCGCGCTTCTCGGCGCGGTGGCGGCGTGACATTCAGACGATCTCCTTATTTCGGCCGCTTGGCGCCGTACTTCGAACGGCGCTGCTTGCGGTCCTTGACCGACTGCGTGTCGAGCACGCCGCGCAGCACGTGGTAGCGAACGCCCGGCAGGTCGCGAACGCGGCCGCCCCGGATGAGCACGACCGAGTGCTCCTGCAGGTTGTGGCCTTCGCCGGGAATGTAGGAAATGACTTCGCGCGAAGTGGTCAGACGGACCTTGGCGACCTTGCGCAGCGCCGAATTCGGCTTCTTGGGGGTAGTCGTGTAGACACGGGAGCAGACGCCGCGTTTTTGCGGGTTCTGTTCCATCGCCGGGACTTTGCTTCGCTTCGGCTTGGTGGTCCGAGGCTTGCGGATCAACTGATTTACGGTCGGCATTCAGCTCTTTCCATCGTCCAGTTCTTCGGAGAGACGTTAAAGCAAACCGAAACGGCGCCCTGCCGATCCCTCGCGGATCGCGGCGCCTTCCCAATGCAGCGGACCGCTCCAGCGGAGCGTTCATGCGGCCAGAAGTTTGCTACAAGTCTCGCCTTTGGCAGTGTGTTTGAGCGCCTTGGATGCCCGCACAAGGTGGCAGATACCCGGTTGGCGCTCACGACCGACCGCTAAGGTGGCGCCTCTCTATAGGCAGCGATTCACTGCGTCAAGGATTCTTTACACAGCCTTATGCATGGGCGCCCTGCCCGATCGGCTTCCGTCCCGCCGGCTATTTCACTCGGCCGACAATGAAGCCGTCCCAGCCCTTGCTGCCCACGGTTTGAAGCGCCGTCGCCTCGACCCGCGGATGCGATTTGAGCAGCTCGAAGGCCTTCCGTGCGCCCTCGATATTGGCATCGTCGGAGCGCTCGCGGATCACCCCGCCATCGCGGATGACGTTGTCGAGAATGATCACGGTCCCCGGCCGGCTCAGCTTCAGCGCCCAGTCGAGATAGTTGGCGTTGTTGGGCTTGTCGGCGTCGATGAACACCAGGTAGAAGGG
>Ga0265338_10007391_pt1 | contig 13652 bp, 15 predicted proteins | sample 42126metaG_FD_193579 | JGI IMG/M metagenome (GOLD analysis project Ga0265338, IMG submission 193579) | Rhizosphere microbial communities from Carex aquatilis grown in University of Washington, Seatle, WA, United States - 4-21-26 metaG | ecosystem: Host-associated > Plants > Roots > Rhizosphere... | reverse complement strand
AAACAAGCCGAAGGCAAAAGCCGCCGCGAAGCACTCCGCTGCCTCAAACGCCAACTCGCCCGCACCATCTACACCACCCTCAAAAACCAGCCCCACTTGACATAGGAGCAGCACTGGGGCATCCCAGTCTCCCGTCCCTTCTCTCCCGGACCGAGTCCGCGCGTACACCGTGGTGAGCCAGCCGTCGGGCGTCGTTCCCGAGGACTGGCCCAAGCCCTCAAGTGACCTCACCTCAAGTGACCTCAGTGGGGGGTCTGCTGGACCGCTTGCCGATCTCTGCCCACCGGATCCCAAACCGCAGCCTCAAGCGCTACGTCGCCCGCAGCCTCTACCGGCTATGCAGGGTCTCGAGATCCTCAACCATCACGAGTGCGACGCTAGACGGACGCAGATTCTTTATCCAGGCGGGCGGGGACGCGCGACCGAGAGCGCGTCCCCGCGTTTGACCTCTACGGCTTCGGCTTGGCCCACGCGGGCAGATGCGCGAAGCCGATGTCCTTCTGGATCAGCAGTCGAACCTTGTGGAACCTGCCACCGGCATCGTGCCAGCGGAGGGTGAAGTGCCCGATCCCGGCCTCGGGAACCGGGCCGCTCGCACCGGCGACGTAGGGGAACCTGTAGACGACGCCGGGCTTCATCACGGCCGGCATGCAGTGTGGCGCGCCACACCCTCCGATGACGTTGTTCGAACCGTCGTCCCAGTTCAAACCTGTCCCGCCGTTGGCATTACGCAGCGTGATCTTGAGGTCGACCGCCGCGTAGGCAACTGGAGTCGAGTTGTTAGCCGGAACTGTCGGGTCGGCGACGACCACGCCCTTCCCCCAGGTACCGGTCGTCACCTTGTCGGTAGGCGGCTTCGGCGTCGCCCACGAGGGCAGATGCGCGAAGCCGATGTCGCTCTGGATCGGCAGTCGAGCCCTGTGGATCCTCCCATCGGCGTCGTGCCAGGAGAGGGTGAAGTGCCCGATACCGGCTTCGGGCACCTTGCCGCCCGCACCGGCCACGTAGGGGAACCTGTGGACGCCAGGCTTCATCACGGCTGGCACGCAGGTCGGCGCGCCGCACCCTGCGATGACGTTGTTCGGACCGTCGTCCCAGTTCAAACCAGTCCCGCCGTAGACATCGCGCAGCGTGATCTTGAGGTCGACCGCTGCGTAGGCACTTGGAGTTGAGTTGTTCGCCGGAACTGTCGGGTCGGCGACAGCCACGCCGCTTCCCCAGAAATCGGTCTTCACGTTGTCGGTAGTAGTCGACTTGGCCCACGAGGCTGAGGACGACAGGACCACTGCCATGACACCAGCCCCCACGAGTGCGAGGACACGTTGCACGACAACCGCCTCCTTCAGTGGATCGCCCGTCCCGAGCTCGACCGGGAAAGTGTGGTCCGCAGACGGACCGTCGCCGCACCGACGAACGCAGGGCAAGCGCTTGCTTGTCTTGGCCCCAAGCGTGGCACTGCGGCGCGCCCGGGCACATCAGGGATAACTCGCACCCGCATCGATGGCGTAGCGCCGGCCGAAAGCGGGTAGCACGGCGCTGTGCGCAGCCGCCGCGTCGAGACGACGTCCCCCGACTTCCGCGTCGCCGTCCTCACGTGGGACGACGAGACGGGAAACGCGCTCCGCATCGAGTACGGCGACGATGGCGAACTGCTGCGCCACGCAGTCGTCACCCGCTTCCCACACGAGCAGTGGGACGGCGACGTGGTCGGCGAGACCGTCTGGTACGACGCCGCCGACCGCGAGCTGCGGCGCGAGCCTGTCCACCTCGGACGCGTGCCGCTCACCTAGACCCGCGGCAGACAGATGGCGGGCGGGGACGCGCGCTCGAGAGCGCGTCCCCGCGTTTGACCTCTACGGCTACGGCTTAGCCCACGCGGGCAGATGCGCGAAGCCGATGTCGCTCTGGACCTGCAGCCGAGCCCTGTGGACTGCGCCACTGGAGTCGTGCCAGCTGAGGGTGAAGTGTCCGATACCGGCCTTGGCCACCTTGCCGCCCGCACCGGCCACGTAGGGGAACCTGTAGACGACGCCGGGCCTCATCACGGCCGGCACGCAGACTGGCGCGCCGCACCCGGCGATGACGTTGTTCGGACCGTTGTCCCAGTTCAAACTCGTCCCGCCGTGGGCATTACGCACCGTGATCTTGAGGACGACAGCTGCGTAGTCACTCGGAGTCGAGTTGTTAGCCGGAACCGTTGGGTCGACGACGGCCACGCCCTTGCCCCAGGAACCGGTCGTCACCTTGTCGACAGGCTTGGCCCACGAGGGCAGATGGGCGAAGCCGGTGTCGCTCTGGACCAGCAGTCGAACCTGGTGCATCTTCCGACTGGCGTCGTGCCAGTAGAGGACGAAGTGCCCGGCACCGGCCACGGGCACCGGACCGCCCACACCGGCCACGTAGGGGAACCTGTAGACGCCAGGCTTCATCACGGCCGGCATGCAGGCTGGCGCGCCGCACCCTCCGATGACGTTCTTCGAATCGACGCTCCAGGTCAAACCTGTGCCGCCGTAGGAATTACGCAGCGTGATGTTGAGCTTCACCGCTGCGTAGGCACTTGGAGTTGAGTTGTTAGCCGGAACCGTCGTGTCGACGACGGCCACGCCCATTCCCCAGGAACCGGTCGTCACCACGTCGGTAGTCGACTTGGCCCACGAGGCTGAGGCCGACAGGACCACTGCCATGACACCAGCCCCCACGAGTGCGAGGACACGTTTCACGACGAACCCCTCCTTCACTGAGTCGCCCGTCTCGAGTTAGACCGGGGTGTGTGGTCCGCAAACGGACCGTCGCCGCACCGACCAACGCGGGGCAAGCGCCTGCTTGGCTTGGTCCCAAGCGTTGCACCGCGCAGCGCCCGCGCACATCAGGGATAACCCGGAGGACCGCATGCCCGGGTCTCAGGTGTCGGACCGGCAAGTGCTGCGCCGCGAGCCGGTCCACCTCGGCCGCACCCCTATCTAGACTTCCTTGACGTGCCCGCCAACGTCATCGTGGGTGCGCAGTGGGGCGACGAGGGGAAGGGCAAGATCGTCGACCTGCTCGCGCAGGACTCCGACCTCGTCTGCCGCTACAACGGCGGCCCCAACGCAGGCCACACGATCGTCGCCGAGGGGGAGACGTACAAGCTCCGGCACATCCCGTCCGGCATCCTCCACGGCAAGGAGTGCCTGATCGGCGCAGGCTGCGTCGTCGACCCGCCCGAGTTGATCGAGGAGCTCGACGACCTCGGCTCGCGCGGCGTCGCGGTCGACCGCGTACGGCTCTCGGGCAACGCGCACCTGATCATGCCCTGGCATCTCGCGATCGACCGGGCGAGCGAGCGGCGGCTCGGCAAGCTCGCGATCGGGACGACGAAGCGCGGCATCGGGCCGTGCTACGCCGACAAGGCGATGCGGCTCGGGATCCGCGTCCAGGACATCCTCGACCCGAAGATCCTCCGCCAGAAGATCGAGGTCGCACTCGCGGAGAAGAACCTCTGGCTCGAGCGCGTCTACGGCGAGGAGCCGATCGAGGCGGAAGGGCTCGTGGAGCGCTACGAGAGCTACGCCGAGCGGCTGCGCGAACTGATCGTCGACGCCTCCTTGCTCGTCGACCGCGCGCTGAACGACGGCAAGCGCGTCCTCTTCGACGGCGCGCACGGGACCCTGCTCGACATCGACCACGGCACCTATCCCTTCGTCACCTCCTCGCCGACCGTCGCCGGCGGCGCGGCCGTCGGGATCGGGATCGGCCCCACGCGGATCGATGCGGTGATCGGCGTCGCGAAGGCGTACGTCACACGCGTCGGCGCCGGCCCGTTCCCAAGCGAGATCGAAGGGCCCGATCAGGAGCGGCTGCGCGAGCTCGGCGGCGAGTACGGGACCGTCACCGGCCGCGAGCGGCGCTGCGGCTGGCTCGACCTCGTCGCGCTCCGCTACGCGGTGCGCGTCAACGGCATCGGCGAGCTCGCCCTCACGAAGCTCGACGTCCTCTCGCATTTCGCGGAGCTGCCGGTCTGCGTCCGCTACCGCATGCGCGACGGGAGCGAGACGCACGACTTCCCCGCGCATCAGAGCGACTTCCATGCCGCGGCGCCCGTCTACGAGGTGCTGCCCGGCTGGAACGAGGCGCTCGACGGGTGCAGCTCCGTCGCGGATCTGCCCGACGCCGCGGGGGCGTACGTCGAGTTCGTCGAGCGGGAGCTCGATGTCGCGGTGAGCCTCGTCGGCACCGGCGCCGAGCGGACCTCGGTCCTCAGCCGCGGCTGACGCGTGCCGCCCACGCGCGGCCCGAGAGCGTGAACGGGCCGCTCGGGTCGCCGAGCTCCCGGAGTAGCTCCGTGCGCGCCGCCTCCCGGCGCTCGCCCTCGAGGGAGGTGGCCCAGGCGCCGTGCGGGCCGGCGCCGCCGAGCAGCGCCGACCAGAAGTCCTCGAAATCCTCGTAGTCGGCCACGACGTCGAGAGGCTCCACCTCGGAGCCCTCGCCGAGCAGCTCGGCGAGCTCGGGGCCGGTGCGCCAGCGCGGCGGCTCGCCGGGCGGTTCCCCCATCCGGGCACGCACGTGGTTCACAGACGCAAGGAGCTCCTGGCCCTCGTAGTCCCACATGCAGACCGCGACGCGGCCGCCGGATACGCGCTTCATCTCCCCGACGCCCGTCCATGCATCGCTCATGAAGGCGACGACGAGCTGCGCGAGCGCGACATCGAACGTGCCGTCCGGCCACGGCAGCTGCTCCGCGGGCGCCGCCCGCACGTCAAGGTCGGGCAGCCGCCGCTGCAGCGAGGCGGCGAAGTCGGGAGAAGGCTCCGCGATCGAGACCGCGGCGCCCCGGCGCAGCAGCTCCTCGGTGAGCGCACCCGTGCCCGCGCCGACGTCGAGCACGTGATCGTCGGCGCTCACTCCGGCGAAGTCCGCGAATAGCGGAGCGAGCCGCCGCGAGAAGCGCCCCATGAAGCTGTCGTAGGCGGAATCAGAGCTCCACATCACCGGGAGTATTCATGTTGAGGAGCATGGCGTCGTCCAGTTCGACGCGCACGGTGTCGAGGCCGTCGAGCACGGTCCGCAGGCGCCGCTCGTCCGTCTCGAAGGCGGGCAGCGCTCGGCGCGCGACGGCGCACGGCAACGGGCCTTGCTGCGCGACCGCCGCGTCGCGGCACGCGGCCGCGAGCTCGTCCAACGCCGCGGAGGTGAGGCGCGGCATGTCGACCGGGATGACGACGGCGATCTCGTGCGATGCCGCCCGCAAGCCGGCCGCGATCGCGGCGACCGGCCCCGTGCGCGGATCGTCGAGCCCGCCAGGCCCGACCCGGATCCGCTCGTCGCAGGCCTCGCCGAGCAGCCGCCAGGCGCGGTCGCCGAGCGTCTCGCCGTCGTACACCGCGAGCTCCTTCGGCGAGCCGAAGCGCGTGCTCGCCCCGCCCGCGAGCAGGATTCCCGTTACGGGGTTATGCGCCACGGCTCGGAGTAGACGTTCGCCGCGCCGCCGCGCACGAAGCCGCCGAGCGTGATCCCGCGATCGGCGGCGAGCTCGACGGCGAGGCTCGACGGCGCGCCGACCGCGACGAGAATCGGACAGCCGGCGACCGCCGCCTTCTGGACGAGCTCGAAGGAAAGCCTTCCGCTCACGCACAGGACGTGCTCGCTGAGCGGCAGGAGCCCGTCGAGGAAGGCGCGGCCGATGACCTTGTCCATCGCGTTGTGGCGCCCGACGTCCTCCCGCGCGCAGATGAGCTCGCCGCCCGCCGTGAAGAGCCCGGTCGCGTGGAGCCCGCCGGTCGCCTCGAACGCCGCCTGCACAGCGCGCAGCCGGTCCGGGAGCGAAGCGACGACGGTGAGCGGGATGCGCAGGTCCGACTCGACACGCGGCGCCTCGACGGCAACCGCGTCGAGCGCTCCCTTCCCGCAGACGCCGCACGACGACGACGTGTAGAAGCTCCGCCGCAGCCGCTCGGCATCGAAGCCGGGCGCATCGACGTCGACGGTGTTGGCGGCGAGATCGTCGGGGATACGCGCGGCCGTCGGCCGGAGCCCTTCGGAGAGGCAGAAGCCAAGCGCGAGCTCCTCGTCGTGGCCCGGCGTGCGCATTGTCACCGCCACCGGCTCGCCGCCGATCCGGATCTCGAGCGGCTCCTCCACCGCGACGCGGTCGCGCTCGCTCGCGCCGCCGGGGAGCCGGACGACGTCGACGCCGGCGGCCGAGTACGGCGGCGCATCCATGGCCGGAGCGTTGCATACGATCGCGACGTGCGGGTGCTCGTGGTCGGATCGGGAGGAAGGGAGCATGCGCTCGCCTGGTCGCTCTCGCGCAGCGCCGATGTGGACGATCTCCACGCGGCGCCGGGCAACCCCGGCATCGCGGCGCTCGCGACCTGCCATCCGGTTCGCGCCGACGACCACGCGGCGCTCGGGTCGCTCGCGCGCGAGCTCCGCGTCGACCTCGTCGTCGTCGGGCCAGAGGCGCCGCTCGTCGCCGGGCTCGCGGACGAGCTCCGGCAGCGCGGCGTCGCCGTGTTCGGGCCGAGCGCCGCGGCGGCGCGGATCGAGGCGTCGAAGGCGTTCGCCAAGGACGTGATGGACGCGGCGGGCGTCCCCAACGCCCGGACGCTCGCCCTCGCACGGCCGCCGTGCGTCGTCAAGGCGGACGGCCTCGCGGCGGGCAAGGGCGTCTGGGTCTGCCGGACGCAGGAGGAGCTCGACGCAGCGCTCCGCTCGGCGGAGGCGCTCGGCCAGCCGTTCCACGTCGAGGAGCTGCTCGAAGGGCCCGAGCTCTCGGTCTTCGCGATCGCGGCCGGCGAGACCGCGGTCGTGCTTCCCCCCTCGCGCGACTACAAGCGGATCGGCGACGGCGACACCGGCCCGAACACCGGCGGGGTCGGCTCGTACTCCCCGCTCCCCGACACCCCCGACGAGGAAGCGGCCGAGATCCTCGAGACCATCCACCTGCCCGTGCTCCGCGAGCTCGCGCGGCGCGGCACGCCCTTCTACGGCGCCCTCTACGGCGGGCTGATGCGGACGGAGGACGGACTGAGCGTGATCGAGTTCAACTGCCGCTTCGGCGACCCCGACACGCAGCCGCTGCTGGCGCGACTCGAGAGCGACCTGCTGCCGCTGCTTGCCGGCGACATCTCGACGCCGCCGCGGTTCTCCCCGCGCGCCGCCGTCGAGGTCGTGCTGACCGCGCCCGACTACCCGGCGCGCAGCGACTATCGCGGCGCTCTGATCGAGGGTGTCGACGAGGCCGCAGCCAGGGGAGCGATCGTCTTCCACGCCGGGACCGCGTTGCATGACGGCCGGCTCGTCACGAACGGCGGCCGCATCCTCGACGTCGTGGGCGTCGGCGACGACATCGCGGCGGCGAGAACTGCTGCGTACGACGCCGTGTCCTGCATACATTTCGCCGGCATGCAGTTCCGGACAGACATCGCTGCCCATGCCTGACGGCCCGGTTGTCGGGATCCTCGTCGGCTCCGAGTCGGACCGCGAGCGGATGGAAGGCGCGACGAAGACGCTCGACGAGGCCGGCGTCGTCTACGAGTTCGAGGTGCGCTCGGCGCACCGCACGCCCGACTCCGTGGCCGAATACGCGAAGACCGCCCGCGAGCGTGGGCTGAAGGTCATCATCTGCGGCGCCGGGCTCGCCGCCGCGCTGCCGGGAGCGGTGGCCGCGCACACCGACCTGCCGGTGATCGGCGTTCCGCTCCGCTCGAGCCTCAGCGTTCTCGACGGCCTCGACGCGCTCCTCGCGATAGCGCAGATGCCGCCGGGCGTCCCGGTCGCGGCCGTCGGCGTCGACAACGCGAAGAACGCCGCGGCGCTCGCGATCCGGATCCTGAACGTCTAGCCCTAGCCCCTCTCTGGGGCGCCGGTGGCAAGCGAGGCAAGCGAGCGGCGCGCAGGGCAGTACATCGAGTACGACCAAGCGCCGCTCGCGCAGGTCCGCGCAGCCAGCGGCGTCAGGCCGCAGCGGAGCCGGGCTCCGCCCGGCGGGAGCTGCGGCCGGCCAGTGAGGGGCTAGCCGCGGATGATGTTCGTGCCGCCTTGCGGCACGGGCGTGCGGCCGGTGTTCACCCGCGCGAGCGCGTGGACGAGCGCGCGGTGCGCCGCCTGCGGGCGGAGACCGCACCGAGAGGGACGGCATCCGGGCAAGACCTGCGTCATCACGCCGGCGAAGTGGACACGCCGGTGGAACCGCCGGTGCGCGATATGCGCGAACTCAGCCCACTCCCGCGCAAGCGAGGGGTAGTAGATCTCCGGCAGCACCGCCGTGCGCCCGGCCCCGCCGGTGACGTACACCATCTGCCGCGCGCTCCAGATCGAGCCGACGCCGCCGTCGAGCGAGCCGTAGTCGTACAGCGTGCGGCGGAGCGCGAACGTCCTGAAGCCGTGGATGAAGCGGTGCGTCTGGCGGAAGCCGCGGTCCCAAGCGGGCTCGGCGTCGTCGGCGGCGGCCGACTTCACATGCGCGTTGAGCTTGTGCCGGTGGAGCTTCCGCAGGAGTGCGAGGACCGATCCCGCCCATCGCTTGCCGGCGACGAACGCGCTCGGCACGGACAGGTGGTAGTTGCTCGTCCCGCGCGCGAGGGTCACGGACGCCTTCGAGTGCGCTGGCAGGCACCGGACGTAGCCGCGCGCCCAGCCGAGCATCCCGACCGTGATCTGATGGTTGGAGATGAAGCGGTCGGCGAAGTCGATCGTCCCGTAGCCCTTGCCGCGGCCGCGGCCACCGAACGCCGGCTTCCCGAAGTCGAGCACGACGACGCCGCGCTCGCCCCGGCGCGCTGCGGCGCAGCCCTGGCGGGCGAGCAGCGACGGGCTCGCCGTCCGCTCGTAGAGGGAAAGCGTCGTGCCGTGCGGGTGGCTCTTCGCGAGCGCCGCGCCGGTGAGAACGAGTGCCGCGACGAACGCTACAGCCGCAGAGAGGAGAAGTTTCAACGCAGGCTCCTATGCTTTTCGCGGAATAAAGCCGCGCCAGAGTAGCCCTGCCTTGCGCGGTCGTCTGTACCCCCGCCGGGGTAGTCCGCGCAGCGCTCTAGACTGGGTCTAGTGATCGCCCGCTACTCCCGCCCGGCCATGGCCAGCATCTGGTCGGACGAGGGGAAGCTCGCGACGTGGCTCGCGGTCGAACAGGCCGCGACGGCCGCCTGGGTGGAGCTGGGAGCAGTGCCGGAGGACGCCGCGGCGCGCATCGCCGCCGCGACGCCGCCGACGCCGGAGCACGTCGCCGAACTCGAAGCCACGCTCCATCACGACACCGCCGCGTTCGTCGACGCCGTCGGCGAGCAACTCGACGACGAGGGACGGCGCTGGCTCCACTACGGCCTCACGTCCTCCGACATCGTCGACACGGCACTGTCACTGCAGATCCGTAAGGCCGGGGACATCATCCTCGCCGGGCTCGACGACGCGTTCGCCGCGGTCGTCGCGCGCGCCGAGGAGCACCGCACGACGCTCCAGATCGGCCGGACACACGGCGTCCATGCCGAGCCGACGACGTTCGGGCTGAAGCTCGCCGGCTGGGCGTTCGAGCTCGCGCGCAACCGCGAGCGCGTCGCTCGGGCGCTCGAGGGGATGCGCGTCGGGAAGCTCTCCGGCGCGGTCGGGACGTACTCCGCCACCGATCCCGAGCTCGAGCGGATCGCGTGCGACCGGCTCGGCCTCGAGCCGGCGCCGACGTCGACGCAGATCCTCCAGCGCGACCGCCACGCCGAGCTGCTCGCGGCGCTCGCCGTCGTCGCCTCCTCGCTTGACGCGTTCGCCCTCGAGATCCGCCACCTCGCGCGCACCGAGGTCGCCGAGGTGCAGGAGCCGTTCGGCCGCGGCCAGAAGGGCTCGTCGTCCATGCCCCACAAGCGCAATCCGGTCGTGGCGGAGCGGATCTGCGGGCTCGCGCGCGTCGTCCGAGGGTATGCGCTCGTCGGTCTCGAGAACGTCGCGCTCTGGCACGAGCGCGACATCTCGCACTCGTCCGCCGAGCGGGTCGTCTTCCCCGACTCGTTCCTCGCGCTCGACTACATGCTCGACCGCTTCACGTGGCTCGTCTCCGGCCTGGTCGTGCGGCCCGAGCGGATGCGCCGGAACCTCGAGGCGAGCCATTACCTCTTCTTCAGCCAGCGCGTCCTCAACGCGCTCGTCGAGGCCGGGTCCGCCCGCGACGACGCGTACCGGCTCGTGCAGCGCGCCTCGATGCGCGCGTGGGAGGAGGAGCTCGACTTCCGCGAGCTCTGCCGCGCCGACGAGGAGATCGCCTCGCGCGTCGATCTCGACGCGACCTTCGACCTGGCCTCCTACACCCGCCACGTCGACACCGTCTTCGCCCGTCTCGAATCCATCTCCAAAAGGGGGGAACCTGCGCATGCCTGAGCTCCAGCACGTCGCTTCCGGAAAAGTCCGGGAGATCTACGCCATGGACGACGAGAAGCTGCTCCTCGTCGCGTCCGACCGCATCTCGACATTCGACGTCGTCCTGCCGACCGAGATCCCCGACAAGGGCCGCGTCCTCACCGGGTTGAGCGGCTACTGGTTCACGCTCCTCGCCCCGATCGTCCCGAACCACATGCTTGCGATCCGCGACGACGGGCGCTCGATGGAGTGCCGCCGGCTCGAGATGCTGCCGATCGAGTGCGTCGTGCGCGGGTACCTCGCGGGCTCCGGCTGGAAGGACTACTCGCGGAGCGGCGAGGTCTGCGGGCACGCGCTGCCTGAGGGGCTGCGCGAGTCGGACAAGCTCCCCGCTCCGATCTTCACGCCGGCGACGAAGGCGATCGAGGGGCACGACGAGAACATCACGCGCGAGCAAGCCGCGGAGCTCGTCGGCGACGAGCTGTTCCGGCAGGTCGAGGAGGTCTCGCTCCGGCTCTACACGACCGCGGCCGAGCACGCGCTCGCGGCCGGGATCATCATCGCCGACACGAAGTTCGAGATGGGACTCGACGCCGACGGCAACCTCGTGCTCGGCGACGAGGCGCTCACTCCCGACTCCTCGCGCTTCTGGCCGGGCGACTCGTACGAGCCGGGCCGCGCGCAGGACAGCTTCGACAAGCAGTTCGTCCGCGACTACTGCGAGACGACCGGCTGGGACAAGACCGATCCCGGCCCGGAGATTCCCGCCGACGTCGTGCACGAGACGCGCAAGAAGTATGTCGAAGCGTTCGAGCGGCTCACGACGATTCCGTTCCCGGCCTACGTTGAGGATCCGACAACGGTGCTCGGGTGAGAGCCACTGTCCTCGTCCGGCCCAAGGCCGGGATCCTCGATCCGCAGGGCGCGGCGGTCGGCTCGGCGCTCGGCCACCTGGGCTTCGCCGTGAAGGACGCGCGCGTCGGCAAGGTCATCGACCTCGAGGTCGAGGCGACCGACGCGGCGGAGGCGAAGGCGAAGGTCGAGAGCATGTGCGAGCGGCTGCTCGCGAATCCGCTCATCGAGTCGTACGAGGTGGAGATTGAGCAATGAGTAAGAACTCATTTCAGAACGAAGCACGGGCCGCCCGGCTGCGCTGGTCGGCGCGATCCAGCGTCCTCGGTCGCGGGAATAGCGCTGCTATTCCCGCTCCCTGCGTCCTTGCCTCGCACTCGACCATCGCACCCGGGCAGCGCGTGGTCGTCCCGAAATGAGTTCTAGGATCGGCGTCGTCACCTACCCCGGCTCGCAGGACGACCGAGACGCGCTCTGGGCGCTCATCGCGCTCGGCGCGGATGCGGTGGCGGTCTGGCACGAGGAGAGCGACCTTTCCGGTCTCGACGCGGTCGTCCTGCCGGGCGGGTTCTCGTACGGCGACTACCTCCGCTGCGGCGCGATCGCGCGCTTCTCCCCGGGGACCGCCGCGGCGTGTGAGTTCGCGGAGGCGGGCGGGTTCGTCCTCGGGATCTGCAACGGCTTCCAGATCCTCTGCGAGGCGGGACTTCTGCCCGGCGCGCTGCTCCGGAACGAGTCGCTGCGCTTTGTGTGCCGCGACGCTCCGCTCCGCGTCGAGAGGAGCGACCTGCCGTTCACGTCCCGCTGCGCGCGTGGACAGCGGCTCGTGATACCCGTCAAGCACGGCGACGGGCGGTACGTCCCGCCGCCCGACCTCGACCCGGCGCAGATCGTCCTCCGGTACCTCGACAACCCGAACGGCTCCGTCGACGCGATCGCCGGCGTCTGCAACGAGACGGGAAACGTCATGGGACTGATGCCGCACCCAGAGCATGCCGTCGACCCGCTGCTCGGCTCGGACCACGGAGCGCTCATCCTCGCGTCGCTCGTCGACGCGGCGCGCGACCGCTCGTTCGCGGCGGCGTAGAGCGAGCGTCTACATCCCGAGCGCCTCCGCCAGTGCCGGGTACTTCGCGAGCGCCGTCTTGAGCCGGCCGATGTCGCGCGCCCTTAACGTGACCGGCCCGCGCACGCCGCCGCCCGGGCCGCTGTAGGAGAACCGCACGAGCCGTTCGCCCTTCGCCGTCTCGAGCAGCTGGAGCTTCGAGGCGAAGCGCTTCTCGCCCGCCTGCTGCGGGACGGTCAGCTCCTCGATGAGCTCTGCCGGCCCCCATGGTGTCGCCGCTTTCGTCGCCATGTCGGGAACGCTAGGCACTAACCCGTGCCATGTCCGTCGCAGCTTCGTCAGCGAACGGTCAACCCGAAGACGAAGCCGGCCGCGAGCGCTCCCGCCGGGCCGAGCACCCAGCCCTGAAGGATCGAGAGGAGAGTCGCGAGATGCACCGTCTCCCGACCGCGCGCGAAACCGGCGCCCGCCATCGCGCCGACGAGCGCCTGGTTCATCGAGGTGAAGAAGCCGAACGCGACCGCCGCGAGCACGACCGCGGCCTGCACGAACTGCGCCGCCGTCGCCATCGCGCGGTCGACCTCGACGATCTCGAAGGCGACACGCCGCAGGAGGGGCTTCCCCCACGTGAGCACGCCGACGGCGATTCCCGCCCCGCCGATCGCGCCCGCCGCAAGCGGACTGAACGTCCCGGTGCCTACGAGCGCGCCGCTCGCGTTCGAGACGTCGTTCGCGCCCATCGCGAACGCAGCGACCGCGCCAACGACGACGAGCACGGCGCCGATCCGCCCGCCCAGCGGCACCCGATCGAGAACGAGCGTGAACACGAAACCGAGCCCGATCGCCGCGAGCGGCGCCGCTGCCCAGACGATCGCTAGCCTCCCGATCGCACCCCAGCGCACCGTCCCGCGCGTGGCGAGCGTCACCCCGACGACGGAGAAGACGAGGATCTGGATCGTCGACGTCGGCATCTTGAAGCGGTTGAAGAACGTCGTCACCGCGAAGGCGACGCCGATCACGACGACCTCCGCCTCGACGCCGAGCGGACCTCCGGTCAGCCCGGATCCGACGCGCTTCTCAACCGCGTGGCTCGCGAACGTCGCGCCGAGGAAGGCGAGCGGCGCCATGAGGATCAGCGCCTGCCACGCGCCGATCGCCTTGAGCGCGTGCGGCATCCCCATGACCGCGCCCGTGTAGTGGGCGCCGATGCTCCAGGCGAAGCAGACGGCGAGGACGATGAGGAGCGCTGTCACCGGTCGAGCATCACATGCCGGCGGCCACGAGCTCGGCCGCAACGCGCAGCTCCTCGTCCGGCACGTTCGGGAGGACGTCTTCCCACAGCGGCAGCGCCATCCCCGACGCCTCGAGCATCCCGAGCGGGCGCGGGATGAACCAGACGTGGAAGTGCGCACCG
>Ga0265338_10007390_pt1 | contig 13653 bp, 10 predicted proteins | sample 42126metaG_FD_193579 | JGI IMG/M metagenome (GOLD analysis project Ga0265338, IMG submission 193579) | Rhizosphere microbial communities from Carex aquatilis grown in University of Washington, Seatle, WA, United States - 4-21-26 metaG | ecosystem: Host-associated > Plants > Roots > Rhizosphere... | reverse complement strand
CCCGGCGAGGGCGGCCAGCTGCCCGGCTTCAAGGTCACCGAGATGATCGCCCGGTTCCGGCATGCGACCCCCGGCGTGATGCTGATCTCGCCGCCGCCGCACCACGACATCTATTCGATCGAGGACCTGGCCCAGCTCATCTACGACCTGAAGCAGATCAATCCCGAGGCGCGGGTGACGGTGAAGCTGGTCTCCATGACCGGCATCGGCGCCATCGCCGCCGGCGTGGCCAAGGCCAAGGCGGACGTGATCCTGATCTCGGGCCATGTGGGCGGCACCGGCGCCTCGGCCCAGACCTCGATCAAATACGCCGGCGCGCCCTGGGAGATGGGACTGTCGGAAGCGCACCAGGTGCTGACCCTGAACGGCCTGCGCCATTTCGTCCGGCTACGGACGGACGGCGGCATCCGCACCGGCCGCGACGTGGTGATCGCCGCCATGCTGGGGGCCGAGGAATATGGCATCGGCACCGCCAGCCTGATCGCCATGGGCTGCATCATGGTGCGCCAGTGCCATTCCAACACCTGTCCGGTGGGGGTCTGCACCCAGGACGAGGCCCTGCGCGCCCGGTTCACCGGCACGCCGGAGAAGGTGATCAACCTCTTCAGCTTCATCGCCGAGGAGGTGCGCGAGATCCTGGCCCAGCTGGGCTTCCGATCGATCACCGAGATCATCGGCCGCACCGACCTGCTGACCCAGGTCTCTCGCGGGGGCGAGCACCTGGACGATCTCGACCTCAACCCCTTGCTGGTGCGGGCCGACGCCGGCGCCAACAAGCCCTATTGCACCATCGAGGGCCGCAACGAGGTGCCCGACACCCTCGACGCCCAGATCGTGCGCGACGCCGCCGCCTTCCTGGCGCGGGGCGAGAAGATGCAGCTGACCTACACCGTGGCCAACACCACACGGGCGATCGGTTCGCGCATCTCCAGCCACATCGTGAAGAAGTTCGGCATGAACGGCCTGCCCCACGGCCACCTGACCGTCGAGCTGAAGGGCTCGGCCGGCCAGAGCCTGGGCGCCTTCGCCGTGCAGGGCTTGCGGATCGAGCTCACCGGCGAGGCCAACGACTATGTCGGCAAGGGGCTGTCGGGCGCGACCATCGTGATCAAGCCCTCGCCGCACCTGAACGCGCCGCACCGCAACGCCATCATCGGCAACACCGTCCTCTACGGCGCCACCGCCGGGCGGATGTTCGCCGCGGGCCGGGCGGGCGAGCGCTTCTGCGTGCGCAACTCCGGCGCGGTGACGGTGGTCGAGGGCTGCGGCGCCAACGGCTGCGAATATATGACCGGCGGCACGGCGGTGATCCTGGGTCCTGTGGGCGACAACTTCGCCGCCGGCATGACCGGGGGCATGGCCTTCGTGCTGGACGCCGAGGGCCGGTTCGAAGCGGCCCTGAACCCCGAGAGCGTGGTAGTCCAGCGGCTGGCCTCCGCCTATTGGGAAGGCGTGCTGCGCTCGTTGGTGGCCGAACACGCCGCCGAGACGGGCTCCAGGTTCGCCGCCGACCTGCTGCGCGACTGGGACGTGGTCCGCGGCCAGTTCTGGCAGGTCTGCCCGAAGGAGATGATCTCCAGGCTCAGCCAGCCCCTGTCGGAAGAGCGGGAAGCCGAGACGGCCTGAGGCCTCATCCTCCTCCGCTATGGCGGCTGAGGAGCGGGCGGCGGCCCCACGTACCGCGCCCGCGGCCGGATCAGGGCGCCGGTCTCCAGCTGTTCGATGGCGTGGGCGATCCAGCCGGTCGATCTGCCGACGGCGAACAGGGCGAAGGCGGCCTCGGGCTCCAGGCCCAGGGTGCGGGTGAGGGCGGCCAGGGCGAAGTCGATGTTGGCGCTCTGGCCGGTGTAGGCCTCGCCGGCGGCCTTCAGCTCGAGAAGCTCCTTGGACGGACGGAAGGCGGAGAACAGCGCCCTGGCGCGCGGGTCGCCGGCGGGATAGGGCCGTTGTCCGAAGCCCGGCGGGGCGTCGCCCCGGGCGATGTAGGCCTTCACCGTCGCCGAGGGCCCGTCACGCCCGGCTTCGTCGATGAAGGCGGCGATGCGTCCGGCCACCCCGCCATGGCGCGGCCCGCTCAGCGCCGCCAGGCCCGCCAGCACCGCCGCCGACAGCGATGCGCCGGTGGAGGCGGCCACCCGCGCGGCGAAGGTCGAGGCGTTCAGCTCGTGGTCGGCCAGCAGAACCAGGGCCCGGCGCACCAGGTCGGCCTGGGCCTCGGAAAGCCCCCACGCCCTGGCCAGCACCAGATGCAGCGGCCCGTCCTGGACGCCTTCGCCGAAGGCGCCGGCGAGGTCGCCCATCAACCCGGCCCCCTCGCGCCAGAGCGCGGCGGGCCCTCGGCCCAGGGCCGGCGGCTCCGCGCCCTCCCGCGCCGCCAGGGCGGCGAAGGCCCGCGCCGGGAACGACCCCCGCATCCGCACCCGCGGTCCCGGCTCCCGGGCGAACACCTCGGGATCGTCGCAGGCCCAGAGCCTCAGGGCCACCGCCTCAAGGGTTTCCGTCTCCGCCAGCACGGCGGCATCGGCGCCCCGATAGTAGAGCCGGCCCCCCGCCACGTCGGTGATCGCTGAGGCCAGCACCGGTTCGCCCCAGGCGATGGCGCCCCTGGCCACGTCGGCGGGCTTGCGGCCCTGGCTCTTGCGCTCCAGCAGCCGGCTCACGTCGTCGGCGCTGTAGAGGCTCTTGCGCGGGTCGACCGGGTCGGGCCGGGCCTCGATCCGGCCGCGGCTGACATAGGCGTAGAGGGTCTGGGGCTTGACCCCGAGGCGGGCGGCGACCGCCGATCCCTCGAGCCATGCGCTGACGTCGCCAGTAGTCATGTTGATCGCCTTGATCAAGATTGACCATCAGCCTAGCCGATTCCATTCCGGGCCGTCAAAATCCGGGAGCTCGAAATGGACGGACTGCGCGATGTGGTGGCGGCCGAGACGGTTCTGTCCGACGTCGACGGCCAGGCGGGCCGGCTGATCATCCGCGGCTTCACCCTGGACGAACTGGCCGGCCGCATCGCCTACGAGAGCGCCTGCCACATCCTGCTGGACGGCATGATCGAGGATCTGCCCGAGCCCCGCGACATCCGCCGGCGGCTGGGCGAGGCGCGGGTCCAGGCCTTCGGCGAGGTGGCGGCCCTGGATGGCGAGCTGGCCGGCCGTCCGCCGCTGGACGTGGTGCGCGCCCTGATGGCGCGGCTGCCCGATGGTGACGATCTCGACGTGGCCCTGCGTCTCCTGGCCTCGCCCGCCGTGTTCGCGCCCGCCGCCATCCGCGCCGCGCGCGGCGAGGCGCCGATCGCCCCCGACCCGACCCTCGGCCACGCCGCCGACATGCTGAGGATGCTGAAAGACGCTCCCGCCACGCCGGCCCAGGCCATGGCGCTGGACGCCTATCTGGTCACCATCATCGACCACGGCCTGAACGCCTCGACCTTCGCCGCTCGCGTGACCGCCTCGACCCTCGCCGGCCTGACCTCGGCGGCCCTGGCGGGGATCTCGGCGCTGAAGGGACCGCTGCATGGCGGCGCGCCCGGGCCGGTGATCGAGATGCTGGACGCCATCGGCGCGCCGGAGGACGCCACCCAATGGCTGGAGGCCGCGCTCGACCGGGGCGATCGGCTGATGGGGTTCGGCCACGGGGTCTACCGGGTGCGCGATCCCAGGGCCGACGCCCTGAAGCGGGCCGTTCAGGGCCTCGCCGACGCCTCGCCCGAGCTGCCCGGGCGGCTGAGGCTGGCCGAGGCGGTCGAGGCCGCGGCGCTGGACATCCTCAAGCGGCGAAAGCCCAACCGGCCGCTGAACACCAATGTGGAATTCTACACCGCCGTCCTGCTGGAGGCCCTGGGCTTCCCGCACGAGGCCTTCACCTGCGTCTTCGCCACCGGCCGCATCTGCGGCTGGATCGCCCATGCCCGAGAGCAGGTGCTGAGCGGCCGGCTGATCCGGCCGTCCTCGCGCTACGTGGGTCCCGCGCCGCGCCAGGCGGCCTGACCCCTCACTTCAGGAAGGTGTGGACGATGCCGACCAGCTCCTCGGCGGCCTGCACGCGCGGGTCGTCAGGCGCAGCCGCCGGATCGACCATGTGTTCGCGGATGTGGTCCTCGATCACCTCGGCGATGAAGCTGTCCATGGCGCCGCGGCAGGCCGTGGCCCGCTGAAGCACCGCGGCGCACTCGCGGTCCTCGCCGACGGCGCGCTCGACGGCCTCCAGCTGGCCCTTGATCCGCTTCAGCCGGTTCAGCAGCTTGGTCTTTTCGGTGGTGACATGGGACATCGGATTATACCCCCATGGGTATCTTGACTCATACCCTCCGGGGTATATAGCACGCCCCGCCGATCGGCAGCGGGTGGCCGTCACACGAATTTCACCAAGCCGCGATCTACCCGGTCGGCCGGAGGCCACCGCGCGGCGCTCTGCGCGCAGGGGGAACCCAATGGCTGTCGTCACACGCCCGTTGCGCCTCGTCGCGCTTCTGGCCCTGCTGGCCGCACCCGTGGCGGCGCGGGCCGACGATGACGCGCCCGCCGGCTGGTCCGGCGCCAATGACCTGTGGGCCCTGCACGCCCAGGCCACCCTGACCTGGCAGGGGCATCCGGCCTTCACCTCGCCCTACAGTGGGCCCAACAGCCTGAATCCCTCGGCCAACGGCCGCGAGACCTTCGACGCCACCCTCTATGCCGGGCTGCACCCCTGGGCGGGCGGCGAGATCTGGGTCGACCCAGAGATCGACCAGGGCTTCGGGCTTTCCAACACCCTGGGCGCGGCGGGCTTCCCCAGCGGCGAGGCCTACAAGGTCGGAGCGGCGGCGCCCTACGCCAAGCTGCAGCGGCTGTTCCTGCGCCAGACCGTCGACCTGGGCGGCGCGCGCGCCAAGACCGACGCCGACCTCAACCAGTTCCCCGGCGAGCAGACCGCCGACCGGCTGGTGCTGACCGTCGGCAAGCTGAGCGTGGTCGACATCTTCGACACCAACGGCCTGGCCCACGATCCCCGCCAGGACTTCCTGAACTGGTCGCTGATCGACGCCGGCAGCTTCGACTACGCCTCCAACGCCTGGGGCTACACGGTGGGCGCCGCTGCGGAGTGGTACACAGGGCCCTGGACCCTTCGCGCCGGCGTCTTCGACCTCTCGGCCGAGCCCAACTCGACCGAGTTGGACTGGAGCTTCCACCAGGTGCAGTTCGTGGGCGAGATCGAGCGCCGCTACCGCCTGGGCGGGCGCGACGGCGACCTGAAGTTCACCGGCTTCCTCAGCCGCGGCCGCATGGGGACCTTCGCCGACGCCATCGCCTTGTCCCAGAGCACGGGCCAGCCGGCCGATCTCGCCCCCGTGCGCCGCTTTCGGAGCCGGCCGGGGGTCAGCTTCGACCTGCAGCAGGGCCTGACCCAGGACCTCGGCGCCTTCCTGCGCGGCGGCCTGGCAAGCGGTTCGGTCGAGCCCTTCGACTTCGCCGATATCGACCGCACGATTTCCGGGGGCCTGTCGCTGGCGGGATCGGCGTGGGGCCGCAAGGACGACCGCGTGGCCGTCGCCGGCGTGATCAATCAGATCTCCAGGGTCCACCAGCAGTTCCTGGCGTTCGGCGGCGTCGGCATCCTGGTCGGCGACGGCCAGCTGCCCCACCCGGGTCCCGAGCAGATCCTGGAGACCTACTACAGCGTGGCCGCGGCCCGCTTCGTCCACATCAGCCTGGACTACCAGTTCATCGATCATCCGGCCTACAATCGCGACCGGGGCCCGGTTTCGGTGTTGGGCGTGCGGCTGCACGGACAGTTCTGAACCGGACGGGCCGGAGACCCTGAATGCATTCTTCCACCGCCGATGGGTTCCGCCACGAGCACGTCTTCCTGGGCGCCCAGCACGACCGCAACGCGCGCAAGACCTGGTCGGTGATCGCGCTCTGCACGGCGATGATGGCGGCCGAGATCATCGGCGGGGCGATCTTCGGCTCCATGGCGCTGGTGGCCGACGGCCTGCACATGTCGACCCACGCCGGGGCGCTGCTGATCGCGGCCCTGGCCTACAGCTTCGCCCGCCGCCACGCCCACAATCCGCGATTCAGCTTCGGCACGGGCAAGCTGGGGGACCTGGCGGCCTTCACCAGCGCGGTAATCCTGGCGATGATCGCCCTGCTCATCGCCTATGAGAGCGTGACGCGGCTCCTGCACCCGGTGCACATCGCCTTCGGCCAGGCGATCCCGATCGCGGCGGTCGGCCTCTGCGTCAACCTGGCCAGCGCCTGGCTGCTGCACGACGACAGCCACCATCATCACGGCCCGGATCACGCCCATCACCATCACGACCACGCGCACGACCATGATCATGACGATCACGACCACCATCACGATCACCATCACGGCCATGACCCCGATCACGCCCATGGTCGCCACGGCCATCAGCACGACCTGAACCTCCGGGCCGCCTATGTGCATGTGCTGGCCGACGCGGCGGTGTCGGTGCTGGCCATCGTCGGGCTGACGGCGGGCCGGTTCCTGGGCTGGGTCTGGATGGACCCGGTGATGGGCCTGGTGGGCTCGGCGGTGATCGCCAACTGGTCGTGGGGCCTGGTCAAGGCGGCCGGCGCGGTGCTGCTCGACATGCGGCCGGGCGACGACCTGGCCCACGAGATCGGCGAGCGACTCGAGGTGGAGGGCGACCGCATCACCGACCTTCACGTCTGGCGCGTCGGGCCCGGCCATGCCTCGGCGGTGGTCTCGCTGGTCACCGACCGGCCCCAGGCCCCCAGCGCCTACAAGCAGCGCCTCTCAGATCTTCACGGCCTCAGCCACGTGACCATCGAGGTCGAGCCCTGCCCGGGCGCGCACTGAAGCTCCAGATCCTTGTATTCGCGCGCGTTCTGTTCCGAAAACCGGTCCCTACGCTTCGGAACGCGCTAGGCGGGGTTGTCCAGCGAGAAGATGTCGGCGGCGTCGTTGTAGGCGAACACCTCGGCGTAGCGGCCCCAGCTGGTGATCGCGCGCAGGGTCTGCTCGGCGTAGTCCTCCGACATGTAGTCCTCCAGCTCGTCGCGGAAACGGCGCGCCGGGGCTTCCTTGTTGGGCCGGTCGTCCAGCACCCGGCGGATGTGGGCGGCCAGGGGCACATAGCTCAGCAGATGGCGGGCGAAGAGCTGCTTGCGGGCGTCCACGTCGGCGGCGACGTAGCGGCGGGCGGCCGGCGTCAGGCGGATGTCGCCTCCGCCCAGTTCGGCCAGCCGCATCAGCTGCAGGGTCTCGGCCACGGGGAAGAGCTCGTCGACCTCCATCATCAGTTCGTCCGCCAGCTCGGGCAGGTCGGCCTTGCCGTTGAACGGCGCGCCGGCGATCTGCTCCATCATGCCGGCCAGGGAGTTGGTGTTCACCTCCGGCAGCACCATGCCGATGCCGGTGCCGGGGAACAGGCCCTCGCCGATGGGGCTGGCCGTCGTGCGCGCGGTCATGCGGGCGTAGATGTCCTCCACCAGGGCCCGGAAGGCGGGCGCCTGGCGGTTGCGCGGCTGGGGCAGGTCGACCTTGATCTCGGCGGCGATGCGGCCGGGATTGGAGGCGAACACCAGGATGCGGTCGCACATCAGCACCGCCTCCTCGATGTTGTGGGTGACCATCAGGATCGACTTGATGGGCATGCGCCCTTCGCACCAGAGGTCAAGCAGGTCGGTGCGCAGCGTCTCGGCGGTCAGCACGTCCAGGGCCGAGAACGGTTCGTCCATCAGCAGGATCGCCGGGTTGACCACCAGGGCCCGGGCCAGGCCCACCCTCTGGCGCATGCCGCCCGACAGCTCCTTGGGGAAGGCGTTCTCGAAGCCGTCCAGGCCGATCAGGTCGATCGCCGCCAGGGCGCGGCGCTTGCGCTCGGGCGCGGGCACGCGTTGGGCTTCCAGCCCCAGCTCCACGTTCTGCTGCACCGTCAGCCAGGGGAACAGGGCGAAGCTCTGGAACACCATGGCCACCGAGGTGGCGCCCTCGACGTCGGGGTTCTTGGGGAACAGCACCTGGCCCTCGGTCGGCCGGATCAGGCCGGCGATCGAGCGCAGCAGGGTCGACTTGCCGGAGCCCGAACGGCCGAGCAGGCCGACGATCTCGTTCTCCCGCAGCGTCAGGTTCACGTCGTCCAGGATCAGCGGCTTGGACTCGCGGTGATCCCCGTAGACGTGCCGGACCCCGCGGACCTCGACCAGAGGGGTGTCTACTGTCTCGATCATGGCCCCCTCCTCAATCCATGCGCAGGCGGCGCTCGGCCAGGCCGTAGAGCGGCCGCCACAGCGTTCTATTCAGGGTAATGACGAATAGCGACATGATGGCGACGCCCAGGCCCACCCTCGGCAGGTCGCCGGCGGCGGTGGCGTCGGCGATGAACGAGCCCAGCCCCCTGGCCTTCAGGTGGGTCGAGCCCCACACCACAGACTCGGCCACGATCGAGGCGTTCCACGAACCGCCCGAGGCGGTGATCGCCCCGGTCACATAGTAGGGGAAGATCCCCGGAAGCCCGATCTGCCGCCACCATTGCCACGAGCGGACGCCGAAGATCTTGCCGGCCTCCTTCAGGTCGGTGGGGATGGCGCTGGCGCCGGCGATCACGTTGAACAGGATGTACCACTGGGTGCCCAGCACCATCAGGGGCGAAAGCCAGATGTCCGGGTCCAGCCGCAAAGAGACCACCACCACCGCGACCACGGGGAACAGCACATTGACCGGGAACGCCGCCAGGAACTGGGCCAGGGGCTGCACCCGCTCGGTCCACTTGGGCCGCAGCCCGATCCAGACCCCGATCGGCACCCAGACCAGGCTGGCGATGGCGATCAGAACCAGCACGCGGATCAAGGTCAGCAGGCCCAGGCCGGCGACGGCCAGCGCGTCCTTCAGCTCCAGCGTGCGGCTGAGTATGCTGATGGCGTAGATGGCCACCGCGGCGGCGATGGCCACCACCGAGCCCAGCCACAGCCGATCCAGCCAGCGGGCCACCCGCGGCGAGGTCGGCGGCGCCTGGAGGTTCAGGCGCGGCAGGGGCACGGCCGCGATCATCCGTCCGGCGAAGGCCAGAGGCGTCGCCAGCGTCCGGGCCGCGCGGGTGCGCCGGATCAGGTCGTAGAGCCAGGACTGCGGGGCGTCCTCCGAGGCCGTCTGCTCGAAGCGGAACTTGTCGGCCCAGGCCACGATGGGGCGGAACAGCAGCTGGTCGTAGAGGGCGATGACGATGGCCATGGCCAGCACCGCCCAGGCCACCGCGCCGAAGTTGCGCTGGGCGATGGCCGTCGCCAGCCAGGAGCCGATCCCGGGCAGGGCGATGTTGCGGCTGCCCACGGTGAAGGCCTCGGACGCCACCACGAAGAACCAGCCGCCCGACATGGACATCATGGTGTTCCAGATCAGGCCCGGCATGGCGAAGGGCAGCTCGAGCCGCAGGAACCTCAGCCAGGGGGACAGGCCGAACTGCCGCGACGCCTGGTCAAGGTCGCCGGGCAGGGTGCGCAGCGACTGGTAGAAGCTGAAGGTCATGTTCCAGGCCTGGGCGGTGAACACCAGGAAGATGGAGGCGCACTCGGCGCCCAGCTCCGAGCCGGGGAACAGGTTCAGGAAGAAGACGAAGGTGAAGGTCAGGAAGCCCAGCACCGGCACGGACTGCAGCACGTCCAGCGCCGGCACCAACACCAGGGCGGCCTTGCGGCTCTTGGCGGCCAGGGATCCCACCGCGAAGGTGAAGATCAGCGAGCACAGGATCGCCGCGAACATGCGCAGGGTGGTGTCGATGGCGTAGCCCGGCAGGCGGGCGAGCTCCAGGGTGACCGGGTGGCTCTGCAGCTGGGCCAGCGGCCGGTCCATGTCGCGAATAGCATGCACCACCAGCACGGCCGCGGCGCCGATCAAGGCCAGGATGGCGAAGTCGGCCAGGTTGGGCGTGGCGAACGGGCGCGCGAACCGCGCGACGGCCAGGCCCTTCCGGTCGGTGGAGAGGAAAACCATGACTCACCTCGTTCGGGCCGCTGCGCGCCCGCCGGGTGAGCTAGGGAAGCCCTAGGCCTGGCGGCGGCGGCGCAGCGGCGCCCGTGGTCGACTCTGACTGTCGCTAGGCATTGATTGTTGGAATCCCGTGACAGCGCCCGTGCCCGGAAGGCCGCGCGCCGGGGCTGCTGATGGCTTCCGGGCCGGCGCCTGTCAAGCCGCCCCAGGCGCCGACGGATCCCGGCGGGGGCTCAGCCGTCGGTGCTCACCGTCCAGGTGGCGCTTTCGATGGCGGCGTGGCTCTCCAGATGGGCGGTGATGGCGTCCAGGTCCTTGGCCTCGGCTCTGGTCGGCACCAGGACAGCGGCGAGCTCGACCACCTCTTCGCCCTCCGACAGGGTCTCGATCTCGCGGATCGGGTAGTGCATCCGCTCCAACTCCTCGTGCAGCAGGTCGCGGGCGTCGGGGACCTCGTCGGGCCGGCACACCACATGGACCCGGTAGAGCGCTTCGGTGCTCTCGGCGCTGATGGGCCGGCGGTTGATGTAGTCGACGATGGGCCTCAACAGGGTGTTGCCGGCCAGGACGCAGACGGCCACCAGCACGGCCTCGGCGGGCAGCCCGCCGCCGGCGAAGGCGCCGACCGCGGCCGAGGCCCATAGGGTCGCGGCGGTGTTGATCCCCCGGACCTGGCCGCCCTCCTTCATGATCACCCCGGCGCCCAGGAAGCCGATGCCCGAAACCACGTAGGCGACGACGTTCGCCGCGCCGAGCTGACCGGCCACGCGCGAGCCAAGGTCGACGAAGGCCGCCGCGCCCACGGCCACCAGCACATTGGTGCGCAGCCCGGCCGTCCTCTGCCGCCACTGGCGCTCGAAACCGATCATGCCGCCCAGCACGAAGGCGAGACCCAGGCTCAGGCCGGCCTTGAAGAAGGCCTCCGGATCGAATGGGGCGTAGAGGGCCATGACAGCTCCGCGAAGGTCAGCGGAGCCGTTGTCGCCGATGACGGATGGGGCCGTCTATGTCGCTGCCGTGACGGTCCGGAAGGCCGCTACTGCGACAGGCGCAGGTTGTTGATGCTCTGGGCGATCTTCTGGAACACCGGGTCCAGGTCGCTCGAGTTCAGCGGCTGGTAGAAGTAGTTGGCGTTCGAGGCGCAGCTCTGCAGCAAGGTGGTGTCGGCGGTGTTGCCGAAGGCGATGGCGTAGATGACGATGCCCATGGCCTTGGCGTTGGTGCAGGCCGCCAGGGTCTTGGTGTCCAGTTCCGAATCCAGGGTGTCGTTGTTGGTGGTCGCCGGCCCCAGCAGCGCGTTCCGGGCGAAGCCATAGGTGAAGTAGGAACTGTCGTTCATGTTGTTGACGCCGCCGTAATTGTTGAAGCCGTCGGTCATCAGGATGATGACCTTGCGGTTGTTCGGCGCGCCATAGGCCTTGCCCTGGGTGAAGGGGGCGCCCGGCGACAGCACCCGCCAGCCCCACATCAGGCCTTCCATGATGTTGGTGTTGCCATTGGCCTGCAGGGCGCTGGCGGCGTTCGTCAGGGTCGAGGCGGTATTGGTCAGGGGCGTGATGGCGTTGGAAAGGCAGAGATAGTTCGGCCCCAGCCCGTAGGAGGGCGAGGCGCTCTTGTATTTGCAGCTGCGCTGCTCGCGCCACAGGTCGCTCTTGCCCGAGGTCGAGCCCGAGCAGGTGCCCCCGGTGTCGACGATGTAGTCGTTCTCGTAGTTGTTATAGGGGTAGCTGAGGTTGGTGTCCGGCTCGTCCGGCGCGAACCAAGGGATGAACAGGGTGGCCGGAGTGGAGGTGGTCGGCGCATCGTCGGTCACGTCATAGGGCGGCGGCCGGGTCATGACGCATCCGCCCCAGCTCTGGTTCATCTGGGTGAACAGCTGGAAGCGCGTGTACTTGGTGGAGTCGAGATCGCCGTAGGGATCGCCCTCCTTGCCCGTGGTGTCCATGTAGCTGGAATCCGGGGTCGATCCGGCCGCCACGACCCGAACGCTGGTGGCGAAGGGCACGATGCCGATCGACACCCGCTGCGAGGTGGTCTGGGTCCCGAACATGGTGGTGATGAAGTCCGAGGCCGCGGTCCTGAGCGCCGAGATCTTGGTGCCGCCGCTGCCCAGCGTGTCGCCCATCGAGCCGGAGGTGTCGAGCACCATGGCCACCTCGAGCTGCAGCCCCTGGGCGACGGCGTGGGCGTTCACCGTCATCGAGGAGACGCCGACCAGCTGTGAGAAGAACATCGGCACCGTCGCCTGGTCGTCGATGGTGGCGATGATGTTGGTGCGGTCGATGGTGGCGTTGGTGATCCTGATGGTGCTGATCTTGGTGAAGGACGCCTGCACATAGCTCTGCGCCGTCGAGCTGATGGCGCTATCGGCGATGGTGGACTGCTGGCGCGCGAGGCTGATGGCCGCCTCGTCGGTGGCGTCCTGCAGGGCCATCTTCACCCGCGTGGCGTTGGCGATGTCCACGCCCATGCCGACCATCATCGACACGGGCAGGGCCGCCACCGCGAAGGTGACCGCCACGTTCGCCCTGCGCTGGCGCCAGAATTTGCGGAGGAATGAGAACACTGCCGAACTGCTGAGGCCGCCCCGGAAAAGGCGAGCTTGCTACCGCAGGTGCAGTAAAGGCATCGCTAAGCCAGGCGCGACAATCGACTCAGCAGCCCTTGCGCTTGCGCTTGCGCTTCTTCTTCGAGGATTTCTCGCCCGAGCAGGTGGGGCAGGCCTGCCCCCACTTGGCCGGGTCGAAGCGGCCCTGGCAGGTCTGGCATTCGTAGACGAAGCAGCCGGACCCGGGCCACGCGGCTATGGGCAGGCGGAACATCAGATAGCGTTGTCCGCTATCGGGGTCCTCCACCACCGTGGGCTCCGAATCGTCGTGATCTGAATGCCCACCGGCCATGCAGGGAAGCCGCCTATTGAGGGGCCAGCGTAGCCTCGGCCCGGCGGCCCATCAAGCGATCGAATTCCGACCAGACTCCGTCGGCGCCGTGCCACTGCCCGCGGGTGGCGGCCTTGGAGTATTCGGTGGCCCGCGCCTCGAAGAAGTTGGCGTGCTCGACGCCGCTGATGAGCGGCTGCAGCCAGGACAGCGGGTTCTCCTTGACCCCGTAGACCTCGGGCAGCTCCAGCTGGCGCAGGCGCCAGTCGGCGATGAAGCGGATGTAGGCCTTGATGTCGTCGGGCGTCATGCCCTTCACCGGGCCCATCTCGAAGGCCAGGTCGATGAACTTGTCCTCCATCCCGACCACGGTCTTGCAGCAGTCGACGATGTCGGCGGCCACCGCCTTGGTGACGCAGCCGGTCTCCTTCTTGAAGGCATGGAACAGCTTGATCATGCCTTCGCAGTGCAGGCTCTCGTCGCGGATCGACCAGCTGATGATCTGGCCCATGCCCTTCATCTTGTTGAAGCGGGGGAAGTTCATCAGCATGGCGAAGGAGGCGAACAGCTGCAGCCCCTCGGTGAAGCCGCCGAACATGGCCAGGGTGCGGGCGATGTCGGCGTTGGTGTCCACTCCGAAGGCCTGCATGTAGTCGTGCTTGTCGCGCATCGCCTGGTAGTCGAGGAAGGCCCCGAACTCAGACTCCGGCATGCCGATGGTCTCGAGCAGCAGGGCGTAGGCGGCGATGTGCACCGTCTCCATGTTGGAGAAGGCCGAGAGCATCATCTTGATCTCGGTCGGTTTGAACACCCGCGCGTAGCG
>Ga0265338_10007388_pt1 | contig 13657 bp, 7 predicted proteins | sample 42126metaG_FD_193579 | JGI IMG/M metagenome (GOLD analysis project Ga0265338, IMG submission 193579) | Rhizosphere microbial communities from Carex aquatilis grown in University of Washington, Seatle, WA, United States - 4-21-26 metaG | ecosystem: Host-associated > Plants > Roots > Rhizosphere >... | reverse complement strand
GAGCAGGCCCGGCGGCGGCCCATCCACGAAGTTGAGCCCGATCAGCTCGCACAGGTCCCAGAACGAGCCCTGCTCCAGCACCAGGCCGCCGTCCATATAGGCCTCGCCGAGGGCCATGTCGGGGTTCATGGCGATGCGCCTGCCCCAGCCCCTGCCGAGGCGCACGGCCACCTCAGGCCCCGCGCCGTCGCCGTAGGTGCGAGACGGCCTGCCCTGTTCGGTCACCGTCAGGCGGCCAAGGCGGACGAATCGGCTCAGCATGGCGTGCAGCATGGTCATCCTCCGTCAGACGTTGGTTTCATCCTCGTCGCTTCGACGATCAAACCGTCGCCGTTGGGAGAAGTTTCACCTCCAATCGCGGAAGTCTTCAAGTCCTTTGACCCTGGCCTAGACCTTTGAACAAGCTGAACGCCGTCAACTCATGAGCCCTTTCGACATCACCGCCCTGGCCGTCTTCCTGACGGCCTGGCTGTTCTACCAGCCGGTCCTGAAGCGCGTGTCGCGGCGCGGCGGCGCGATCAACACCGACATGACCGTGGTGCGCCGGCGCTGGATGGCCAACATGGCCGCGCGCGAGAACCGGTTCCTGGACAGCCAGCTGATGGGCCATGTGCTCAACTCTGCCTCGTTCTTCGCCTCGGCCAACCTGATCGTGATCGCGGCCGCAGCCGGCGCCCTGTTCAAGAGCGGCGACACCTATCGCTCCATGGCCCATCTGGCGGTGAGCGACGCCGGTCCGCGCTGGCTGTTCGACGCCAAGCTGGCCCTGGTGGTGGCGACCCTGGCGCGGGGCCTGCTCGACCTGATCTGGGCCATCCGCCAGATGAACTACACCCTGGCCGCGATCGGCGCCGCGCCCCCGCCCTTGGCCAACGCCAGGGTGGTGCGCGAATACGGCGAAGCGGCCGCCTCGATCCTCAACCCCGCGCTGTCATCGTTCAACAACGGCGTGCGCGGCTACTATTTCGCCCTCGCCGCGGCGGCCTGGCTGCTGGGGCCCGGGGCGATGATGGCCGCGGTGATCCTGGCCGTGGCGCTGCTGTTCTGGCGGCAGGCGGCGTCGAGCTCATCCAAGGGCGTGCAGCGCCTGCGCAAGATTCTCGAAGGCATCGAACCCGTCACGGACGACGCCGAAGAGAAGGGCCCCTGACCCTCCGCGGGCAGGCGTTCTTGGGCGCGGCGCAAAGCGCGCTTGTCGCAGGGCCTTCCATCAGTATATTGCGCGCCTTCCCGACGGGCCCCGGCCCGAGGGGGACCCATCGGCGCCCGTCCTGAACCAGGGCGCCGACACGTGGGGTGAGGTGGCCGAGTGGTTGAAGGCGCACGCTTGGAAAGCGTGTTTACGGGAAACCGTAACGAGGGTTCGAATCCCTCTCTCACCGCCACCCACCCGGCGGCAATCGTCTCTGCTCCCATAACTCGCCGCGAGCCGGCGGACTTCGCCCCGGCTTCGGGGCCGCGACCGGGACCTTCGGCGGCCGCTGCGCATGGTCAATCTGAATTGCGGCGCCAGGGGGCGACAAAAAAAGGGGCAGGCTCAACAGCCTGCCCCAAGTCTAGCCGAGTCCGGAAGGGGATCAGAACCTGGCTTTTAAACCGATGTAGAAGCGACGGCCGAGCGGGTCGTAGAACGACGGGTTGGTGGTGCCTTGGCCGCTCGAGGCCACGGTCTGCTGCAGGCCGTTGACGTAAACAGCGCTGGTGGCGCCGGTCGTCGGAGGGGAGACATCGAACAGGTTCTGGATGCCTGCGCGCAGTTGCAGGCCATGCGGCAGGGTCCAGAGGGTGTTCAGGTCGAAGATGTCATAGGCCGCTGTCGGCAGGACGGTGTTGCCGGGCGCGGTCGCGGAGGCAGCCCCGACCTGAGGCAGGCGCCGCCAGTCCAGGCTGATGGTCGCCGGACCGACCGAATAGCCGAAGGTGGTGTTCAGCTTGTAGCGGTAGGCGCCGCCGTTGGTGCCGGTAAGCGTGGGGCCGAGGGTGTTGTACCAGTGTTGCACAGGCTGCCCGGGCGCGGAGAGGGTGTCGTAGTTGCCCAGGAAGCTGCTGACAATGCTCAGCGAGAAACGGCCCGGGATCGTCTTCCACACGTCGGACAGTTGCAGCGACCAGTCGAACTGCACGTCCACGCCGCTGGTGTCGATGGTCGCCGAGTTCGCCGCTGGCGTGCCGGTCAGCAACTGGCCGCCGAACTGGGGTGAACGCTGGATCGCCTGGCAGTAGATCGAATTCAGGGCGGTCGCGGCGGGCTGGGTGAGGCATTGCTGATAGACGTAGTCGACCGAAGCGAACTCGATCGCGTCGTCGATGTGGATCTTGTAGTAGTCGATCGACAAGGTGGCGCGCTGGAACAACGGGTTCTGGAACGGTGACTTCAGGACCATACCGGCCGTGAACGTCTTGGCCGTTTCAGGCAGAAGGTTGGGGTTGCCCTGGACGTTGTGCCAGCCATAGCTGGTCGGGCCCGGCGTCGGTTGGTTCACACCGGACGTATTATAGAAATACTGCTGCGCGGCCGGGGTCATCAGGGCCTTGCAGATCGCCAGGGCGTTGGCGGCGCCTGCGGCCCCGCCCGCATTGTAGACGGACGTCGCGACTTTCTGGCCCTGTGCGACGGCCGCGCCGCCGGCCCCGAAGGGCGCCTGTGACAGCAGCGAGCAGGGGTCGCCGTAGTCCGTGCCTGCGCCGAACTGCTCGGTCAGGCCTTCATACAGCTCCCCGAGGTTTGGCGCGCGGACGGCGAGATTGTACCCGCCGCGCAGGCGAATCCAGTCGTTGACCTCATAGTCCCCGAGTATCTTGTAGGTGTAGCCGCCCTTCGAGGTGTCGTAGCTGGAGTAGCGCAGCCCTGGATTGATGGTGAAGCTCTTGATGAATGGCAGATCGGCCAGCACCGGGATCGATAGTTCGCCATAGCCTTCCTTGACGTCTTGCGACACGTTCAGATAGGCCACCGGATAGACCCCGACCACCTGGTCCAGGAAGGACTTGTCGCTGGAGAGGATATCGGGATTGAACACGTTGGAGTCGCGCCGATAGTCGGCGCCGATCGAGGCCTTCACCGTGCCGGCCGGCAGCTTGAACAGGTCGCCGGAGGTGTCGAACTCGACCAGGTCCTGCTTGGTGTAGTTCATGCTCTGGATCGGCGCGGCGATCGCGGACAGGCAGTCGGCTGAGGGCGTGGCGCCGTTGAACAGGGCGTTATAGAAGCCCGAAGAGCAGGTGACGCTGGCCGCGCCGAAGCCGCCGTTGGGGCTGGCGATGCTGCCGCCGCTGCCGTTAGGCTGGGTGAAGTTGCCCTGGATGCGGCCCTGGCCATAGTCAGGGGCCGTGATCAGGGCCTGGTAGCGCGACAGAGAGTAGTCGCCGCGGGCGACGGAGTATTCCTCGGACTCGCTGTGCGAGCCGTTCAGTTCCCAGGTCCATCCAATCTGGGGGACCTTGCCGGTCAGGCCGGCGCGGATCTGGAACACCGTGTTCTCGTCTTCCGTGCCGCGTGGCGGCAGCTGGGAGTTGATATCCCCCAGCCACAGCAGCTGCCAGGGGGTGGTCGTGGCGGGCCCAACGCCGGTGCGGGCGTTCAGCAGGGTCGCCAGGGCGGCCGAGACGGGGTGTTGGGCGCCCGCAGCCCCGGCCGGGATGAAGCCGGGTGACGCCGGGTCGTCTGTGGCCTGATTGTAGGGAACATTGACGCCCCAGCCGGTGATGATCGAGGGCGGATATTGCGTCAGCAGGGTCTCGGTGTGGGTCTGGGCGAAGTTGGCCTGGAAGTTGGCCGTGACCCAGTCATTGATGTCGTAGTGGCCGTTGGCGAACATCGACCACCGGTTGAGCGGGGCCTGGACGTAGCCGACGGTCTCGTTGTTCTTCACCAGTTGCACGACCTGGTGCGTCGCCGGGTTGATGACGTTCTGATAGGCGTAGGTTGTGCCGTTGGGCTGGTGCGGGTCGAAGGGGACGCCGCCGGGGGCGACCACGCCGTAGCCGGCGACCCCCGAGTAGAGCGAATTGCCGTTGAACCAGAAGTTGGAATTGTTGGGCAGGGTGGTGGAGGTGGCGCCCGGGAACATCGCGTTGATGACGCTTTGCGGGATGCCCTGGCCATTGGCGGAGTAGTTGACGCCCATGGGGAAGCCATTGACGGGGGCCACCGTCGGGTCGCTCCACCCCTTGACGACGTAGGGACGGTTGCGCTCCCACGACGGATCCTGGGTGAAACGCTCCAGGGCAACGGTCACATTGCCTTTGTCCTCGGCGAAGTTGGTTCCCATGACGACGCTGGCGCTGAACTGCTTGCCGTCGCCGCCGTGCTGGTTGACGCCTTCCTGCAAGTCCAGGTCCAGGCCCTGGAAGTTCTTCTTCATGATGAAGTTGACCACGCCGCCGATGGCGTCGGCGCCGTACACCGCCGACGCGCCGCCGGTGATGGTTTCGACGTGGTCGACCATCGCGGTGGGAATGGTGTTCAGATCGACCACCAGCTCAGCATTGACCGGGGCGTAACGCTGGCTGTCGACCAGCACCAGGTTGCGGTTCGGGCCCAGGCCGCGAAGACTGGCGGTGGAGATGCCGACGGAGTGGGTGGGCGTGGGCTGGGTGTCGCCGGTGTTGTCGCGGCCCAGCAGGTTCTGGTCAGGGGTGAATTCCGGCAGCTTGTTCAGGGTGCTCTGAATCTGCAGGTCCGCCTGGCTCATCAGGGTCTGGGAGCTGAGGGTCAGGATCGGGCTGTCGGAGGTGTAGTCGCGCCGGGCGATGCGCGACCCCGTGATCACCACTGCGGAGAGCTCGGATGGGGGCGGCTGCGGCGGGCTGGACGTCTCCTGCACCGTGGCGATCACTTCATCCGCCGCTATGTGGGTGATCGGCAGGGCGGCGCCAGCGCCGGCCCTGACGATCAGGAAGGTGCGGCCCGAGCGGCGGAAGGTCAGGCCTGTGCCTTGCAGCAAATGCTCCAGGGCCGCCTGGGGATTGGTGACGCCCACGGCTCCGGGAGATGTCTTGCCGGTGAGCAGGTCGCTGGTTGCCAGGACCTGTTCATGGCTTTGGGCGACGAAAGCATCGATCGCCGCCGCCAGCGGCATGGGGTTAATGTTGTAAGTGTGTTCTACCTGAGCATTGGCAGGAAACGCAGTCATCAGGGCCATACCGGCCGAACTGTAAAGCAGGCACGCGTACTTATCTGCCCAAAAGGACATGGTGTTTCCTCCATGACAGGCGGAATTGTTTCCGCTCTATTTAAGGTCAGACGCGATTTTTTCGAAATACCCCAGCTCGGCGAAAAATTTATACGGCCGTTACAAAAAAACCTACGCCTCCAGAGCGGGACGGGCTGAGAAACCGGGATCCATCTTCCGCCATCACGCTCTAACGCCCGGTCAGGACGACGACGTCTTCGCCCTCGGACTGCACCTTGGCGATCTTGTAGTCAGTCAAGGCGCGCACGAACTGATCCACGTCGCCGGCCATGAAGGCCCCATAGAGCAAGCGGTTGGCGATAGTGGGATCGGCGATCACGATCTTGCGGCGAGAGTAGCGGTTCATCTCGGCGACGATCTCGCCCAGGGGCTTGTTGTCGAAGCGCAGCTGGCCTTCGGTCCAGGCCAGCTCCCGGCCGCTGTCGATCTTGGTCAGGGTCCAGGTGCGCGAACCGGTCACAGACAGGCGCGTGCCCGGTTCCAGGTCGGTATAGACGCCCTCCTTGCCGTTTTCCGAGCCCTTGGTTGAGGGCGTGCTGACGCGGACATGACCTTCGACCAGAAGCACCTCGAAGCGCTGGGGCTCCGCGGTCACCTCGAACGCCGTTCCGGTGGCCCGTACGGAATGGCCGGCGGCATTGACGATGAACGGCCGGGACTGGTCCTTGGCGACTTTGAAATAGGCCCGCCCCTGGTCCAGGTAGATCGCGCGCTTGTGGGCGGTGAGGCGCACGCGGACGACCGTGTCGGTATCGAGGGTCAAGCGCGAGCCGTCGACCAGGCCGACATTCGCAGTCTGGCCGACGCCCGTGCGGAACATCTGGATCGGCGCCGACTTCAGAGCCACCATCAACAGGGCCGCCGCCGCCCCGGCGACGGCGGTGGCCGTCGCCGCCCAAAGGACGGCTCGCAGGGTACGCGTATTGCGCTGGGAGGCGGGATACCGGGCCAGGGCCCGCTCGCGCGCCACCAGCATGCCGGGCTCGGCCCGGACCTTTTCGGCGAAGTCCCACAACTCGCTCAGTTGACGGTAGGCCTCGCCATTCTCCGGCGTCGCCTCGAGCCAGGCGCGGAAAGCCGCCTGTTCGGTACGGCTTGTGACGCGCGCGCGTTGCCGGGCGAACCAACGGGCGGCCTGACGCTGAGCCGTCGTGGGTTCAGTTGGGGGGGCCCTGAAAGAACCACTCACGGCTGCTCCCAGTTCAACAAAAGCACCTCAAGTGCGCGACCGATCAGCTTTTCAACTGCGCTGACGGAAATACCCATACGCCGCGAGATGGCGGCGTAGGTCATCTCTTCGAAGCGATGCAGGATGAAAGCCTCCTGCGTGCGCGGCGGGAGGGCGGTGACCAGGCCAGTGAACCGCGACCAGTTTTCACGGGCCAACAGGATGCGCTCGGGCGACAGGTTGTCGTGCCCACCGTCGCCGTCTTCGAACGGCACGCTGAACGATCGCCCCTGAACGCGATCGCTCCGGGACCGGCTGACCAGGACATTGTTGGCGACCCGGAAAATGTAGCCTTCGATATTCTCGATCGAATTGTCCGACGCCGCGCGTTGCAGACGCAGGAACACCTCCTGGGTCAGGTCCTCGGCGTCGGCCGCCGCGCCGCGTTTACGAAAGTGGCTGCGCAGGGCGGGCCCGTAGCTTTCGATCCATTCCCGCAATCGCGTCTGGCCATCATCCGTGGCCGCCGCGTAAATCCTGTTGAGAGGTGGTCCCATAGCCATCCCCACTCGCGTTCTATGGGGGCTTGACGCGATCGGACACGCCGACCCCAGCCCCGTCCCAAGATTTTTTGCCCGACGAAGCAAACGACCTTGGTTTGAGAGCGATAAGTGAACAGCGATGATATGAGAAGCGATACCGAGCGGCACTCCGAGACGCCAGTATTGGCGGCGCGGGCGAGGGGCAAGCGCGTCAGCAACTCCAGCTCTATCCATCAACAGCCGCTTGCGTGGGTGTGCAGGGCCGATTTGTCTGAGCCTGGGCGAATGTAGCGGCGCCCAATAGGCCGAAGGCCACGCATGACCCCATGACTGATCGATGGAACATGCTTGCCTCCCCTGATCGCCGTAGGGGTGGATTTCCCGCTCCGGTTGTCAATGCCATACTCAAGGTAGATAGGCAGGGAAAAACCAGTGTGCGGGCGGTTCGAGGTCAGGGCTTAGATGCGCTTCCGTAATCCATACGTCATAGCCGGGACGGCGACTGCCGTATTTCTACTGGTGTCTTGGGCGGGGCGAAACGTCCTCGATCACCACGAAGGCACGGCGGCATGGATTCAGGCCATCGGCTCGATCGCGGCTATCGTGGCGGCGGCAATGATCGCCAGCGCGAACTTCACCGACGAACGCGAGCGAGAGCGGAAGAAAACCCAGCAGCTAAAAGAATCCGTCGTCGTCCTGGCCCGCCACTGCCTTAATCGGATCGACTATCTGATTGGCCAGCAAAAGCCCGGCTACGACCCTCGCCACGGTGTCGAACAGTTCTACACGCCGAGCGATATTGAAGGCCCGTTGGACGGGTTGGCAGCTATCCCGCTTCATGACCTGGGTGATGCTGTGTTGATTGGAGCCGTCCTCGATCTCAGGCGTGAGATGGGCCGCGTGAAGGCTCGGATGGACGCCGTGAAGGCCCTGGAAGGCCAATCCGGTACACCGGCAATGATCAACGTCATGGACCTCTTGAACTGGCGGACGGTGATCTTCAACGCCGTGGCGAACGTCATGCGCTCCGTGAGTCCTGGGACCGCGACCGAAAACGAACTGAGCAAATGGGCGGCCATCGCGAAGCACCCAACCTCTTAGCCCACGGCCAACTGGCCATGGTGCCCTTGTGGGAGGATTCTTGGTCGCCCATTCTTCGGTGAGCATCACCTTGGCCACGCCTATCGGGTCCGCGCCTTTGGTGGTCGATTTAGACCCACCGTTTTTCGCGCTCCGACTGTCACGCTGATACCCTCGGCCGACCCCATCGCAGTCCGTGTGCGGGTCCTTCGTGATGTCGCGCATCGCTTCCCAATGGTCGGTCATGACCGCCGACAGAGCTTGACTATCGAACGGGCGGGTTCCGACACGGAGTGACGGCGGCCCGACATGCGTACATGCTGCTGGCTTGGCAATCTGCGTGTTCGGCGCCAAGCCGTGTTCGCAAGAAAATGCGGGACCTGCAGTCCCGAGGGGGAGGACCGACGCCATGCGCATGCAATCTCGCCTGTCTCTTGTTTCATTGCTCCTTCCTGCGAGCCTCTTGCTCAGCGCGGGGTTTGAGGCGCGCGCGCAGGAAACGCACATGAACATGGGCGCGCACGCACAGGCGCCGCCGTCGGCGGTCAGCCGATCGCTGTGGTCCGATCCTGCGTCCTGGCCCGACGGCAAGGTCCCGCGCGAAGGCGATGCGGTGACGATTGGCCGCGACAGGGACGTCGTCCTCGATGTCAATCCGCCGGCGCTGCGCAGTCTGACGATCAACGGCAAGCTCAGCTTTTCGAACGCTCTCGATATCGAGCTGAAAACCGACTGGATCTATTTGCCGGGCGGCGAGCTGGACATCGGCAGCGAGGCCAAGCCCCACACGCGCAAGGCGACGATCATCCTGACCGACAAGGTCCCCAATGAGAATATCAATACCATGGGGGACCGCGGGATCATGTTGTTGGGCGGCGTCCTGAGCCTGCACGGTGACCGCACGAACACCTGGAGCAAGCTCGCGAGAACAGCCAAGGCCGGCAGCGCCAGGATCGAAGTCCTGAACGCCAGCGGCTGGCGCAAGGGCGACGAAATTGTCCTTGCCTCAACCGATTTCGATCCCGCCCAGGCCGAAAGGCGAACCGTCACCGCCATAAGCGGGAACGCGATTTCCATCGATAAGCCATTGAAATACATGCACTTTGGCGAAATCACCTTCGGCGTCGACGAGCGTGGCGAAGTCGGTTTGCTAACGCGGAATATTCGGATCCAGGCGTCGGACGACGCGCAGAAGACCTACTTCGGCGGGCACATCATGGCGATGGCCGGGTCCAAGATGTACGTCTCCGGCGTCGAGCTGTCCCGCATGGGCCAGAACATGCATCTGGCCCGCTATCCGATCCACTGGCACATCATCGGCGAAGGACAGGGACAATATATCCAGAACTCGTCGATTCACGACACCTACAGCCGCTGCGTGACGGTGCATGGCACCAACGACGTGCGGGTGGAAAACAACGTCACCTACAACACTGTGGGCCACTGCTTCTTTCTGGAAGACGCCGTCGAGACGGGCAACCAGTTCATTCACAACCTGGGAATTCTGACCAAGTGTCATCCCGACGGCAAACCCTGTGTTCCGACAAACCTCGGCCCGGCCGGATCGGGGGGCGGACCGGGATCTGGAGCGGCGGGCCAGCGCGCCAAGGATGTCCTGATCCCTTCCGACAACACGGCGTCGACCTTCTGGATCACCAATCCGGACAATATCTACCGCGACAACGTGGCCGCGGGGTCCGAGCAGACGGGTTTCTGGTTCGCATTACCGGAGCATCCGACGGGCGCGTTCCTGAACAAGGAGGGCAGCGACAATATCTGGCCACGCCGGACCGCGGTGCGGGAGTTCAAGGGCAACACCGCCCACTCGAATTTTGACGGCTTCATGTTCGACCGCGGCCCCAAGCCCGACGGCACGTTCAGCGTGGGCGGCAGCAACTACCACCTGGCCTTTGCCGATCCGAACGACCCGAAAAGCCAGCCGGTCGGGTCGGTCTTCGAGAATTTCACCAGCTACAAGAACCGGCATGGGGGCGTCTGGGGCCGCGGCGAGCTGCACCTGTTCAAGAATCTGAGAGTGGCCGACAATGCGGTCGGCTTCACGCATGCGGCTTCCGCGGTGGGTCGCACCGCCTATACGTCACGCGTCGTCGACTCGCTGTTCGTGGGCGAAACCGCCAACATCGGCAATCCCAGGACGCCGCAGGAAATCGCCTACGGCCGAAGCATGCCGAACGACATCCCGGACTTTCCGATCCGTGGCTACGAATATTACGACATGCGCCACGACGTGGTGAACACCACCTTCCGCAATTTCGAACCCAACCCCACGCGCGATGCGTCGGCGATCTCGTACCTGATGTATACGAGCTTCGGGATGAGCAGCGAGAACGCCATCGAGGGCGCGAAATTCATCAACGCCAAGCCCGTTGATTTCCCTCCGATCGTGCGCAAATGGTCCTCCGATTTTGGACGCGGCAATGCCTGGAGGGGCGCGGCGATCCATGACAAGGACGGCTCGGTCGGCGGCGTCCCCAATTCCTACATCGTCATCGACAACGGCATCGCGGACGACGAACAAGCCTGCCAGATCAAGCCGGACTGGCACGCCGCCGTGTGTCGGGGCGACTTTGGCAGCTTCAGCGTCGGCGGCAATTTCGGCTTCGGCGGTGAACCGATCGCCGATCCGGTCATGCTCAGCCGAAACGGCAGGCGGTATGAATATACCGGGCAAACCACGATCCACAGCGGGGCCGAAGTCAGGGTAGAGACCGGAAAGAAGTCCTTGTCCCTGTCCCTGAGGGAAATGGACAAAGGCTCGTGGGTCATCTTCGAACTTCCCGGGTTCACCAAGAGCGCCGCGGGCGAGGCGGAAACCAGCCTGGCCGCACTGCGCGCAGCCCATGACACCGCCTACTACAAGGATGGCGACAAGCTGTGGGTCAAGCTTGTGGTCGCGGATGCCGTCGGCGCAGGCGGCCCTGGCGGCCCTGGCTCGGGCGGCGGCGCCGCCGCCGGACCCGGCATCGAGGTCAGCAGGTGGGTTCAGCCCCGCTGAATGAACGAGGACCCCCGGCGCAAGCCGGGGGTTTTTGCGTGTCGGCCTGAGCACGATGGAATCAGGCGGAATCGCCTGATCGTTGAATCGCGCCTTAGAATCTTAGTGGTTAGAGCGGGTTGCGGGCGGAAAGCCGGTTTCCACTTTTCCGGGGCCCGCTCCAGGCGTCTCGGACGCTGGCGCGCGCTTTTTCAACGGTCGTCGAACACGTAGGCCGAAGACCTGCGCGAGCCCGGCTTGTTCATGGCGGTCAGAAGGGGTGCGTTGACCTGATTGACCGCGTCGCTGACGAAGCGGTTGCGGCAGGCTTCATCCTCCCTGGAGCCCCAAGGCGTCAGGGAATCGCTGCTGCACGCCGCCCGCGCCGCGGCCCTGACGCGGTCATAGAATCCCTTGACCTGGGCGCGATCGGCGAAGTTCACGCCTCGGGCCGACAGCGTCACCGGCGCGCCTTCGGCGCTGGCGGATACAACGCTGATCGACGCCGTGGACACCAAGGCGATGGCGAATATGCAGCACAGCCTGGACATGGCCGTTTCTCCTGAAATCGGACGCGTTGCTTTTCTTGAACACGAAGTCGGGATCGCATCTGCCGCGCCAATATAACGCAAAACCACCGCAGGAGAAGCCCGATCCCTCAGTATTACTTTGACATTTCTGAGTAATATAGCGGATTTACTTGCTCGATATGCGGGCAAGGGCGGCGCCTAGATTCAAGGCAGGCGGCTTGGCGATATTGTCCGCGCCGATGGCTGCAGCCGTCGACGGGCGCGAACATCAGGAGGCGGGCAAGGGAAGCGCGCGATCGGACCTTGCGACCGCGCGCCCCCAGAGCAGCCGTTAGAAATGGGCCTGGAGCGAGACGCCGATTGTACGGGGTTTGACGGTGTAGCCCTCGTAGACCGTGTTGATTTCGGGCGTCTGGATGATGGTCTGATCGTTCAGCAGGTTCTTGGCGTAGATCGACACGTCGTAATTGCCGTAGGTCACGGTGACATTGGCGTTGACCACGCCGTAGGCCGGATTGTTGTAGTTGAGGTTCGTCAGCGAGCCGAGCGCCACGCTGTTGGTGAAGCGCTGATAGCTGCCGTTGGAACGGCCGGTCCATTCGTAGCTGATGAACGGCCGCACCGAGACCTTGTCGTTCAGCGCCCAGTCGTAGCCGAGGTTGATGTTGGCGGTGGCCTGGGGCACGTCGATCAGGTGCGAGCCCACCGGAATGGTCACCGGGTTGATCGACCGGGTGATGGTGGCGCTTTCGGCGCTGAGCTGCGCGCTGAGCAGCAGGCCGTCGACGATCATCAGGCGGCCTTCCAGCTCGCCGCCGTAGATGCGCGCGTCGCCGACGTTCTCGGTGAAATAGTAGCCGCAATCGGGCAGGTAGATCTGCTGCTGGATGTCCTTCCAGTCGGTGTAGAAGGCCGCGCCGTTCAGGGTCAGGCGGCCGTCCAGGTAGCGGCCCTTGGAGCCCACCTCATAGGTCCACAGGCTGTCGGAGCCGAACTTGGTCGGCTGGCTGGTCTGGTTGATCAGGGCGAAGTCGGCCGAGCACACGGTCTCGGGCCCAAAGACGATCGGCCCGGTCGGGCCGCCGAGGCGATAGCCCTCGCCGGCCGAGGCGTAGACGTTCTGCTGGCTCGAGAAGTCGTGGGTCAGGGTCACCTTGGGGGTGAACGAGGTCAGGGTGCTCTGCTGCAGGTAGGGGCTGACCGGCGTGCCGGCCGGATAGCCGGTGAAGCCGAGGTTGCCGATCTGGTAGAAGCCGGTTTCGAGCGAGGTGTAGTGCTCGGTGGCCCACTGCTCACGGCCGCCCACGCTCAGGTGCCATTTCGGCATGAAGTCCCAGTCGACCTGGCCGAACACCGAATACTGGATCTCGCGGTAGGTGCGGTCGTCGCTCTCGTCCTGGTCCTGGGCGAACAGGGTGACGCCCGGCACGCCGCCGTTGAAGGTGTCCTCGATGGCCGTCTGCTCCATCGGCACGCCGAACAGGCTCTGGAACGTGCTGTTGATGCCGTTGATGTGCTGGTAGTCGGTGTTGTGCACCGTCTGCTGGGCGAAATAGGCGCCCGCGACCCAGTGCAGCCTGTCGCCGGGCTTGTCGTCCGACGACAGGCGCAGCTCCTGGGTGAACTGCCGGTAGTCAGTGTCCAGCTGCACGTTCGAGGGCAGGTTGCCGAGGATATTGAGCGCCTGGTTCAGCGGCACGTTCGGTGTGGGCAGGGGCACGGCCGGCGGCCCTTCCAGCAGGGCGACGAAGGACGAGCTGTTGAAGAAGGTGCCGTCCTCCTGGCGCTTGGCCTGGCGGTCGAACATGCCAGTGATCGAGGTCAGGGTTGCGAAGCCCAGGTCCTTCTGGATGTTCAGGCTGCCGAGCGTCAGGCTGTCGGTCGCCGGCTCGGACACCAGCTTGTCCTGGTCGTAGAGGCCGAGCCCCGGAATGCCGACGTAGAAGGCCGAGCTGTCGTCCTGGTGCTGGCGCTGGAAGTAGAAGGCGGGGGTGATGGTCCAGCCGTCGCCAGGGGTCCATTTACCGGTGATGTGCAGGGTCTGGGCCCGCGCGCTGTTGACGCCCTTGCGGTCGAGCACCCCGCCGCCGAGCACCGAGGCATCGGCCCCCAGGGCCTGGGTGTAGTGGTCGATCCAGCCGCTGTCG
>Ga0265338_10007387_pt1 | contig 13658 bp, 11 predicted proteins | sample 42126metaG_FD_193579 | JGI IMG/M metagenome (GOLD analysis project Ga0265338, IMG submission 193579) | Rhizosphere microbial communities from Carex aquatilis grown in University of Washington, Seatle, WA, United States - 4-21-26 metaG | ecosystem: Host-associated > Plants > Roots > Rhizosphere... | reverse complement strand
TCCGCGATTACTTGTCTCCGTTAACCGCCGCCAATCGCATCATGGAGGTCTATCAAGCCGCCCGGCAAAAGTGTCAGCGTTAAAATACTGCTCCGGGTGGACTGGCCGTTGTGCCGCCGCACGACAGTGGGGTAGTGTCCCAATTTACTTTTGGAGCGCGGGTTACAGCCCACTTCGGCGCACAAATTGCCAAGGGACGATGAAGCGGCATAAATGCCGCGCTCCTTAAATCAGGCCATTACCGGCCATAGCAACTGCTTGCCATGGCGTGCGATTGCAGATACAAGCTTGGACCATTGAATGCGACTGATCCTGCTCAAGCTCCTTACACGTTTCGGGCGTCTGTGGGTTAGAGGACGCGGCGTTGGCCTCGGGTCCGGCGGTTGGATACATGGCCTGCCCGAATTGCGGCTGGCTAAAGGTTCCGTGGTCGAAATTGGAAACAATGTCACGCTGTCTTCCCTGCCGCGCTTCAATCCGCTGGCGCCGGGCCGCCGGTTGAGCATTGTGACGGCCACCTCCCATGCGCGCATCGTCATCAAGGATGGCGCCGGCATCAGCAATTCGGTCATTTCATGTTGTGAAAGCATTACCATCGGGAAAGACACACTGATCGGAGCTGAATGCCTCATCACCGACTCCGATTTTCATGGCTTTCCCCTGCGGAAAAACCCGCCAGCCAGGTCGGCTCCGGTGGAGATTGGCGATTGGGTATTTGTCGGAACCAGAACCATCGTTTTAAAGGGGGTCAGCATCGGCAACCACTCGGTGATTGGAGCCGGCAGCGTCGTCACATCCGACATCCCGGAAAACTGCCTGGCAGCCGGCAATCCGGCCAGGGTCATCCGCTCATTCGCGGCCGGTTAGACATCCCCGGCAATTTTTGCTCCACGCATGACTGAGAGTACGCACATTGCAATGGCCCTCGACTACCCTTTGACTTTGCGGGGCGGGGTGAGTGTTATTGTCGAGTCGTTGTTGAAATACCTTTCGCCCGGGTATGACGTCCTGCTTATTTCCCCTGATGACCCGACGGAATTGCAAAAGCATCCGTGCTCACAGCGAATCAGAGGACACATCCGTTTCGATCCGGCTACGCTGACGCACGCTGTGGCATCCAACCTGTCTGAAACAATCCGCAGACGCGGCGTGGCACTTGTCCATTTTCATGCCGGCGGAAATCTGGAATGGGGCACTCGCAGCGGATGGAAAAGCCCGCTTCCCTTCCTGGCCCGCGCCGGAATCCCCTGCGTCTTCTCGGCGCACCAGGTGACAACCCTGCTCGAAGGTTACTGTGCAAAAACCCGTCCGCTTTGGCATAAGCTGGCGATGTTGCCCGCCGTGTGGTTGGCCGCCACTTATGCCCTGCGTCACGCCTCAAACATCCTGACTGATTCAAAACACGACGCAGACCAACTGAAACGCAACTATCCCCTCCTCGCCCGGAAAATTGGTTTTGTTTATCACTCGCGACTGGACGTTGCGGAACCTACCCCTTCCCCGAAAATCAAACGTGAACCGACAATTCTATCGGTGGGGCACATTGCGTTCAGAAAGGGACAGCACATCCTGGCAGAAGCCTTTTCCAAAATCGCACCACAATATCCGGAATGGAAACTGGTCATCGCCGGCCCGGCCCTTGAGCCTGCCTGCGCCGAAAAGATTGAACAGATCAGCGCCGTCAGCGGTTTGCGCGGACGTATTCAAATGATTGGCAGCCACCCGGCACCGCAGGAACTGATGCGCCGGGCGGCGATCTTTGTGCAGCCTTCCCTCATGGAAGCATTTGGTTTGGCGCTGCAGGAAGCGATGTTTTTCGGGTGCGCGTGCGTCGGCAGCAACGTCGGCGGCATACCGGAGTTAATCACGCATAATCGGACGGGCATGCTGTTCCCGGCCGGCCGGACAGATTCGTTGTCCGGGATTCTCGTGGAACTCATTTCCCAACCGGAGCGGAGGCGTCAATTGGCCGAGCAAGCCCATGCGAACATTGTTGCCTGCGGCATGACCGGACAGGCGATGGCTGCCAATTACGACAACATTTACCGGGACATTTTGAAACATCGTGAATAAATTTTCCGTCGCCACCCCGCTCCGCAGTTCGTATTACAACGATTATGCGGCGGTGCTGCATAAAAACGGCCTGCTGCGCAGCTATATTCTCGGCACGCGGCGCGGCATCCCGGGAGTTCCGGCGGAGCAGACCATCCTGAATCCCGCCGTCGGGTTGGTGCGGACAGCCGCCGCGCGGTGGTTGAGCATCTATCGGGGCGAATGCGTCCGGTTTGCCACCTATCCCTGGTTCGACCGGTGGGCGGCCGGGAAAATCACGCCGCCCGACCACATCATCTCCAGCTACGGCATGGCCAATGAATGTTTCAAAGCCACGCACAAAGGCGGCGGAAAAACCTTTCTCGAAGCCGGCAATTCCCATCCGCAACAATTCTGGGACATCATGGTCGAGGAACACGCGCGCTGGGGTTGCGCCCTGCCACCGGTTTATCCGCCCTATCATCAACGTGCCTTGCGGATGATGGCGGACGTGGATTATATCTTGAGCCCGAGCAGTTATGTTTCCGATTCGTTTCTGCGACGCGGTTTTTCCCGGGAGCAAATCATCTACAACCCGTTTGCCTGTGATCTGACCCGGTTTTATCCCGCCAAAAATTCCCGGCCCAAAAATCGTCCGTTGACTATCATCCACACCGGCATGTTGGGTCTGCGCAAAGGCACGCCGTATTTGCTGGAGGCGTTTCGCATGGTAAAACAACGCCATCCGTCCGCGCGCTTGATTCTGGTGAAACAGATCCACGACAGCATCAAACCGGTGCTGGCGCGCTACAAGGATCTGCCGATCGAATGGTCCCCGGGCGGAGATCACGATGTGCTTTCCGAATTATTACGGCAGGCGGACCTGTTCGCGATGCCGACGCTCGAAGAAGGTTTTGCCCGCACTTTGGCCGAGGCCCTGGCGTGCGGGTTGCCGGTCATTACCACGGCTCATTCCGGCGTAAACGATTTTATTGTGCCCGGCCAAAACGGGGAGATTGTGCCGTTGCGCGATGCCAGCGCGGTGGCGGGTGCCATTCTCAAGTGGGGTGACAAAATTATGGCCAGCGAATCGCCGCCGGATTTGTTGATTGATCCGCAGCAATTTTCCTTCGTCGCGTTCGAGCGCCGGTTTCTCGACGGCACTTCAAAATTGGCAGCGGGCATATCTCCCTTGATGAGTGGATAGATTTGTGCTGTAATTTGTTGGATGATGAATAAGTTTCGGCCTGCTCAGTCAGGTGTCGCAAATATTTGATTGCACCAACCAAGCAGCCGTCAGTTTAGATTGTTGCCGTATGAAACCATGCAAATTGCTGTTCACATTTTTTTTCACGGTTGTCGCACTCCCTGTTAGCGCCCAAGACACGGCCTTCAACTATCAAGGCCGGCTAAATGATAATGGCAGTCTGGCCAACGGAATTTACGACTTGCAATTCACGGTCTGCGATGCGCTCACGAATGGCAATATTGTCGCCGAGCCGATAACCAATTCAGCCACCGGTGTCACCAACGGTCTGTTCTGCGTCACCCTGGATTTCGGCAACGGCGTGTTCACCAGCCCGAATCGCTGGCTGGAGGTTGCCGCGCGCACCAATGGGGCTACCGCGTTCACCACGCTGGCGCCGCGCCAGGCGCTCTCGGCCGTGCCTTATGCGTTGTATGCGACCGGCGCCGGCAGTGCGGCGAGTTATATCGGCAACATCACTGACAGTCAACTTTCCGGCAATATCCCCCGGCTCAACGGCAACAATGTGTTTTCCGGGGTGGTGCAGTTCGACAATCCGAACAATACTTTCAACGGCAATTCGGCCACTGCCTCGACCGCGGGTTCGGTTTCAGGTCAACAAGTAGTTGATATCACCAACGTCGATTACAGCGTGTGGAGCAATTTGAAAACCGCCATTACCAATTCGAGTTTCGACCGCTTTGCCTGGCAAAAGACACTCTCGACGCTGAAGCAGGGCAGGCGATTGTGGATCGAGTTCGACGGGACAGGCCTGGTACAGATGGGTCTTTTCGAACAGATAAAACTCAACCTATGGCAAACACATCCCATCCTTGGTTACAGTGGTGACGGCGGCGGTTACCCCCTCCTGTGGTATGGTGTCGGCGGTTCGGCCGTCCTTCAACAAAAAGACTCCAACTGGTATTCCAACTATGGACATATCACCGGCACCGGTGGCTACATGGAATACAAGGGAACATCAGTTGACAACTTCAATGCCTTCGAAGTGGATTATGTCATGCTCCCCGGCGGCTGCACCTTCCTCATCGAGCAAAGCACCAATTTCGATGCGTCATGGACAACGGTACCCGGCTTGAACGCACTCAACGGAAATGCGACCACACCGACAGGTGCTTTTGTCCGATGGACCAACACCCTTCCCATCAGTTCCTTCCGCGCCCGCTCCATCTCCACGGGTCAGGTTGCCATCGTTAACGGGATTGTATGGAATACGGCAGTAACGAATGGAATCCTATGGGGGCAACAAGCACAGGGGGGTTCTCATCCTTCCACAATCCTGGCGCCTCCGCCAACCGTTCTTGACCCGATTTATCAAGCGTGGTCCCAACTGGTCGATGGAACATTGGTGTTGTGGAATTCCCCCGACAACCCGGCGTTCGCCACCAATTATCCGGGTTACTTAGACTTGGCGTGGTTCTACAAAACGAACCTCCCGGACGCGGACGTGGTTTTCGCCGGAAATTACCCGCAGTCCATTTCTGATCAAGCGCAGGCTGGAGATGTGTATCTGCGCGATGTGGCCCGCCAGTTTGGCTATGGCTATTTTGATGGGTATACTCCATTTGGGTCTTATTCGAACTTTGTAGCGTTGGGATTATCCTCCGGTGACGGAATTCATGCGTCGGTGTTGGGATTCATTACCTACGGAAATTTCTTCTATGATTGGCTTGGGCTGGATGAGGCGGGCTTGATTTTGACCGACGGCAGCGGATTGACCGGACTAAACGCCTCCAGCTTGAGCAGTGGCACCGTTCCAGACATGCGGCTCTCGACCAACGTAGCATTGCTCAACGCGAACCAGACCTTCACCGGTGCGAATAAGTTCAATAATGCAACCAGCAGTTTCTCCGGCAATTTCACCGGGAACGGAGCAGGATTAACCAATCTCAACACCATTACCGACGGGCTAACCACCAATATTGTCGTGGGCACAAATACACTTTATTTCACCAACGGCGTTTTGCGTCTCGTACGCTGAATCCAACCTGGACCGGATGGCAAGTTGCCGCCCAATTCCTCTGGTTCAATCCTCAACAACGAGCTGCAAATCTGCCAGCTCAACCGCGCAGCGACTGGTTGCGCCAGGGACCGCCCGTTGCCGGTGTCTCCCCCTGATTCACAAATTTGGTGGTTTCCCAATCCGGATACCGGGTGTGCATAGCCAGATAGGTCCCTTTGAGCGCAATGATGGGAATGGATTTCGAAAAGATTCTCAACGCTTCCGGCACGCCGTTCAACCCGTGAAAATGATTCTCCTGCTGATAATCATGCCAGATGAGAACCCCATTCCCGGCCAGCAAGCTCAACGCCACCTGCGTGTCATTGACGACGGATTCGAAGCGATGATCGGCGTCCACGAAAATCAAATCGTATTTCTCGTCCGGTTTGAAATGTTGGAGCGAAATTTTCCCGATGCGCCGGTCAATTTTTTGTTCCAATGGCGTTCCCCGATACGCCGCGCCGTGTTCGGGATATTCATCCAGCGTCGTGATCCGGGTCTCGGCACCGGTGTTCTCAGCGAGCATCCGCGCCGTGTGTCCCAGATAACTTCCTATTTCCAGGATCCGCCGGGAGCGAAATCCCAGGGCGCATTTCAACAAGACCACCACATCAATCAACGGCGTTGACCACGTCCCGATCGGGCATTGGCGGATGACAATTTCCGTCGAAGCAAAATCGGGGATGCAATCCGCCGGATTCCGTTCCGGGAGATGTTTCAACTCCGGCAGTTTGCGTGTCAGCAGAGCATCCACCCCCGGGCTGCGCCCGCAGCAACGCCAGACTAACCTGAAAAACCGTTCCTTTGGGCCAGGGATTGGTTGCTGGATCCCGCCAAAATCAATGGAGGCCGCGGACGGCGAGGTCGTCATCAGCGGCCTCCCTTTCGGTAAATGCGATACTCATCGCCTTTGGACTGGCCGGTGCTCGCGAGAAAATCCGCGACCTCCGCATGAAATTCACTCCGGGGGGGCAGTTGGGTGGAAAAGTCCCTCCGCAATTTCTCCTTCAGCGGCGCCCGGAACCAGGCGCAGTAAGTGAGCCACAGTTTTCCTTTGAGCGAAGCGATCATGAATTGCGCCAGAGTGTTGATGTTTTATGGTTCAAATGATTGCCGGACCGGCTAAGAAATGGACGAATCCTCGCGTGCATGCAAACCGAAATGTGTTTTAGTCCGTCTGGGGTCGGCCGGATTTCTGCCCGCTAATTTTTTCGCGGGACTGCCATCGCTTGGATCGCCACACGATAAAACATAGTTTCGCGTGAAAAAAATGCCCGCTGATCGCTACGCCGGGTAAAAACTTCCGTTCGCATCTCCACTGGTCGCGCAATGATCGCAGCGGCTGCACCGTCAAACATCGCAGCATCTGGCGTAACGGATGGCGGCGAATGTTTTCCCAGGTTGGCGGCCAGGCTTCACTTTCCCAACGCCAGCAAACCAGGTCCGTCGGTTTGCCCAGCAGACAGCGGGCGAGGAATTCGTGCCCGCGCCTGGATTGTTCGCGGAAGAGCATGTTTCGGAAACCGTAGGTTTTGCGCGGGGGTTGGTGGTGCAAAACCAAATGAAGCGGTTCGCAGCGGCCGTCGGGAATCGGCGACTGTTCACACATCCCGAAAAATCTCACCCGCTGCCGGTGAAATAAAAAGAGCCGGCCCGCAGGCGAATTTTTGGTGACCGCCTTGTGCCCGTCCCACATCGGCCAGATGCAGGTGTAACCGGAAATTTCTGTCGGCGGCTCAGGCGCCTGGCGGAACTTTTTCAACCAGGCGCTCAGTTCATCACTTGGGAATTCGTCGGCATCCAGCCGCAAAATCCAATCATGCTTCGCCTGCCCCCAGGCAAACGGCCAGTGCGGTTCCTGCAAAAAGGATGGCGGCCGTTCAAAGAACCGGCCATCGGCAGCTTCCACCAGGGCGCGAACGTTTTGCACGTCCGGAATGTCGTGCAGCACAACCAGTTCGTCGTAGCAATCGCGGGATTCGCGCAGCAACCGTTCCAGCAAATCACGTTGCCGGTGAACGCAAACAACGAGGGTGACAGCGGGCATAGTTAATGGCGTTTTTCTCTGAATTCATGAAAGTGCACACGGAAATAGAATGGACGCGCCGGCCGGTTTTTCAAGCCGAGAATGATCAAGCGGGTTCTTTGGGTCCAAAGTTGGGTCAACCGCTGCCTTTCTTTTCAAGTAATTCGGCCAGGCGGGGATCGGCGGCGACGTAGTTGGGGCCAAGAAAGTCTTCATCATGAAACCGATACTCGCGAAATCTTACGGAAGTCGGAAACAATTTCCCGACCCGATAGCCGCGGCTTTCAAAGAAAGCGTAAAAGTCCCGGAGGAGAAATTTGGTCAGGATGTTGACCAGGCCATACTCGAACTGCACCACCGGGACTTTGGCGGGGGTCAGCAGATTGTCAAAACCGCGCAGCACGAGATGTTCAGCCCCTTCCACGTCCAGTTTCAGGCAATCGATTGTTTTTATCCCATGCTCAACGCAGTAATCCTTGCCACGCGTCACCCGGGCGCTGATGGTTTCGGTCCGGAGATTGAGGACGGTGTCAAACATGGTCGTGCCCCCATCGCCGTCGGGGCAATATTTGATTTTGATGTCACCGGCTGAATCCGACAAACCGAAGGGATTCAGAACCACGTTTCCCTTGTGCGCGGAAAGATGAGTTGAAAGTTTTTGGAAGGTTGGCGGGCAGATCTCAAAACAATGAATCGTGGCCTGAGGATTTGCCTGCAAAACCAGCGCCGCCCAGTCGCCGTGGTTGGCCCCAACGTCAAAGACGTTTTTCAACAAGTTTTGGCCGACGAGCGTCTGCACCAGCCAGCGTTCGCCGTTGGAATTAATGTCATAATCCAAATTTTCCTGGATTTGATGGTATTCCACGCAAATGGAATCAATCTTCCGGCGCAGTTTGGGAAAGCAGCTTAAAACTGAATTGAGCCGTTTGGCGGTTTCGAAAAATCGAGGCATAGCTGGTTTGAATGTTAAGGTGCCGGGTTATTTTCCATTTTTTACAAGCCGGATTCCAGTCAGAAGTTTCCAGTATTCGTGAAAGCGCACGCGGCAGTAAAACGGGCGGAGAGGGAGTTGTTCAAGAGAAATGATTATGCACCGCGAAAACGCGACCTCAATTTCAGCAAAGGGCGCTCAAGTCCATAATATGAAACGGCGGCGACGACAAATGTCGGAATCAACCACACCCACACCCACCACTCAGGCGCGGCATTGTGTATCTGCTGTGCAGCCCATGGTCGGGTCCAAAATATCTGCTGCCAGATATAGAGCGAGTATGATAAAATTCCGATTTGGCGGACCCATCGCCAGCTTAATGCCTGATAGGCCCCCCAACGCGGTTGGATGACGCTATGCATCAAGAGCATTGAAAAACCAGCAGCTTGAAAACTGTTCCCGAACGGAATCATGATATACGCCGGAATGAACGAACGGCCAAATATATATGGAATTAAAATCAATCCCAAAGCAATGAAGCAGACTGAAATGGAATGTTTTTTTATCCAATTCCCGAACGTTTCGTACTTGTCCGCAAGGAGAATAGCGCAGAAACACCCAAATGCCAAAGAATCGCATCGGTCAAAAAACGATACATCGGAAAATATTTGTCCAATAATCCCCTTATACGATTTTCCGATTCCCAACATGGAGGGGCTCAACAGGTGTGTGTGATCGCGACTTGCCATATAGCCAAGCACGCGAAAGACAGGAGCTAAAATAACAGGTATGGCCAGAATGCAGGCGGCCTTTCGGATTCTTTGCTTTGCATCTTTGGCCACACACAAAAAAACGGCCGGCCAGATCAGGTAAAATTGCTCCTCCACTGAAAGCGACCATAAATGCCCGCTGGAAGAGGTCCCTTCGACATAATTCCGCGTAAAAGTAAGAAGGGCAAACCATGTCAGGCCGCTCTCTTTGAATCCGGTCAACAATTGAAACCCCCCCAGAACCAACAGAAAAGCGCAATAAACCGGTAGAATCCTCAAACACCGACGCATATAAAAACGCTTAAAACTGACCTGGCCGGTTTGATCCATCTCCAGAATCATCAACCAGGTGATGAGAAATCCACTGATGATGAAAAAAAAACGCACACCCAGGAAACCATCAAACATCCAATTAAAAAAAGGTTTGGTTGAAGCGGGAGCTATAAAACCCATGTGAAAGCCGATTACCATCAGAATACTGAGGGCGCGCCAGCCATCCAAGGACGGTAGCCGTGATAGGGACGAGCGGTTATCCATGCGATGGGAAATTCAAGAATATTTTTTTCTGAACTCGTGAAAGCGCACGCGGTAGTAGAGCGGGCACAGGGCAATTTGTTCAAGCAAAGAATGGCCGAACTGGTGCGCCTCCAGATAGGCAGCGGTGGTGCGTGCCCGGTCCAAATCTTCGGCGGCGAACGGATTGTCGCCCTTTTCAGTAGCGGCGCGAAGAATTGCCTCCAACCGATCGAGAGAAATCTCCGGGTCGGCCAGGTTGTGGATGTGTTCCCGCGCTTGCGCGCCCATCCGTTCACGCAGTGAGGCGTCACCCGCCAGTTGCAGGATGGCTCCGGCCATTGTTCGAGGCGTGCTGGCGACAAAACCGCACTCGCCGTACCGCACCAGTTCGATCTGCGCCTGGTCCAACCATGGGACGGAATGGGTAATAACCGGCTTGCCCAGGTTCATCGGCTCGGCAATGCCATAACCGAAACTTTCGCCGATCGAGGAAGTGTGAAGCACTATATCCAATACCGACATCGTCAGGCGCAACTCCCCGGCGTCAGCAGTGGCTGGAAGAATGACAAAACGGTCGGCATCCGGCGAAGCGAGCAATTCCGCCGCGACCAACGGCGGCGGTTCACGCAGAAGCAGTTTCAGCTTCCAATTGCGTCGCAATGCCCGCCGGAACGCGACCAAGGCCAGGTTCGTCCATTTGTTGGGTTCCGGCCGCGAGAGCCGGCCAAACAGAACCTCGTCGTCGGCTACACCCAGTTGTTTCCGGAACGCAGCCACTTCCGCGACAGACGACGGCCCCACCGGGTCCAACGGATTAACCGCCACGCTGGCGCGGCGGAAAAAATTTCCGTCGAGTTTCCGAAACGAGCGGCGGGCGGCCTGCACACATGAGGTCCATGAAACGAACAGACGGAAATCGGTCCACGCATCTTCCGCCGGGTTGTGAAATTTCCCGAAAATATTGGTTTGAACGACCGGAATTTTTTGCGGCAGCAGCGCCAGCGCTGTACCCAGCACGTCGCCTTCGTGTGCATGGCCAGGCACATGGGCATGAATGGCATCGGGAGAAATCCCCAGCAGCACATCGGCAATGGCTTTCGCAGAGGTGCTGGCAACCTGCACCGGCACATGATGCTGTTCCAGTTCAGCGCGACGCGGGCCATCCATCAAAGTCAGGACCGTGATCTGGTGGCCGCGTTCCTTCAGACCCCACGCCCAGCGGCAGGCCGCTTTGCCCGTGCCGCCGTAACCGAGATTGTTCAGGAAAACAACAAGCTTCATTGACTTGAATGCCGTCGCCGGTTTGAGGTCATTCGCTGGTTCACCGGGTGCCGGCAATGAATTTGCGGGCCGGATGGCGCAAAAGCCACATCGCTGTCAATCCCCCATGCACCGCAGCGGGAATCAGCAGCCAATACGAATCATACCGGAACCAGAGATAGCACAACGCGAAAACAGCTCCAACCAAACCTTGCGCACCGACCTTCATCCATGTGCGGGGATCCAGCCAACCGCCGGCTTTCATCAGACGAATGGCAAACAAATCCTGCGCGATAAAAGGAATGCGACTGAACAAAAAACCGTAAGCCGCGCCCACCACCCCTGCGACGTTCCAGCCAATCCAGACGCCAGGCACAGCCAGCAAACCCGCCGCCGTGTTAAACCCGATCATCGTGCCCAAACGGTTGAGGGAGGCCAGTTGAACCCCCGAAATGTTGGCCAGGGCCGAAAAACAGCATGCGCCCACCAACGGGAGGAGCAGCGGTGCGACCTTTAAAGCAGTTTGTTGCCCCAGTTCCATTCCCATGGTATGCACCAGCCATACCCGGAGCAGCACCGGATGCCACAACCCCAGCCAGAGGGCGGCCAGCAGGTACCAGTCGAAAACAAAGGCAAAAGTTTCGTTGTAAATTTTCGCCGCCGCCTCGCGCCCGTTGTCCACCACCCGCGCGGTGTTGTAAAAAACGGGGCCCATGACGGCCACGCTCAGGCCCTGCAACCGCGCGGCAATGTTGCCCGAAAAGAAATAAGGGCTGAAATCCGCCGTCGGGGCCAGTTTGCCGAGCAGGACCCGGTCAACGGAACCGAACAACGATCCGGTGATCAACCCCAGGAAATTTTTCCCGGTATAGACAGCCATTTCCCGGAGACGGGCGAAACTGGCCATCCGCAAATTCAGTCCCAGATGGTAATTCCGCTGCGCGTGCCGGACAAATACGCCGAGTTGCAGCAGGCTGATCAGCGTGCTCCATCCCACCAGCAGCAGGGGATTTTTTGTAAAAAACGCCAGCGCAATGGCCGGCAGGATTTGCACCAGGGTCATGACCACCCGCAACAGGCCGATGAACTTGAAATCCAGGTAGGCCTGTGAAAGTATCAGCCAGTAGGTGCCATAGTAACTGAAAAACAAGCCGAACCCCCCCGCCACGAAACACCAGCGCAGCAATGGAACATCACCCGGCAGTATATTGAACCATTTCGGGCCAAGCCAGACGCCCAGGCCGATGAACGCCAGGGACACCAGCGCCAGAAACGGAATGATAATCACATTTCCCGTACCCCAATAGCCGCGCACGGCTTCGTGATCATTTTTCCCCAAGGCGACCCCGATGTAGCGTCCCACCGAGACTCCCAGGCCGAGATCGGCAAAACCAAACATGCCGTTGAAAGTGGCGATGTAACCCCACAGCGCATACCTGTCGTTGCCGAGATATCGAAGAAAGAGGGGCATGGAAAAAAACCCGACCGCCGCGGTGACCAGCAGCGGCAACAGGCTCCACACCGATTGTCGTTTGATGCTCATGAAGAGCGAAGGCGGAAGTTACCTGTTCACGGCGGCTTTTCCACGCCAAAAATTTTCCGGCCGCCAACTCAAATGCGCTTGCAGTCTGCTGCCGCTTTGCTTCCATTCCATCTTCGCGTTTTTCAACGAAGTAAAAAAATATGCATTGCGTCATCGGTTCCGGTCCGGCGGGCGTCGCTTGCGCCAAGGCGCTGCTGGCGCGCGGCGTCACTGTGCTGATGCTCGATGCCGGCCTCGAATTGGAACCCGACCGCACCCGGATCGTCCGCGAACTGGCTTCCCTCAAACCCTCCGAATGGCCACCGGAGCATGTTTCCAAATTGAAGGAAGGCATGGCTGCCGACGCCAATGGCATCCTGCTAAAATTGATTTTCGGCTCGGACTTTCCCTACCGCGAAACCGAAAATCAAATCCCCTGGCAAAGCCATGGCGTGGATATTCATCCTTCCCTGGCGCTCGGTGGCCTCAGCAACACCTGGGGGGCGTCCATGCTGCCGTATTGCGACGCAGACATCGCCGGCTGGCCCATCAAAGTCCGGGACCTGGAGCCGCATTACCGCGCCGTGGCAAACATCACCAACCTCGCCGGGCAATCCGACGACCTGGCGGAACGTTTTCCGCTGTATCGCGACGATGCGCACCCGGTGCCGGCCAGCCGGCAGGCGAACCTGCTGTTAAGCCGTCTCGACCGGCATCGCGCCCATTTCCATAAACGCGGCTGGCGTTTCGGCCGCGCCCGGGTCGCCATTCGCGCTGTGGACAGCGACAGCGGCATCGGCTGCATCCGTTGTGGCTTTTGCATGTATGGCTGCCCCTACGGCTGCATTTATAACAGCGCCGACACTTTGCGCGAACTGCGCGGCGACAGCCGCTTTACCTACCAACGCGACGTGATTGTCACCCGATTGCGTGAAAATTCCGGCGGGGTCATCATCGAAGCCCGGCAGCGGCGGACCGGCGAACCACTGTCCTTCGAGGCCAACCGGGCCTATCTGGCCGCCGGAGTCATTCCCACCGCCCAGATTTTATTGCGCTCACTGTCCGCTTACGACCGGCCGCTGCGTCTGCGCGACAGCCAGTATTTTTTGCTCCCGCTGGTAATGGCCCGCCGCACAGCCGGCGTCGCCGCCGAAGCACTCTATACCCTGAGCCAGCTTTTCATCGAAATTTGTAATCCGCAAATCAGCCGGCACACGGTGCATCTGCAGCTTTACACGTACAGCGATTTGATCGGACAGGCAGTGCGAAAATCGCTCGGCCCCCTGAAGTTCCTGGGGCAGCCGCTCGAAGAACGGATGATGATTGTGCAGGGTTT
>Ga0265338_10007386_pt1 | contig 13659 bp, 11 predicted proteins | sample 42126metaG_FD_193579 | JGI IMG/M metagenome (GOLD analysis project Ga0265338, IMG submission 193579) | Rhizosphere microbial communities from Carex aquatilis grown in University of Washington, Seatle, WA, United States - 4-21-26 metaG | ecosystem: Host-associated > Plants > Roots > Rhizosphere... | reverse complement strand
CCACCCGTTCGTGTCCTCGCCCATGCCGGCGCCCACCGAATCGCCGATGCGGCCCGCACTGGAACGCCCGGTCGCGCCGCCACCGGCGGCCGCGGCGGTGCCTCCGCCTGCCCCGGGCACGGCCCAGGCCGTGGATCCGGCGCAATCGGTGGCGGGACTCACACTCACGGATCGCTACGAGCTGCAGGTACTGCTCGGGCGTGGCGGCATGGCCTCGGTTTACAGGGCAGTAGATCGTGAGCGCGTGCGCCTGGGGTTCACCGAGCGGTACGTAGCACTCAAAGTAGTGACCAAGGATCCTGCGCATCCGGCGCGCGCCGCGGCGCTGCTGCAGGAATTCCAGAGCGCGCAGCGGCTATCGCATCCCAACGTCATCAATGTTTTCGATATCGACCAGGTCGAGGATGCGACCTTCTACAGCATGGAGCTGCTCTCCGGAGCGCGCCTGAGCCAGCTCGTGCGGCGGGTCGATGGCACCAGACTTCAGCGCCGCTACGCACTGGCCATCATCCGCGATATCGGCGCCGCCATCTCGCACGCGCACTCCCGCGGAGTCGTGCATGCGGATCTGAAGCCCAGCAATATCATGATCACGCAGCAGAGCGAGGTTCGGGTACTGGACTTCGGCGGATCGAGCATGCCTCCGCGCGAGCCTTGGGTCTCGGACGGCGACGCCGACGATGCGTTTCATCAAGCCACGCCGGCGTATGCCAGTTGCGAGCAACTGGAGCGGCGGCGCGCTGATCCGCGCGATGATATCTATGCATTGGCGTGCGTTGCCTACCTGCTGCTCGCAGGGCGGCACCCATTCGATCATCTCTCCTCCATTGAAGCCCGTGTTCGTCGCCTGGAACCGCGGCGGCCATCGGGCATGCCGCGCTCGCAGTGGCGCGCACTCCGTCACGGCCTGATGTTCGAGCGCAGTCGTCAGCCCGAATCGATAGATCCCTGGCTCGCCAGCCTCGGGCTCAAGGGCGCAGCCTCCGGATTGCCGCCGCTGCAGGGCCTGACCGCCCCCGAAGAACCGAAGGGGACGGTGCACCGCGCAAGCCTCATCGCAGCTGCCGCGCTGCTCGTCACTGTAGGCGCCGGGGCGGTGCTGTCGAAGGCAGTCCCGGATTGGGAGCAAACGCTCAGCAGCGCCCTCACCGGCGCCTGGGACTCGGTGCACGAGGCCTTCGCCGCTGATGACAATGCCATGACCCCGACGGCGGCCCCGCCTGCGGCGGCATCGACCGTGTCCGCACCCGCCGTGGCCGTACCCACCCCGGCGGCAGTACCTGCGCTCATCGCCGCAGCACCAGCCGCGCCCGCGCGGGCGCCTGCTTCATCGCTGTCGGAGGCCGCAGCGCCGACGAAGACGCCGGCAGCGATCGGGGATGGCATTCCTCACGTCGCCTTTACGGCTCAGAACTATGTCGTAGGCGCAGGGGATCCGGCCGCGCGCATCATCATCCAGCGCGAAGCAGGCAGTGAGGGCGATCTGAACTTCATCTGGTGGACAGAGGGCGGTACCGCCGAGCCGGATGTCGATTACGCGCCGCTGGGCGCGCGCACGGAGCACCTGGTCAGCGGCCAGGACAAGCTGACGGTGTACGTCCCGATCATCTCCAATCCGCAGCGAAGCAGGCTCGCCCAGTTCCGCGTCGCACTGGTGGATGCGGCCAGTCATCGCGGCGACGGCGGCGCGCCAAGCGCGCACGCCAACGTCACCATCGAGGGCGGTCGTTAGCAGCCTGTAGCTACAGGCTGGCATTGCCTGGTTCAACCGTTGCGGGAACTGCTGCTGCGCACTGAGGCAACGCTCGACAACCGCCCGATCTTCGATCCCGCAACCGCCCGTCGCACCTTCAAACTGCTGATGTCTGACTATGTATCGACGGTGCTGATGCGTCGCCTGGTCGGGCAACCCGCTGGTTGCAGAGGCGTCCCGCGCGTCCCGAGGAGGAGTGCGCCGGCGCACGCGCGCAGCGATATAATTCGGCGAGGCGTCGAGGCGCGACCGATCGAGGAGTACCGTCATAGCCAAGCACATCGTCGTCCGCGAATTTGCGCGGCCCAATACCGGCGATCTCGCCACCCTTGGAGAATGCGGCGTCGCCACGGTTCACGAGGCGCAAGGGCGCTCAGGGCTGCTGGCCGAATACATGCGGCCCATTTATCGGCCTGTGAGTATCGCAGGCCCCGCGGTCACCGTGCTGGTGCCGCCCGGGGACAACTGGATGCTGCATGTGGCCGTTGAAGTCTGCCAGCCAGGCGACATCCTCGTCGTGGCGCCGAGCTCCCCCTGCTCGGACGGCTACTTTGGTGATCTGCTCGCGACCTCGCTGATGGCACGCGGCGTCCGCGGCCTCGTCATCGATGCCGGTGTGCGTGACATTGCGAGCCTTACTGAAATGAAATTTCCAGTCTGGAGCAAGGCTGTGTTCGCACAGGGCACGGTCAAGGCCAGTCTTGGCGCCGTCAATGTTCCGATCATCTGCGCCGGCGCACGCGTGGAAGCCGGCGATGGCATTGTGGCCGACGATGACGGCGTGGTCGTAATCAGCCGCGCCCAGTGTGCTGAGGTGGCGGCGGCTGCGCGGCTGCGCGCGGCCAACGAAGAGGAAAAGCGCAAACGCCTGGCGGCAGGCGAGCTTGGCCTGGATATCTATAAGATGCGCGAGCCGCTCAAGGCGCTGGGTCTGCAATACAAATGAACGTGTACAAATTAGCCCACCCCTGGATCTGCGGATTGCTGCTGCTCGGCATGGCAATTGGAGTGCAGGCGCAGCAACCGGCCGGCCGCGCCGAGGCGACCCGTCTCGGTGCGGTTGGCGTGAGTGGCGGGGATGACCTCGCCATCGCCAGGGCTGCGGCAAAAGCACTTCATTAGATGTCCAGAGTCGTTGCCGGTTGCCTGGCTGCGCTCGGCCTTGCCGTAACGACGACGTCCGCCATGGCGGCGGCGCCGTTTGCATTCGATTCAGCGCCCGGACGGTTGCCAAAGGACGTCGTCCCACGCAGTTACACGATTGCCGTCCAGCCCGATCCCGACGCGCTGGTACTGGCGGGCCAGGAATCCGTGGTGCTGGATGTCAGAAAAGCGACCGATACGATCGTTTTCAATTCGCTCAATGAACAGTTGCGCGATGTTCGCCTCGACGGACGCGCGGCATCGCATGTCGTGAGCGACGATGAGCAGCAGATCACGACCGTTCACCTGCCCGGCCTGGCGCGCACGGGCAGGCACACGCTGACTTTCTCCTATACCGGCAAAGTGGAGACGCAGCCCCACGGCCTGTTCCTGCAGACCTATCTGAACGCCGATGGCAGCAAGGGGCGGTTGCTGTCGACCAAGATGGAAAGCACCGATGCGCGCCGGATGTTTCCCTGCTGGGATGAGCCCGCGTTCCGTTCCACCATCGAGCTGACCGTCACTGTGCCGGCCGCCTGGACAACGGTATCCAACATGCCGATCTCCAGACGCATCGCTCGCGGCGCTGTTGCGACCACGACCTTCCGGCCTTCGCCCCGCATGCCGACCTACCTGATTGAATTCTCCGCAGGAGATCTGGCGGCAATCAGCACGCGGGTCGGCAAGACGCTGCTGAGTGTCTGGGCGGTGCGGGGTCGGGAGCAGAACGGCACGCTCGCCCTTGCCAATGCGAAACAGATTCTGGCCGACTACAACGATTATTTCGGATACCCGTATCCACTGCCCAAGCTCGATTCGATCGCCGTTCCAGGTGGATATCAGGGCGCCATGGAAAACTGGGGCGCCATCACCTTCAACGACCAGCTGCTGCTGGTGACGCCCGCCAGCACGATGGGCGACCAGCAGACCGTTTTCAGCGTTCAGGCGCATGAAATGGCGCACCAGTGGAATGGTGACCTGGTCACGATGGGCTGGTGGGATGACCTTTGGCTCAATGAGAGCTTCGCCTCCCTGCGCGCCGCCAATGAAACCGACCTGCGATTCCCGGACTGGAAATGGGCCGAGCACCAGGATGGAGCCAAAGAGCGCGCGATGGCCGCCGATGCGCAGGCTTCCACACACCCAATCCAGCAGCACATTGCCGATGAGCTGCAGGCAGCCAACGCGTTTGATGCCATCACTTACGAAAAGGGCGAGGCCGTCCTGCGCATGTTCGAGGCGTACCTGGGTCCCGATGTGTTCAGGGCAGGCGTTCGCGCCTACATCCGGGCGCGCGCGTTCTCGAACGCCACCACCGCGGATCTTTGGCTGGCGCTGGGCAACGCGAGCCACGTGAACATGGATCAGGTAGCGGCGGCGTGGGTCGAGCAGCCGGGCTTCCCGCTGATCTCGGTGACCGCCAGCTGCGATTCCGAAGGCCGGCGCGAGATTTCGCTGTCGCAGTCGCGCTTTCTGATGCGCGGCACGGTCGCGGAGGCAGCCCACTGGAGCGTGCCATTGAGAATTCGCGCCGGCATCGGCGCCAATCCCAGCGCCGTGCTGCTGACGCGCGATGGCCAATCGATGCTGGCCGGGCGCTGCGACGAACCGCTGAGCGCGAATGCGGACGCGATCGGATTTTACCGTGTCAGCTATGACACCAAGACACTGGCGCAGAACCTTAAGTCTTTTGCCGGCCTGCCCAGCGGCGACAAGATCGCGCTGCTCGATGATCAATGGGCATTGGTTCAATCCGGCAAGGCAAGCTTGTCCAGCTACCTGGCCATGGCGGCCTCGATGGGGCCGGATCTGGACAGCCGCGCATGGGAGCAGATCGCCGCGGCACTGGGGCGCATCGAATACGATGTGCGGGGGGCGGCCGGTCACGACGCCTTCGTGGCTCGTGCCAGATCGATCGTTCAGCCGGCCGCGCAGCAGCTGGGCTGGGAAGCCCGGGCGAAGGAATCTCCTGGTGTGCAGCAGTTGCGTCGCGCATTGATCGAGGACCTGGGCGACTGGGGAGATACCGACATCATCGACCACGCGCGCGCACGATTCGCCGCCTTCGTCGGCGATCACACCGCCATCAGCCCCAACGACCAGGCGATGATTTTCGGGATTATCGCCCAACACGCCGATCCGGCTGTCTTCGAGCAACTACACGCGATTGCCAAAGCCGCCGGCGATGAGACCGAGCAGCAGCGTTACTACTCGGCTCTGATGCAGGTTCGTGATCCACAACTGGCGCGTGAGGCAGCGCAGATCGCGATGTCCGGGGAGATTCCACCGCAGGGAGCGTATTGGCGACTGCGCCTGCTGGTAGTGCTGGCGCACGAGCATCCGCAACTGGCGTGGCAAACCTTCAGCGACAACGCCGAGGCGCTGCTGTCGCCGAATCCCAAATACGCTCCCCTGATTACCTCGCAATACGTGCCGGAGTATTTCTGGAACGGCGCAGAGCCTGATCGCATCGAGGCGTGGGTGCGCGCACACGTAGCGGCGCAGATGAGCCGAAATGTGGAGCGAGGCATGGAGGCGGTCCGATTCAGGCTGTCAGAGCAGCAGGCGTTGATCGCCGCAATCGACGCCCTGCCGGATTCGCCTCGCTAGGCTCCGCGGGGAGTTCATGCGGTGCCCGCGGCAGCCAGGCGCGCACCGAGCCGTGGATACACGCGCAGCGCATTGCCCGAAAACAATCGATCGCGGTCCTGACCGCTCAGCGGCAGCGCATCGATGTAGCGCTTGGTGTCATCGTAGTACTGGCCGGTGCGCGGATCGATGCCCCGCACGGCACCCACCATCTCCGAGCCGAAGAGGATATTGTCCAGTGGCACCACCTTGCAGAGCAGCTCGATGCCCGGCAGGTGATACACGCAGGTGTCAAAGTAGACATTGTGCAGCAGCAGCTCCTCGAGTGGCGGCCGCTTCATATCCTGCGCCAGCCCCCGGAATCGCCCCCAGTGGAAGGGCACTGCCCCGCCGCCATGCGGAATGATGAACCGCAGCGTCGGGAAATCCTTGAACAGGTCCGCGGTCAGGAACTGCATGAACGCGGTGGTATCGGCATTGAGGTAATGCGCGCCGGTGGCGTGGAAATTGGGGTTGCACGATGCGCTCACGTGCACCATGGCGGGCACATCCAGCTCGACCATCTTCTCGTACAGCGGATACCAGTGCCGGTCCGTCAGCGGCGGCGAGTTCCAGTGTCCGCCGGATGGGTCGGGGTTCAGATTGCAGCCGATGAATCCAAGTTCCCGCACGCAGCGTTCCAGTTCAGCGGCGCTGTTCGCCGGCGCGACCCCTGGGGACTGCGGCAATTGGCAGACACCGACGAAGTTGCGCGGATAGAGCCCACAGACGCGGTAGATCAGATCGTTGCAATGACGCGTCCAGCGCGTACTCGTGGCCTCACTGCCGAGGTGATGGCCCATGGCCGAAGCGCGCGGGGAGAAGATCGTCACATCGGTGCCGCGCTCGCGCTGCAATTTAAGTTGCGCCTGCTCGAGGCTTGCCCGTATCTCATCATCGCTGATGCGAGGATCGGTAATCGCGGTGGCAGCGCCGGGATCCTTGAGCGCCGCAAGCTGCGCCTCGCGAAATACCTGCAGCGCGCCGGGCGCGGTCGTGTAATGGCCGTGGCAATCGATGATCATGCGCCGCGATTGAGCTGCTGTTCCAGCCGATCGAGCGTCTGCATGGCCGTCAGGCACTGCGCCACGCTCGCATTGGGTTCGCGCCGCTCGCGGATTGCCGCAAAGAACTCGCGATCCTGCAGTTCGATGCCATTCATCGAAACGTCGACTTTGGAGACGTCGATCTGGTTGTTCTTGCCGTCGAACAGATCATCATAGCGGCAGATATAGGTGCCGTTGTCGCAGATGTAGCGGAAGAACGTGCCGAGCGGCCCATCGTTATTGAAGGACAGCGACAGCGTGCACAGCGCGCCATTGGGCACCTTGAGGCCGATGCTCATGTCCATGGCAATGCCCAATGTCGGGCTCGGCGGTCCCTGTAGCGCGAAACTCTCGGACACGATCTGTCCGGTCTGGTACTGGAACAGATCCACCGTGTGGCAGGCGTGATGCCAGAGCAGATGATCGGTCCAGCTGCGCGGCTTGCCGAGCGCATTCATGTTGGTACGGCGGAAGAAGTAGGTCTGCACATCCATCTGCAGCACCTTGATCTCGCCGGCCTTGATGCGCTTGTGGATCCATTGATGGCTCGGGTTAAACCGGCGAGTGTGCCCGCCCATGGCGACCAGGCCGCCGCTGGCGCGCTGCGCATCGACCACTCGCTGCGAATCGGCCAGCGAGTCGGCGATCGGGATCTCGATCATGACGTGCTTGCCGGCCCGCAGGCATTCGATGGCCTGCGCCGCGTGCATCTGGGTCGGCGTCGCCAGCAGCGCCGCCTCGACGCCCTTCTGCGCCAGGCTTTCGGCAAGCTCGGTGGTGACGTGTGGAATCTTCCACTGCTTCGCCACCTCGGCCGTAGCCTTCGGATCGCGTCCCACGACGGAAACCACTTCGATGCCATCGATCCTGGCGATGGCTTCGAGGTGCTTGATGCCGAATGCTCCGGAGCCGGCGAGCACGACTTTCATAGGTTTTCCAGCAGCAGATGCCCGACCGCGGTGTTGGAAGCGGGCACATGATAAAAGCGATGCAGTACGCGCACCTGCTGATGCAGCGCGCCGCGCATGATCAGCCACATGACCAGTTCGATGCCCTCCGACCCCGATTCGCGCAGGTATTCCAGATGCGATATGCGCGTCAGCGCCTCCGGATCCGGTCCGATGCTGTCCAGGAAATGATTGTCGAATTTCTTGTTGATGAAGCCCGCGCGCTTGCCCTGCAGCTGATGCGACATCCCACCGGTACCCCAGACCATCACCCGCAGATCCTCCGGGTATGAGTCCACGGCGCGGGCGATCGCGCGGCCAAATTCAAAGCAGCGGTGTCCTGTCGGCGGCGGATACTGCACCACGTTGACCGCCAGCGGAATCACACGGCAGGGCCATTCCACCGGCTGCCCGAACACCAGCGACAGCGGCACGGTCAGGCCGTGGTCGACTTCCATCTTGTTGACGATGGTCAGATCGAATTCGTCCAGGATTACCGACTGCGCGATGTGCGCCGCCAGCTCGGCGTGGCCCTGAACCGCCGGCACGGGCCGAGGGCCCCAGCCCTCGTCGGCCACCTCGAAACGGTCGGCACAGCCGAGTGCAAAAGTGGGGATGATGTCCTGCGAGAAGGCCGAAGCGTGATCGTTGTAGACCAGCACCACCACATCGGGCGGTTGCTGCGAGACCCAGTGCTTGCTGAACTCGTAGCCTTCGAAGACCGGTCGCCAGTATGGATCGGCGGTCTTGCCCAGGTCGATGGCCGCGCCGATCGCAGGCACGTGGGAGGTGGTCAGTCCGGCGTAGATTCTAGCCACGATCTTTCCATTCCGATTTGCTGCGATTGCCGTCCGGGGAGCGTCCGCCCGCCAGCATCATCTGTGCGTATTGTTCCTGGCTCATGCCGGTCATCTGCGCGGCGGTGTACTGGAACGATTTGCCATCGGTGGAGAACAGCTTTGCCAGATAGTAGATATTGCCGCCGAGTTCGATCATGCGATTCCAGTCGCGCTTGAGCACCGCCTCGCGCTGCTCGGGTGTCATCGGAAAGCGCAGCAGGAACGCCGCCTCGTCGGCCTTGAATGCGGCACGATTCTCAGCCTTCATGAGCGACATGCAGAACATGTTCAGATGATAGCCGCGCCTGGCGCGCTCGGCGTCGAACACGGTAGTTCCGGGAATGTCATCGTAGTCGTTCTGTCGTTCCATGGGCGCCTTGGGATCAGGAAGCAAACTGATAGAGACGGTGCGGGTTGTCGACCAGGATACGCCGCTGCATCGTAACATCGGGCATCATCAGCGGAATCAGCTCGACCAGGTCGCCGTCATTGGGCATATGCCGCGCAATGTTCGGATGCGGCCAGTCCGTGCCCCAGAGAATCCGCTCCGGCGCCGCTTCGATCAGCGCCTGAGCGAACGGTATGGCATCCGTGAACGGCGGACCCGCACTCGAGATGCGTTCGGAGCCGCTGATCTTGACCCAGCAATTATCAAGATTTCGTGCCAGCTTGAGCAGCTGTTGGAACGGAGGCTGCCCCAGGCCCTGCGCAGTCGGCACGCGTCCCATGTGATCGATGATGAACGGCAGCGGCAAGGCTGAGAGCATCGGTTCGAACTGCAGCAGGTCCGCGGCGTCGAAATGCAGATCCACGTGCCACCCTAATGGCTTGATGCGCCCGAGCACACGCTTGAACTCTTCCAGGTCGGGCACGCCGCCCAGGTGCTTGACAAAGTTGAATCGCACGCCGCGAAATCCCTGCGCGTGCAGTGTCTCGAAGTCGCCGACCGTGAAGCTGTCATCGGCGTTAGCGATGCCGCGATAGCGACCGCCACTTTGCGCGATCGCATCGACGATGACTGTGTTGTCACGGCCATGACAGCTGGCATTGACCAGCACCGCGCGCGTAAGTCCGAGTGTCGCCTGCAACTCCTTGAAGCGCGATAGCGGCGCGTCCGGCGGCGTGTAGGTGCGATCCGCCGCGTACGGATAACGATCCGCGGGACCGAAAATATGGCAGTGCGCATCGCAGGCTCCGGCGGGTGGCCGGTAGCTTGGCGTGCGCGTATTCGGATCGGGGGCTTTGCAGGTCGGTGCCAGGCCTGAGCTCATCGGTGCTATGTTAGCGGCCTCCCTATCGGTAAACAATGACTCGAGGAACTCCAAACTGGCCCCGTTGCGCACCGATTTCTGGCAATTGATCGATGGCCAGCTGCTCAGCGGACTGCCGGCGCTCGAAGTCATCAATCCGGTCACCGGCTCGGTGTTCGCCAGCGCACCACGCGCCACGCGCGCGCAACTGGATAGCGCGGTCGCCGCCGCACGTCGCGCACAACCGGCGTGGCGTGACAGATCTTTTGCGCAGCGTCGCGCCTGCATCGAGCGCTTCTGCACTGCGTTGCGGGAGCGGCAGGAAGAGCTTGCCGATTTGCTGACGCACGAGCAGGGAAAACCGCTGTCGCAGGCGCGCGAGGAAATAGTGCGCGCGGCCAGCCTATCAAGCGGCATGACGGCAATCTCGATTGAGGGCGAAGTACTGATCGATGATGCGCAGCGGCGCATCGAATTGCACTATGTTCCATTGGGTGTGGTTGGGATCATCACGCCCTGGAACGCGCCGATCAATCTGGCGGTCGGGCCCCTGACCATGGCGCTTTACACCGGCAATACCGTAGTGCTCAAGCCTTCGCCCTACACGCCCCTCTCGACGCTCAGGCTCGGGGAGTTGCTGCGTGAGATCGTTCCCGCCGGCGTGGTCAACGTGCTCGCCGGCGATGATGAGTGCGGCCGCTGGATGAGCGAGCATCCTGGCATAGACAAGATCTCCTTCACCGGCTCGGTCGCCAGCGGCAAGAAAGTCATGGCAAGCGCAGCGGCCACGCTCAAACGCGTGACGCTCGAACTCGGCGGCAACGATGCTGCGATCGTGCTCGACGATGTGGATCCTGCAGCCGTCGCGCCCAAGCTGTTCTTCGCCGCCTTCGTCAACAGCGGCCAGGTCTGCATGGCGATCAAGCGGATCTATGCACATGAGCGCATCTACGAGGCACTGTGCGAAGCGTTGGCGAGCGAGGCGCGCCAGGCGCGAGTCGGGGACGGCATGGATGCCGCCACGCAGTTCGGACCCATTCAGAACCGCATGCAATACGATCGGGTCTTGAGCATTCTCGAGGACAGCCGGCGACGCGGCGGCCACATCCTGGCCGGCGGCGATGTGCCAGCCGGTCCCGGCTATTTCGTGCCGCCGACCATCATCACGCAACTACCCGAGGATGCGCGCCTGGTCAGCGAGGAACAGTTCGGACCGCTGCTGCCGGTGCAATGTTTCAGCGATGTCGAGGAAGCGATCCGCCTGGCCAACGACACGCGCTATGGCCTGGCCGCCTCCGTGTGGAGCCGCGACATCGAACGCGCCAAAGCGATTGCACTGCGAGTGGAGGCCGGCACCGTCTGGGTGAACCAGCACCGCGCCACCGCGCCCAATGTCCCCTTCGGCGGCATCAAGGAATCAGGTCTGGGCCGCAATTACTCCGCCATCGGACTCAAGGGCAATATGGAAGCGCGCGTGATCAGCGTACTCAAAACCTGACCACATCGACGAGTTCCAGCCACGATTGCAATGCGTCGTTGACCGCGCCTGGGCGCTCCAGTGGCGCCATATGCCCGCAATTGGGCACGGTCACAAACAGGCTGCCGGGGATCAGTTGCGCCATTTCGCGGTGCTGCGCCGGCGTCGCCCAGCCATCCTGTTCGCCACAGAGCAGCAGCGTCGGGCAGGTCATGCGTGGCAGCACCGGCGTCGCATCGGGCCGTCCCAGCAGCGCGCGAATCTGCGCTTCGAATTCCGCCACAGTGCGCCGCTCGAACATCGTCACGATGACATCGATCAGTGCGCGATCGGCGAGCCGGTCCGGATGCACCATGCTCTGCAGCCAGCTGCGCGCCATCGGTCCAATGCCCTGTGTCTGCGCCTGCTCGAGCAGACGCATTCGCCCGTCGGTTTCACGCTCGCCGGCTTCGCCGCTCGCCAGCGGGCGATAGCCAGTGTCCAGCAGGGCCGCGCCCCGCAGTCGGGCCCCGGCCAGTCGGGCGATTTCAAATGCGACGCGTCCGCCCATCGAATGGCCCACCACGGCGAGCGGGCCGGGATGGGCATCGAGCACGGCGCGCGCCATGCCGGCCAGCGAATCGTGCAGGCCGTGCACGGCAACATGACAGTCAATGCCGAGCCGGCGCAGCGCCTCGATCTGCGCCGACCAGACCCCCTGATCGCACATCAGCCCGGGGATCAGCACCAGTCTGGTGTCGCTCATGCCACCCGGACAGGCGCGACCGCCGCGGCGGGATCCCGGTGGCCGACGAAGTAGATTCGCGCCAGCTCATCGTTGGTGCGTGCCAGTGACAGCTGTACCCGATCGATAAACTCGTGCAGCTCGCCCTGGCCCAGCGATTCGAATTCCGTGTGATGAATGGCACGGCGCATGCGCGCGACGCGGCGCAGGAGCGTTTCACTGTGGGGCAAGCGGTGCAGCACTTCCTCCGCGCGCCGCAGGCAACAGACGCAGGCGCGTGGGAATTGGTGATCGGCCAGCAGGAAGCGCACCACCCCTGCGCCGTAGACGCGCTCGCGGGTCTTGAGGCGATACATCTGATAGCCCGAGAGCGAGCGCAGCACGCTCATCCACAGCACCGATTCGAACGGCCGCAACTCCTCGGCGCTGGCCGCCACCATCATGGCCGCCGCTCGCACATCGACGATCCGGCTGGTCATGTCGGCACGCTCGATGTTGCGGCCGATGGTCAGGAACGAGAGCGCATCGCCCTCGTTGAAGATGCCTTCAAACATGCCCGTGAGCGTCTGCGTGCTGGCCGTCACGCGCCCAAGGAAGGCGTAGCGCGTGCGCTTGGCCGCGGCCTCGGCCGCATGCTCGCTGACGTAAAGATACAGCTCGTTGATCTGCTCCCATACCTCGCGCGGCAGTATGTCACGCACGGTGCGCGCGATCTCACGCGCGCGCGCGATCGAGGTGATCATCGATCCGGGATTCCTGGGATCGGAGACCACGAATTTCACCACCGACTTTTCGCTGAATTCGCCCGCGTCCCTGTTATAGCCAGACTCGTTGCCGGTGATGGTAATCAACGGCTGCCAGCCCGGGCTCAGGCGCTGCGGCAGATCGAGCATCAGGCTGGCGCTGGCATCCACGAGGCGCGCGAGATTTTCGGTGCGCTCCAGGTAGCGCGCCATCCAGTAGAGATTGTCAGCTACGCGCGAAAGCATGATCGATCGAGGTGTCGACTATCCAGGTGTCCTTGCTGCCGCCGCCCTGCGAGGAGTTGACCACCAGGGAGCCCTTGCGCATGGCCACGCGCGTCAGCCCACCCATGGTCACCTGCACCTGTCGGCCCGAGAGGATGAAGGGCCGCAGATCCAGATGTCGTGGCTCAAGATTGCTGTCCACCAGAGTCGGCGTCGTCGACAGGCTGATGACCGGCTGGGCTATGTAATTGCGCGGATTCTGCCGGATCAGTTCGGCGAACTGCGCGCGCTCCGAAGCGCTGGATTTCGGCCCCATCAGCATGCCATAGCCGCCCGATTCGTTCGCCGGCTTCACCACCAGCGTGGCCAGATTGGCGAGCACGTGCTCGCGATGCTTTGGATCGCAGCAAAGATACGACGGCACGTTCGGCAGGATCGCGTCCTCATCGAGGTAGTAACGGATCATCGCCGGTACGAAGGTGTACACCAGTTTATCGTCGGCCACGCCGGCGCCGGGCGCATTCGCCAGCGCGACCTTGCCCGCGCGCCAGGCGCGCATGAGTCCGGGCACGCCGAGCGCCGAATCGCCGCGGAATACCTCCGGATCCAGGAACATATCGTCCACACGCCGATAGATGACATCCACGCGCTGCCATCCGGCGATGGTGCGCATGTGCACCACGTCATTCTCATCCACCGTCAGATCGCCGCCCTCGACCAGCTCGCAGCCCATCTGCTGCGCCAGGTAGGCGTGCTCGAAATAGGCCGAGTTATAGATGCCCGGTGTCAGCACCACGACTTCCGGCTGCTCGATGTACGCGGGGGCCAGGGCGCGCAGCATGTCGTAGAGGTGCGAGGGGTAGTCATCGACGGGCAGGATGCCA
>Ga0265338_10007384_pt1 | contig 13660 bp, 12 predicted proteins | sample 42126metaG_FD_193579 | JGI IMG/M metagenome (GOLD analysis project Ga0265338, IMG submission 193579) | Rhizosphere microbial communities from Carex aquatilis grown in University of Washington, Seatle, WA, United States - 4-21-26 metaG | ecosystem: Host-associated > Plants > Roots > Rhizosphere... | reverse complement strand
CGCCGCTACCTTTAGAACAAGTACGGCACGGACCAGGTGCACGAGGGCGGCCTGAAGGTCTACACCTCACTCGATGTGGAACTGCAAAGAGCTGCGAACCAGGCTGTACTCGACGGACTCGCCGCCTACGAACGCCGCCACGGATGGAAGGGCCATCTCGATAACGTCATCGCCGGCGGTCTCGATCTCGAAAAATATATTCATCCCGACTGGGACGACGAGCCCGAAGTGAATGGCTACGTCCACGCCCTCGTGACCTCCGCTGGTACGGGCATCGCCACGCTGAAGTTTGGCCGCTACACCGCCGGCATCGGACAGGCGGACGTTGCATGGACCCAGCACAAACTCGCAGACATTCTCAAAACCGGCGACATCTGCTATGTCAGGATCCTGTCGCTCGGCAGCAACGGAGCAGCGCGCGTCACGCTCGAACAAGATTCCGGAGCCCAAGGATCGCTGCTGGCCATCGACAACGCCTCTGGAGGAATCAAGGCGATGGTCGGGGGCCGCGATTTCAACGAGTCCAAGTTTGATCGCGTCACCCAGTCGATGCGGCAGGTTGGTTCTTCCTTCAAACCGTACGTGTACACCACCGTGATTGACGGAGGCGCCAGTCCTGACGACACCATTCTCGATGAGCCCATCAGCTTTGACACTCCCTCCGGGCCGTATTCTCCGCACAACTATGACGAAAAATTTGAAGGCATCATTACGCTGCGCCGCGCCCTCGCCCAGTCTCGCAACATTCCCGCTCTAAAACTGGCGAACAAAGTTGGCATCAAGAACGTGATCGAGTACGCCGAGCGCTTTGGCATCACCGCGAAACTGCCGCCGTATTTGCCAGTGGCCCTGGGCGCGGCGGAAATAACGTTGATGGAGCAGACCTCTGCCTACAGCGTCTTTCCCAACGATGGGGTTCGCGTGATCCCGCGCTACATCACGCGCGTCACCGACTACGAAGGGCGCGTTCTCGAAGAGGATTTCCCTGACGTCAAGGACGTAGTCAGCGAGCGCACCGCCCGCATCATGACTTCCATGCTGCGCGAGGTCGTTCTGCACGGTACCGGAATCGCGGCCGCGAAACTGCCTTTCCCGGTCGCCGGCAAGACCGGCACTACCAACGATTTCACCGACGCGTGGTTTGTCGGATTCTCTCCCACTATGTCGTGTGGCGTTTGGGTCGGCTACGACGAAAGAAAATCCCTGGGAGCCAAAGAGACCGGAGCGCATGCCGCACTGCCCATTTGGATGAACTTCATGACAGTCGCGATGGCCGGCAAAGATCCCGGCGAATTCCAGCCCCCGCCGATAGCGCCTCATGCCGTAGCCCAAAAAGTGGATACGCCAGACGCAGCCCCCGCCACCGAAGAAGCGCACTAGCAAAGAGCCCCTCAGTAAAGCAGCGCGCCAAAGTAGCGCAGGCATCCTGCCGGCCGTCGCGGAGGCGTCTCGCCCGCGCATGCGTCCGCCCTTCACGCGCTCGCCATCTCACTCAAAAATCGCCTCATATTCCCTTGGCGTACAATTCCGAGAACTCTCATGCCCAACTACGCTCTCAGAAGTTTGCCGCTCGCCCTACTCTTAATCACTGCCATCTCACCCGCTCAAGAGTCCCAGAAGAACTCCAGCCCAGAAGGCCCCGCTGCCGTCGAACACGTCCTCCGCGTTCAGCAAGACGCCTGGAACCATCACGATCTCGACGCCTTCATGGCCGGCTACTGGAACTCCGCCGACCTCACGTTCTTCTCCGGCGCCAAGCAGACCAGTGGATGGCAGGCGACGCTCGACCGCTACAAAACCACGTATGCCAGTCCCGGCCATGAGATGGGCACGCTCGAATTCTCCGCGCTGCGTATCGAGACGCTTGGGCCGGACGCGGCCTTCGTGCGCGGCGCATGGCACCTCACCATGTCAGACGGGAAAACTCCGCACGGCCTTTTCACCCTGGTATTCCGCAAATTTCCAGACGGCTGGAGAATTATTCACGACCACACCTCCGCCGCCGACTGAACGGTGCAGTCCCTGAGACGAAAATAAGAAACAGGCCCGGACTATGGCAAAGCCACAGTTTCACCCGCGAGCAGATTGGCGCACTGCGCGGTGGGAACACTCGAGAGATTCACGCTGCCCGTAATCGTCGAGCCGGGATCACAGAACAGATCCACGCTGTTCCCGCCGACGAGGGTGAGGATCGTCCCCGCACTCAGGTCAATGCTCGACAGATTGGTCGCCACTAGGCCGCCGTGACTGCCTCCCGTAATCGTCGCTCCACTCAACGTCGCGTGCGCGTTGTTGACGGCCATCACTCCCTGTCCATTACTGCCCGTGATCACGAGGTCTCCGTTGGAGGTAGTCATCGAGGAACCGTCGGAGATGAGCACTCCTCCCGAAGTTCCGCCATACGTTTGTCCAGGCTTGTTGATGAGCAGCTTTGTCCCAGACACGTTGAGCGATCCGCCCTCGTCGATCGTCACTCCGTTGTAATTTGTTCCGCCAGAGTTACTGATGACTACAGCTGTCGGCCCGCCCGTCGAATAGTAGCCAGTGAAGACTAGCACGTCGATAATGGAACCGGCGTAAGCCTCAATCCCCACCTGCATATTTTCGATGTTCGTGCCATACATCGTGATGTGGGATGCTCCGACAAACAGTCCAACCTGGTAGGACGTGCCGGTCGTGCTCTGAAACAGGCTTCGCTCAACGTGTACGTCAGACAAGTCATATACACCGAGCGCCGCGAACCCCGGGTCCTGCGCCGTAACGTACGCAATGGATACCTGGCTCTGCTCAAAAATCGTAATTCCGGAAGTGCCGCCCTGTAGATTCAAGTGGCGCAACCGGATGTCGTTGCTGCCATGGCCGATTGCGATCGTCGAAACGGTTGCGGTGTCCGCTTGGATGCTGAGCCCATCGAGGGTCACGCTCCGCGAGGCCCCAATGAAGAGTAGACCAAGCTGATTGTTCGTCCTCGTGGCCGGTTGTAGCAGCGTCGCTCCGGCCAGGCCCTGCAATGTGAGGTTTTCGAAGCCAACGACCTGAACGTATTCGGTGCAAGTTCCACTCACCAAGACGGTGTTGGGCACCTGCTTGTTCAACGTGGCGAGTGTGTTGTTTAACGATTGGCCTTTGTTGCAGTCCACCGTGATCGACTGGGTCGGCGTCTCCGCCACGGCGATGGAAGCTACTGAAACCAAGAGAATAAGAATTCCCCCATTGGACCACTTCATAGAAATCTCCTCTCTGACTTTTGCGGCTGCGGACGGGATCCGATGGGCCGGAGAAACGTTCAATCGAATAGGGTAGGACGGGCGTGGGGAAAGCGACCGAACTGGGGAGGAACTTTCTGACAGAACGGACCCCCTGTCAAGGAAGGTCACGTCGCAAAAACTTCTCGATTTCCCTTTAGGCCAAAGGCTGCAAGACGATCGCGCTAGCGCAAGTAAGCGGGAGGAAATCTGTCTTAACTCCCGGTTAAGAAGTGTATGCAAGAAAGTGCAACCATCCGTAGTCGGCGATTTATCAATTAAAGATTGCCTCAGGGTGTATCGTCACCCGCAGAGGCCTCTTCATGCTTGTCCGAGCAACTCTCTCATTGGCAATGCTGTTGATCGTCGTGCTCATGGCCGCGCAATCCCGGGACGAGCCGATGATCAGAGGAGCGCAACAAAACGTGTTTCATACCAGCCCCGTTCTGCCTGACTGCTACACATACAGTGTCGAACGCGGTGATCCAGAAACTGGTCCCTCGGTAACCCTCTCGAGGCTCGCGGCCGGATGCAAGGTGCCGTGGCACATTCATTCGGCGAATGCGCAGGTCCTGTTTGTTCGCGGCTCTTTTCAACTAATCATGAAGGGCCAGCCAGCACAGATTCTAAGCGAAGGAGCCTACGCCTACGTTCCAGCTGAACACCAGCACCAGGAGAGCTGCCTCGACGGTTGCATGTACTACGTCATCCGGGAGGGCCCGGCCGATGTTCGCTACGTAGACGCTGCTGGTAAGGAGATTTCTCCAGAGATCGCCCTTGCCGCAGTCGGAGAGCGTCCCGCCAAAGCCATGCCCGCGCACTAGGCATCCGCCTGCTAGTCTCATGCCCGTTGTAAAGCTGTTCCTTTTGGCGCCCGACCAACTCCGGCCGGGGCCCGGGAATATTTTGGGCTCTTCAAAACCTGCCGACAATTCCCGTTCTGGTGCAAGTCCCGAACTGCCTTCGATCAATTGCGCTCGGAGATGGCTCGCTCTCATAGGCATCTGAACAAAAGACATTCTGGGCCGATGTGATCAAGAGCAGCGATTGTGATGAGCCAATCCCACCGCCATCTGCAAAAGGTGCGATGCGCCTGTCTGGTCAATGAATGAAAGTGCTGATTGCTGACGACTCGTCTACCATACGCGCCGTGCTGCAGGATTCCCTAAGCGACTGCGGCCACGAAGCCATTCTCGCCCGTGACGGCGATGAAGCTTGGAGAATAATCACTCAGCCGGATGCTCCCCACATCTGCATCCTCGATTGGGTGATGCCGGGCATGACCGGCGTCGAGATCTGTAAGAAGCTGCGGCTGCTACCCGAGAGAGAATACCGTTATGTGCTCTTGCTGACTTCACGAGGGACTAAGGAAGCAGTCATCGAAGGGCTAGAGGCGGGCGCGGACGATTATCTCGTCAAACCCATCGGTCCGTCTGAAATACAGGCACGGCTTCGCTCAGCGCAGCGAATTCTAGAACTGCAAGACCGTCTCACCGCTGAGTGCCGCAGCGTCTTAGCGGAAAAGCAGAGGATCAGGCTTTTGCTCGATTCGACCGCCGAGGGAATTCTCGGAGTCGACCGGCTGGGGAGATGTACGTTCTGCAATCGAGCCGCGCTAGCAGAACTCGGCTACGAGTCCGAGTCACAGATACTCGGAAAAGACATTCATTCCGCGGTGCACCATACCCGCCCCGACGGCACACCCTGTCCCACGGAGGAATGCGGCTTCTTCAGCGCGCTACTTAAGGAGCAACCCACGCATTTCCGCGATGACCACTACTGGTCTCAAAGTGGAACCCACTTTCCGGTAGAAGCTTGGTCCTATCCGATACAGGGCGAGGACGGCGTGGTCGGTGCCGTCGTGACATTCTGGAACACAACCGATCGCCGCAACGCTGAGGACGCCAAGCATCGGTCGGAACAACTCTTCAAAGCCATGGCAGAGAATAGCGCGGACCTCATCGCCGTGGTAGACCCGCAAGGCAGAGTGATCTACAGCAATCCAGCCCATCGAACCGTTTTGGATCTTGCGCCAGACGAGCTGCAGCGAACTGTGGCCTTCGATCATATCCATCCCGATGATCGACAGGGAGCAAAACAGATATTCGAAGAAGCTCTCCGCTCTGGACAAGGGCCCGTCGCCGAGTTTCGGATGAGGCGAAAGAACGGCACATACATCACCTTGGAGTCTCACGGCAACTATATCCGCAACTCCAAGGGAGAAATCGAGACGATCGTGCTTTCGTCGAGGGATGTGGGACGGAGAAGGTCCGTCGAACAGGAGCAGAAGTTGTTGGCCATCGGCCAACTTGCGGCCGGGGTCGCGCATGAAATCAACTCCCCTCTCCAGTTTGTCTCTGACAACATCCTGTTCCTTCGTCAAGCGTTGGATCAGTTTGCCCCGGCGATGGATTTCTGCTGCTCCCTTAGGGAGAATGCCAAGAGCAATTGTGTCCTTCCCCAATCGCTCGCGTCTTCGTCCGAGTTGGAATGGACTTACAAGGAAATTCCCAATGCTATTTCTCAATCACAGGAAGGGCTTCGGCGCATCAGCAAAATCGTAGCCGCCATGCGCACATTTTCCCACTCGGGCGCTGAAGGCAAAACACTCGTCGACATCAAGGATGCCCTCGATAGTGCCCTCACCTTGGCTTGGAATGAGATCAAACATGTTGCTGAGGTCGAAACCAACTTCGCACCGGACCTGCCACAAGCTATGTGCTTGGCCGATGGGATCAACCAAGTATTCTTGAATCTAATCGTTAACGCGACACATGCTATCGCCGATGCCGTAGCCCAGGGTCTTCGAACCAGAGGTATGCTGGGGCTGCGGACTCTCGTCGTGGAGCACGACATACAGATTGAGATCCACGACGATGGCGTCGGTATCGCCAACAGCATTCGCGATCTAGTCTTTGACCCATTCTTCACGACGAAACCCGTAGGAAAAGGCACCGGGCAGGGTCTGGCTATCTGTTTCGACATTATCGTGAATAAGCATCGGGGCCGGATCTGGTTCGATAGCGAGGTCGGGCGAGGTACTACGTTTTTTGTCCGAATACCTATTGCTCAAGGCTCTTGAGAGTAGTTGGCCGATTTCGACTATTCTTTCAATCTGCCGTACAGGGCGCGCAGCGCAGCTTTCAGTGCTGGCTGTCTTTGGTTGCCGGTTTCTCAGCGGCCAGCTTTTCCGCGGTGGTCAAAGCGTCGGCAGCACTGACCTTCACATCTGTCCCCATGTTTCGTCCAAGTTCGTTGGGGTTAACGCCGATCCAAATTTCAGAGTTGCTCAATCTGGGTCGGTTTGGGGCATGCTCAAGCATCAATTGCAACGCCGAATTGGACGCGCAAGAACCGTGCGCTACTTGCGTTCCCAGATCTCATCCTGATCGGAAAAAACATGCACGCGCCGGTATCGGTCGTGAAGATAATCGCGCAGTGGGGAAAGGTGATAAGCCGATTGATATTTGGCGTCGGGATGGTCACTGTACTCATTCCACAACACGTAGGGCACCTGCTTGTCCTCCAGTTCTTGAACGGTACGTTGTACATCTTCGGGGCGTGTCGATTCATATACAGTCACCTCGCTCAAGTACGCCGGGTTCCGCAGCTCTAAGGGGAAATAAATGCCGGGCCATGTACCTTGAAAGAAGAACTGGCCAGGTCGAGTATTTTTTATTCCCCATAGCAGTTTTTCGTAAACATCCGGGGCAGCAGCCACGGTGCCGGACGGAAGAACGGCAACGACCGACGCCTTGTGGTGCCTCAAGACCGTTTGTTGCACGCCCAAACACGCGACTCCAATCCACGCCAACACCAATGCATGGCGCCAGACCCTTTGGCTTCTGCCTAAGAGCCAAACAAATAGAATGATGCCCGGCATCGACACCGCAAAGACTCGCACATAGTTGGGGCTGAAACTCACCTCGAGCAGCAACGACAGCCCGATAAAACACAATAGCATCACGTCTTTCCACTCTCGATCGATCGGCCTACATCTGTGGTGCCAGATCCACACCAGGACAAGTCCGTAGACGATTGGAAGTGCAAGATAGACGAACCCTCGCTCGATGAACATAGGTAGGCCATGCCAAGTTGGGACCGGGCCAATTCCGAGAAGGAGAGGATGCTGTCCAAAAGCGAGGTATTGTCGTGAGTACGAAACTTGGAAATACCAAAGCTTTTCAATCCCGATCTCTTTGACGAAATAGCCGTTGAGGGCAGCAAGGGTGACCCCAAACACGGCGAAAAGTACTGTCAAGGCGTTGATGAGTCTTCGCCAGTTCCTCTCAGTCATGTACTCCAGAGCGATCAAAAACAAAGCAAATCCGGCGGCCGCGAAAACTCCATGAGTTTGAGTGAAGAAGCCGGCTAGGCCCAGCAGTGCGCCAATCCCCGCAAGCCTTGTGAGATTAATACCGAATAAACCAATCCTCGCCGCGCACATGATCGCGAGCACACTGAACCAATGATGTGTGCCGTTGAGTGCGCCGCCATAGATCAAAACCAGAAAAAGGAGCGTCGTCAGGAATGCCAAATTGCGCGCCATAATCTGGCGAGCGATCCCAAAGCACGCCCAGCACAAGGCAACGCCTAACGCGAGATTTGTCGCGTTTGGGAGCCATATCCGCGCTCCGAAAATCTTCAGAAAGAGAAGGTAAAGCAGATCTGTGCCAGGAGGTGTGAATTGGAAGAAGTCCCGATACACCTGCTCTCCATGGGACATGCGCTGGGCAAAAACCCAGAAATAGATCTGATCTCCGGCTTGAAGAAAAGGTATGTTGGGGAAGGCAAACAAGTTCAGGTAAAGAAACGCCGCGATGCCTAGCAGCATCGTAAGTACAAACCAATCAATCCCACTCCGCGCGTCGCGCTCGGGCGTCATCGCCAACGCTTGCGAATCTGAAAGTTCCGCCATTCGTTCACTACGTGCGGAGACTGGCTTTCATCGCCCATTTCATGGGTTCACCACTTCTACCTCGCCTCGCATCGGTCTTTGCTGAGCAAGTGCGGGGAACCGTCGATCCTTGAGTCGCAGGATGGGCGTTTCAAAATACTTCCAGGAGAGGCTCGCGAGAACTACGGTACAAACGGTCGCCAGAATAGCGAGCAACAGTACCAATCGATTATCCGTGTCCAATACCATGGCGCTGTTCTTTCCCAAGTATTTTAAAACCATGAGTTGCAAAGAAACATAGACCAGCATGTGAATCAGGTACATCACGTAGCTTAGCGTTCCTAGATAAGCCAATGGCTTCGACCGGAGGGCGCGAAAGACAAAGAAGAGGTTCCCGCGATAAACCGCGCACACTCCTACCAGGGAGGCCGACAACATGGAGAGCAGACTATATCCGAGCATGCTGAAGGCCAAGGTGGAGCGCACATCTGGTCGGAACAGGCCACAGTACCAGCATAGTAAGGCCAAACTGCAAAGTGACAGGAGGACAGAGGCCACGAACGCTCGGCTCAAACGCCGGGCCTTCAAATGTCCCTGTTTCACAGCCAGGAACAGTAACGCTGTGACTCCTCCGGCAGTCAGTGCGTCGAGACGGAAAACGAAGCCGTAAGCTTCGCCGAAGGAAGGAGTGTGCGCGAGACCGCGCAGAATTGGGCACACTAAGAGCGGTATCATCGAGCACATCACGATCGTGCGTCGCGACCCCCTAAGAATGACCGGTGCCCACACTAGATAAAACATCTCTTCAATGGAGAGTGACCAGTAGATTGAGAGCCAATTTTTGAACCGAGGAATGTCATCGGAACTACTGAATTGGGTCGGGACGTATGCCCTTCCGCCCCAGAAGAGGTGTACGAGCGCCAGTTTGATCAAACTCAATTTCGCAGACGACGCGAAGAGCCAGTAGCGAATGTTTTCCCGAAAGGTGACATGTTCCCCGTGCAGGTATGCAAGGAGAAGAATCAGCGTTAGCACCAGATAATAGGGAGGGAAAATTCGAAGAATCCGGCGCCAGTAGAAGGTCCGATACGGTTGTTCCTTATCTCGCAGGTCGATCAGAATTCCGGTGATCAGAAAGCCCGAGATGGCAAAAAAAAGATCAACTCCAGCCCACCCCAAGCTCAGAAAGTCGAAAGCGGGCGTGTATTGACGGGCGAAGTGACACGAGAAGACTCCAAGAATCGCTATGGCGCGAAGCTCATCTAGTTCCTTGATTCGCGGCAAGAAAACCTCTGGCACAGTTTACAAATTCACATAATGTGCCGCAAGGTAGCACAAACGCTGCGGCGCAATTAGGTTTCCCGCTGACGTTTGCCCACCCGCAGCCCGCTTCCCGGCACAGCCTCCGTGTGGTGAGTCCATCTCCTCAATTGATTCGAATCTCAAAACGGCCTCTCACGACTCACCAGTAAAGTCACTCTTCCGCATCCAAGACACTTCTCCACTTTGTCCGCCGGAGTAATCACGTCGGTCACCGGCTCGCAGTAGTAGTTGAGGACGATCAGCACCATCTTGCTGCCACATGCGACACATGCTCTCCCCTTGATCGGCTCAGGGGCGGGAGGGAACTTCGATTTCTTGCGCTCAAGGCGTTCTTCCTCCTGCTGTTGCTCTCTGATCTTTCGATCCGAGTTCGGCATGACCCAGTTCATGACTTCCTTGGGCGCAGCGCCAACCGGCGCTATGGGCGGCGGCGCACTCTGACGATTGTGAGTGAAATAGTTGCGAGTGAGATGAGAGCCACTGAGCAGCTTTCCGAACCAGTTCTTCACGGATACTTTTCTTTCTGGGTCAAGTTGAGACGGACCCTTTGATCCGGTGAGACGTTTTGGTGGGAACCACTTTGGGCCAGGATCGCGGTGAAATCTACCCGAATACTCAGAAGGACGTGACGAAGGTAATCGGCTGTCTCAAAGTGAAACCACACTGCGACAAATAAAATGCCTCCCGCTCGTCGCCCTCTGACCGCCCATCGTCGGGAATCTTTGCCCTTCGTCGGTAACAAGATGCCGCAGTCTCGGTCCGGTGCCACACTTCGCCCTGGAGGATCATCCAATGCGAATCAGAACTTCAATCCTCGCCCTTGCGATCTGCGTCGTGCCCATCTTCTCCGTGCTACATGCGGCCGCGCAAACCTGGACGCTCCCACAAGGAACGGCCGTCACCGACAATGGTCCTCGCACCTACCGTTTTACCGTTGACTACAACACGGCGAACACCAGGGGCGAGATCCTCCACCGCCAGCGTCTGATCGGGGAGTACACGCGCGGGGTGCCCGGCGGCGAAGTTATCTGGAAGAACGTTACCCAGGCAGAAGCCGATGGCCCCACCGCCCCATTCGGAGCGGGACAAAAGCGCGATTTCATGGAGGGATTCCGCTACCCGAACGATCTCGCCAGCACCCTGAAGCCCGATTTCTTTAAAGGGTTTCCACCCACCGCCGTCTTCGAGCGTAATCTGGTTTGGGACACCGGAATGATCGAGGTCTTCGGCCAAAACTTCTTCGACCATCTGAAACTGAACGAGCCTTACCATTCCTCTTTCAATCAGGACGTGAACATGCCGGGCGTCGGCGTATTTCGCAACCACGACGTGGTTTTGGAATGGGTTGGACGTTCGCAGAGGAATGGCCAGGACTGCGCTGTGATCAAGTATGAGGCGTTCTTCAATCCCCTGCAGATTGCGAACGGCGGCATGACTCTCAACGGCCGCAGCGACTACTGGGGAGAGATCTGGGTGTCGCTCGCGACCAGGCAAATCGAATACGGCACCCTCCGGGAAAGCGTCATTGGAGAGCTGAAGCTGTCCGGCCAGGACGCGACGCAGATCATCAATGTCTTGCGGGTCGGGTCGTTCGAACCGACCTTCGAATCAGCGACGGGAAAGTAGAATCACGCGTTCGCATGGCGACAGGCTCAACGCACGGCACGGCAAGCACGACTCCGGTCAAACGGAACTGGGCGTTTTCCCTGCTCTGGATCAATCTCTCCGTGGTGGTGGTGATTTTGATCCAGTTTGCCTTGAATCGGACTCCGAGCATGCGTGAACTCTTGTCGATACTCGCCTTTTCGCTGGTTTACGCAAACCTGACCGGAGTGCTCGGCGTCCTATCGCTCAGCGCTGTGGTGCCAGAACTTGTCCGCCGGAAATTCCCTCTTGTCCCCGTAGTCGCTGTGGGCATCATCGTGTTAACGGTGGTGGGCTGTTTGCTGGCGCAGACAGTGCTCATGGAAATCGGTTTCGTGATTCCGCAACATTTTTGGCAAGAGTACGTCCGAACGCTGCGCGTGGCCATGCCGCTGGCCATTCTGTTTGGCTTGGGAGCCCTGGTCCACGCCCTGTTACGTGAACGAGTACAACGCGCTGAGGATGCCCTGCACGAGAAAGAAATGGCAGAAGAGCGAGCGCGAAAGCTGGCAACAGAAGCGCGGTTGCGTTCCCTCGAATCCCGCATTCATCCGCATTTTCTGTTTAACACGTTGAATTCGATCAGCTCGCTGATTACTGTGAATCCTGCCCGCGCCGAACAGATTGTTGGCCGGCTCGCAGGATTGCTGAGAGCCTCGCTCGACTCCAGCAACCAACCGCTCATCCCCTTGCGCCAGGAACTCGCCATGGTCGAAAACTATATCGACATCGAAAAAGTACGCTTCGGAGACAAACTCCGCGGCTCGGTGAACGTGCCTGCTGAGTTGCAAGAAGCCAAGGTGCCGCCGATGTCGCTGCAATCGCTTGTCGAGAATGCGGTGAAGCACGGAATTACTCCGCAGAGCGGCGGCGGTGAGTTTTCCGTGAGCGCCTCGTCGGCGAATGGCAGCTTGTGCATCGAGGTTCGCGACACTGGTCCGGGCTTTGACCTCGCAGCGATTCCCGCCGGCCATGGTCTCGACAATCTTGTAGAACGCCTCGATGCATTGTTCGGCGCGAAGGCGCGCCTGAACGTATTGCGGCGAGACGGACATTCAGTGGTAGAAATGGTTTTGCCTCACGTATGAAACTGCGCGCTTACCTGGTCGATGACGAGCCCTTGGCGCTGATACGTCTGCGCCGTTTGCTCGACCAAACAGGTCGCGTCGAAGTCGCCGGCAGCACCACCGAACCCGAAGAGGCGGTCGCCGCGTTGACGGCCGCTCCCCCGGATGTTTGTTTTCTCGATATTCAGATGCCGCGCCTCAATGGCTTTGAGGTGCTGGCTCGACTTCCCACCCAGCCCATGGTGATTTTCACCACAGCTTATGATCACTACGCGCTGAAGGCCTTCGGCGTGAACTCTGTCGACTATCTCCTGAAACCCGTCGAGCCCGCTGCCTTGGAACGTGCCCTGAGCAAGGTCGAACGCCTCCGGGGATCGGGTCACCTCGCGCCGTCAGACTTACAGGTTCTCCTGAAGCAACTCACCGATTCGCTGCACGCGTCGAAGCCGGAGTATCTTGAACGGATTGCGTCACGCTTGGGCGATCGTCTTTGGTTCCTCGACCTGCCCCAGGTCACGCACTTCTATGCTGAGGACAAGTTGACCTTCGCGGTGTCGGAGGGCAAAGCCTACTGTGTCGACTACTCGATCGTTGGATTGGAGAAGAAACTCGATCCCAGGAAATTTATCCGTATTCATCGCAGCACCGTGGTCAACCTGGACTGGATCAAGGAAGTCGCTTCGCTTCCCGGAGGAGCGCTGAATGTTCGCCTAAAAGATGGCAAGGGAACGGACCTCGCCGTCGCCCGCGACCGCGCACGCGAGTTCAAATCGCGGGTAGGCTGCTAGCTCCGCATCTGCCGCAATCCTGCACTGCCAGTCCATCCATTCGACAGCCGCAGTCGCACGCGTCGAAAAAAATCAGTGCGACCCCAAACCTCTTCGTTGTTAAGAACGTTCTTAAGCGCAATGTTGGGCTCTTCAAAACCGACGTAACCCCCGCGTGACCTCCATCACCGCGTGCCACCCACTCCCTCATTGAACATTTTCATTATCGAGAGGTCTATATGCATCGAGGGTTGGCGTGGATGGTATCGGGTTGTGTCTTGGCAATCGCGGGCCTCTATGCCTGGACGCACGGCTTGCAAATCGCTGAGACGGTGGCCGTGACGCAGGGACCGGTAGCCGATGTGTACACCGAGTCCAGTCAAGCAGTAGAGACGCGGGGTATGGTCACTATCACCGGGCCGCTGGCTGACTACATGTCGCGCCGCAGCGCTGCGCCAATACAAACGCCGCAGCCCACTGAGTCCGCGAACCCTTCTTCCACTCCCTCCTTCAAGCCAACGCAGATGGACGTAGATGGGGATTCTTCTCCGGTAGGGACCAGCACTCCCATCCTGCACAAGTCGTTTGAGGTGGCTGCGCTCGTGAACCTGCCGTTTAACATTCCCCCGCACGCGGCGACTCCGCAACTGCATGGGACCTATCGCTCGTTTTTGCTGAAGGGTAAGGTGGCAGTCGACGAAACGTCGGCCGACGTGG
>Ga0265338_10007383_pt1 | contig 13660 bp, 11 predicted proteins | sample 42126metaG_FD_193579 | JGI IMG/M metagenome (GOLD analysis project Ga0265338, IMG submission 193579) | Rhizosphere microbial communities from Carex aquatilis grown in University of Washington, Seatle, WA, United States - 4-21-26 metaG | ecosystem: Host-associated > Plants > Roots > Rhizosphere... | reverse complement strand
GAATGTTCGACGGACGTCCCGTAATTTTGCGCGGGCTCGACAAGATCACGGGACGTCCGTCGAACATTCTGGCACCCATCGGCGTGCCGGTGAATTATGCGACGATGGTCATCACCGCGCGCTATTGCTACTCGACGCCTGCGAGCGAGCCGCCGGAAACCACCGCGTTCCTGCAGATCGAGGACCATCGCCCGGATCAATCCGCGCGCAACGTGTTTTCAGGGTGGATGCTGGCGTCGAGCCCCTCGCTGAACGGGCTGCAACATCCTCTCTACGACGTCTGGGTGATTACCTGCACGACGAACCAGCCGGGCCAGGAATTGCCCGCGCTCGCCTCGACGTCCGCCGTCAAGATGGTTTCGCCGGATGTGGGCGCCAAGGAAGCGGTGCCGGATTTGCCGGAAGGCGCCGGGCAGTAGAAGTTGGCTTTCTTTTCCAGCGCTTCAGCCAGCAACGTCAGATAGGCGACACGCGGAATCTCGATCGTTCCGAACTGCGCCAGATGATCCGTCAGGAATTGGGTATCGAGCAGGGCAAAACCGCCCGCGATCAGCCGCGCGACGAGATGGGCGAGGGCGACTTTGCTTGCGTCGCGTTCGCGGCTGAACATGCTTTCGCCGAAGAAAGCGCCGCCGATCGACACGCCATAGAGACCGCCGACCAGAGCGCTGCCGCGCCAGCACTCGACCGAATGAGCGTGCCCCATTTCATAAAGCGATGAATAAAGAGAAAGGATTTCGTCGTTGATCCAGCTCTCTTTTCTGTCATCGGCGGCCGCAGCGCAGGCGCGCATGACGGCGCCGAAGGCAGTGTCGATTTTGACGTCGAACCTATCGGAACGAATCGTTCGCGCGAGACGATGGGAAAGATGAAATGTGTCGAGTGGAATAATGCCGCGCTGTTCCGGCGATACCCAGAACAGTGACGGGTCGTCGCGGCGCTCGGCCATCGGAAACACGCCGGCCTGATAGGCGCGCAAGAGTTGTTCCGGCGTGATGCGCGGGGCGTGCATTCCGGAACATTAGCCCCACGCCCCCAAGCGTTGAACCGCTATTGTTTGTTGGCTGCGAAGGCCCCCGGCCCAGCTGCGGCCAGATACAGGAATACGAAGCAGAACAAAATAGCTTCGCCGCCGCCATTGACGATGGGCCAGAACCCACCTTTGGGGACATGGACCATCCAATAGGCAATCGCCATCTCGCCCGATGCAACAAAAGCTGCAATGCGGCTGAACACGCCGATTGTTATCAGCGCGCCGCCAACCAGTTCGATGATGCCCGCGACCATCAGCACATTTCCGATCATGCCGCCCGGCATCTGCATGCCCACAGGGAAATGCAGCAGCTTCACGCAACCGTGTTCCACAAACAGCAGTCCCGCGACGATGCGCAGGAGTCCCAGCAAATACGATTGGTATTTATCCAAATATGACATGGCGGCTCCCCGTCTGTTATTCCCCAACAGTAGCGCGAGTCGGCCCCGGACCGCGAAGGGCGCCTAGCTCTCGCCGCGCGCGAGGAATTGCTCCAGCCAGTGAATGTGGTAGTCGCCGTTGATGATATCCGGCTCGCGAACCAGTTTCTGGAACAGTGGGATGGTGGTTTCGATGCCGCCGACGACCAGTTCATCCAGCGCGCGTTTCAACCGCATCAGGCACTCGTTGCGATTGCGGCCATGAACGATGAGCTTTCCGGCCAGTGAATCGTAATAGGGCGGAATGCGGTAGCCGTCATACATCGCGCTGTCGAAGCGCACACCAAGGCCACCCGGAGCGTGAAATTGCGTGATCGTTCCAGGCGAGGGCGTGAAGGTGAACGGGTTTTCGGCATTGATCCGGCATTCGATGGCATGGCCGGAAAACGCAACGTCGTTCTGCGTCATTTCCAGCGCGCCGCCCGCAGCGATGCGAATTTGCTCGCGAACGATATCGATGCCGGTGATCGCTTCGGTGATCGGATGCTCCACCTGCAGGCGGGTATTCATCTCGATGAAATAGAACTTTCCTTCCTCGAACAGGAACTCGATCGTTCCCGCCCCGAGATAGCCGAGCTTCTTGAGGGCGTTCGTCACGATCGCGCCGATGTCGTCACGTTGCTGCGCGTTCAAAGCGGGCGATCCGGCTTCTTCCCACACTTTCTGGTGGCGGCGTTGAAGCGAACAATCCCGTTCGCCGAGATGGATGACGTGACCGTGACTATCGGCGAGAATCTGCAATTCGATGTGGCGCGGCTTCTGGAGATATTTCTCCATATAAACCTGATCGTTGCCGAACGCGGTCTTCGCTTCGGTTCGTGCTGTCGATAGCGCCAGCGACAGATCGGCTTGGCTATTGGCCACTTTCATGCCACGTCCGCCGCCGCCCGCCGTCGCCTTGATGAGGACTGGATAACCGATCTTGGCTGCGACGCCCGCCGCGTCTTCGTCGCTCACCGCGCCGCCGGAGCCGGGCACGGTCGGAATACCAAGCTCTTTCACGGTCTTGATGGCGCTGATCTTGTCGCCCATCAGGCGGATGTGTTCGGGCGTCGGGCCGATAAAAGTGAGCTTGTGGTCGCGCACGATCTCCGCGAACCGCGCGTTCTCGGAAAGAAATCCGTAACCGGGGTGAATGGCTTCCGCGCCGGTGATCTCGCAGGCCGATAGAATGGCCGGAATGTTCAGATAGCTTTGCGCCGCGGGCGGCGGGCCGATGCACACGCTTTCGTCGGCAAGACGCACGTGCATCGCGTCCGCGTCGGCGGTCGAATGCACGGCGACGGTGGCAATGCCCATCTCCTTGCAGGCGCGATTGATGCGGAGCGCGATCTCGCCGCGATTGGCAATGAGAACTTTTTCGAACATCAGGCGATGACGACCAGTGTTTGACCGAATTCGACCGGCTGGGCATCGCGCACGCAGATTTCTTTCACGACGCCTGCGCGCGGCGCGAGAATGGGATTCATCGTCTTCATCGCTTCGACGATCATCAATGTATCGCCTTCCTTCACGCTATCGCCGGTTTTCACGAAAGGCGGCTTGCCGGGTTCGGCTGCCACATAAACCGTACCGACCATCGGCGATGGTACGGCGCCTGCCGCGGGTCCGCTCGGTTTGGCAGCTTCGGTTGAAGAAGCCGGTGCCGCCGTTGGTGACGGCGCCGCGATCACCGCCGGCGCCGCAGCATGCGTCATCCCGCGCGAAACGCGCAGCCGCATTCCGCCTTGCTCGATTTCAATTTCCGTCAATCCGGTTTCGGTGAGGAGATCGGCGAGTTCACGGATCGCAGCGGAATCCACGCCGGTTCTGGACTTGCCGCCCGTCATGCGTTGGCCAAGCTCTCTGACGTCCTTGATGTTCATTCTTTTTCTTCCTTGAGAAGCCCAGCCATTGCGTCCACGGCGATCACATATCCCGCCGCGCCCAATCCGCAAATCATCGCGTCGGCCGCCTCGGCAATGAAAGAGCGGCGGCGATAGTTTTCGCGCTTGTAGGGGTTTGAGAGATGAACCTCAATCAGCGGATTGGTGAGGGCACGGCATGCGTCCAGCAATGCGACGGAAGTATGGGTATAGGCGCCGGCGTTGAGGATCACGCCGCAACCCTTGATACGGGCTTCCTGTATCCAATCCACCAGAGCGCCCTCATGATTGGACTGCTTGAACGCGACAGTGAGCCCATGCGCCTTTGCTCGCGCAGTTACGGCTTTCTGGATATCGTCTAGGGTATTGTGGCCATAGACCTCAGGTTCGCGGGTGCCCAGGAGGTTGAGATTGGGACCGTTCAGGACATATATCGGGAAAGTCTTTGAAGTCTTTGAGGCTTTCGCGGCCACGGGAACTCCGGCACAGGGGTGGTTCGGGGCCTTATAATGCCCCTTCGCGGGGACGGAAACCACCAAACGGGACGAGCCTTTATGGGTCTTTCGGTCATGATAAACGGGGAAGCCCGCCGCTTCGACGCGCCGCTCAGCGTCCGTGGGCTTCTGGCGTCGCTGGGACAGGATCCCGCCAAGGTCGCGGTCGAGCGCAATCTGGAGATCGTTCCGCGCTCCCAATACGACGCGGTGATCGTGGACGAGGGCGATAGGCTCGAGATCGTCCATTTCATCGGCGGCGGAAATGCTCCGGTGGATGTACCGCGCATCGACAAGCCGTTCGTCATCGCTGGCAAGACGTTCAAGTCGCGCCTCATCATCGGCACGGGCAAATACAAAACCTACGAAGACAACGCGCGCGCACTCGAGGCCAGCGGTGCGGAGATCGTGACCGTCGCGGTGCGGCGCGTGAACCTCACCGATCCGAGCCAGCCGAAGTTGGTCGATTTCATCGATCCCAAAAAAGTCACCTATCTGCCGAACACTGCGGGCTGTTTCACCGGCGAGGAAGCGGTTCGCACTTTGCGTCTCGCGCGCGAAGCCGGTGGCTGGACACTCGTGAAGCTCGAAGTGCTGGGCGAGAAGAAACTGCTCTATCCCGACATGCTCGAAACGCTGCGCGCCACTGAAATGCTGACGAAGGAAGGCTTTCAGGTGATGGTCTATTGCAGCGACGATCCGCTGATGGCGAAACGCCTCGAAGACATTGGCGCGGCCGCGATCATGCCGCTGGCGGCGCCGATCGGTTCGGGCATGGGCATGCAGGCAACGGTCAATATCCGCATGATCATCGAGGACGCGAAAGTGCCGGTGGTCGTGGATGCCGGCATCGGTACGGCATCGGATGCGGCTGTCGCGATGGAACTGGGCTGCGATGCGGTTCTCACCAACACCGCCATCGCGCATGCGAAAGATTCGGTAATGATGGCCCGCGCGATGAAACACGCGGTGGAAGCGGGCAGGCTGGCTTGGCTCGCTGGACGTATGCCGAAGAAGGCTTATGCCGATCCGTCGAGTCCTTTAACCGGACTTATTTAGGCGCGGTTTTTTCAACCCATGCACCGAAGGCGCGCAGGATTTTCTCGAAATATTCGCGCTTGGACTCCTCGGCGAACTTGCCGTCTTCGCCGACCAGCTTGTTCGAACCGGAGATATAGGCCTCTGGCTGTTGCAATACCGGCATGTCGAGGAAGACGAGGCTCTGGCGCAGATGATGGTTCGCGCCGAAGCCGCCAAGAGCGCCCGGCGAATTTGAGATCACGAGCGCGGGCTTTCCGCTCCACACGCTCTTGCCGTACGGCCGCGAGCCGACATCGAGCGCGTTCTTGAGGCAGCCCGGAACGGAACGATTGTATTCCGGCGTGACGAATAACACCCCGTCGCAGCCACGAACTTCGTCCCGGAACTTCGTCCACGCGCCGGGCGGGTTGGCTTCGCTGTCTTCGTTGTAAAGCGCGAGGTCGCCGATCTCGATGAATTTCAACTCCAGCGGCGCGGCCAGCGGAACGAGGGCCTTCGCCAATTTCCGGCTGAAGGATTCCTTGCGCAGGCTTCCGACGAGGACGGCTATTTTGCGGCTCATGTTTTCGCGTCTTTCAGGAATGCTTGAGCATATTCGACAACACGTCTTCCGTCATCGCGCCCTCGCGCATCTTGCCGTTGACGATAAAGGCCGGCGTACCATCCACTTTTGCGGCATCGGCAAGGCGATGCACCGCGGCGATGTCAGTGTCGACCGATTTGTCGGCCATATCGCGCTTCAGCCGGTCGACATCGAGGCCCGCTTTGCGCGCGTCGGTGAATATCGTGTCCTGCGTCACCAGGTCTTCTTCGCCCATCAACAGGAAATGGAATTTGACGTATTTGTCAGGCTGCTTCCGGGCCGCGACGGCGGCGCGCGCAGCGACGATGGAATTCGGTCCCTTGATCGGAAAATCGATGAAGGCGAAGCGTGCTTTGTTCCTGTTCGCGGCATAGAATTTTTTCACGGCTGGGATCGAGGCGCGGCAATAGGGGCAGTTGTAGTCGAAGAACTCGACAAACGTGGTCTTGGAATCTTGCGGTCCCGTGACAAAGGCGACCCGGGAATCGAAAAACGCCTTCATGCCGAGCTTGTCCACGGCGGCCTGGCGCGCGGCATCTTCCGATGACTGCTGGTCCGCCTGCATCTTGTTTGACATGTCCACGAGGATCGATGGATGTGCCATCAGATAGTCGTGAATGGCAGCGTCGCGGTCTGGCCCCGGCATCAGCCCCAGCACCGCGACACCGAAAACAATTGCGATTGAGAGTGCAGCGCCACCGAGCCCAGCCAGCAGGGCCAGTTTCCATTCCCGCGTCATCACATATTCCCCGATATATTATTGCCGCTGCTGTTTCATCTGCGGCCCGGCTGCGGCGAGAATATCGTTCGCGCGCTGCCAGTCTGTCGAGCCCTTCGGCAGGGAATGTTGTGCGACACCCGCGAAATGCATGGCACCCATCATGTCGCCAGCCTGATAGTGCAGCTCGGCTGTGGAAAGATCGGCCATCGGCTTGTTGTTATCGTCGCTGTAGGCCTGCGCCATTTCATACCAGCCGAACGTGTTGTTGTTCTCCTGATCGAGCGCGATCTTGAGATTTGCGACCGCCTTCTTGGTGTACGCGGGATTTTCGGTCGCGAGCTGCGCTGCCGCCAAATCAATTCGCAGGAGCGGCGCCGAAGGAAGCAGATCGACGGCCTTCTGATAGGGGCCGACGCCAAGTTGCGGCTTGCTGCGATCTACCTGAATTTGGCCGAGCACTTCCCAAAAATATGGGTTGTTCGGATCCATTTTCACCAACGTATTGATTTCCTGAAGTGCCGACTGAAGATCGGGTTGGCGGAAATATGCCATAGCCCGCGCGTAGTGCGCTTCGTCGCTCTGATCCGTGATCGGCCAGCGCGTGAGAACTGCTTCGGGGCGAGAGATGTAGCCCGCGAGCTTCGCCTGGATCATGTGAAATTCGTGCACGACTTCCGGGCTGTCCGGTTTGTTCTTGTAGGGAGACAAATCGGCCTCGCGCTGCAAGAGGTCGATACGCTCGCGATCCGCCGGATGATCGGAAATGAAGTCGTGGTTGTAGGCACCCGCCATCGCATCTTCATTGGCGAATTTCTGAAAGACCTGCACCATGCCGTCGCCGGACTGATGCGTTGCGAGCAGAAATTTCTGACCCATCTGGTCCGCCGTTGCTTCCTGCACCCGGCTGAACGCCATGAATTGGGACATCGCGGCCTGTTGGCCCAACATTATTGCGCCCATGCCCGCGTCGCCGGCACCCGCGACCATGGCGGCGATGCCGACGACCATGCCGATAAGCATCGGAATGCTCGCTTTGCGCATTGCATCTGCGCTGCGCAGCATGTGGCCTCCGGCGATATGACCGGTTTCGTGGGCCAGAATCCCGATGATCTGGTTTGGTGAGGTCAGCTGCATGAACGTGCCGGTGTTTATGAAGATATCTTCGGAATCGGCGTCTATCGGGCTTTGGGTCGCGAACGCGTTGATACTCGGATCCTGGATCAGATAGAGTTTTACGGTGTGAGGATCGATCCCCGCGGCAACGAGAAGCGGTTCCTCGTAACTGCGCAGAACGCGTTCGATCTCCGTATCGCGGATGACGGCGATGTCTTGTGCGAGTGTCGGCTGGATCGTTGCACAGAGCGCCGCGATAATGCTCGTCGCAAAGACAAAGCTCCGGCGCCAGCCGTGCGCGCGCGCGGTGCGACTGTTCTGAATGCGACGGAACGGGTTGCAAAACGCCAAGGCTCGAACTCTCCTTACCCCGCGCTATTTCCCCAAGGCTGACGGTATTTGTGCGCCACCCGCACGTCAACAAATCTGCTCGCCGCCGTCACGCTTAACGTTGTTGACCGGGGAATGACGCATTGCTTCGCGTTCATAACTGCCGAGGGCTGCTCTTCATTGCCTCTTGTTCATCTGGATACGGCATCGCGCGGAAGCACGTAGCCTTCGTTCATGGAGGCGATAGCTCGCGGCCAATGCCGCCCCTAAATAGTCGATATCCGCACCAGCGGCTGAGGCCTCAGATTTTCGGGCTAAACGTTCGCTGCCACCATCCCTTGCGCACTGGCGTTTCGGGTTTGGCCGGTTCGGACGATTGCTGAGTGGCCACTGGGCGATCCGCCGGCTTTGGTCCGGAGTCTTTCGCACCCGATAGCGACCACACCGGCGCGGACTCTGCGTTTGGCAATGCTGGCTTGTCGCCATCATTGAAAGAACGGCCGCCATTTGCGGTGCCTCCGGCATTATTGTTCTGACCGAAGCTTTCGCCTTCGCGATGACCTCTGCGCCCGCGGCGGCGCCTGCGGCGGCGGGGCTGACCTTCGCCTTGAGCGTTCTGGCCGTTCTGATTGCCGTGATGAAAATCCTGACCAGTCTGTTGCGAGCGAGGCTCGCTATTCTGCGAAACAAATTCACCGCCGTTTTCGGCGGCTGCAACTTGATGGCTGACGCCGAATTCCGCGGACGCAGGCCCCCCATTTTGAATCGGTTGACGATCGCGATTGCGCCCACCTCTGCGCCGGCGGCGCTTGCGGTGTTTTCCCTCGCCCTCGACATCCTGCGGCCGCTGGCCGCCGGCTTCGGATTCAACGGCCGGCTGTTGCGCGGCGGCTTCCTCCTCTTCGTCTTCTTCAATCTCTTCTTCGATTTCTTCTTCTTCGACGTCCTCGGAAAGATCGGTTGGCGCCTCGGCGAACACAGCTTCCGGCGACACGATAGGACGCGGCTTTTCGTCAGGCGAGCGTTGCGCCGTGCGTTCGATCTCGAAATTGCCGGTCATGATCGTCGCATCGGGCTCGAAATTGATGACCATGCCGTATTCGTTTTCGAGCCGAGCGATTTCCTGACGCTTCTTGTTGAGCGCGTAGATCGCCACATCCGGTGTGACTTTCACACGTACCGCCGCGGCGCGTTGTTTCTGGCCTTCTTCTTCGAGCCCACGCAGCACGCGCAATGCTGTGGACTCCACCGAACGAACGATGCCCTGACCGCCGCAATGCGGGCAGGTGATCGTCGATCCCGCAACAACGCCGGCGCGCAAGCGCTGGCGCGACATTTCCATCAGGCCGAATTGGCTGATCTTGCCGATCTGCACGCGCGCGCGGTCGTTCTTAACTGCATCGCGCAAGCGCTTTTCGACATGCCGGTCGTTTCGGCTGTCTTCCATATCGATGAAATCGATAACGATGAGGCCCGCCAGATCGCGCAGCCGCAACTGACGACCGACTTCGTCAGCGGCCTCGAGATTGGTCTTGTGCGCGGTTTCCTCGATGGAATGCTCGCGCGTCGCGCGGCCTGAGTTCACGTCGATCGAGACGAGCGCTTCGGTTTGATTGATGACGATGTAGCCGCCGGATTTCAGCGTCACCGTCGGCTGAAACATGGAATCGAGCTGCGCCTCGATGTGCATGCGCTGGAACAGCGGAACGGTATCTTTGTACGGTTTCACGTTCTTGGCATGGCTCGGCATGAGCATGCGCATGAACTCTTTGGCGTTCGTGTAGCCTTCGTCACCCTCGACGACGATTTCTTCCACGTCTTTTGTGTAGAGATCGCGAATGACGCGTTTTATGAGGTCGCCTTCTTCATACACGCACGCCGGCGCGTTGGATTGCAGCGTCAGTTCGCGGATCTGATCCCACATGCGCAGCAGATATTCATAATCGCGCTTGATTTCGAGCTTGGTACGCGCTTCGCCCGCCGTGCGAATGATAAGACCCATGCCTTGTGGCAGATCGAGCGCGGCCGCGGCCGCTTTCAGGCGCTTGCGGTCGTTCGGATTGGTGATCTTGCGGCTGATGCCGCCACCGCGCGGTGTGTTCGGCATGAGCACGCAATAGCGTCCCGCGAGCGACATATAAGTCGTCAGCGCCGCGCCTTTGTTGCCGCGTTCTTCCTTGACGACTTGAACCAGCATGATCTGCCGGCGCTTGATGACTTCCTGAATCTTGTAATGACGGCGGCGCGTGGACCGTTGCGACGAGCGCGGCGCGCGCAAAGCCTGTGCGGGCTGCTCGCTGCCTTCGGCGCCTGGTTCGGCGGCTGCCTGTTCATCGACGATACCTTGCTCGGCTTCGGCCTGCGGATCGACGATGCCGAACGGCTGATCCGTATGGTGGTGTTCATGTTCCTCGCCATGCGCGAGGGCAGGTGGCGCATCGCCGGCTTCAGAAATTGCCTGCTGATCGACAATGCCTTCTTCGACTTCCTCTTCCGCAATGCCGTGCAGCGGGTTGTCGTGCGCGTCGTCGGCGTGACCGGTGTCGTGTTCGTGGACTTCATGATCTTCGTGGCTGTGATCGTGATGTTCGCCTTCGAAGTCGGTCTGGGCGGCCTCAAAACCGGACTCAACTTCGCTTTCGGCGGGTTCTTCCTCGTCATTGGAATCGTCGTCGTCCAATGCCGCGCCACCCTTATTGTCGAAGAATTCTTCGTCTTCCTGTTCCTCGCTTTCACGTTCAGGGCCATCTTCGGTTTCGAGGGCAGCGTTTGACGCGCCGCCGTTCTCCGAAGGCAACACGTCGATCTGTATTTCTGCTTCGTCCTCGGCCTCAAGCTCCTCGTCGCTGCGGACATTCGTTCCGGTCTCGACAGCTTCGAAGCCTTCTTCTTCGGCGTGACGGCGCGCTTCGCGCTGCTGTTCCTCGAGCAGCGCCTGCCGGTCGGCAATCGGGATCTGGTAATAGTCGGGATGTATTTCCGAGAAGGCGAGGAAGCCTTGCCGGTTACCGCCGTACTCGACGAACGCGGCCTGGAGCGACGGCTCCACGCGCGTCACCTTCGCAAGGTAGATATTTCCCTTGAGCGGCCGCTTGGTTGCGGCCTCGAAATCAAATTCTTCGACCTTTTGACCGTCGAGAACGACCACGCGGGTCTCTTCCCGGTGGCTGGCATCTATCAACATGCGCTTGGACATACATATCTCCGCGCGATCGACCGCGGCGCGCCTGCTGGGCACGCGTCGTTTCAGGGCTCAATCGCTTTGATTGTTGGGGGAGCCGGAGCGTCACCGCCAGCGGCAAGGCCGCTGGATCGGGTGAGGGAACTCTGGCGAAGCTGGTCATCTCAATTCACGTTTTGGCCGCGAGTTTGCGGCGCTGGCCTGCTCGGGAGCGGATCGGGTGTCTCGGAGCGCCTATCGCTCCAGAGGATTCGGCCCGTGGCCGAAAGCGGATCGCCGAGGTCCGGCGAAGCAGGTTGTATTCCTTTTATGTATCCCGCCCCGCAACAGCAAGGGCTTAGGCTTGGAATCATTGTAGAACCGGATACCGCTAACGAACCGTAAACAGTTTCCCGGCAGTTTGCTTGGAATTAACCCGGTTTGTCCCGTCGAAGGATGCCCATGCGCCCAATAGGGGCTGTTTTAGGTCTGCTTTTGCTTGCCGGCGGCGGCGGTGCTGCTTCGGCTCAGGGCGCTCAGAATCGTAACGATCCGCCACCGGCGCGTTGGTATCCGCCGGGACAGGCCGCAATACCTCAGCCTGCGCCTGTTACTCCGGCAGCGGGCGCGCAAATTCCGGTCGTGATGAACGTGCGGATCGGGGAACATGAGGACCGCACCCGTTTCGTTGTCGAGCTTTCCGATCCGATCAAGCTGCGCGTGTTTACGCTTTCCAATCCGGATCGCGTTGTGATCGACATGCCCCAGGTTCTGTGGCGGTTGCAGGGGCCGCAACGCCCCAGTGGCAATGGCGCCGTGAAGAGCTATCGTTATGGATTGTTCCGGCCCGGCGATTCCCGTTTCGTCATCGATCTCAATATGCCGGTGACCACCGCCGAACCGATGCTGCTGCCGCCGTCTGACGGTTATGGCTATCGCGTGGTGGTCGATCTGTTTCGCGCATCGCAAACGAATTTCGATCAATCGTCTGGCTGGCCCGCCGATCTGAAGGCGCTCGAAGCGCAGGCGGAATCGAGACTTGCCGCGATCCCCCCGCAAGCACCGAAAAACACGCAGCGCAAAGTAGTTGTCATCGACGCCGGACATGGCGGCATCGATTCCGGCACGGTCGGCATAAACGGTATGCAGGAAAAGGATCTGGTGCTTGACGAGGCCAAACGGCTGGGCAGGGCGCTTGCGCGCCGCGGCTATACGGTTCATCTCACCCGCGACACCGATATTTTCATACCGTTGCGCGAGCGCGTGAACATTGCGCGGGGTTACGGCGCGGATCTGTTCATTTCGCTGCACGCCGACTCCAATCCCAATCCCGATGTGACAGGCGCGTCGGTCTATACGCTTTCCGAAAAAGGTTCGGATAAGGAAGCCGAGGCATTGGCGAAGAAGGAAAACCAGTCGGACATTATCGCCGGCGTGGACCTGACGGGGCAGGACAATTCGGTGTCCCATATCCTGATCGATCTGGCGCAGCGCGAGACCATGAACCGTTCGTCTGTTTTTGCCGAAACGGTCGTCCAGCAACTCTCCGCCGCGACGGACGTTTTGCCGCGCACACCGCATCGTTCCGGCGCGTTGGTCGTCTTGAAGGCGCCCGATGTGCCTGCTGTGCTCATCGAGTTGGGGTATCTGTCTAATATTCACGATAGTACCCAAATGGGCGGCGATACTTGGCGAAATGGTGTGGCGAACGCCATCGCAGATGCGGTAGACCGCCATTTCGGTCCGGCGACGGCGGGAGACAGCATTTCCGCCGGGGCAAACAGGCCGGAGTGACGCCGCGCCAAGCTGTCGTCATAATTAGGAACTAACAGGCTTCCGGGAAGGGCCGTTCAGGGCATGTATCGGCGTATTGCGATTTACGTTGGGCTGGGGCTTTTCGGCGCGGTCCTTTTGGGCGTGCTTGTCCTCACCGGATACATCTATTCGCTGGGCCGCGATCTTCCGAGCGTTGAGGCGCTCAAGAATTATCAGCCACCCGTCACGACGCGCGTCTATGCCGGTAATGGCGATCTGCTGGGCGAATATGCGCGCGAGCGGCGCATTTTCGTGCCCATCGCTTTTGTGCCCAAGCTCGTCATTGAGGCTTTCACCTCCGCCGAAGACAAGAATTTCTACACGCATCCAGGCATCGATCCGTCCGGCATCGCGCGTGCCGGTCTCAAAGACATCGTCAATGTCTTCGAGCACAAGCGGCTCGAAGGCGCGTCCACGATTACGCAGCAAGTCGCCAAGAACATGCTGCTCAACAGCGAGATCAAGTTCTCGCGCAAGATCAAAGAAGCGATCCTCGCGATCCGGATCGATGCGACATATTCCAAAGCGAAGATCCTCGAGCTGTATCTCAACGAAATCTTCCTCGGCGAGAATTCTTACGGCGTCGCCGCGGCCGCGTTGAATTATTTCGGCAAGTCGCTCGATCAACTCGACATCGCCGACGTGGCATTCCTTGCATCACTCCCGAAGGCGCCGAGCAATTACGATCCGCGCTATCACGCTGAGGCCGCGCTTGACCGCCGAAATTGGGTGATCGGGCAGATGTACGACAATGGCTACATCACCCGCGATCAGGAACAGGCGGCGTTGAACGAGCCATTGAACACGCAAATGCGCCCGCTCGGCATTCAGGCGGAAGACGCGGATTACTTCGTCGAAGAAGTGCGTCGCATTCTTTACGCGAAATATGGCGAGCAGGCGCTTTACGATGGCGGTTTGCAGGTGCGCTCGACGCTTGACTCGCAATTGCAGAACTACGCGGTGAATGCGCTGCGCGTCGGTCTTGTGCGGTATGATCGCCGTCATGGATGGCGCGGCGCTGTCAGCAACATCAACATCAATGGCGACTGGAAAGGCGAGATCAAG
>Ga0265338_10007382_pt1 | contig 13662 bp, 10 predicted proteins | sample 42126metaG_FD_193579 | JGI IMG/M metagenome (GOLD analysis project Ga0265338, IMG submission 193579) | Rhizosphere microbial communities from Carex aquatilis grown in University of Washington, Seatle, WA, United States - 4-21-26 metaG | ecosystem: Host-associated > Plants > Roots > Rhizosphere... | reverse complement strand
CCCGCCGCACGGGCGAGGCGAACGCGTTCGAGGCGCGCCTCATCCACACCCTGCAGCACGCCTGCGACACCGGCTCCTACGACAGCTACAAGCGCTATTCCGAAGGCATGAGGGGCATGGCCCCCATCCAGCTGCGCGAGCTGCTCGACTGGCGTCCGGACCGCGGCTCCGCGCCCCTCGATGAGGTCGAAAGCGTCAACGAAATCCGCAAACGCTTCGTCACCCCCGGCATGTCGCTGGGCGCGCTCGGCCCCGAGGCCCACGGCACGCTCAACATCGCCATGAACCGCATCGGCGCCAAGTCGGTGTCCGGCGAGGGCGGAGAGGACCGGGCGCGCTACAAGCCCCTGCCCAACGGCGACAATCCCAACTCGGCCATCAAGCAGGTGGCGTCGGGCCGGTTCGGCGTGACCGCCGAATACCTGAACAAGTGCATCGAGCTGGAGATCAAGGTCGCCCAGGGCGCCAAGCCCGGCGAGGGCGGGCAGCTGCCCGGCTTCAAGGTCACCGAGATGATCGCGCGTCTGCGCCACGCCACCCCCGGCGTGATGCTGATCTCGCCGCCGCCGCACCATGACATCTATTCGATCGAAGACCTGGCCCAGCTGATCTACGACCTCAAGCAGATCAATCCCGACGCCAAGGTCACGGTGAAGCTGGTGTCCATGACCGGCATCGGCGCCATCGCGGCCGGTGTGGCCAAGGCCAAGGCCGACAACATCCTGATCTCCGGCCATCAGGGCGGCACCGGAGCGTCTCCGCAGACGTCCATCAAATATGCCGGCGCGCCGTGGGAAATGGGCCTGTCCGAAGCGCACCAGGTGCTGGTGCTCAATGGCCTGCGCCACTTCGTGCGCCTGCGAGCGGACGGCGGCATGCGCACCGGCCGCGACATCGTCATCGCCGCCATGCTGGGCGCCGAGGAGTTCGGTATCGGCACCGCCAGCCTGATCGCCATGGGCTGCATCATGGTGCGCCAGTGCCACTCCAACACCTGCCCGGTGGGCGTGTGCACCCAGGACGAGAACCTGCGCAAGAAGTTCACCGGCTCGCCGGAGAAGGTGATCAACCTGTTCAGCTTCATCGCCGAGGAGGTGCGCGAGATCCTGGCCCAGCTGGGCTTCCGCTCGCTGCAGGAAGTGGTCGGCCGCACCGACCTGCTCCAGCAGGTGTCGCGCGGCGCCGAGCACCTGGACGACCTCGACCTCAACCCGCTCCTGGTCATGGCCGACCCGGGCCAGAACAAGCCCTATTGCACCATCGTGGGCCGCAATCCGGTTCCCGACACGCTCGACGCCCAGATCGTGCGCGACGCCTCGGCCTTGCTCGAGCGCGGCGAGAAGATGCAGCTCACCTACACCGTGCGCAACACCGCCCGGGCGATCGGCGCGCGCGTCTCCAGCCACATCGTGCGTAAGTACGGCATGGACGGCCTGCCGCCCGGCCACCTGACGGTCCAGCTCAAGGGTTCGGCCGGCCAATCGCTCGGCGCCTTCGCCGTGCAGGGCCTGCGCATCGAGCTCACCGGCGAGTCCAACGACTACGTGGGCAAGGGCCTGTCGGGCGCGACCCTGGTGATCAAGCCGTCGCCGACCCTGAGCTTCCCCGAGCACAACGCCCTGATCGGCAACACCTGCCTTTACGGCGCGACCTCGGGCAAGCTGTTCGCCGCCGGCGGCTCGGGCGAGCGTTTCGCCGTGCGCAACTCAGGCGCGGTCACGGTGGTTGAGGGCGTGGGCGCCAACGGCTGCGAATACATGACCGGCGGGCAGGTGGTGATCCTGGGCGAGGTGGGCGAGAACTTCGCGGCCGGCATGACCGGCGGCATGGCCTGGGTCTACGACCCGCACGAGCGCTTCCAGCTCTACCTCAACGCCGACAGCGTGCTGATCCAGCGCCTGGCCTCGGCCCATTGGGAGGGTGTGCTTCACGGCCTCGTCAGCGAGCATGCCGAGGAGACGCAGTCCCGCTTCGCCAAGGAACTCCTGCGCGACTGGGACCGCGTCCGCAACCACTTCTGGCAGGTCTGCCCCAAGGAGATGGTCAAGCGCCTGGCCCATCCGCTGAGCGATGAGCCGGAGAAGGAATACGCCTAAGGCTCGACAGACGCTGCGATCGCTGCTCCCCTGGCTTCAAGAGCTGGGGGAGAAGCCGTCTTGCGCAACCTGTCGATCCTGGGCGTCCTCGCCTGCGGCGCGCTGCTCTCCGCCTGCGGCTCCAAGACCGCCTGCTTCGCCCTCAGCGACGAGGACGCGACGCGCAAGATCGTGGCCGAGTACGACAAGCTGCCCGGCACTGAGAAGGGCGATGCGGCGCAGATGAAGTTCAGTGGCGCCCGCGTGGTCGGGGTCGGCCGCAACCGCTCGGACAAGGGCGACGGCAAGGGCCTGACCCAGGTGTGGTTCGCGCAGGACGACCACACCCTGACGGTGGCCACCCTCACGGAGTCCTGCGAGCTGCAGTTCCGCCCGGGCCTGGCCGCCGACGCGATCAAGCAGGCCGTGATCCCGGCGCACGCGCCGAACTTCTAGGAATTTCTTTGCGCTATCGGCTTGCGTCTGCTTGAGCGCCCTGGCCGCTCACGGGATCGGGACCAACGTAGCGGGCGCGGGGCCGGATCAGGGCGCCGGCGCCATTCTGCTCCAGGGCGTGGGCGATCCAGCCCGCGCAACGGCCGGCGGCGAACAGCGCGAACGGCGCCTCGGTCGGCAGGCCCGCCGCCCGCGTCAGGGCGCAAAGGGCGAAGTCGATGTTGGGAGCGGCGCCCGTCGCCGCCCGCACCGCCGCCACCGTGTCGTCTTCCAGGGCGCAGAGCCGCAGCCGGCTGAGCAGGGCCTGCGCCCGGATGTCGCCGTCGGGATAGAGGGGATGGCCGAATCCAGGAATCTCCACCCCCTGGTCCAGCCGGGCGCGCGCAGCTTTTTGCGCACCCAAGGTTTCCACCTTGCCGAGGAACGCCTGGACCCGCAAGTAGTGGGCGCCGTGGCGGGGGCCGGACAGGGTGGCAAGGCCGGCCAGGACGCAGGCCGACAGGCTCGCGCCGGTCGAGGCGGCCACACGGGCGGCGAAGGCTGAGGCGTTGAGCTCGTGGTCGGCCAGCAGGACAAGGGCGCGGCGCACGAGGTCCGCGTCGGCGCGCCAGGCGCGGGCGATGCGCAGATGAGCCGGCTCCTCCCCGCCCCGGCCCGACACCGAAGCGGCCAGCGCCGCCAGCACCCGCGCCCCATCGCGCTGCAGCAGCGTCTCGGCGCGCCCGGCCATGGGCGGGTCCTCCGCCGCCTCGGCCGCGATGACGGTGAACAGGCGCGCCTTCATCGGCCCCTCGCACGCCGAAGCGGAAACCGGCGCCAGCATAGCGCCGGCGTCCCACAGCAGCGCCGCCGTCTCCTCCAGGGTGGCGGTCTCGGCCAGGGTCGCCGCGTCTTTGCCGCGATAGAACAGCCGTCCCTTGCTCACGGTCGAGACGGCCGATGGCAGGACCGGTTCGCCCCAGGCGATGGCTTCGGTGGCGATGGCGGCGGCGCGGCAGCCTCTCGCCTTGCGCCGACTTAGGGTTTCGATGTCCGCGGCGCGGTATAGGCTGCGGCGCGGGTCGTCCGGATCGGGCCGGGCTTCCACCAGGCCCCGGCTGACGTAGGCGTACAGCGTCTGTGGGCGGACCTTCAGCCGGCCCTGGGCGACGGAGGCGGGCAGCCAGCTTTCCACCACGACCTGTAATTCCGACATTGATCAATTCCATCAATATTGACCAAAACGGCCGCTGCGCCAAGCTGTTCCTCACAAGGAGATGCTCATGGTGCAGGGATTGGACGGCGTGATCGCCGCGCAGACGGTGCTTTCGGACGTGGACGGGCAGGCGGGCCGGCTGGTGATCCGTGGCCGCGACGTGGCGTCGCTGGCGGCCGGTTTCCGTTTCGAGGAGGCCGTGACCCTGCTGTGGGAGGGCTTCTTCGACCTGCCCGACGTCGCCGGGCTGGCCGCCCGTCTCGGCCAGGCCCGGCAGGCGGCGTTCGGCGATCTGGCCGCCCTCGACCCCGTGCTGCTGCGCCTGGAGCCGATCGAGGCGGTGCGCGCCCTGGCCGCCCGGCTGCCCGACGACGAAACCCTGGACGGCGCGCTGGCGATCCTGGGCCGCGTGGCGGCGTTCACCCCGGCGGTGGTGCGCCTGCGGAAGGGCCTGGACCCCATCGCCCCCGATCCAGCGCGCGGCCACGCCGAGGATGTGCTGCGCATGCTGGGCGCGCCGTCGGACCCAGCCCACGTCCGCGCCCTGGATGCCTATTTCTGCACCGTCATCGACCACGGACTGAACGCATCGACCTTCGCGGCCAGGGTCGTGGCCTCGACGAGGGCCGGCCTGACCTCGTCAGTCCTGGCGGGATTCTCGGCGTTGAAGGGCCCGCTGCATGGCGGGGCGCCCGGGCCGGTGATCGCCATGCTCGACGGGATCGGCGAGCCCGCCGGGGCCCCGGCCTGGCTCGAGGCCGCCCTGGCCCGCGGCGAGCGCCTGATGGGCTTCGGCCATCGCATCTACCGCGTGCGCGACCCCCGGGCCGACGCCCTGAAGGACGCCCTGCGCGCCCTCGCCCTCGCCGGCGGCGGCGATCCGCGGAGGATGCGCCTGGCCGAGGCGGTCGAGCACGCCGCCCTGGACCTGCTGCGCAGGCGCAAGCCCGATCGGCCGCTCGACGTGAACGTGGAGTTCTACACCGCGCTCCTGCTCGAAGCCCTCGATTTCCCGCCGGACGCCTTCACCTGCGTTTTCGACCTGTCGCGCGCGGCCGGCTGGATCGCCCACGCCCGTGAGCAGGCGGCCGGAGGCAAGCTGATCCGGCCGCAGTCGCTCTATGTCGGACCGCAGCCGATCGCGGCCTAGAGTTGGTCGAACTGCACCTCGCGCATGCCGCGCTCGCGGCGGGCCTGCTGCACCTGGTCGGTCAGCCAGTCGCGGAAACGGTCGGGGGCGGGCACGCCTTGGATCACGATCTCGCGGTGGTTGGCGTCGGCCGAGTTCAGGGTGATGGAGCCCACTCCAAATATCCGCTGGAAAAGCGATTGCAGCATGGTCACGTCGGCGATGCGGTAGAGCTCCAGCGACTGCGCCGAGCGCGACAGCAGGCCCGTGCGCCAGGTCAGGCGGCCCTTGGCGAAGTGATAGGAGGTCGAGGTTGTCCTCAGCCAGGTCAGGCTGGCGTTGGCCAGGATCGCCACCAGGAGGATCGCCAGGACCCAGAGACTGATGTTCCAGTGCATGCGCAGCACGGCGAAACCCGCCGCCACGATCGCCATCTGCAAGGCGGCTAAGAGATAGGCGCCGTAGTTGATCACCTGCGACGGGCGGATCATCACCTCGTCGGAGGAGGGTTCCACATCAGCCATGGCCGGTGGACCCGAAGCCGCCGGCGCCGCGCGTGGTCTCGTCGAGACTGTCGACCTCGATCCAGCCCGCCTGCGCCACGGGCGCCGCCACCATCTGGGCGATACGGTCGCCGCGGCGGATGGTGAAGTCGTCCTCGCCGAGATTGATCAGGATCACCTTCACCTCGCCGCGATAGTCGCTGTCGATGGTGCCCGGCGTGTTGAGGCAGGTCACCCCGGCCTTGGCCGCCAGCCCCGAACGGGGCCGCACCTGCACCTCGAAGCCTTCGGGGATCGCCCAGCACATCCCGGTCGGGACCATGGCCCGCGCACCGGGCTTGAGGATCATCGGCTCATCATCAGGAACGGCGGCGCGCAGATCCATGCCGGCCGAACCGGTGGTCTCATAGGCGGGAAGCGGCAGGCCCTCGGCGTGGGGCAGGCGGCGAACGGCGATCTTAGGCTGCATGCGCATTTCCTAGCGTGATTCCAGCGCACCTACGCCAGGGCGGCCTCGATCCGCGCCGCCAGTTCGCGGGCGATGTCGGCCTTGGAGGCCAGGCCCCAGCGCTCGGTGCCCTCGGCGGTGACGAACAGGGCGGTGTTCTGGTCGCCGCCCATCACCTCCTGCCGCGCCACATCGTTGGCCACGATCCAGTCGCAGCCCTTGCGCAGGCGCTTGGCCCGCGCCGTCGCTTCGAGCTCGGTATCGTCGGCGGTGGTCTCGGCGGCGAAGCCCACCACCAGGCCCGGCCTGCGCGGTCCCCGGCGCGCGACGGTCGCCAGGATGTCGGGGTTCTCGGCCAGGGCCAGGCTCAGGCCCCGCGCCGCCTTCTTGGTCTTGGTCTCGCCGGGCTCGGCGGGGCGCCAGTCGGCCACCGCCGCCACGAACACCGCCGCGTCCGCCGGCAGGGCGTCCTCGCAGGCGGCCAGCATCTCGCGCGCCGTCTCCACGTCCACCCGCTTCACCCCCGTCGGCGCCGGCAGGGCGGTGGGGCCGGACACCAGGGTCACCCGGGCCCCCAGGGCCGCCAGGGCCTCGGCCACCGCATAGCCCTGCTTGCCGCTGGAGCGGTTGGTCAGCACCCGCACGGGGTCGATCGGCTCGACCGTCGGCCCCGCCGTGATCAGGATATGTTTGCCCTTGAGCGGCGCCGGCTCCGCCTCGATCGCCAGGGCGGCGCGGACGGCCGCCAGGATCTCCGGGGGTTCGGCCAGGCGGCCCAGGCCGAACTCGCCGCAGGCCATCGCCCCCTCGCCGGGTCCGACGAAGCTGACGCCCCGCGCCCTCAGCGTCGCCAGGTTGGCCTGGGTCGCCGGATGCTCCCACATGCGCACGTTCATCGCCGGCGCCATCAACACCGGCGTGTCAGTGGCCAGGAGGGTGGTCGAGGCGAGGTCGCTGCACAGCCCGTGCGCCGCCTTGGCCATCAGGTCGGCCGTGGCCGGGGCCACCACGATCAGGTCGGCCGAGCGCGACAGCTCGATATGGCCCATCTCCGACTCGTCGGTCAGGGAGAACAGGTCCTGGTAGACCTTGTCTTCGGCCAGGGCCGACAGCGACAGGGGCGTCACGAACTGCGCGCCGGCCTTGGTCAGGATCGGGCGCACGGCGATGTCGGCCTTGCGCAGCAGGCGCGCCAGCTCCAGCGCCTTGTAGGCCGCGATCCCGCCGCCCACGATCAGAAGAACGCGCTTGCCCGCCGCCGACATCGGCCGCCTCCGCTGGTGTGTGGCCGTCGTCATAGCGGCTTTCACGGACGCCAGACAGACCCGCGAATACGGTCGTGCAGATTCCGACTCGACAAACCGAAAACTGTGTTCTTTATTTGTTCCCGGCTGATCGGGTCCCAGCCGTCGAACCTCGGCTCTGGTGGGAGAATCCCAATGGGAACACGGTTTTGGGTCTGCGGACCCGTGGCGGTCGCGAGCGCGGCCGCGGTATGCGTCTTGTCCTTGGCGGCGTGCGACGGCGCGCCGTCGGCCAATGCGGCTCGGGCCCACGGCGGCGACAGCGCCGACCGGCGCCTCGCCGACACCTCGCCCGACGGGGCCGACACGCGGGCGCCCGCCCGCTATTCCAACGCGGTCTATACCACCTCGGCGTCCGGCTCGTCGCGCGAGGCCGCCGCCGACACGCCGCTTTTCCATGGCAAGCCAATGTGGGCGGCCAACAAGAAGCACTCCGCCCAGGAAAACGCCGACTACCACTTCAAGCGCGACGGCGATGCGGTGAGCGCGACCAGCGAGGACGATTTCCTGACCAAGGTCCACGCCTTCGTCGACCATCCGCCGCAGGGGACCGAGACCCTCTCCCGGTCCAATGGCGACAAGCTGATGTACGACCCCAAGGCCAATCTGTTCGCCGTGGTCGACAAGGACGGCGCGCCCCGCACCCTGTTCAAGCCCCGCGACGGCGCGACCTACTGGCAGCAGCAGAAGGACAGCGTGGCCAAGGGCGACGACGATTACCGCTCCGGCGGCAGTCGCCGTTCGGCCCGCCGTTCGTCCGGCGACGACAACGGCTAGCTAGGGCGCGCTGGCGCTGACGATCCACACGGCCGCGCCCAGCCGCACCTTGCCGTCGGCGTCCGCGTGCCGTTCGAGTTCGCGGGCGACGGCGTCCTGCACCTTGGGGCGCAGGTCCGGGTTCTCGCGTAGCGCCGCGCCCAGCGGTCCGACCTTCTGGGCCACGGCCAGGGCCTCCTGGGGCGTCCATCCGCCGACCTTGGCGTCGAACGCGCGGACGGCGACCTCGCTCCAGCCGGCCTCGCCGAGGATGCGCTTCACCCGCTCGGGGTCGACGAAGGCGAACGGGCCGGGGGCCAGGGGATCGGAAGGCGGCGCGGGCGGCAGCAGGTCGGCCACGGCGTTGATCGCCACGGTCATCACCGGGTTTTCCTGGGCCGGCCGCCAGCACACGAAGGCGAGGCGTCCGCCCGGTTTCAGCGCCTTGCGGATATTGGCGAAGGCCGCCGCCGGATCGGAGAAGAACATCACCCCGAACCGGGAGAACACCGCGTCGAACGACCCGCCGCCGAGGGCGACGAAGTCGGTGGTCTGGGCGTCGGCCGCCTCGAAGCGCACGGAAAGGCCCAGCGCCGCGGCCCGCCGCGTCGCGAGGCCCAGCAGCGGACGCGAGAGATCGACGCCCAGCACCGAGCCGCCGGGTCCGACCGCCCGGGCCAGGTCCAGGCTGGTCTCCCCGCCGCCGCAGCCGATGTCGAGCACCCGCTCGCCCGCACACGGGGCCAGTCCCGCCATGGCCGCCTGGCCCAGGGGCTGCAGCTGCATGTCCAGCAGGCGGTTGAGCTCGACCCAGGTCTCGCCGGTGCGGCCGTTCCAGTAGTCGGCCTGGGCGTCATTGGCCCCGGTGCTAGCGGCGTCAGTCATGTCCGGCCCTCCGCCGCCCTTCTTGCGCCGCCAGGGCCGGGACGCCAAGGGCGTTTTGATCCTGCGCTATCGGCTAGCGCCTGCATCAGCGCGTTGCTAAAGCCGGAGCATGAAAGTCGACGGCGTCGCCTACCGCACCATCTGGCGTCAGGGCCCTTCGGTCGAGGTCATCGACCAGACCGCCCTGCCGCACGTCTTCCGCACCGTGACCCTGGAAAGCGCCGATCACGCGGTCCAGGCTATCGGAACCATGATCGTGAGGGGCGCGCCCCTGATCGGCGCCACCGGCGCCTATGGCCTGGCTCTGGCGGCCCAGGCCGACGCCTCGGATACGGGGCTGAAAGCCGCCGCCCACGCCCTGGCCGAGGCGCGGCCGACGGCGGTGAACCTGCGCTGGGCGGTGGAGCGGGCTCTGAAGGCGGTGCTGGCGCATCCCGTGAGCGCGCGCGGCCGCGCCGCCTGGGCCGAGGCTGAGGCCATCGCCGACGAGGATGTCGCCTTCTGCCAGGCGATCGGCCGCCACGGCCGCGAATTGATAAGCAAAGCTTATGATGGCTCGCGCCCGGTCAATATCCTGACCCACTGCAACGCCGGCTGGCTGGCCACGGTGGACTGGGGCACCGCCCTGTCGCCCATCTATGCCGCGCACGAGGCGGGCATCCCGGTGCACGTGTGGGTCGACGAGACCCGACCGCGCAGCCAGGGCGCGGCCCTGACCGCCTGGGAGCTGCTCAGCCATGGGGTGCCGCACACGGTGATCGCCGACAACGCCGGCGGCCATCTGATGCAGCACGGCCAGGTCGACCTGTGCATCGTCGGCTCCGATCGCACCACCGCCCATGGCGACGTGTGCAACAAGATCGGCACCTATCTGAAGGCCCTGGCCGCCTTCGACAACGACGTGCCGTTCTACGCCGCCCTGCCCGTGTCCACCATCGACTGGAGCCTGGAGCGCGGCGCCGACATCCCCATTGAGGAACGCTCGGCCAAGGAGGTGACCCAGGTCTGCGGACGAACGGCGGACGGACGCATCGAGACCGTGCGGATCACGCCCGAGGGCAGCCCCGCGGCCAATCCCGCCTTCGACGTCACCCCCGCGCGGCTGGTCACCGGCATCATCACCGAGCGCGGGGTGGCGCAGGCCAGCCGCGAAGGCCTGCTGGCCCTCTATCCTGAACAGCAAGAGGCCGCAGAATGAAGAGCCGTTGGTCGGACGCCGAGGCCAGGCGCTTCATCGATCAGTATGCGCAAAAGGGCGTAGCCGAGGACCTGGCCCTGCGCGTCTACACCAGCCGCCTCCTGGGCCGGGACCCGGCCCTGGTGCAGCACGGCGGCGGCAACACCTCGCTGAAGACGACGGCGCCCGACAACCTCGGCCGGCCGGTGAAGGTGCTGTGCGTCAAGGGTTCCGGCTGGGACCTCGGCGACATTGAGCCGCCGGGACTACCCGCCTGCCGGCTGGAGCCGCTGCTGGAGCTGCGTTGCCTGAACAGCCTGCCCGACGAGGCCATGGTCGCCGCCCAGCGCACCAGCCTGATGGACCCGGCCGCGCCCAATCCGTCGGTGGAGGCCCTGCTGCACGCCTGGGTGTCGCCGCGCTACGTCGACCACAGCCATTCCAACGCCATCCTGGCCCTGGCCGACCAGCCGGACGGCGAGGCCCGTTGCCGCGACCTGTTCGGCGAGCGGGTATCGATCGCGCCCTACTGCATGCCCGGCTTCGCCCTGGCCCAGCTGGCGGCCTCGACCTTCGACGCGCGCCCCGAGGCCGAGGGCATGGTGCTTTTGAAGCACGGCCTCTTCACCTGGGGCGAGGACGCGCGCGAAAGCTATGAGCGCCACATCGCGTGCGCCGACATGGCCGAGCGCAAGCTGGCGGCGGGCCGCCGCACCGTGGCGCAGGTCAAGCGGTCCCTGGCGTCCACGACCAACATCGCGCCCGTGATCCGCGGCGCCCTGGCGCGGCTCGGCAAGCCCATGGTGCTGGATCATCGGGGGGCGGACGAGGTCATGGCTTTCACGGCCGGCGCCGATCTCGACCGCCTGGCCCAGGCCGGCCCCGCCACGCCCGACCACGTGATCCGCATCAAGCCCTGGCCCCTGGTCCTGCCGGAGCCCGGCCCCAGCCTTACCGGGATAGACTTCGCCGAGGCGGTCGAGGCGGCGGCCCAGGCCTACGCCGATCGCTACCGCGCCTATTTCGAGCGCAACAACGCCCGCATCGACCCCAAGAAGACCATGCTCGACGTGCAGCCGCGCGTGGTGCTGGTTCCGGGCGTGGGCCTTTACGGCGTCGGCGCCTCCAAGAAGGACGCGGCCATCGCCGCCGACATCTACGAGACCAACATCGCGGTGATCGGCGCGGCCGAAGGCGTCGGCCGTTTCGAGAGCATCGGCGAGTTCGACATCTTCGAGATGGAATACTGGTCGCTGGAGCAGGCCAAGCTCGGCAAGGCCAAGGAGAAGCCCCTGGCGCGCAAGGTGGTCGCGGTCACCGGCGCCGGCAGCGGCATCGGCGCGGCCACGGCGCGCGCCTTCGCCGCCGAGGGCGCCGAGGTCGCGGTGCTGGACAAGGATGCGGACGCCGCCAAGACCGTGGCCAAGGCCGTCGGGGGCCTGGCCGCGCCCTGCGACGTGACCGACGACGCGTCCGTGGCGGCGGCGTTCGAGGCGGTGGTCCAGGCCTACGGCGGGCTCGACATTCTGGTGTCCAACGCCGGCTACGCCCCCTCGGGCCGCATCGGCGAGGTCTCGGACAAGGTGCTGCGCGACAGCTTCGAGGTGAATTTCTTAGGCCATCAGCGCGCCGCCCGCGCCGCCGTGGCGATCTTCCGCAAACAGAACACCGGCGGCGTCCTGCTGTTCAACGCCTCCAAGCAGGCCCTCAATCCCGGTCCGGACTTCGGTCCCTACGGCCTGCCCAAGGCCGCCACCCTGGCCCTCATGCGCCAATACGCGATCGACTACGGGGCCGACGGCGTGCGCGCCAACGCCGTCAACGCCGACCGTATCCGCACCGGCCTGATGACCGACGAGATGATCGCCAAGCGCTCGGCCGCCCGCGGCATCAGCGAGGCGGATTACATGGGCGGCAACCTGCTGCGCCAGGAGGTGACGGCGGACGACGTGGCCCAGGCTTTCGTGTCCCTGGCCCTGGCCTCCAAGACCACCGCCGCCGTGATCACGGTTGACGGGGGGAATATCGCGGCGGCCGTACGCTAGCATTCGCCGCTGAACGCTCCGGGCGCCGCAAAAGCTTGGCGCCCAAATCGCGCGGCTCATGCTAGCGGTTGGCCAAAAGACGGAGGCGTCCATGCAGAGTCGCTACACGGCCTTCGCCCTTTGCCTGCTGCTCACCGTGGCCGGCCTCGCCCTGCTGCCGTTCTGGGGCGGGGCCTGGATCGCGGCCGTCGTGTTCGGCCTGCTGTCGCTGGTGGGCGTGCTCGACCTGATCCAGGGCCGCCATACGATCCAGCGCAACTATCCGGTGATCGGGCACATCCGCTGGATGGTGGAGTTCGTCCGCCCCGAGATCCGCCAGTATCTGCTCGAATCCGACCAGGAGGCGGCGCCGTTTTCCCGCAGCCAGCGCTCGCTGGTCTACCAGCGCGCCAAGGGCGACCCGGACGACCGGCCGTTCGGCACCTTGCTGGACGTCTACGCCGTCGGCTACGAATACATCGCCCACTCCACCCGCCCGGTCCCGGCCTCAGACCCGGAAAGCTTCCGCATCACCATCGGCGGGCCGCAGTGCGCCAAGCCCTATTCCGCCTCGGTGTTCAACATCTCGGCGATGAGCTTCGGGTCGCTGTCGGCGGCGGCTATCCGCGCCCTGAACCGCGGCGCCAAGATGGGCAATTTCTCCCACGACACCGGCGAGGGCTCGATCAGCTCCTACCACCGCGAAGGCGGGGGCGATATCGTGTGGGAGGTGGCCTCGGGCTACTTCGGCTGCCGCACCGTCGATGGCCACTTCGATCCGGACAAGTTCGCCGCCCAGGCCCGCACCGACCAGGTCAAGATGGTCGAGATCAAGCTCAGCCAGGGCGCCAAGCCCGGCCACGGCGGCGTGCTGCCGGCGGCCAAGGTGACGCAGGAGATCGCCGACACCCGCGGCGTGCCCATGGGCGTGGACTGCATCTCGCCCCCGCGCCACAGCGCCTTCTCCACTCCGCGCGAGATGATGGCCTTCATCACCCAGTTACGCGAGCTTTCCGGAGGCAAGCCGGTGGGCTTCAAGCTGTGCCTGGGCCATCCGTGGGAATTCATGGGCATGGTCAAGGCCATGCTGGAGACCGGCGTCCTGCCCGACTTCATCGTCGTCGATGGCGCCGAGGGCGGCACGGGCGCGGCGCCCACCGAATTCGCCGACCACATCGGCACGCCGATGCGCGAGGGGCTGCTGTTCGTGCACAACACCCTGGTCGGCGCGGGCCTGCGCGACCGGATCAGGATCGGCGTGGCCGGCCGCATCGTCAGCGCCTTCGACATGGCCTCGGTGCTGGCTATCGGCGCGGACTGGTGCAACGCCGCGCGCGGCTTCATGTTCGCCCTGGGCTGCGTGCAATCGCTCAGTTGCAACACCAACCATTGCCCGACCGGCGTCGCCACCCAGGACAAGCTGCGCCAGCGCGGGCTGGTGGTGCCGGACAAGGCCGAGCGGGTCTATCGCTTCCATCGCCAGACCGTGGCGTCCCTGGCTCAGATGCTGGCGGCCGCGGGCCTCAGCCACCCCGACGAGCTGGGGCCGCACCATCTGGTGCGCCGCGTCAGCGCCACCGAGATCCGCCAGTTCGTGCACCTGCACATCTTCCTGAAGCCGGGCGCGCTGCTGCAGGGCGATTGCGACGGCTTCTACGCCCACAACTGGGTGCGCGCCTCGGCCGACAGTTTCGACGGGACGCCGAAGGC
>Ga0265338_10007381_pt1 | contig 13663 bp, 27 predicted proteins | sample 42126metaG_FD_193579 | JGI IMG/M metagenome (GOLD analysis project Ga0265338, IMG submission 193579) | Rhizosphere microbial communities from Carex aquatilis grown in University of Washington, Seatle, WA, United States - 4-21-26 metaG | ecosystem: Host-associated > Plants > Roots > Rhizosphere... | reverse complement strand
AGGTGACATCGGACCTTACAGTCCATAATCTGCGCCGCCTCAACGCCATGCTCAGTGCGAACGAAGACGGCTTTCTGATCGAGCACCGATTCGTTGACGTGCCAAATCAGTCCGGAGTGCCCATCTTTGAAGTCGCAACATTGCAGCGCAGGGTCTACTATGCGACACGGCTCAAGGTGCTGCGTTCCTTCGCAGACGGGCTGTACCTATTCGCAGACGGTCCTCGAAACGGATATGCCAGCTACTTCGTGTTGGAAGATTCACGAAAGGAACGGTCCTTTTACGTTCCGAAATCAGGCCGTGATAAGTCCGACTGCATTGAGGTAGCTCTAAAGCGGGCGGCGAACTCTAAGATTCACGGCATAGTAAATTGCCATGAGGTTTTCGATCTTCCATACTGCAAGATCAAGGTTTCCAAAAAGAAAATCGTGATCTCGGCGGGCTGGGGATATGGCAATCATTTTCCGACAGAGATCATCATCCGTTTCAACCCCAAGAAAGCATTCACGCTGGCCGGTGATGAGCAGCAACGCTACGCTGGCACCTACACCTTCGTGCCTACTACGGACGTGAAGGAAATCATGCAGTTTGAAAAGCGCACGGGAAACAAGTCGAAGATCAAGCCTAAGAGGGTGAGAGACTACATCCGCTAGTAGTGACCAAGAGGCAGACAGTGTAAACGCCTTCTACAATATGCCATATTTTTGAGTGTGAAATTACACTACAAAATGATGGCATGGCACCTGCAATAGATATAGGCATGGTTGCTGTAATTTCAACACTGGTGTGGCTCATATTTGCTCCTCAGACCGCCCACCTCGACTATTGCAAGACTTCTCGCCCGTACATCGGACATAAGATCTTGGCTGAATCAAGACTACACGGCGTAAAGTCATCACTGGCTCTCGCCGTAATGGAAGTCGAATCCACCTGGAACGTGAATGCCGAGCGGATCGAGCGCGGCGGACGCACCAAGTCTATAGGGCTTTTCCAGCTCTACTACCCAACTGCTGTCGAAATGGAACGCAAGAGAGGCTCAAACCGAGTCAGGAGCTTTGCGGATCTGCGCGATGTTGATGTGAATGTCGAGCTTGGGGTCGAGCATCTGGCTAAGTGTGAGCGGAAGTTCCACGACCTCAGCCGAGTCTTGTGCTGCTACAACGCTGGCCCTTACGCTAAGGCAGCCGCCTGCGAGAGTGAGTGGGTCCAGAACTACGAACGTAAGTTTCGGTTGGCAGTGCGCAAGTACCACCGTTCAAGGATTTGACACCGCCTAGGGCGTTTACGATCTGCCATATATTTGTAGTGTGAAAACACACTAGAAAAAGATGGCACACTGTCTGCAATAGACTATACAAGAGAGGTTACGATGCTGCTGAATAACGGACAGACTGAAACCCCGAAGAAGAACATAAAGCCTAAGTTCCGGGTGGTGGCTATTGACGAGACAGAGCACTGGTCTGATGACATCAAGGCGCAGGGCAAGGTGTGGGGCGTGTATCTCGTCGACATGAACAGGTATACGTACTGCTGCGAGCTGACTCCGAGTTTGGAGCTGCACTTCCTGTACTACGTGGCTATCCCGAAGAAGCGCACGAAGGATCGCAAGGTCGCAGACGATTTTCAGGATTTAGTCGACGAAAACTACCCGCATAGCGATACGAGCTACGTGGGCACTAACCAGAAGTTTTCCAGAATTCGGAAGGTCGACCTTACCGAGTCTGACAAGAAGACTCTCGCCGACGAAGGATACGAGGTACTGCATAAGGACGTCGTCGAATACCTCCGAGCCAACCACTACATTTAAGGAGCACAAAACATGACAAAAACGAACTACCGCACCCGACTGGAAAATTCCTTATCGAAGTTCCTTGAAGAAGTCGTCTTGTTAAAAGACATCAAGACCCCTCTGTCGGATGAGGATGAAAAGAAGCTGTTCGCAAACAAGCTCGTGATCGACAACATCCGCAAAGCCTCGAAGCTGCTCTCAAAGGACTTCGACAAGGCGGCGGCGCTTATCTGCGATATCCCGCACTACATCGTAAATCCGAATCCCAGGAGCGGGAAATACAAGTATGTCGGATCGGACAGGGTCTACAGCATGACCGATGGAATGCGGCATTGCATCCGCATGATCGCAGTGGACAGAGATCACGGTCGTGCACTTGACGTCGGCAAGCCGTGGAACAACAACCTTATCCTGTTGAAGGGGTGACAGTATGCCGAGCTACTTTTTCGGGGGAAGTCACAACGGAACTCGACTCGACTGGGAATCCGAGGAGCGGGTCAAGGTCGTCTACAAAGACTTCAATGGCAAGAAGCATCGCCGAGTCGGAAAGATTCGCCGGGTCGAAGGATTGATGGCTCTGATCGAATTCAAGAATCAGTCGGTCTGCACGTGGTTCTTTCTCGACAATCTGCGCAAGACGCTGCAACCCCCGAAGTGCGAGAACGCCGAGAACCACCGTCCAGGCAACATTTGCGTGTATTGTCGCAACAATTGACAGTGTAAATGCCATTGACAAACCGAGTGTGAAGTAGCACTTGATTTTACACTATAACTTGATGGCACACTACATGCATAGTATAAGGTAGGGAGTTAGGGATGCCCAAAAAGAAGCAAATGAAGGTCCGCAAAGAACTGACCTGTGCAAAAAACATGCGTCCGACGAGGAGAATGAAAATGCCGCGTAATGTTCACAAGAAGACTCTGGAGCAGAAGGTGAATTCCAAAATCAGAGCTGCCTCGGATCATCTCACTGGACCCCCGATGCGCACCGAATGCCTGATTCATCTGGCTGTTCTGTCGAATCGTAAGGCAACCCGCAAAGCAAAGCGCAACGCCGAGCTGGCCATTCTCGATATCGCGAAGTACGCCGACCAGTGCCATCAGAGGGGCGACTGATGGGAAAGGACGATTTGGTAGAGCTGCTCGCGACGTCCTTGAAACACCGGAATCAGATTCTGGTGGATCATGGGGTGCACACTGCTGAGGAGCTTGATGCCTTCATTGCACGAGAGCGGTCGAGCTTTGAAACAAAGACCGAAGACAAGCTCCGCGAAATGGTTCAAATCAACCTGTTGTGTCAGTGCTGCCGGGAGGAATTCTTCCGGGGAATAGCGGAGCGGGTGGTTGCTTACGGAAAGAAGGCAGCATGAGAAAGGGATCATTCTCAGTCTCGCTGGGACGATACTATTCTGTCACCCCAGGCAGTGACAGGGCCGTCCAATTTGGGATCGCAAAGTGGACTATCAACGATCGGTCCCACAAAGTCGGAATGAATCCGGAAGAAGCGATCGTGATCGGTAAAGCTCTGATCGCTGCTGGAAAGAAATTGAAGGCGGAGCTAAAAAAGAAGCACCGCACAAGAAGTTGACACTGTAAAAGACCTTTACAGATTATGTCAAAAATGCACTAGGAATTGATTGCAGAATTTAGTGGCATAGATAGTGCAGATAATAGTAACCAGAAGGACTAGAAAGAGAGTTCGAAAATGTTCGCCAAGCAGATTTACCGTCTGGATGAAACTGACCCCAAGAAGTGCCCCCAGCTCAAGGCTGTTCGGGGAGCTGATGTGCAGGCCATGATCGACCAGGATCTGTACGATGCAGCTGAAAAACTCCGCGACAAGAAGGGCATCACCTGGGTGCACCTGATGGAAAACGGGCTGAAGCGTTTCGTGGATGAGAACACGGGCGTGCGTTCGCTGTCGCAGGGTGTTTCGCTTATCCGAGCACTCCAGTCGGACAAATGCGAGTACATCAAGAAGCCCCGCAAAGCTCGTTTCCTCGCGCGCATCCAGGAAGAAATCTTCGAGCCTGCCAACAAGCTTCGCGAGAAGAGGGGCTACACCTGGGTCTACATCATCGAAGCGCTCCTCAACCAGTTCCTGGCTGAGAAGTAACCGAAACTATGAAAAGAGGTGTCCCATGGCAAAGCTAAGCATCAAGGTCAATGGAGACCGTCAGATCCGGGGCGTCATGCAGAACCTGGCTTTTCTCGGCCACTTCGACACATTTGAGTACGTGAAGAAGACCCAGACTGGGTATATCGTTCGTGGACTCGACCCGAAAGACGAAACCAAGCAGAAAGAGTATCGGGTTTCCATGCCCATGCTCCGGCGCGGCTTCCTGAAATTCATGGAGATCGTCCTCTCCGGCCAAGCTCCGGGGTGGGTCGAGGCTATGGGTCTCACGTCTCACTACGCCGACGGAGTTCCGATCTGGGATGCGCTGGCCGGTGACAAGCTTCTGCAGTTCGCGGTCTACGGGAAAGAAGTGTTCGACTGATGAGCAGAACTAAGGAGTTTCGATTCGAGATACCGGCTCCTAAGATAAGCGGCAAATCGAGTCCGAAAGCATACGCGCTGCTCGTCTTTCGGACTAAAGCTCACGCTGTTTCTTTCCGTAATCGGTTTACCGGAGCCAACTACGATGCTGGTTATATCGGAGTTCGCGACATAGAGCCGATGTCGCGCTACGTGGACAGTTTAAAGCCACTAAAGGAACTCGGCGACAAAGGGCAAGTTCTGGCTATCCGGATCGAGCACGGCGGGCGTAGCAGCCTCATGCGGGCAATCGGCTTCATTGAGTGCCAGCTGTTCAACTCAAAATCTCAGGATGAAATTCCGGTCGCATTTGAGGTATGGAACGTCTGATGGGCATGAAAATCACGATGAACGGCAAAGAAGTGGGCACTATCCCGTGGAACACCAGTATCTCGGCAGCAAAGAAGTGGGTTGCTGAGAATGTGACGGCTACTCACATGGGCGAATGGTTCAATCGTGAATACGGGTTCGAGTATGCGACAACGATCGGCGCCTATTACAAGTTCGAGATCGTGAGGTGATTTATGGCTTTAAAAAGGGTCTCAAGAGAAACTAAAAAGACGCTCCTCGGCCATACGCCAGCGCAGAGAAAAGCCTTCGAGTACTTTGCAAAGCGCCACCCGTACTGGAAGATGAGAAGTATTCACTACGCGCGCCGAGTTGGTTTCTGGAGCTGTCTGGTTGGAGCCGTGAGCGACCACTCCAGTCCGTCCCAGGTTCACGGGAAACGGAAAAGGAAACGGGGTAAGTAAATGGATCGGGAACACTGGGAGAATGGGAACAGGAAAAGTCTTGGTCAGCAGCTTGAGGATCTGGAAACGGAAATGTTAAAGGATCAGGATAGGGAAATTCTCTTTTCGTTCAAACACCCGTCATCCCGCGACGAACACCTCTTCCAAAGGTTAATGAGGAAAAGGGCACAGAGTAGGGTAAATAGGAAAAGGGAAATCAGGAAAAGTCTCTGGGAAATGGAAAAAGCAATATGGGCAAGGTTTCAGGAAAAAGTAAAGGTAAACAGGTGAAGGGAATGGGAAAAGGAAAGGGATCAGCTCCCGGTAAAAGGAAAAGATCACCGGTCAGGATAAGTAAAAGCGGTGTCCAGTTCCATCCCTACTGCACAATGTGTCGGGAAACAGCAACGAGATTGGTAAAAGGAAAACCATATTGCCGTTTCCACTAAGCTCTTTGGTGTCCTGGTAAAGGTAATCGGGCAAAGGAAAAGTACCAGGCACGTGGAATGTCATCTCGCTCTTAGACTTTTTGTACATGGGGGCATGCCTTGTTCTGCGCGGCGATCGTTGAGGCAAAGTAAACACCCAGGCCAGACCGCGTGAGAGCCTTCGAGCTTGTCTCCAGACGCACACCATTGCCCGTGGGGACACTTGTGCCGGACCCGAGCCTTCCCGCCCTGGATATGCTTGAATCTGTAGGCGACGACTCGTTTGCAGCAGGAGCAGGGAGTCAGTTTGGGTTTGACGAAATAACTCACGCAAGCTCCGGGTAGTGTTTTTTCAAGAAAGATCTGAAGACTTTTATGAACTCTCTTTGAGCTTTCATGGAGTGTTTCGAGCCGTCTCCGAGCATCCCAATGGTCTTCATGTTAAAATCAAAAATCGAATCAAAAAGCTTCGCGTCGACCATTGGATCGAGGGTCATGACTCTCCGATATCGGGCTTTCTTTAAAACCCAATGTTCTTTTGTGATGCAAGAATCAAAGATGCCATGACCTTTTCTAACACGAATACAGTTTTGAGTTTTAAGGGTCCGATAGACGTGAATCTTTTTGTACCCTAGGTGCGAAAGAGCTACCAGACAATGGGCTAAGGATGGAGCTGTGCAGACACGCGCGGTGGGTGGCTCGTTACTAGCTCTATTTTTGCCATGGCGACGCGGTATGAGAACAGGATTTTGTCCCAAATCGCGCTCGCTGATGTGGTAAAGGTACTCTGGCACGTTACTTCTTGCCCTTCTTGAGGAACTCCTGCATCTCCTCGAAGGAATCGAAACCGATCACTTGCGGCGGAATGGAAAGGATTTTGTCTTTCATTTCCTGGGTCACTGGAATGAAAGTCACCTTCCTGCGGATCTCTTCCACGGTAACAGTTGCGTCAACCGAGTCGCCTTCCTCGTCCGTACCCTGTATGAGTCCGTTTCCCACGAGAAGCTGGTGCGGGAAGTCCGAGAATAGGAAACCATACTCCTTATTGGAGTAGAGTCCCTCGTCGTCGATGTAGAGAGCATTGCGCTTCTCATCCTCGAACGGGACCGCGAACGTGCCGCAGTCCAATGCTCGGTAGATCGGATCGAGTCCACCTTCAAGAACAACTTCAGTCACGGTCTTGTTTTTGGCGTCGATCAAAATACATTTCTTTGTACGGCTCATTTTGCCTCCCGCATTAGAGTATTCAACAATCATACCACAAAACACTTTGTAATATAGCGCTTTGTTTGAATGGAAACTGTATTAGGGCCTCTACAGTGTCTAATCCTTACTCATTTCTGAGTGTAAAATTACACTGTTTTTTGATGGCATATCGGTTGCAATAGATACTATCAGGAGACTGCTTATGTTCAAGTTCGAGAATAAAGCGTCGAGCACTGGATTCACCGAAGTTCACATTGCAGGCCGGAAGGAATGCACTGAGAGTCGCGGAGTCCACCGGATCGCCCCAGATGAAAGAGCTATCGAAGACGCTATCTCGGTAGCTACGCGGGACGGCTTCACTGATGTTTTCCTGCACACGACAAAGCCCTTGCGGATGTCATACCGGCTCGACTCGGTGTTCAAAAATCTCGGGTTGTACGCGGAGGAATCATGAGCTGCCCAGACGTTCTGATTCTAAAAGAACCCCAAGAAGTCTGCCCAAACAAAAAGTGCGGATCGGACAACATTTCAAACGAGGGTCCGCCCGAGGATGGAGTTTTGTTTGTTACGTGCCACGACTGTTCTACGCAGTGGCACGAGCCGTATGTGGAACCAAAAGAGTCTAATAGTTAGTCAGTGTCAACGCCATCTACAAAGTGCTTAATTTAATACAGTGTGAAATTGCACTAAAGATAGATGGCACAGTGTATGCAGTATAAGTATATGGAACACTGGGGTCTTGCTTGAATTTGAGCAAGTATTATAAAAGGGAGTAGGAGTATGAATAAGGTCTGTTTGGTTATTTTTGCAGCTATCGCATTTTCAGGATGCGGGGCCGCAGGTGGTGCAGCAGCGGGTGGCGGGGGATCAGGTGGCGGGTCTTCAACGCCCACCTCGGCCTTGAGTACCAAACTCAATGGATCACAGAACCTCGTCGCCGCGAGCAGCCGAATGATGGACCTCTTTAAGAGTTTCGTCAACATCGTCTCGCCATACATGACTCCAACGAATGCCTGGGCTGGCGGGGCAGGTCTTGGCGCGATTTACTTCGGAGAGATCGAAGCTGTCGCCTACAATTACCGGCCTGGTCAGAGTGTCCAAAACTCTGTTTCAACCGGAAATTTCCCCGACACAGACCTCTACCCTGGAGGAACAGGGGCGGATTGGAGCTACTGGGTTATTATTCAGAGCGGCTACACTGCATCGCGTGATAATGTGGTCAAGGTCGGCTCCAAGCTCGACGTCTCAGCTTTGAACCCACTCCCGCAGGCTCCTTCGGATGCCTTCCAAACATCGGCAGGTCAATTCGGCGTCGATTTCGTCGAAGTCTACGCGGGCAACGTCGGCGCTGTTTACGACGGTGGAGCTGGCTACCAGTTCTACGGTAAAAAAACCACTGGAGTTGACGGGGCAGCCGGTGGTGACCCTCTCTACAAAATCACAACGGATGTGGTCTACACGACTACAAAAACGCAGACGACTACGAAATACCCGAACGGAGCAGGTGGCTACACTGGAAGCCTCACGAATGTCAGTTTCCTATTCGCTCGAAACGACTGGTTTCCGAGTGCTACTGTAGTCACTATGAATGCCAGAGACGGGACGACGCATTTGCAGACCGTGGCCAGTGCGAGTCCGGCGCTCGATGCAACGGCTATCGCAAGCGCCAACGGCAAGAATCAGCAACAGATTCTTGAGTCACTCACTTCGCAGGGAACGAATCGACGAGCATACGGGACTCTTATCGTGGTGCCTATTGCTCAATTCAATGGGCCTTTGACGGTGAAGTTTCCGACCGCGAGTGCAATCGCGGGCCTCGGGAGTCGCAGCGGTGAGACTGTGGCCGCAAATAACCCGACGCTGTGGGCCGACGATGTGCAATTCAGCATCATGATGGCCATCGATACGGTTAACGGTGGGATTGACGCGACCGGCCTGCCAACGGACCTGGAATTCAAGGGAGCTACTGTGCCATTCGGTCTCGATCTGAAGGTCAGTTCCAAATAGCGCAACGCCTCCAGTGAATGCGCTAAACGCCAGTGGGTTGCTTCCTCCCACTGGCGTTTTTATTTTAGACACTGTCAACGCCCTGTACAACTGCTACTTATTTGGTAGTGTGATTTTACACTGTATTTAGATGGCACATAGTCTGCATTAGATAGTATGCAGGAGGCAGACAATGAAACGCTTAATCAAGTTCCATACCCACTTTACAAGCCACAACGACAAGCCGGAGTTTAGCGATTGCAGCTCCAAGTTCGAGGTGCTGCCTTTCCTTGTGGAAGACGACGCAGGACCGAAAGCTTTGGAGGCGCTCGCTAAGCAGCTCAAGCTCCGCCGCGCCGGACCCGCTGTTAAGGGTGGCGGGCAGGGTATCACTCACGCACTGCCGCTCACGTCATACGTCAAGGGTGGCGGCATGTACGCGAAAGACAAGTACCGCGAGTACCTTGCTTTCATCGAGCTGCCGGACTCGGATGCTGTAAAGCCGGTCCTCAAGCCCAACTCAAAGCTGACTAAAGCCCAAGCCAATGAGATCGTCAATCGCCAGGTGTACGGTGTCAATGCCGTGGGCGAGCACGTTGACGGCCAAACCATCCTCGTTAAGAGAAACTGGAAGTTCTACGTGGAGCTTCGAGTTCTCGGCTACCATCATGAGCAGCTTTTGAAACTGCTCAAGGCCGAAGACTATGGGTTCGACGACGACACCGATAGCTGCTCCGAGTGTGGAAAGTTTAACTCGAACGATAACGGCTACAAGTCCAACTTTCGACACACGGGCGGCGGTTGTATCGGGATCGAGTGCGGCTGCTACGATGAGTGGGCCGAAAGTTCTGAGGCCGTTGACGAGTACGCGAATAACCGTCACGCAGGTATGGAGCTTGCCGCCGCTAAGAAACACGCCAAAGCTGGACGCCTTGTCTTCATCGAGCGTTTCATCGGTGGAATGACCGACCCTGGACGCGGCGGAAACTGGGGCGGTCTCGGTGACGGCACTGGCGAACCGGATGAGTCTGGTTATGGCCACGTGCGCAACGGTCGCCCTGAAACGGTTCTCAAGGCACTTCTCAAACTCGACCCGAAAGGAAAGTTTCTCTTCTCACACGATGACAGCGGACAGTTTCAGATGTATTTTAGCGTCTGGAAAGTGATTCGCGGTCCATACTCGGAGGAGTCAATCGCCAAGCTCAGGGGTGGACTCTCGAAAGTGAACACCGAAGACAAGTGTAAAGAGGCGTCGGCAAATGAATAAGGATTTTACACCGTAAACGGCATAAACAACTGCCACTAATTATGTAGTGTGATTTTACACTATAAATTGATGGCACGTTCGATGCAATAGAGTATAGACAGGAGACAGTCATGAAGAACATCGAAATTTCAATCAGTATGCCGGAAACAGAGTTCGACCAGCTCATTGACGACATAATGGCTGGTTATCCGGAAGCAGGCTCAGGTAACTGCCTCAAGTGCACAGATTTCAAGTACAAGACCTGTACTTTCAAGTTCACGGACGTGGAGACTGATAAGAAGTACACCGTTGAACGTCCGAAGCTTCGGATTGCTTTGAAGCAGATGATCGAAGATCTGTTCAAGGGTGAGCTGCCTGGGATCGGACAGTACGTTCTTCAAGACTTCAAGGAAGCTGGCAACTGGGACGCATATGCGGCGGACGCCCTTGTCCAGTATGCTATCTTCGAGAAGGTGATCTATGGGTAACGATGACGTTTTCACCGTGAATGACCTGAAAAAACATCTTTCCCGAGATATTCAAGTTCAAGAGGAGAAAATCGAGACGTTCCGGAGTAGGATAGGTCTGAAAGGCGAGCTACCCTTTCATATTTTTGAGAATTGTGATGAGATTTTCCTGGCAACGGCCCGGCTGAAGGTCTCTGTTCACATGCTGACAGCTGCTTCAAAAAACAACGCGTCTCTTTCGGACTGTGTTTCAATTGCACAACGAGAGGTGATGCAGCACGCCTATAACGGTACCACTTCAACCTCGGCGACCCGCAACCTTTCAGCTCGGATGTTAGCGCGTGCGTGGGCTGAGTTTTTCGAGAAGTATGAAGCTGAAGCAAAGAGGCAACAAGCTGGTATCGAAAACGAAGAATAGCGCCGCTGCCTCCAATCAATGGCGCAATGGACACCCGGACAGGCTGCCTCCTTCCGGGTGTCTTTCCTTTTTACACCGTCAACGCATTCTACAACTGCCACTATTTAAGTAGTGTGATTTTACACTATAAAATGCTGGCATCCCGTGTGCATTAGATATAGGCAGGAGGCACAATGTCTAATAACAGAGGAAGCATTAGGGACGAACAGGCGAAACCTACTAGAGTGACTGTTATGACCAAGAAGAAGAGATGGACGATCAAATACTGGGGCACGGAGTACGAAGAGACCGTGCGGATCAAAGCTAACAAGGTGGAAGGTGAGTACACCGACCGTGGCTTTGAAATCAAGGCCGACGGTGTGACAATCACTCTCACCTCGGACGTCAAGCCTGATGTTCAATCCAAAACTTATACCATCGAGGAGGTATTATGAAGCTCCATGACCACGTTATTTATCCATCCCACGGAGTCGCAGTCATCAAGAAGGTCGACAAGAAGACTGTCGGCGGTCGTGAGAAGGATTTCTTCGTACTCGAAATCCTCCACTCTCAGATGACGATTCTGGTGTCAAAAGACCAGACGGATCAAGTCGGTCTTCGTCCCGTTCTGACCAAGACCGCTGCGAAGCAGGCAATCTCGAAGCTCCGCAATCTGGAAGTCAAAATCTACGATACCACATGGAATCGGCGTTACCGGGAGTACATGGAACTCCTCAAGACCGGAAACACCGAAGACATCATGCGCGTGTTCAAAAGCCTGTCTATCCTCAATGCGCGGCGTGAGATGAGCTTTGGCGAGCGAAAGATGCTCGACTGGGCTAAGGAACTTCTCGCACTGGAACTTTCAGTCTCTATGAAGGTTGAAAAGCTCCAGGTCGAGGATATGCTTATGAGGGCGGTCGCATGAGTGCAGAAAACAAGCTCGAAAAGGTTCTGACAATCCTGCACGAATTGGGGATTGTCGTCCCGGATGAAGCGAGCGGTAACATTCTCGACAAAGAACACTGGCAGAAGTCGATAAACGATTTTCTGAACGAAAGAACTGAAACAGCTCGAAACGTTGATACACGGTTCCGGAATGCTCGCATGCTCCGCTCTGATATTAACCGCCGACGTGAAGCCGATCTACTCTATTCCGAGAATGATCTGCTCGGTTATCAAGTCGAGGATGCTGGTGGATGGAGCTACATTCAAGGCGGAGACACCTGGACCCGAGTCATTTATGTGAAGTCAGACAACGACGGTCCAAGCATCGCCAAAACTCTGACAATCGTTTTCAGTCACGGTTACGATTCGATTCTGAGAGCGGATATTGACGGAGACACGATCAACCTCTGATTAAGCTCTAGTCACCGTCAACGCCATAATCAACTGCTGGATATTTATAGTGTGATTTTATACTATAAATTGATGGCACGTGTTCTGCATTAGATATATGCAGGAGGCAGTCAATGATCAAAGTTAAGCGTATCACTCTGGATCGAGCCGAGGGACCGATTGACCGCTGCGGCAAAGCTTTCGCCCGCGACTACTCCGAGGCTAATGCTATGCTTCACAGTTGGGCGTCGACTGCCCCGAAAGAAGGTGGTTATGACAAGTGCGACTTTGAAATCGAGTTTGAAGACGGCCAGCTTTACCAGGGCCGCTACGATCTGGTGCACTGGTCGGTGAAGTCTCCGAGTCTACAGCGCCATGTGCAGGACTTCCTGACTTTCCTTGCTGGTACGCGCCGCCCACTGCATATGAAACAGGAGGATTACGACCGATACCTCAGCACGCTTGGAACTGAGAAGGAAAGCGCCGCTGAGTTCCTCAAAACCTATGACGTGGGGCAGTAGTGGCACGCACAAGAAAGATAGCTGATGTTGGGCTGATGGACAACCTGACCCAAGAAGAAGCAACCGCACTAGCTCTCTACCTCAAACATAAGCACTCAATCGAGGGTACCAGTGCGACCGATGACCCACGAAATATCGGAAAGAAAATGGTGATCGCTACAGTCTCATCATGGTCTGTCGCTGAAAGAATGACCCTTATCTGCAAAGGTTTCATTGACGGTCGCTTCCGTGCTGCCGTCTTCGAGTAATCATTTGGAGTAAAAGCAAATGGGAAATGGAAATGGCAACGTTCCAAGAGTGACCCGAAAGTGTACTCTTTGCTCTAAAAAAATAGACGGAACACTGCTTAGGGAACACCTAGGGGATGCACACTCTGACCACGCCTATGGTTGGGATATGGATCTAGTCATTGAACAATACGAGGAGCCGGAGTACCACGATGAGGAACAGGTAAAGTAAATGGAAAAGACAATGGACTGCGATAAGTGCAAGGAACAGTAAACAGAGACGGGCTGTGTTTTGGAGACTGCATGGTGATTCCGCATCCACCGAGTAACCCGGAAGACTTCGATGCGTGGGCGAGTACCCTTCCAATCGTGCCCGAATCGGTACTTGGGGAACAGGAAACGGAAAAGGGAAAAGGTAATGGTTAAAGGAAAGGGAACAGGCAATGTTGAGACCAATCTATTGGGTTTATGAGTACACCACGGTAAACGGAAAAGGAGAGGTAATCTCTTCGGATCGAGCAGGCGCTGTTTTCCAACTGGCTCAGGAAAAGGTAAATTGGATCTACCTGTATCCTGTCAGACAAGCTCCTGGGAAATAGGAAACGGAAAAGTACACGGGATCAGAAAAGGGAACAGTAAAAGGAAAACCCCCACTCGGTAAAGGTAAACCAAGTAGGGGTTTTTGATTGGGAAAGGGAAAAGTAAAAGGTCACTCCCGGCAAAGAGTGCAGTCTTCGGGAAAACTGTCATGCTTGCAACGCACTTCTTCGCGCTCAAGGATAGGCTCT
>Ga0265338_10007380_pt1 | contig 13665 bp, 1 predicted proteins | sample 42126metaG_FD_193579 | JGI IMG/M metagenome (GOLD analysis project Ga0265338, IMG submission 193579) | Rhizosphere microbial communities from Carex aquatilis grown in University of Washington, Seatle, WA, United States - 4-21-26 metaG | ecosystem: Host-associated > Plants > Roots > Rhizosphere >... | reverse complement strand
GGATTTGCTTGGGAGGATTCGAGAAGTTGTGCTCGGAGCGTATGCGCACCAGGAAATTCCCTGTGAATTGGTGATGCAAACGTTGCAGGGCGAGCGAGCTACCGTGGGCCATCCCCTGTTTCAAGTCGTATTTGGCTGGCAAGGGGCCGCGCCAGAGGGTTTGGCCTTGCCCGGCCTGGAATCGACCTGGATGGAAGTCGATACGGGCACGGCCAAATTCGATTGGACATTGTTGGTCACCGAATGCCAGGGCCGGCTTTGCCTGCGTTCAGAATTCAGCACGGAGTTGTTTGAGCCGGGATCGATGGCGCGTTTGCTGCACCAGTTCCAGGTTTTGCTGCAGAGCATTGTGGCCACACCCACACGCAGGATTTCACAACTGCCACTTCTGACACCGATTGAACGCGACCAGTTATTGATCGAGTGGAATCAAACCACGACTGAATGCGAGCGGAACTGTTGCATTCACGAGGTCTTCGAGGCGCAGGTGGAAAAGACGCCGGACAATGTGGCAATAGTTTTTGAAGGACGGACGATGACCTATCGGGAGCTAAACGGCCGCGCAAACCAACTCGCGCGCCGCTTAGCGGCTGAGGGCGCGGCGCCAGGGAGGAAGGTAGGGCTGTGTTTGGAGCGCTCCTTCGAGATGATCATTGGGATGCTTGGCATTCTAAAGGCCGGTAGTGCCTATGTTCCATTGGATCGGGGTTACCCGAGCGAGCGCTTAGCCTTTGTGCTCGAGGATTGCAGCATTTCGGTGCTCGTGACCGATAGCAGGTGGCTTTCCGGCCAAAAAATGCGCCCGAGCAGTCACCAAGTGATTTGCCTGGATGAAGAGCAAGGCCACTTGGCAAGCGAGAATCTGCAGAAGCCGGTAGGAGCCGTAAGCCCTTCGAGCGTGGCCTACGTCATGTACACCTCCGGCTCAACCGGAACTCCAAAGGGGGTTGTGGTTCCTCACCAAGCGGTGGTGCGGCTCGTGAGAAATACCAACTACCTCAAGTTTTCTGATGACCTGGCGTTTTTGCAGTTAGCGCCAATGACATTCGACGCGTCGACTTTCGAGATCTGGGGCGCGCTGCTGAATGGCGCGCGATTGGTAATTTTTCCTCCGCACATCCCGTCGCTAAAGGAGTTGGGACGAACCATTCGGGACTGCCAAATCACAACCCTATGGCTCACTTCGGGTCTGTTCCACCAAATGATTGACGATCAAGTGGAGAATTTGCGCGGGCTAAAGCACCTGCTGGCTGGAGGCGACGTGCTCTCTCCGGCGCACGTGGCCAAAGGTCTGCGCGAGCTCAGGGGGTGCCAATTTATTAATGGGTATGGGCCAACGGAGAATACGACTTTCACATGCTGTTACCGGGTGCCGCAAGTATGGGCGCAGGACCGGCCTGTTCCAATCGGTAAGCCCATTTCCAACACGCGGGTCTACCTGCTGGACAAGCACATGGAACCGGTTCCGATTGGAATGCCTGGAGAACTCTATGCAAGCGGCAATGGACTGGCGCAAGGGTATCTCAATCAACCACAGCTAACAGCTGAAAAATTCGTACCAAACCCGGTCAAGACCGATTCCTGCCCGCGGTTGTATCGAACAGGAGACGTGGCGCGATGGTTGGCGGATGGAACCATCGAGTTTCTGGGCCGGAACGACTGTCAGATAAAAATTCGCGGATATCGCGTTGAACCGGGCGAGATCGAAAACACTCTGGTTGGAAATCCAGCCGTGGCAGAGGCAGTGGTGGTGGCTCGATTGGACAAAGTTGGAACGAAGCAACTGGTAGCTTATGTCGTTGCCCGCCCGGGGCACGAAGTGGTTGAACCGGAACTGCGCGGATTTCTGGAAGCGAAGCTGACACCCTACCTGGTGCCGACTCGCATTATCCATGTGGACGCGCTGCCATTGACGCGGAATGGGAAGATCGATCGCAATGCACTGCCCGAGCCGGAGCAAGGTTCTTCTGGCACACCAGAGGATCTTCAAGTGGCACCCGGCACGCCGACCGAGAAGATGGTCTGTTCAATCTGGGGTGAAGTTCTCGGACGTGGCGGTATGGGCATTCACGAAGACTTCTTCCGCCTGGGCGGCCATTCATTGTTGGCGACTCAAGTGATCTCGCGGATCAGCAAACTGAGCAAAATCGACTTACCGGTGAGTGAAATCTTTGAAGCGCGTACCGTGGCGCGATTGGCCGCGACAATCGAACGCACCCAACGCGAGCGACCCCCCGTCGAAGCACAGGTTATCAACCGAGCAGGTCCGGGGCGGGCAGCGGAGCTTTTGGAGAGACTGGATGAGTTTAGCGAGGCGGAACTCGACGAACTGCTCCGCGATAAAGAGTTAAAGGGTTTGCTGTGATGAGCAGCGCAATCAAATCTTCAGGCGGACCTGACTTGGCGCAAAAGCGCGTCATGATTGCGGAGCGATTGCGCAAGGCGGCGGCCGGATCGCGACAGAGCCCGTTGTCGTTTGCCCAACAGCGGCTCTGGTTTCTGGATCAGCTCGAGCCTGACAGCGCTCTCTATAACATTGGCTCAGTAGCGAGGGTCGAGGGGGTCATAGATACCACGTTGTTGGAACAGTCGCTGGATACCGTGGTGAAACGCCACGAAACATTGCGGACGCGTTTTGTCTGCTCGGAGGAAGGGCCGGTGCAAATCATCGACCCGCACCGGAAATTCCAATTGAGGGTGGTTGATCTGAGTGATTGCGCTCAACCGGAAAGGGAGGCCCAGGCGCATCGGCTCATTCGGGCAGAAATCAGTCGGCCATTCAGCTTAAGCACCGAACATCCAGTCCGTGCCAGTCTGATCCGGCTGCGGCCTGATGAACACCGGCTCGTATTGATTTTGCATCACATTGTAGCCGACGAGTGGTCTCTGAAGGTGTTGTTGAAAGAACTGACAATGCTTTACTCTGGGCATCTCTCCGGCAGCCCGGTCACTCTGCCGGAACCCCAAATTCAATACGCCGACTACGCACGTTGGCAAAGACAATGGCTGCAGGGAGATGTTTTGGGACGGCAGCTTGATTACTGGAAGGCGCAGCTCAAGGATTATCCGAGCGCAACCGAGTTTCCGGTGGATCACCCGAGGGGGTCGACGCCGACCTTTAATGGCAGGACGGTGACACGGCAGATTGGAAAAGGGCTAACCGATTCGATCAGGGAACTGGCGAACCGCCACGAAACAACGATGTTCATGGCACTGCTGGCGGCCTTCAAGACTTTGGTTTATCGGTACACTCGCCAGGAAGACTTGATCGTGTGCTCGCCAGTGGCCGGCCGGACTCGAATTGAGACGGAGGGATTGATTGGCTTTTTCGTCAATACCCTGACCCTGCGGACCAGCCTGGCCGGAGACCCGACCTTTGCGCAACTACTGGCGCGTGTCCGGGAAGTCACTCTGGGCGCGATGGCACACCAGGATTTGCCCTTCGACCGCCTGGTGGAAGAGCTGCAACCCGAACGCACGCTGACGCACCTGCCGTTTACAAAGCTGATGTTCGCCTACCAAAGCGGCGTTCCGGAACACCTTGACCTTCCGGGTGCCCGGTTGCGGTTTGAAGAAGTTGAGACCGACTTGGCGAAGTTCGAAATCACGCTAGTTCTGCGCGAGACCAGTGAGGGTCTGCTAGCGAGGCTGGAATATAATTGCGACCTGTTCGGGGCGGAAATGATGGAGCGTTTGTTAGGGCACTTGGAAACCCTGCTGGCCGGAATCGTTGAAGACCCTGGCCGGCCGGTGTCGCGGTTACCATTGCTGACTGCGGTCGAACGGAACCAGGTGGTCGTTGAATGGAATCAGACCTCAAGCGATTACCCGCGGGACCGGTGCGTTCACGAACTCTTCCAAAGTCAGGCGGAGCGAACACCAGGAGCGATTGCGGTAGCTTGGGGAAATCAGAGGATGAGTTACGGCGAGCTCAATTCGCGAGCGAATCAACTGGCGCGTTTCTTAAGACGATTTGAAATCAAAGCGGATGTGCCGGTCGGGCTGTGCGTCGATCGCTCGCTGGAGATGGTGGTGGGAATGCTTGGAATCCTTAAAGCCGGGGGGGCTTACGTTCCATTGGATGCAAGCTATCCGAAGGAGCGGCTGGGGTTCATGTTGGAAGACACCAGGGCACCGGTAATTCTAACTCAACAACGCCTGCTCGGGAGCCTTCCACGAACGTCCGCCAACGTGGTCTGCCTCGACGCCGACTGGGAGTTAATCGCCCGGGAGCCGCGTGAAAACATGGCGACCCTTACCCACGCGCGCCACCTGGCGTATGTGATGTACACGTCCGGATCGACCGGCCGGCCAAAAGGTGTGGCGGTTCCACATCGCGCGGTAAACCGCTTAGTTCTCAACACCGACTATATATCGATCGATTCCTCCGATCGCATTGCACAGGTTGCCAACATCTCCTTTGACGCAGCGACCTTCGAACTCTGGGGAGCGTTATTGAACGGCGCTCAAGTCGTCGGCATTACCAAGGACATCGCGTTGTCGGCAAAAGAGTTCGGCAACGAACTGCGAGAGAAGGGCATTACCGCAATGTTCCTGACTGCGGCACTGTTTAACCAATTGGCGAGCGAGGCACCCGGCGCCTTCGAGACTTTGCGCACGCTGATTGTCGGCGGCGAGGCGCTGGATCCGAAATGGGCGCGAGCGGTCCTGCGAAACCGTCCGCCCCAACGCCTGGTCAACGGTTACGGCCCCACTGAAAACACAACCTTTACCTGCTGTCACCTGATTCGCGATTTGGGCAATGAGATTGTGAACGTGCCGATCGGCCGGCCAATCAGCAATACAACAGTCTATATCCTCGACTCTCATCTCAATCCGGTCCCGATTGGGATTCCCGGCGAACTCTACACCGGAGGCGATGGATTGGCGCGCGGTTACTGCAATCGTCCCGAACTTTCTTCGGAGAGATTCGTCGTGAACCCGTTTGACCAAACGGAATCCAACTGTCTTTATCGGACCGGCGACCTGGCGCGCTACTTGCCGGATGGGACAGTGGAATTCCTGGGCCGAATCGATGACCAGGTCAAAATTCGCGGATACCGCGTCGAACTAGGAGAAATCGAAACGCAACTTGGACGGCATCCGGACATTCGAGCTTGTGTGGTAACGGTCCGTGGAACGAGCTCCGTCAACAAACGGCTAATCGCCTATGTTGTGCCGGCAAGCGAGCGAGTGCCCAATGCGAGCGAGTTGAGGGGCTTTTTAGTGGAAAAATTGCCCGATTACATGATCCCTTCAACCTTTGTGAGTCTCAGCTCTCTTCCGTTGACTCCGAATGGAAAGCTGGATCGCAAAGGACTGCCCGCGCCGGACCAAACCCGGCCAAGTCTGGACCGGCAATACGTTGCTCCCCGCGACGCGACCGAGCGCCAATTAGTCGCTATTTGGGAAGCTGTCCTGCGCGTCCAGCCGGTGGGTATTCAAGACAAATTCTTCGATTTAGGGGGACACTCAATGCTGGCAGTGCGGGTGATCGCCCAGATCGAAAAAGCGTTCGGCAGGAAATTGCGCCTGGCTACTCTTTTCCAAGCACCGACAATCGAACGATTGTCAGCGGTGCTGCGCGAAGAAATCAAGGAAAGCAGCGTGACGACCGGGACGTCGCTGGTGGAAATCCAAGGCGCAGGCTGCCGTCCACCGCTCTTTCTGGTGCATGGTGCGGGAGGAGGCATGTTCTGGGGATACGTCAATTTGGCGCGGTGCCTGGGAACAGATCAACCTGTTTATGGCTTCAAATCGCGAGGACTGGATGGTCACGAGGAATTTGGTCGTCTGGAGGAAATGGCAGCCCAGTACATCTCCGATCTTCGCTCGGTGCAACCGCGCGGGCCCTATTTTCTCGGCGGCTACTGTTTTGGGGGCAACGTGGCTTATGAGATGGCGTGTCAGTTGACCGAGCAGGGCGAACAAGTGGACTTGCTCGCGTTGATTAACTGCGCCCCCCCCAACTCCCGCTACACCAGAATCCCCTGGACGCCGCGCTGGTGTCTTAAGCTCTCGCGCAACCTGATTTATTGGGCGAATTACTTCGGCCACTGGAGCGCCAATCAACGCCGCGAATTCTTCCGCTGGAAATGGCACCTGATGAAGAAGAGGCTCACTCGGGCGTGTGGAAGTGGCGAGTTTTCGCGCGTGGAACCGGGTGACTTGGTCGATCTCTCCTCCTATACGGATGAACAGAAAGTGATCTGGGAGACACACATTCGAGGTCTCATGAACTTTCGGCCACGGCAGTATGACGGGAAGGTCCATCTTTTCCGCAGCCCAGGCCATCCGTTATGGTGCTCCTTCGACGAGGATTATGGCTGGGGCGATTTGGCCGAGCGCGGGGTTAAGGTCATCACGGTTGCCGGGGCCCACGAGAAAATTCTCGAAGAGCCTTGGGTAAAGACTTTGGCGCAGCAGTTGTCTGCCGCGTTGTGCCAGGCACAGGAACTTCAGGGCCGGGAATCGCAGGGCGGAGACCAAACGATTGCTGCGGCCAGGGCAATCGCTGTTTCAACGATCCAAGCGTCGGCACCAGCCGCGCCGGCGGGCTCGTTGGTCGATCAGTCGGACCACGACGGCGCTGTCCATGATTCATCGGCCGAAGCCGAAAAGCGTCATCTCGATTACTGGAAACGGCGGCTAGGAGATGCTCCGGAGCTATTGGAACTTCCGAGCGATCGGCCGCGATCGGCTCGAGGTGATTATGCCGGTGAGAATTGCGCACTCAACCTGGACGAGGAAATTGCGCGGGGGGTTGGAAACCTTTCACTAGAACTGGACTGCGGCGCCCAGGCGGTCTTCCTGGCTGCTTTTTCGGCGCTGCTGCATCGGTACACCAGCAACCACGACATTGTGGTTGGCTCGGTGACCTCGTTGCGAACAGAAGTGACGAGCCACATTGTCGGTCCGTTTGAAAATTGCGTTGCCTTGCGCTGTGATTTATCGGGCGACCCGACGTTCCGTGAGCTAATCGGGCGCTGCGTGACCACCATCCAGCAAGCCAAGGAGCATGGCACAGTACCGTTCCGAAAAGTCGTTGAGATGCTGCACCCGCAGGCCAGCCCGAGCTATGCGCCAATTTTTCAAGCGTTCCTTTCGGTCGAACATGACCTGCGGCCAGGATCGGCGACCGCCGACTTTAGATCGGCGCCATTCGAAATCGACACGGAGAGGCCGCGATTTGATCTGAGCCTGAAGCTGGTCCGCAATCAGCGGGGTTTTTCGGGCCGGCTAACCTATAGCACCGCGCTATTTGACAGCGCGCGCATCGGCCGAATGGCGCAGCATTTCGAGGTTTTGCTGCGCAGCGCAATGGCTGAGCCCGATCGAGCGCTTTCAAAACTGGATCTGCTGCCCGAACACGAGGCGAAGCGGTTGTTGGTCGAATGGACGGCTACCGGGAGAGATTACCCGAAGGACAAGACGCTGATTGATCTCTTCCGCGAGCAAACCCTCGGTGCTCCTAGCGCGGAAGCCCTGGTGTGCGGGGATGTCCGATTGACCTATGCGCAACTGCTCCACTGTGCCACACAAGTAGCCAGCCATCTGAGAAACGCGGGCGTAGGCACAGAGTCGCTGGTTGGTATTTGTTTTGAGCGATCGCCCGAGATGATTGCAGCCATGCTCGGAACGTTGTTGGCCGGAGGTGCCTATGTGCCACTGGATCCGAAATATCCCAAGGACCGTCTGTCGTTCACGTTGCAGGACGCGAAGGTCAAAGTGCTGCTGACCCAGAGCAAACTCGTTGCCTCGCTGGCACTAAACGACGCACCTGTTTTGTGCCTCGATTCGCTTGAGGATTTGTTGGCAGGGACTGAAGAGCAGCCGGAGGCGCCCCTGGCTGAGTCGGACAACCTCGCCTACGTGATCTATACGTCCGGATCGACAGGCAAGCCCAAAGGAGTGGCACTGGAGCATCGCAACGCCGTGGCCCTGGTGTCGTGGGCTAAAGAAACCTTCTCGACGGAAGAGCTTTCCGGCGTGCTGGCCTCGACAAGCATTTGCTTTGACCTGTCGGTCTTCGAAATATTCGTGCCGCTCTGCTGCGGCGGCAAAATCATTCTGACTGAAAATGCCCTCGAGTTGAAAACACTGGGGGCCGCCAGCGAGGTGCGGCTCATCAACACGGTCCCATCCGCGATGCGCGAATTGCTTCGGGTTCGAGCCGTCCCGGCAGGCGTTCACGTGATTAATCTGGCGGGTGAGCTGCTTAGCACCGAATTGGTCGACCAGATTTATAAAGAAACCTCAGTAGGCAAGGTTTTTGACCTGTACGGCCCAACGGAAACTACCACTTATTCGACAGGCGCTCTGAGAAAGCCTGGGCAGCCGGCGACGATCGGCCGACCGCTGGCAAACGAGCAGGTTTACCTGCTGGATTCCAAGTTGCATCCGGTGCCCATGGGCATACCTGGTGAGCTGTTCATCGGAGGAGACGGTCTGGCACGTGGATATCTCAATCGTCCTGAACTGACCGCCGAGAAGTTCATTCCACATCCTTTTAAGTGTGGCGCGCGGTTATACCGGACGGGCGACCTGGCCCGCTGGCGCGCAGATGGAGACCTTGAGTATCTCGGACGCCTCGATCACCAGGTGAAGATTCGCGGCTTTCGCATTGAACTGGGTGAGATTGAAGCAGTCCTCAAGAATCACCCTGGTGTTGGAGCGACGCTTGTGGTTGCTCGCGAGGATTATTCGGGAGACAAGCGGCTCGTGGCGTACGTCGTGCCACGAACGGGAGCTTCGGTCACGGCAGAAGAGCTCAAGAAATCGATTCGAGAGGAGCTACCGGAGTTCATGGTGCCCTCGGCTTTCCTTTTTCTGCAGAGCATGCCGATGACGCCGAATGGAAAGATTGATCGCAAAGCGTTGCCGGCGCCCGAGGCTCCCGCCCAACGGAACGATCTGATCGCTCCACGGACTTCGACTGAAGCGCAATTGACTGACATCTGGTGTGAGGTGCTTCGCTTAAAGCAAGTTAGCGTAAACGACAATTTTTTTGATTTGGGCGGTCACTCACTACTGGCAGTGCGGGTTATCGCGGCAATCCGGGACATTTTCAAGGTGGAATTGCCACTGACCACCTTATTCTCCGCGCCTACGATTGCAGCTTTGTCCGAGGTCCTCTCGGCCAGCCAATCTCATAATGGGCATGCTCCCGTGGCAGCGATCACGCCAACGCCTCGCACAGGACAGCTCCCCGTTTCGTATGTGCAGGAACGGCTCTGGTTTTTGGATCAATTGAATCCGGGCAGCGCGGCTTACAACGTTCCCACGGCTCTGCGGTTGAAGGGTCCACTGGAAATCAACGCTCTACGTGAAGCTGTCAATACGTTGATTTCGCGCCACGAAGCGCTCCGGGCTAATTTCAAATACAGTGACAATGGTTTGACGCAACAGATTTCGGAAAACCTCCGGCTGGAAATCCCTTGCATCGAAATTCATGGCAAGTCCACTGAGGATCGGGAACGCGTCTTGCAAGATCTCATCAACCACGACGCGCGCCAACCTTTCGATTTGGCAAACGGACCTCTGATTCGAGTTTCTCTGTTCCGCATAGATAAGGCCGATCATGTTTTGCTCGTAGTGATGCATCACACGATTTCAGATGGCTGGTCATTGGCTGTTTTCTTTCAGGAGCTGGGCGCGGTCTACGACTCCCTGGCGGCGGGAGGTTCCCCGGCACAATTGGCTTCGCTGCCGATTCAATATGCTGATTTTGCCCATTGGCAGCGGCAACGGATGAGCGGCCCAATCCTGGAAGCCGAGCTGGCGTATTGGAAAAAAGCGCTCGACGGCGTGCCACCGGAGTTGCAGTTGCCTCTGGACCATTCGCGGACCGATCGTCCCAGCGGCCGAGCGGACTGCCGCGCCGTAACGTTTGAAACAGGATCAGTCCAAACCATGAGCGAGTTTGCTCGTCGCCAAGGCTGCACACCATTCATGGTCTTTTTGGCGGCGCTGATGATTACCCTACAAAAATGGACAGGGCAACAGGATCTGGTCGTTGGAACCGTTGTCGCCGGGCGCACGCGGCGGGAGCTCGAAAATATTTTGGGCTGCTTTATGAATTTCCTTCCGCTTCGAGCAACGCTTCGAGACAGCGATACTGGGCGCGAAGTGTTGGGTCGCGTCCGCACAACGGTGCTCGACGGTCAAACTCACCAGGACTGCCCGTTCGAGAAAATCGTCGAAGCGGTGAATCCGCAGCGGCGGCAAGATCAGAATCCGCTCTATAATGTGGCGTTGCTCCTGCAGAATTTCCCCGCGAACTTGTTTCCTTCGGAAACGCTGCAGGCCAAGCCAATCCCGGTTTCTCTGGAAGCAGCTCTGCTGGATCTGCGCTTTGAAATTGAATCCACGCCAGAGGGCCTGTCGTTGATCTGCGAGTACAGAACCGATTTGTTTGAACCGGCCACAGTGCAGGCATTGCTCTCGTCGTGGCGCAAGGTGCTAGAAGCTCTTTTGCGTAATGCGGAATCGCACTTGCCTGAGTTCGAGATTGATTCGGCCCTCAAACCAGACCGCCAGCCTGGCGCTCCCGTTGCGTCAACTTCGGTCATCGCGATTGCTTCGACCTTCACGGCCGAACCGGTTGCTGAATCGCTGCAGTTCTGGCTAGGACGATTAGAGATGATGGCAGCGGTGGAGTTTGCTCCGTACAATCAAGTGTTCCAGCAATTGCTCGATGCTGACAGTCGCATGGCGCGCAACCGCAATGGTCTGAACATCGTCCTGGCACGGCTCGAGGATTGGCAGGGTGATGAGGCCGCCGCGAAATTGCCGACCGCCACTTTGGTCCAAAACCTGGAGCAAAGCGCGGGCGAGTTCGTTCGCGGGATAAGGAGCGCCGCGGCACGTAACTCGGTTCCCTTTCTGATATGCTTCTGTCCATCCTCTACGGGTTTGCTTGCCGAGCCGAACCTGGCGGCGGCATTGGACGGGATCGAGCGCCAAGTTGAGCAGGAGTTAGCAGAAATACCTGGGGTTTATCTGCTAACTCGGCAGGAACTCGCGAAATGGTATCCCGTTCAAAACTATTACGATTCCGCCGGCGAAGAATTGGGCCATGTCCCCTACACCCCATTATTTTTCACGGCGCTTGGGACGGCTCTGGCCCGAAAATTCCACGCGTTGAACCGCCCGCCATACAAAGTCATCGCATTGGACTGCGACAATACTCTTTGGTCCGGCGTTTGTGGAGAAGATGGCCCAAACGGCATTCAGTTAGACGCCGCGCGAAGAGAACTTCAGGAGTTTATGCGTGCCCAGCGGGACAGCGGGATGCTCCTGTGTCTATGCAGCAAAAATAACGATGAAGATGTGCGCGCAGTTTTCGACAAGCGTTCCGATCCCCTGCCCTTGCAAATGAAGGATTTCGCGGCGTGCCGGCTCAATTGGCAGGCCAAATCCAAGAATCTCAAATCTTTGTCGAAGGAACTGGGATTGGGACTGGATAGCTTCATCTTTCTCGACGATAACCCGGTCGAATGCGCCGAGGTCCAAGCTCAATGCCCGGAGGTGCTGGCTCTGCAATTGCCTGGTGAAGCTTCAAGAATTCAGAGTTTCCTAGAGCATTGCTGGGCATTCGATCATCTCAAACTTACTTCCGAAGATCGCCAGCGGGCGAAGCTTTATGAACAAAACCGGATGCGAGAGCAGCTTCGCCTGGAAGCGCCGACGTTGGACCAATTCCTGGCGGGTTTGGACCTCAAGATCGCGATCGAGCCAATCTCGCCGTCCGATTGGACCCGTGTGGCGCAGCTTACCCAACGCACCAATCAATTCAATTTCACGACGCGCAGACTAACTGAGCGTGATCTCGGACTGTGGCTCAATTCCGCAGAAGGTCTGGCAGTCAGGGTGAGCGATCGTTTCGGCGACTATGGTTTGGTTGGGACGATTCTTTACCGCGTTAAGGCGGAAGCGATCGAAGTGGATACGCTTCTCCTGAGCTGTCGCGTGCTGGGACGCGGCGTTGAGCACCGAATGGTCGCAAAGCTCGCAGAGATTGCGCGCGACCGGGGTGGCAAATGGGTCGATGCCCATTTCGTGCCATCGACCAAGAACAAACCGGCTCTCGATTTTCTCGAGCAGCTCGGCGGTGCGTTTAAGCAACCGCTCAATGGTGGCTCTATTTTCCGCATCCCGGTCGATTTTGCAGTGCAAATTGCCTTTCACCCGGGTTCAGAGAGCGAGCGCAGGGAGAAGGGCAACCCGGTTCAAGTAGTGGGCTCGCGCAGCCGGGTTATGCGGGATCCCGGGGCGAGATTTTCGAGTTGCCTGGCGATTGCCCTCGAGGGGAACGATGCGCAGAGGATTCATCAAGAGATGAGGAAAGGGATTGAATTGCACAACCGCGGGGGCTCCAAGTACGTGCCTCCAAGCAGCGAGTTGGAACGTCAGCTGTGTGCCCTTTGGCAGGACCTGCTGCATGTCCAACCCATCGGTGTGCAGGATGATTTCTTCGAATTGGGAGGACACTCCCTGCTTGCGGTGCGGCTCTTCTCTGAGATCCACAAATCCCTTGGGCGCAAATTCCCGCTGGTAACATTATTTCAAGCGCCCACGATCGCACAGTTGGCACGGATGCTGGCACAATCCGATGGCGTGAGTTCCTTGCTGGTGCCGATCCAACCTCAAGGCAGCCTCCCGCCCTTATTCCTCGTCCATGGGGCTGGGGGCGACGTCTTATGGGGCTACGCGAATCTGGCGGCTCACCTAAGCCCGAACCAGCCTGTTTACGGAATCAAATCCCACGGCCAGGAAGGCCTGGAAGAGAGGGAGAAACTCGAGGAAATGGCCAGGGCTTATCTGGACGTGGTGAAAACGCGCCAACCGCAGGGTCCCTATTTTCTGGGAGGCTATTGCTTCGGCGGCAACGTCGCGTACGAAATGGCCAGGCAGCTTCAGATGAGTGGTCAGGAGGTTGGGCTGGTAGTTCTCATTGATACGGCGCCCGCGAATGTCGGCTACGAACGCGTCACGTGGTGGCGTCCCGCTTTCGCCTGGCGCTTTGCGCGAAACCTTGGTTACTGGCTGAAAGATTTCACCGCCTTGAAAGCGAAAGAGCGGCGCAGATTTTTTGTCAGGAAGCTCAGGTGTATCGGCCGCAAGTTGCAACGTTGGCTGACTCTGGGTGGGGGCCCCGCTCAGTTCGATTTGGAAGAAGTCATTGATCCAGGGCTTTTCCCCGAACAGGAATTGAGACTTTGGCAAGCGCATCTCGAAGCTCTAGTTGCGCATGTCGAGCGGCCTTATTCCGGACCGGTCGCTTTGCTGAGAACGCGCGGACAACCTCTGTTCTGCTCTCTGGAAGAGGATTTTTGTTGGGGCAAGCTGGTGCGCGGAGGCGTGGCGGTCCGGTGTATTCCGGGATCACACGAGAATATTTTTATGGAACCAAACGTTCGGGTGCTGGCCTCGGAGTTGACAGGGTTGCTGCAGCAAGCCGAGAGCTCGAGGTCGAACAAGTCTCTCGCCTCAGTGGCCACTTCGGGAAAGCCCGTGTCGCAACTATGATGCTACTGAAATTTGTTCTTCGAAACTGCCGGAGCCTGATGTTCTGGACCACCGTCACCGCACTCCTGAGCGGGGCGTGCAACGCGGGACTGGTCGGCTTTGTCAGCAGTGCCCTGACGCGCACCGGACCGGCGA
>Ga0265338_10007379_pt1 | contig 13667 bp, 13 predicted proteins | sample 42126metaG_FD_193579 | JGI IMG/M metagenome (GOLD analysis project Ga0265338, IMG submission 193579) | Rhizosphere microbial communities from Carex aquatilis grown in University of Washington, Seatle, WA, United States - 4-21-26 metaG | ecosystem: Host-associated > Plants > Roots > Rhizosphere... | reverse complement strand
CGACGTTGCGCGCGAGGAGCCAAAAGGCAGTGCCTCCGGCCGCGGCGATGAACAGCAGCGACTGCGCCCACACGTCCCAGGCGCCCCGGGCGAGGAGCCCGGCGGCGAGGATCAGCCCGATCAGCAGCGCGAGCACGCCGGGCAGAGGCCTACTCCGGCATGATCTTGGTCGTGACGAAGATCAGCAGCTCCGCGCGGGTGCGCGTCACCGACTTCTTCTTGAAGAGCCAGCCCAGGATCGGGATGTCGCCGAGCAGCGGGATCTTGGCGATCTGGTTGCTCATCGAATCGTTGATCAGGCCGCCGATCACGATCGTCTCGCCGTCGCGCACGAGCACGGTCGTCTGCGCGTTGCGCGAGTCGACCGCCGGCGCGCCGGTGATGCTCGCCGCCACCGACGCCGACGGCTGGCTGACGTTCGGGTTGAGGTTGAGCGTGATGCGGCCGTCGGCGTTGATCGTCGGCGTCACGGCGAGCTGGATGCCCGTCGTCACGTAGCTGACGCTCTGCGTCTGCACGCCGGTCGAGGCGACGTTGGACGTGACGTACGGGATCTGCGTCGTCACGTTGATGTTCGCCGGCTGGTTGTTGAGCGTGGCCACCTTCGGATCGGAGAGGACCTTCACCTTGCCGTCGGCCGCCGCCGCCGTCAGCGTGGCGTTGACGAAGTAGTTGTTGGTGATGCGGCCGAGAGTGAGCGCGCCGAACACCTGCGTCGCCGGCAAGTTCACGCCCGTGCCGCGGCCGGAGGCGCCGACTCCCGCGCCCGCGCTGGTGACGGGAGGGATCGTATTGCCCCCATTGGTCGTACCGGGAACGGCATTGAGCGGCTGCAGCAGGCCCGTCGCGCCTCCAGCCGGGCCGACGGTGGTGCCGTTGTACGTGGTCCCTTGCTTGCCGAAGAGAGAGCCCGTTTCGACGCTCGTGTAATCCCACTGGATGCCGAAGTTGAGCGAGTTCGTCAGGCCCACCTCGACGAGCTTGACCTCGATGAGGACCTGCTTGGGCCGCACGTCGAGCTGCGAGACGAGGCGCTCGGTATCCAGCATGCTGTCGGCCGACTCGGTGATGATCAGCGAGTTGGTCTTGTTGTCGGCCACCGCCATGCCGGTGATGCCTTCCGCCGTGCGGATCTGGTTGAGCGAGGTGACGAGCTCGCTGGCCTTGGCGTAGTTCAGCGGGATCACCTTGGTGACCGGCGCCGCCTGCGTCTGCGCCGTCTTCAGGCTCGCCGGGGGAAGGACGCGCAGGATGTTGTCTCCGACCTGCGTCGTCGCCAGGCCCATCATGGTGATGATGGTGCGGAAGGCGTCGGCGAACGGGACGTCGGTCAGGTGAAGCGTCAGCGTTCCGGAGACGTCGGGACCGTAGATGACGTTGATCTTCGCCTTGGCCGAGAGGAGCTTGAGCACGTCTCGGATATCGGTGTTGTCGAAGTCGAGGGTCACCAGATCGCGCGGCAGGCGCGACATGATGTCGCCGCGCGGGGCGCGCGGCCGGCCGACGGCTTCGAGAGAGGTCGTCGCCGCGGGCGGCGGCGTGCCGCCCAAGGAAGCGTCGGCGGGGACGACCCCCTTGTCCTTGGCCATCTCGGCGAGATCGGGCGACGGCTGAGTCGTCATCCCGCCCGTCTCGCCGACCTTCGACAGGTCGGCCGCCTTGGGCAGCGAGACCTTCGGGCGCTGGGCCTTGGGCGCCGGCTCCGCCGCGCCGGCGTCGGACGACGCCGCGGCGGGCGCGTCGTGGGCCGCGTCCTCGGCCGCGCCCTTGAGCGCGACGACGACGTCGTTGCCGTCCGTCTTGATGTCCGTGACCGCTCCGTCGCCGAGGTCGAGCACGACGCGCGCGACGAGCGGCTCGCTCGTGAACTGACCGGAGCGCACGTCCTTGAGCAAGGGGCCGGAGCCCGGGACGCTCTTCTTGGGCGCCTTCACGCCCTGGAACTCGAGCACCAGCCGGGCCGGGCTGGCCGTCGTGAAGCTCTTGTACGCGGCGCTGCCGGTGAGCTTGACGCGCACGCTGTCGGCGCCGACGTCGATGCCTTGCACGCTGACGACGCTCGACGACGACGCCGCGGCGGCCTCGGCCGCCCAGACGCTCGCTTGCGGCGGCAAGGCGACGAGAGCCGCCAACGCCCCGCCCAGAGCCCGTTTGAGCCAGTCCTTGATCATAAGGTCTCCGCTAATCCTTTTCCTCGTCGCCCAACCGGAAGATCTGCACGTCGTGGTCGGCCGTCTCGAGCTCGGCCCAGCGATCCTTCACGCGGAGCTTGCCCGTGACGCCGCGCACCGGCTTGTTCTTGCCGTCGTAGAGCTTGCCGCGACGCAGGATGAAGCTGACGCCGAACTCGTTGTCGGTGAACAGAGCGTAATCGGCCGCCGAGTCCTTCATGACGCCGCGCAGCGACAGGTTGTGGATGTTGAAATCGGACGCCGAGAAGACCTTGCCCGAGGCGCTCACGCCGCCCGCGCCGCCGCCGGACTGCGTCAACGGCGCGAACGGGTCGCGCAGGCGCTCGGCCGTGTAGATGGAGCTCGGCGACAACGGCGCCGCCGTCGACGTGGCGACGGCGGGCGGCGTCGCGGGCGCGCCCGACGGAGCCGGGGCCGCCGCGGCGGCCGCGCGCGCGACGCCCGGGAGCGCCAGCGCGATCAGGGCGGCGAGGATCGAGAGCTTCATCCCTTGTATTGGTACGAGAGCAGAGTGAAGGTCACCGTCATGACGCCGGCCGCGGGCTCGGCGTAGGTCACGTTCAGAACGTTGAAGATGCGCTCCTGCAGCGCCACGGCGGCGAGGAACTTGCCGATGTTGTGGTACGTGCCCTTCACGGAGATCGGATAGTTCAGCTCGATGAAGTACTGCTTGTTGACGGTCGCGCCCGGGGTGAACGAGACCAGCTCGACGTGGTTTTTCTGCGCCAAGTCGCTGACCGTGACGAGGATGTCGGGGACCGACTTCTCCTTCGGCAGGCGGCGCTCCGCCTCCACGGCGGCGTCGCTCAGCCGCAGCAGCTCCTTCTCGAGCTTGTCCTTGCGGCCCGCCTGCTGCTGCGCCTTGGAGATCTTCCCCTCCACCTCGTCCATCTGCTTCTGCGTATCGGAGATCTTCTGCGAGATCGGGCCCCAAAAGAAAGCGATGTAGATGTACCCGAACGCGCCGAGCATCAGCGTCGTGGCGACGATGAGCTGCTGCTGCTGCTTGTTCAGCTTGATCTGGGCCATGTCAGAGCTGGGGCGTGTACGTCGCCGTTAATTTGAAGTCGTACGCCTTGTTGTCGCCGCTTTGCGTCACGGAGCCGAGCTCGATCATCGAGAAGCGGCCGGACGCCTCCATCCGCTTGACCCAGACGGCGATCTCGTCGTTGTCGCGGGCGCTGGCCGTCATCGTGAGCTTGAGCGGCGCCGCAGAGCTGCCGCCGCCCGTGGTGCCCAGCGTCTTGACCTGGATGCCCGTCGGCACGCTGCGGGCGAAGTCCGACATGAAATAGGGATAGAGCGGCCGGCCCTTCAACAAATCCGTGATGACGCCGAGGCGGGCGCGAACGGCGGCGGCCGTCTTCTCGAGCTCCTCCACCTTGGCGACGATGACCTGCAGCTGCTTGAGCCTGGCATTGTCGCCGTCGAGCTGGCGCTGCAGCCTATTGAGCTTGTAGTAATGCCCCAGCGAAACGAGAGCCAGGATGACCAAAGCCAAGACGCCGGCCGCGGTGGCCTGCAGGAGCTGCTGCTTCTGCTGAGCCTTGGCCAGGATCTCGGCCGGGACCAGGTTGACCTTGATCATGCCGCTAGGCCCAATCCCGGTTGCGCCGCAGCGCCAACCCCATGGCGACTCCGAACGCCGGCGCCAGCTCCTCCGGCAGGTCCGCCGGGCGGTTCTTCACGATGGCGAACGGATCGAGCACCGCCACCGGCACCTTGAGCTCGGCGGAGAGATGCTTGTCCAAATTGCGCAGCCGCGCCGAGCCGCCCAACAGGGCGATGCGGCCGATCGAGCGCTCCGGCCCCTGCGAGAGATAGAAGTCGACCGACCGGTGCACCTCGCCGACGAGGTCCTTGACCACCGTCGTCACCGCCTGCGACACGCCCAAAGCCTCGCGCTGCCCTTCCTGGAGCGCCTTTTCCTTCTCGGCCGGGTCGACGATGATGCCGTACTGCTTCTTGAGCTCCTCGGCCTTCGCCGCGTCCGCCTGGAACGCCTTCATGATCGCCTTCGTGAAGGTGTTGCCGGAGATGAAGATGTCGCGGACCACGCGCGTGACGCCGTTCTCGATGATCGAGAGGTTGGTCACCATGTGGCCGATGTTCAGGTACAGCGTGGCGCCGACGTCCGCCTTCGGGTCGCGCAGCTTCTCGTGGACGTTCTCGAGGGCGAACGAGTCGACGTCGATGATCGTGGGCGTCAGGCCCGCTCCCTGCAGGATGTCGAGCCGCTGCGTGACCAGCTCCCTCTTGGCGGCCACGAGCACCGTCTCCATCTTCTTCTGGCCTTCCTCGGTCAGCTCCCCGAGGATGTGGAAGCCGAGCTGGACTTCGTTGATGTCGAAGGGGATGAACGGCTCGGCCTCGGTGGCGAGCGTGGCGGAGAGCTCCGCCTTCGTCAGGCGCGGGAACTTCACGTAGCGCACGATGACGGAGTTGCCGGACAAGGACGTGGCCGTATCGAGCAGCTTGACGCCCTTTTGGATCAGGAACGCCCGGATCTCCTTGATCGCTTCGGCCTTCTTTTCCTCCGGCGTCGCCTCCGGCTTGACCTTGTACGGCAGGTAGCCCCAGACCTTCAGGGCCGGCCCCTGGCCCTCTTGCTTGAGCAGGCAGCACTTGATGGCGTAGCTGCCGATGTCCAGGGCCAGCACCTCCTGCGGCCCCAGGAAAAAGCTGGTCAGGCCCTCGGCCTTTTTGGCCAGGACCCCCAGCTTCGCCTTCAGCGCGTCCAATTTTACCGCCATCGAAATTTGACCATTAAAAAAGCGCCGAGTCCCCCCGCTAGGGGGGTCACCTCGGCGCAACGATCCATACCCGCGGTTGCGAACGCGGTTTTGGTAGCGGATTTATAACAGGATTGATAAACCTTGTCAAGCCCCGTCCCATAAAAGTCACACCGTCGTCTAGACCTCCCCGACGGGATAGTGCTAGAATCGGCCTTCAGCTGTATGAAAGCCGTTCTCTTCGATTTCGGCGGCACCCTCGATTCCGACGGTCTGACCTGGCCCGATCGCTTCTTTCCTCTTTATAGGGACGCGGGCTTGGACCTGACCCGGGACGCCTTCTTAAAGGCGTTCTATGCCTCGGACGATCACCTGGCCGAGCGCTTCGCGCTGACGGGCGTGGGGCTCGCCAAGACCCTCGAGCTCCAGGTGGGCTGCGTGCTCGAGAGCCTGCCCGGAGCCGACCCCGGCCTCATGCCCGCGATCTCCGGCCGCTTCCTGGAGGATTGCCGGCGGTTTTTCGCGCGCAACAAGCCCGTGCTCGAGCGCCTCAAGAGACGCTACCGCTTGGGCATCGTCTCCAACTTCTACGGCAATCTGCCGGATATCCTCGCGTCGGAGGGGCTCGACGGCTACTTCGACGTGGTGGCGGAATCGGCGCGGCTGGGGCACATGAAGCCGCAAAAAGAGATCTTCTTGCACGCCACGCGCGCCTTGGGCGTCACGCCGGATCAGTGCATGATGGTCGGCGATTCGGTCCCTCGCGATATGCGGGGCGCGGAGGGCTTGGCGATGTCCCATGCCCTCCTCAATCCCTCCGCGGCCGCCTGCTGCCCGACGGCGGCGCGTCTGACCACCCTGCCCGACGTCGAGAGGCTCCTCCAGTGAGCCTCGAGGCGGGCATCATCGCGGCCGGCCTCGGCACGCGCCTGGCCGAAAGCCACCCGGGCCTGCCCAAGCCGCTCGTCCCGCTCGCGGGCAAGCCGCTGTGCCACTGGATCGCCGGCTCGCTCAAGCAGGCGGGCGTCGAGCGCATCACGGTCCTGCACAACAGCTCGGGACGCGCCATCCGCGACAGCCTCACGCGCGGCCTGCCGGACGTCCGCTGGACGTTCCTCGAGGCGGACACGGCGTCGTCGTGGGAGAGCTTCCGGCTCGTCTCGCGGACGCTCGCCGAGAGCGCCGACTGCTTTCTCATGAGCACGGTGGACGCCATCGTGCCGCCCGCGGAGACCCGCCGCTTCGCCCAGGCTTGCGCCGCCGCGAAAGCCGAGGCGGGCCTGGCGCTCACCTCCTTCGTCGACGACGAGAAGCCGCTGTGGAGCCAGCTCGACGCGAGCGGACGCGTGGCCGCGCTCGGCGACCGGTGCTCCAAGCGCGAGCTGGTCACCAGCGGGCTCTATTACATGACGGCTTCGGCCGCGCGCCGGATGCCGGAAGCCGGCCGCTTCACCGCTTTGCGCCAGTTCCTCGGCCACTTGGTCGATTCCGGCGCCAACGTCCACGGCCACGTCCTCGGCAAGACGCTCGACGTCGACCGGCCCGAGGACGTCGCCCAAGCCGAACGTTTCCTAGTGGGGGCCTCATGGTGAAGTGCCTTGGCATCTATCGCGAGATCCAGAACTCGCCCAACCGCGAATCCGACGACGCCTTGATCCTCAAGGCCGTCATGGAGCAGCTGGAGCTGCAGCGCGTCGAGGTGACGCTGCTGACCCCCGAGCAGGCGGACGAGGCCGAGCTCGCCGAGTGGGATATGATCGTGCCCATGTGCGAGACGGTCGCCCGGCTCGGCCGTCTGGATAAGCTGGCGCGGCCGGGCGGACCCCTGATCATCAACCCCGCCCAGTCCGTTCTCAATTGCTACCGCACTGCGATGATCCCGCGCTTTTCGCGCACGCCCGAGCTTTCGTTCCCCGACAGCGAAATCCGTCCCGTCTCGAAGGTCTTCGCGACGCCGCTGCCCGCGTTCGCCGAGAACGGGATGTGGCTCAAGCGCGGAGACGTCCACAACACGTGCTCGCACGACGTGGTCTTCGCGCGGAACGCGGCGGACGCGAAAGACATCCTTTCCGATTTCGAGCGCCGCGAGATCACGGATGTGGTGCTCCAGCGGCACCACGACGGCGACCTGATCAAGTTCTACGGCGTCGGCCCGGGACAGTGGTTCACGTGGTTCTACCACGACCCCTCGACCGCGCGCCGCCTGTCGTTCGAGCTCGAAGACCTCGCCTTCCAAGCCGAGACGGCCGCCCGGACCGTCGGGCTGGAGGTCTTCGGCGGGGACGCCATCATCTCGCCCGACGGTCCGATCTACATCATCGACATCAATTCCTGGCCCAGCTTCGCGCGCGTGCGCGCCGAGGCCGCCGTGCAGATCGCGCGCCGCTTGCGCGCGCGCCTGCGCCCGCGCGAGGCCGGAAGGAAGGGTTAACATGCCTACCGCCGCCGCCGAAAAGAAATCGAAAGTCCGCGACCAGGTCGCGGGGCCGAAGTCCCTGGCGCTGTTCAACGAGGAGCAAGAGTTCCTCGCCCCCGGCGTCCAGTCGATCGCCCTGTACTCGAAGCTGGTCATGGACCACGGCGAGGGCGCCACGCTCTACGACGTGGACGGCCAGGAATACCTCGACTTCGTGGCCGGCGTCTGCGTCGCCTCGATCGGCTACGGCCATCCCGATTACGCGAAGGCGCTGGGCGAGCAGGCCGCCAAGACGGCCGTCGGCTCTTTCACGACGCCGCACCGCGTCAGCTTCCTGAGGAACCTCGCCAAGATCACGCCCAAGGGCCTGACGCGCTGCCAGCTCTACTCTTCCGGCGCCGAGGGCGTCGAGGCGGCCCTGCGCTTGGCCAAGAGCCGCACCAAGAAGTTCGAGGTGATGAGCTTTTGGGGCGGCTTCCACGGCAAGACGGGCGGCGTCCTGCCGCTGCTCGGCGACACGTTCAAGCACCAGCTGGGGCCGTTGATGCCCGGTCTCTACTGCTCCCCTTATCCCGACTCCCGCCGCTGCCCGTTCGGCACGCGGGGAGAGCACGACTGCGGCGCTCATACCCTGCAGTTCCTGCGCGACAAGATCCGCCGCGAGACGACGGGCGCGCTGTCGGCGATCATCCTCGAGCCCGTCCAGGGCACCAACGGCAACGTCATCCCGCCCAAGGGCTTCGTCGCCGGCGTCGCTCAGATCGCGCGCGAGAACGGCGCCCTCTTCATCTCGGACGAGATGATCACCGGTTTCGGCCGCACCGGCGAGTGGTTCGGCTGCATGCACGAGGACGTCGTCCCCGACCTCATGACGGTCGGCAAGGGCATCGCCGGCGGCTTCCCCGTCTGCGGCGTCGTCACCACGAGCGAGATCGCCGAGTCCAAGCCTTGGGCCAATCCCAGCGGCTCCTCGTCCAGCTACGGCGGCAACCCGCTCGCCTCCGCGGCCTGCGACGTCACGCTGCAGATCCTGATGAAGCAGAAGCTCGTCGAGAACTCCAAGAAGGTCGGCGCGGCGCTGCTCAAGAAGCTGCAGCAGCTCCAGAAGAGCCAGCCCATCATGGGCGCCGTCCGCGGCCGCGGCCTGATGATCGGCGTCGATTTGGTGAACCCGAAAACGGGCTCGCCTCTTGATGGCCCGCTCTGCCGCGAGCTGTTCGAGGACTGCTTGAAGCGCGGCCTCCTGACGATGTCCTACAACCCGTCGCTGCGCATCAACCCGCCGCTCGTCATCACGGAAGCGGAGGCGCTGCGCGGCGCCGACATCCTCGGCGAAGCCCTCGCCGCCTTGAAGGCCAAGAGGTTCTGATGGCTCTGCGCGGCGCGCTCGTCGGGTTCGGGCAGGTGGCGGAGAAGGCGCACCTCCCGGGGTTCAAGGAGCGCGGCATCGAGCTCGTCGCGGTGGCGGAGGCCAACGCGCAGAGAAGGGAAGCGGCGAAGGCGCTGCTGCCGAACGCCCGGCTGTACGAAACCTACGAGGCCCTGCTCGACGCGGAAAAGAGCCTGGACTTCGTCGACGTCGCCACGCCGCCGTTCTTGCACTACCAGCAGGTATCGGCCGCGCTGGCGCGCGGCCTCAACTGTCTCTGCGAGAAGCCCCTCGCGCTCGCGCCCGAGGAAGCGGAGGCGCTCAAGCGCTCGGCGAGCGCGGCCGGCAAGACGATCTTCACGGTCCACAACTGGGCCTACTCGCCGCAATGGCTCAAGATCCGCTCCCTCGTCGAGTCCGGCGCCGTGGGCGAGCTGCGCCACGTGGAGCTGCACGCCCTGCGCACCAAGCCGGCCGGCGGCGCGTTGCCCGGCGACTGGCGCAAGCAGGCCGACCAGGCCGGCGGCGGCATCCTCGTCGATCATGGCTGGCACAATCTCTATCTGCTGTATCGGCTCCTCAAGGCCAAGCCCGGCCGGGTGATGGCGCGGCTGCAGCCCTCCTCCGGCGCCGTCGAGGAAGAGGCGACCGTCTTCCTGGAGTTCCCCTCCGCCAGCGGCATGATCTATCTCACCTGGCGCTCCGGCGTGCGGCGCAACACGGCTCTCGTCGTCGGAAGTCGAGCCGTTCTAGAGCTGCTCGACGACGAGATTGTATTGAGGACGGAGACGGGCGCCGAGCGCATTTCCTTCGACAACCCTCTCTCCGCCGGTTCTTCCCACCCCACTTGGTTCTCCGCGATGCTCCCCGATTTCATCGACGAGCTCTCCGACCCGGCCAAGCGCGGCCGCAATCTCGAGGAGGCCGCCTTCTGCCTCGGCATCATCCATCGCGCTTATCAAGCCGTGCGCCAAGGCCGCAGCCCGCTGCGCGCGGCGCTGACCCCGCAGGAGCGCACCCGCCGCTAGCATGACCGACCGCGCCCTGCTCCTCGTCCCGCATCCCGGCCTGCTGCTGCAGCGCGCCGGCGGGCTCACCGTCGTGGAGCGGCAGCTCTGGACGCTGTCGCGGGCGGGCGTCAACAAGGTGTGGATCGGCGCCGGCCGGCCGCCGGCGGACCTTCGCCTGCCCTCGGGGCTCGAGATCCTGTGGAGCGACACCGCCGCCGCCGCGGAGTTCGCCTGCGAGCCGCCGTACATCGGCGTCTCCGCCGACCATTTCATCCGCGTCGAGACGCTGCGCTACGTCGCGCAGCAGAGCTATCCCGGGCGCACGGCTCTCGCGGACGCGGCCGGCGACGTCGTGCTCCAGGTCGTGCCGCGCCGCGAGGACAACGGCGGGGAGCCTCGCCGCCAAAGCCTGCCCGCCGGCTCGACGATCCGCTTGCAAACGCCGGTCGGCTCCGGCCCGGCCGTCCCCTGGCTGCTCGCCCTCGGCATCAAGCCGCAGGACGGCTTCATGGCCCGCAATTTCGACCGCCACATCTCGCGCGCGGTGTCGCGCGGCCTGCTCGACACGAGCGTCACGCCGAACATGATGACGATGATGAGCTCGGCCATCGGGCTCGTCGGCGCCGCGTTCTTCCTCGTCCCGACGCACGTCATGCGGCTGACGGGCGCGCTGCTCATCTGGCTCCACTCCGTGCTCGACGGCTGCGACGGGGAGCTCGCCCGTATCCGCTTCCAGGAAAGCCCTCTCGGCGCCGACATCGACTTCTGGGGCGACAACGTCGTCCACGTGGCGCTCTTTGCCTGCATCGCGATCGGGTTCTACCGCGCCGACCGGGACGTCTGGCCGCTCATCGCCGCCGTGGCCGCCAGCATCGGCACGATCGGCTCGGCGGTCATGAACTACGGCGAGCGCCTCGAAAAGCGCCGGCAGCCGGCCGGGGCCGCCGTCGAGCCCGCCGCGCCGGGCTTGGTGCCGCTGCTGACCCGCGTCGAATGGGCCCTCGCGGCCCGCGACTTCATCTACCTGCTCGTCGCCCTGGCCTTCATCGACCGCCTGTACGAGTTCATGTGGGCCGCCGCCGTGGGCTCCCTGCTTTTCTTTTTCATGATGCTGTATCTTCGGAGGAAACACCGTGAACAAGCCGACCAGCCGCATCCGCCCCGCGAAGGGGAAATTGGGCATCCTACTCCCCGGAATGGGAGCGGTGACCAGCACGTTTATAGCGGGCGTTGAGCTCGCCAAGAAAGGACTAGGAACGCCCATCGGTTCGCTCACGCAGCTCCAGACCATCCGTCTGGGAAAGCGGTATGAGAACAGAGCGCCTCTGATCAAGGACTTCGTTCCGCTCGCTTCGCTCGCGGACCTCGTCTGGGGCGGGTGGGACCTGTTCCCGGACAACATGTGGGAAGCGGCGATGAAGGCCGCCGTCCTGCAGGAGCACCAGCTCGCGCCCGTCCGCAAGGAGCTCGAGGCGATCAAGCCGATGCCCGCCGTGGCCGACACGGCGTACATCAAGAACCTGAAGCCCACGCACTTCAAGAAGGCGAAGACGAAGTGGGACCTCGCTCAGCAGGTCATCGCCGACATCGAGACGTTCAAGAAGAAGAACGGCTGCGATCGCGTCGTCATGCTCTGGTGCGGCTCCACCGAGATCCTCCCGGAGCGCGGCCCCGTGCACGAGACGGTGGAGGCGCTGGAGCAGGGCCTCAAGGACAACCACCCGATGATCCCGCCGTCGATGATCTACGCGTACGCGGCGATCAAGACCGGGGTCGCCTACGGCAACGGCGCGCCGAACCTGTCCGCGGACATCCCGGCCTTGGTCGAGCTCGCCGAGCAGACCAACACGCCGATCTGCGGCAAAGACTTCAAGACCGGCCAGACGCTGATGAAGACGACGCTCGCCCCGATGCTCAAGGCGCGCATGATCGGCCTCATCGGCTGGTACTCGACCAACATCCTCGGCAACCGCGACGGCGAGGTGCTCGACGACCCGGGCTCCTTCAAGACGAAGGAGAAGAGCAAGATGTCCGTGCTCGACACCATCCTCGAGCCCGAGCGCTATCCCGAGCTCTACGGCAAGTACCACCACAAGGTCCGCATCGACTATTACCCTCCGCGCGGCGACGCGAAGGAAGGCTGGGACAACATCGACATCAAGGGCTGGATGGGCATGCCCATGCAGATCAAGGTGAACTTCCTCTGCCGGGACTCGATCCTGGCGGCGCCGATCTGCCTGGACCTGGTGCTCTTCCTCGACCTGGCCAAGCGCTCCGGCCTCAAGGGGATCCAGGAGTGGCTGTCGTTCTACTTCAAGAGCCCGCAGTGCCGCGAGGACTTGAAGCCCGAGCACGACCTCTTCATCCAGCACCTCAAGCTCAAGAACACGCTGCGGCTGCTGATGGGCGAGGAAGTCCTCGACCACTCCGGCCTCGACTACTACGACACCGAGATGGGCACGCCGTCGCCCGCCCCGGCGCCGAAGCCTAACGCGAAGAAGGCCAAGAAGCAGCTGGCCGGCGCTCGGTAAACGGCTCGGCCGCTTCAGCGGCCGAAACCCGCAAAGAAGAGGCCCGGGATCGAAAGATCCCGGGCCTCTTCTTTGCGGGTGCGCCCGTTCAGCCGGCTGTTCTATAATCTCGGCCCATGGCCAAGAAGATCAAGCTTTCCGCCAAGCAGCCCTCTCGCTCCCACCCCACCCCCGCGCGCGTCATGCAGCTGCTGACCGCCTACCAAGCCACGGAGGCGCTCAAGGCGGCCATCGAGCTCGACCTCTTCACGGCCATCGACGAAGGCGCCAGGACGGCGGCGCAGGTCGCCGAGCGCCGCGGCGCCTCCGAGCGCGGCGTGCGGATCTTGTGCGACTTTCTGACGATCGCCGGCCTGCTCGGCAAGAAGGCCGGCCGTTACGCCCTCGCCCCGGACGCCGCGGCCTTCCTGAGCCGCCGCTCCCCGGCCTATCTGGGCTCGGCGGCCAAGTTCCTGGCCTCTCCGGAGCTCAAGGCCGGCTTCGCCGACTTGGCCGAGGTCGTCCGCCGGGGCGAGCGGCCCGACGAAGGGACGGTCAAGGCCCACAACCCCGTCTGGGTGGAGTTCGCCCGGTCCATGGCGCCGATGATGGCTCCGACCGCCCGAGCTCTGGCGCAGGTCCTCAAGGAGACGGGCAAAACGGCCGGCTTGGTCCTCGATATCGCCGCCGGCCACGGTCTCTTCGGCATCTCCGTGGCGCAAGCGGACCCCGAGGCGCGCGTGATCGCCCTGGATTGGCCCGCCGTGCTGGCCGTGGCCCAGGAAAACGCCGGCAAAGCCGGCGTCGCCGAGCGCTTCCAGACGCTGCCCGGCAGCGCCTTCGAGGTGGATTTCGGCCGCCGCTACGATACCGTCTTGCTGCCCAATTTCCTGCACCATTTCGACGTCCCCACCAACGAGGCGCTGCTGCGCAAGGTCCACGCCAGCCTGGCCCGCGGGGGGCGCGTCGCCGTCGTCGAGTTCGTCCCCGCCGCCGACCGCGTCAGCCCCCCCGCGGCGGCGTCCTTCAGCCTCGTCATGCTGGGCTCCACCCCCAGGGGCGACGCCTACACCCACGCCGAGCTCGACGCCATGCTGCGCCGGGCCGGCTTCCGGAAGAGCCGCCTGGTCCCGCTGGCACCAACCCCGCAGAGCGCTGTCCTGGCCGAGCGCGCCTAGCCGCGACGCCCCGTCGGCGCCACCTGCCCTTTCCTTATAAACACCAGGACTCAATTTTGTATAATTCACGCGGCGTGAAAGGCGTTCTCATGAGCTCCCTGCTGGCCACCATCATGGCCGTCCCGGCTCAAGCCCAGACCGACCCCTCCGCCGGGGTATCGGCCTCGACGGCAGCCGTGTCTCTGTCGACGCCCCCCGCCCGGGTCGCGCCCGAGCCCGCCGCCCCGCCCCCGCCGCCGCCCTGGGTGATCGGAGAGTTG
>Ga0265338_10007378_pt1 | contig 13668 bp, 15 predicted proteins | sample 42126metaG_FD_193579 | JGI IMG/M metagenome (GOLD analysis project Ga0265338, IMG submission 193579) | Rhizosphere microbial communities from Carex aquatilis grown in University of Washington, Seatle, WA, United States - 4-21-26 metaG | ecosystem: Host-associated > Plants > Roots > Rhizosphere... | reverse complement strand
GCAGTTTGACAAAGAGCTCGGCAAGTTTAAGGAGCGTACCGACTCTACCGTTGCTCCGTTTCCCGATATTTACCGCGAACCTTTGGCCCAACTGTGCGATATCTATGAGCGCGGCGCCCAAGACAAGTCGCTTCTTGAGGATCCGGCGTATCAAGATCTTATATCCAAAAAATTCCCCGCCGCGTATGCCGAGCTCGTCCAGCAAACGCTCGAAAACTCGCTCGAGCATAAAGAAAATATCGCCGGGGAGTGGGTTACCTATAAGCAAGGCGATATGCGGCAGGCGCACAAGCTGTATGAGTCGCTCCAAGGCAAGGGCACCGGCTGGTGCACGGCGGGCGAGTCGACCGCGCGTGCGCAGGTAGAGTCCGGGGATTTCCATGTGTATTACACCTACGACAAGTCCGGCGCTCCTGTCGACCCGCGCATTGCCATACGCACGGAAGAGGGAAGAATAGGCGAAGTGCGGGGCATATTGCCGCATCAAGAGCTTGAGCCAGCGCTTAGCGAGGTGCTCGATGAAAAACTCAAGAGCTTCGGCTCCGAGGCTGACCGATATAAAAAGAAGAGCGCCGACATGCGTCGGCTCACGACTATCGAGCACACCATGGGCAAGGGCCTCGAGCTTTCTCGCAGTGACCTGCTGTTTTTATACGAAGTCGATGCGCCTATCGAGGGCTTTGGCTACGATCGGGATCCGCGCATACGGGAGTTGCGCGGCAGAAGAAACGAAGCGCGCGACATGGAGGCATTGTGCGCCTGCGAGCCAGAGCACATTGCCCGCGCGTTCGCGGATATCGCGGAAAATACGCAGGTATACCTCACTATCGCTGATGGCAAGGTAACGCTGTTTGATTACCGCCTGCCCGAAAATAAAAATAAGCTCGGAGAACATATGGCGTTTGCCCGCCAAGCCGAAGAAGCCGGCAGTAGCGCCAGGCTCGACCTTGCGCTCGAGGGAGGTATCGCTCCCGTATCCATAGAACGCGGCAAAAAGATGCGGCAGCTCGTAGAGGAGGGCAAGTACGACTGGGTTAACGACGATTTCATAAAAATCTTTAAAACAGTGGAGCAAGGACCCCAAAACCTTACGGCGTTGCTCGTTGATTTTGGGAAATATATGCATAGTGAGGAGGTCATTGCAGAGCTCGATAAGTTGGGGCTTCGTCCGCTCACCGCAGCAGAGGCTCTGGCTGTGGGCGCTCAGCATCCCGATTTACAGCGCAAGCAGCCACTTGTAGCTTTAGGCTCTGTGGCCGAGCTCGAAGGCGACCGCCGCGTGCCGTATCTCGGCAGGGACGGCGCCCTGCGCGTCCTCCGCCTCTATTGGTGGGACCTCGAGTGGGACGACATCTGTCGTTTTCTCGCCGTTCGCAAATAGTCTTTAGACCCTCGAGCCTCGGGATGTTTGCGCTTAAGGTTTCTTACAATAACACCCGGACCTGCTGGGTCTTAAAATGCGATATCCGCAAATTTTTTGCGAGCATCGATCATGTCGTACTGTTTGGCCTCTTGCAAAATCGGATACCCGACCCCGACATCCTCTGGCTTCTCGGCGAGGTTGTGGGTAGCTTTTCATCAAGGTCGGCCCTTGATGGTGGTCGCGTGGGGCTGCCGCTCGGAAATCTTACTTCGCAACTGCTGGTGAATGTGTACATGAACGAGTTTGACCAGTATGTAAAGCATGTATTAAAAGCGTCCCATTACATACGATATGCCGATGATTTTGTTTTTATTTCGTATAACAAAAAAGAGTTAGAATTGCTAAGGCCATCCATAGAGACCTTTCTGGAAGAAAAGCTGAAATTAGTATTGCACCCCGACAAGGTATTTATCAAAACGTTTGCTTCCGGAGTCGATTTTCTCGGCTGGGTGCATTTTCCCGATCATCGCGTGCTGCGGACGAGTACCAAGCGGCGATTAATCCGCCGGATATCAGGCCTGGAAAAAGCACATCCGACAACGCACTCTTACCTGAGTATGTTGAGCCACGGAAATACCAACAAACTCCGAGAAAAAATCGAAAAGAATAGTTTTACCCCTCGGCAACCACGTGATGCTCGTGAGTCAAGACGTTTTTAGGCACTGATATGAGGAGCGCGGTAAAGGAGCCGAGCAGCACTACGGCCGAAGCGACTTCGAACACCGTCGCGTACGAGGCGACTTGCGCCTTCAGTTCAATCAGCCCGATAAAGGTTTGTATGTTCTGCGGGGTTACGATATTGAGCGCGCTGTTGCGGGCGGTTGCCAGCACGTTTGCGCCCTCCGTGTTCGTGAGCAGGGTGCTGAAGACCGCGAGGCCGAATGCGCCCGAAATGTTGCGCACGAGCGCAAGCACCGCCGACGCTTCTCCTATCTCGTTTTGCGGCACCGAGACCGCTATGAGATTGGTGCGCTGCGCCATCCCGAAGCCCAAGCTAAACGCCATGACGCACAGCGGCACGATAATATCTATCGCGGTCGATCTCGGATCTATGTAGGAGAGCATAAATATCCCTATGCCGGAGAAAAAGGTGCTGAGAAATATCACGTAGCTTGGCTTGACTCTGCCGATGAGCCGACCTCCGAGCGGCGCGGCAAACATCATCATGACCGCGAGCGGGATAAAGAGGTAGCCGGTCTGCGTCGCGCTGTAGCCCAAGAACGTCTCGGCGAATATCGGGACAAGGAATATCGCACCCATCAGCGCCATAAAGACGATAAAGTTATTGAGCATCGTGTACACGAAGGTCGGTATTTTAAAGAAATCGAGGTTGACTATGGGTTCCGGTTCGCGGCGCTCGATAATATAGAACGCGATGCCAAAGATAAGCGTGAGGGCGTAGCACACAAGGCTCGATGCCGACATCCAGCCCCACGTCTGGCCCTGGTCGAGCACTAATACCAAAGTCGCGAGCGCAAAGCCGAGCGTGGCCGAACCCCACCAGTCAAATTTGACGCTCCGGCGCTCTCCCACCGACTCGTTGATAAACATAAACGCCAATATAAGGCCGATAAGGCCGAGCGGGATATTGATAAAAAAGACCGACCGCCAGCTGAAGTTGTCAATAAGCGGGCCGCCGATAAGCGGCCCGAAAACCGCCGCGACCGCAAAGGCGCCCGACCAGATGCCAAGCGCTTGCGCGCGCTCTTTTGCGTCGGTAAAGGTTATTGCGATGATGGCCATCGCGGTGGGGTAATCGGCCGAAACGGCAAACCCCTGGATGATGCGAAAGATGATCATCGACGGGAGATTCCATGCAAGCGCGCACAAGCCGGAAGCTACGGTAAAGCCTATAAAGCCGATGAGATAGATGCGCTTGCGGCCCGCAGTGTCCCCGAGTTTGCCCCACACGGGCACAAAGACGGCGTTGGCTAAAATGTAGGCGGTCGATATCCACGCGGCATCGGTTACGTTGATACTGAAGTCGCCGATTATTTTAGGGAGTGCGAGGTTAACGACCGTCTGGTCGAGGCGGCCCAAAAAGGTGCCAAAGATAACCGTGGCAAGTACTATCCAGCGGACGCTATTTTTCTCGGCCGGCATATCATTATTGTTTGTAGACCCAGATCTTTGCGGACATGCCGTTTCTTAGTTGTGGGTATTCATTCGTATCGTAGCTGACCTTCACGTCGAAGTTTTGTTCTTCTCGCTGGTCGGAGACGCTAAAGACGACGTCGGAGCTCTCTGCGGTTGGAGCGACTTCAGAGACGACGCCGGTAAACTTTTGGCCTCCAAACGCGTCGACGGTAAACTCCGCTTTATCTCCAACCTGTATGTCGACCAGGCCCTTGTCCTCCTGTACTTGCCCCACGACGCGGAGTTCCGTTGGGTCAACCAGCTCTACAATAGTGTCGCTCGGGCTCACTGATTTACCTATATTATTGTTAACGGTTACCACAAGCCCGCCAGCGGTCGCCTTGATAAGTTCGGTACCCACTTCGGCGACTACGGTGTTTGGAGGTACGACTTGTCCTTCGGAGACGTACACGGCATTGAGCACGCCCGAATCGGTGGGCGAGAGATCGACCAGCGGCGCAGATATGCTTGCCTTGTCTATATAAACCGTCTTGCTCGACGCGGCGAAGTAAGCAAACGCGCCGATGCCGCCGCCGATAACGATAACGATGAACGCGGCGATAATGAGCGGCCGACGATCTGTTTTTTTCTCTTCTTTTTTGTTTTCAGGCATACTGTTATATTCTTTTTGTTCGTTAAAAAATTATTGGGCAATCGGGATAGAGACGTTGGCGGTCATGCCCGACGAAACGGCCGGATTTGCGGCAAGGAACTGCAGCGTTACTTTGTAACCGGTGTCTCCTCCCACAGTTCCCGCGGTCCCTGCCGCACCGCTGACTGGGCTTGGCGAGGTGTCGATAGAAACTACATCGGCGTTAAATATGCGCGAACTGCCATAGGCGTCGAGCGTTACCTCGGCCGGTGTGCCGACTTTAATTTTAGTGACATCTATTTCGGAGAGATATACCGTTACCTGGAGCGCGCTCTCGGGATTAAGCGATATTGCCGCCGTGTTCGGCGCCACAATGTCGCCTTGCTTCACCTGTACGCTTGCTACTGTGCCGCTAAACGGCGCCACGATGGTAGCGTTGCCTATCTGTGCGTCGTACAAACTTACATTGGCCTGTGCCGCATCCACCTGCGCTTGTTGCGCCGCGAGCTGCTCTTGCGTCGAGCCTGCCATCACTTGGCTGAGCGCATCTTGCGCGGACTGCACAGCGAGCTCGTTAGAAGCGATCTGCTGCTGTATGCCCTGCAAGGTCAAAATAAGGCCGTTAATGGTGCTGCGGTACGCGCTCACCGAGGTCTGCGCGGCGGTTATGGACGATTGCGGAAAGCTCGCGGTCGGTATCGCGTTGGCAAGAGCCGCGACCAGCTGGTCGGTGTAGTCGTGGAGCACGTTCAAGTTCTGTATCGCGAGCGCAAGCGCGGCGTCCAAATCTTGCGGGGAAGATGCGTCGGTCACGGAGCCGAGGCTCGTTCCCCAGGTGGAGAGCGTATTGTTTGCCTGCACGCGCGTGTTTATCGCGTTGACGCTCGCTTGGTTGTTGGTAGTGCCGAAAGCAAGCGTCGGGTTTGCGGTATCGGGTTGGTTAAAAAGCGTATCGGTGTCGACGCTGATGTCGCTTAAAGATTGGTCGTATGACTGCGTAATATTTGCCGCAACGTTCGCATAAGTGTTTTTGAGCGTCGTGTTAGCCTGGTCGACGGCCGTTTGCTTTGCCTCTACGTCTACCTGCCGCGGGCCCGCCTGCATCTCGGCCAAGTTAGCTTGCTGCGTAGCAAGATTGGCCGCCGCATTGGCGCGTTGCGCTGCGAGCGTAGACACGTCGAGCGATGCCAGCACTTGGCCTTGTGATACCGATTGCCCTACGCTCACGTTTACGCGTGCCACTCTTCCGCCGCTTAAAAAGGCGAGGTCCGGATTTTGCGCCGGCTCGACCGAGCCGGCGGCGGTAACGGACTGTGCAGTACTGCTTGCGGCGGTGGAGACGGTGGTTGCGGCGGGGAGGCGCGTCGAGGCGATGTAATAAATAAAGCTGCCTGCCGCTATGACCGCGGTAATGGCTAGTGCTCCCAGCACGAGCGGATGGCGAAACACGTTTTCGGATGCTGCTTTCATACCTATGGAGTTGATAAGGTTATGCGTTTTTAATAATTTTTTCTAAAATGCGGTTTAACTCGGCTTTGTCCTTTTCCTCAAGCGGGCCGAACAGCTTGCTGAGTATGCGGTTGCGTTTTTCTTCTATCGTCTTAAATAATCGCCTGCCTTTTTTAGTCAATGCCAATTCGACTTTGCGGCGGTCTTTGGGGTTGGCGTGGCGGGCAAGAAGGCCGGCCCGGGCCAGCTCGTCTACCAAAAAAGTCGCCGAGGGCGCGCGTATTTTAAAATATCGCGCGACGTCCTGCATATTGGGGTTATGTCGTTCGGCCACGAACCAGAGCGTCTGATATTGCGAAAAGGGCAGCGACAGGGCGCGCTGCATGCGGCTTTTTATCAGCACGCCGACTTCGATAAAAAGCCCGGTCGTGTTGGACGCTCTGCGGGCGCCTTGGATAATAGATTTCATAGACTAATAGTTAGACTAACTAACTATACACCCGCGCCCCTGAACGGTCAACCCGACGCGCTGTGCACAGCGGTACGGGTCCCGACCAGAGCGTCGGGATGAATATATTATGTGTATAATGTCTTATATATGAACGAACAGCTCGACCGCATCGAACTCAAGCTCGCGGAGCTCACCGGCAAGGTGGACCAAGTGTATGCCTCTTCGGAAAAGATGCGCAAATATGCCAAGTGGACTGCCATTATAACCGTAGGTCTTATTATTGTCCCGCTGCTTATCATCCCGCTCGTGCTGCCGTCGTTTTTTGCCGCAGAAGGGGTAAGCACCGGATCGGGCGGGGACCCTTTGAGCAGCGTCGGATTATAAACCCAGCATGGACAGCGCCAAAAAAATAACAGTCGCGGTGTCGGGCGGTTTTGACCCGGTGCATATCGGCCATGTGCGCATGTTTAACGAAGCGCGCGCTCTTGGCGACGAGCTGGTCGTGATCCTTAATAACGACCACTGGCTCGCGCTCAAAAAAGGGTATGCTTTTATGCCCGAAGCGGAGCGCAAAGAAATAGTTGAAGCATTTGCCGCGGTTGATCGCGTTATACTTACTTTCCACGAAAAAAATACGACCGACCTGTCTGTGTGCCGCGAACTCGAGGAGCTGCGGCCGGATATTTTTGCCAATGGCGGCGACCGGAAAGAGGACAACATACCCGAGTACGCGCTGTGCGGGCGGCTCGGCATACGGATGGCCTTTAATGTTGGGGAGGGCGGCAAGGTGCAGTCCAGCTCCTGGCTTATCGAGAAGGCTAAAACTAAAACAGAAGCTAAAAAGACCGACAAAAAAGCGGCCTGATTGCCGTCGCCGGAACCCCTTGCAAAGGTCTGAAAGAAGTGGTAATGTAGCGCCAGAGTGCGTTAATTAGCCTTATTTAATAACAGATTTTAGACCAGTATGTCGATCCGCACGCTTATCCTTTCCCTCGCCTCGCTCGTGTTAGCGCTTAGTTTCGTGCCTGTTTTTGCGTTCGCGCAGTCATATAACCCGGTGTATGGCCAGGCTTATAACTGCGGCACCAATACTAATTGGTGGACTACCAACTGGAACAACGCGAACAATGCTAACAACGCCAACTGCACCAACGGCCAGCTTTTGGTGTACGTGCAGGTGCTCAATGGCAATTCTTCTTACGCATATAACCAGGCTCCTTCCGCGTTTACCGTTACGGTAAACGGCCAGAATGCCTCGCCATCTTCTTTTGCCGGGTCTCTCAGCGGTACGCCGGTATCAGTGCTCGGCAGCTACTCCGTGCAGGCTATCCAGCTTTCCGGATACAGCGCCTCATACTCAACTGGCTGCAACGGCTCGATCGTAAACGGCCAGCAGGCAACCTGCGTTATCACTGAAAATACTACCAGTTACTACTCTCCTTATCCGACGCCATATCCGTATCCTTACTACAATCAACAGCTTTCTTGCACGCCTTCTTTCCAGACGGTAAATCTGGGCCAGACGGTTACCTTTAACGCAGAGGGCGGCGACTACAGCCAATACAACTGGTCGGCAAACAATCGCTCGTATCTCAATGTGGGCCCTTCGCTTAACATCGTCATGGAAAACACGGGTACGCAGACCGTAACCGTTACCAACGGTACGGCGACCGCTTCCTGCACCGTCGACGTGGTGTACAGCGGCGCTCCCGTCAGCGTCATAAATCCGATAAACACGGTACAGCCGATAACCACTATTGCCACCAGCTATCCGAACGTTGTGGTTACCCCGAGCTACATACCTCGCTTGCCGAATACCGGCTACGAGCCGCTCTTTTCGGCTGCGGGCGCTTCGACTCTTGCATTTGCCCTTGTGCTCCTTATGGCCGCGGCAATCGCAGCCTATCCTTATGTCCGACAAGCCTTTGCTGTTGTCCTCCGCTAAAAGCGGAGTCATCGTGGAAAAAGATCGTAGCCGCGGCCTTATAATCGCGGCCACGGTTATAGGCGTGTTTGTCGTGCTCGTGGGTGCCGCCGACATATGCACGCGGCTGGCACACGCGGCGTTTGGCAGCGACGCTTCTCTGTATAGCTTTGCGCCGGCTATCGCGCTCGAAGGCTCTTATGCAACAACCTCCATTCCCGTTGCCGCAAGCGCAGGCAGTGCGCCTGCTCTCTACTCCGGCAGTACTACTCCGGCGCTCGTGCCGGTACGGCTCGAAATACCTTCTATCGGCGTCGATGCAAAAGTGGAGCAAGTAGGCAAAAAAGATGACGGCTCGATGGGCACGCCGAGCACGTTCGGCGATGTTGCCTGGTACGCGCCCGGCAGCGCACCGGGGGCTGCCGGCAACGCGGTCATAGACGGCCATGTAAACAACGCGCTCACTACGGCGGGTGTGTTCGAGCATCTTTCGCAGATAGCGCTCGGCGATCCTATCACCGTGCTTAACGCATCGGGCACGCCGCTTACATACATCGTTACCAGTGTGCAAGAATATCCGGCCGATACGGCGCCCGCAGCCTCTATTTTTGCCACGAGCGGCCCCTCGCAGCTAGTGCTCATTACCTGCGATGGCAGTTGGGTGCCGAGCGAAAAGTCTTTTGACAAGCGTTTGGTGGTCTTTGCAAAGTTCCAATAGGTGTGCTATCTTAGGGGCGTTCGAGTAAGAACTCCAGTGTGCCGCATTTGCGTGCAATAGGGAGGGTCGCCTTACGGAGAACAAAATTAACTATTGTTTTTCGCGCACATATGGCACGCAAATTGTTCGTAGGCGGTCTTCCGTACCGCACTACGGGGGACGAGCTTCGCGACGCATTCGCTCAGGCGGGTGAAGTCGCTTCGGCATCGATTGTGACCGATCGCGAGACTGGTCGCTCACGTGGCTTCGGCTTCGTTGAGATGGCAAATGATGGTGACGCTGAAGGAGCTATTGCTATGTGGAATGGCAAAGAGTTCGGCGGCCGCATGCTCACCGTCTCGGAGGCTCGCCCTAAGGCTGCTTAAGCAGCCTTAGATATAAAAAGACCGCTGTCTTTTTAAACAAAAAACTCCCGCAAGGGAGTTTTTTGTTTGGTATCATGTCTCCAGCAATAGTACTACAGAGGTCACCACACATTTTCTGCTGAAAATGTGCTATGTTTCGACTCGTCAGTCTTCAACTGATTGCCCTCTGTAGTACTATTGCTTACGTCATGCCACAGGTTAATAAACTGCTCAAAGAAGTCGAAACGTTTTATAAAAAAGAGGGAAGGCATGCATTGCCGTGGCGCCATACGCGTGACCCGTACAAGATTTTGGTATCCGAAGTAATGCTCCAGCAGACCCAGGTCGGGCGTGTCGTGCCGTTTTATAAAAACTTTTTAAAGGAGTTTCCGACTCCGGCGGCGCTTGCCAAGGCGCCACTCTCAAAAGTGCTCGAGGCCTGGCAGGGCTTGGGGTATAACCGCCGCGCTAAATTTTTGCACCAAGCGGCCAAGATAATTATAGAAAAAGGATGGGACGGAAAACTGCCCGGGGTGGGGCCTTATACCAAAGCGGCCGTTGACGCTTTTGCCCATAACAAGCCCGCCGTATTTATCGAAACCAATATCCGCACCGTATTTACGCATTTCTACTTTCTAAATAAAAAGAACATAGATGACAAAAAAATCTTGCCTCTCATAGAAACAGCATTACAGAAATCCAAACTCGAGCCGCGGGAATTTTACGCGGGCTTAATGGACTATGGCAGTTATCTCAAATCGCAGGGAGTAAAGCTAAACAAACAAAGCAAACACTATGCAAAGCAGTCTAAGTTCGAAGGTTCGGCAAGGCAGTTGCGCGGCGCGATGGTGCGGGAACTCCTTAAAAATCCCGCAACGCTCAAGCAACTAATAAAAAATCTCTCCCGAAGCGAGGGAGAGATTGAGAGAGAGCTTGAGCGACTGCTTGCAGAGGGAATGGTCACTTGTCATAAGACGCAGTATCGGGTTGCGTCGTGACTAAGTGCGCTTTCCCGACGATTGCATAGGATCCATCGCAATGTTCGAACGTAAAGTCAGGCTCGACGTGAGCTTCGATTACGTACTTATCACCTTGCCCGACCGCTTCTTGGGGCTTTTCGCACACGGGGCATATGCATCTTACCCTGACTTCCGAAGGGGTGGTGTCGGTTTGCTTCAATCTGTCGGCCAATACTCGGTCGACGGGATCTTTTTCGTCGGGCGTTGAGAAAAATCCCGCCATCGCCAAAGTTGCACGCATCTTGGACCTCCTCTCGTCCAGTGGTACTTACAATCTGCGCTCCACTATATCGCATCTAAGATATTTAACAACCGCCGTCATGCAAAGTTTCTTTTATGAAAAAAGCCCCGCAGATGCGGAGCTTATAGGGTAGAAATGTATTTCAGATGTTAAGCGTAACGTTCAGTTCACCCGCCTTTTTTTGAATGAGCCGCAGCTCGTCCGAGGTGGCGGCGCCAAAGCCCATTGCCTGGCCCTTGATGTTGCACTCCAAAGCCAGCGCGACCGACATAGGCAAGTTCTGTTTGCCCCAGGCGATCATAGCGTGCTCTTTGCTCGAGCATAATGGGCGCAGCAGCGCCGTTTCGCTGCTGGTGTAGTGGGTTTTCAGGGGCGGGTCGATAGATTTTACAGCTTTGTAGGGCATGTCTTACTCCTTTTTCCCGATGCCGTCCGCGCGTTCGATTTTTACGAAGGTTTTTGCGGCGCGGCCTTCGATACTTACTTTCGACGTTTCGTCGAGATGCGAAGTAAACCTGTCCCGAATCCTTTTTTGGAGCTTGGGCGGCAAGCCCGTCCGCAAAAGTTTCATCCGGTCGTTTTGTTCTTCAGCCATGTAGGCCTCCGGTGCTGTGTCTATGTAGAACTTAACAAATTTAAACGCCGAGCACAACCGGTATCACTATCGGCCTTTTGTTTGTTTTTTCAAACAAAAAGCGGGCTACCGCGTCGGTGACATTATTTTTAACATAGTCGAAGTTGACCGGCTGCTGGCCTTTGGCGCTGTCCTCAATTGTTTTCTTGACGATAAGCCGCGCCTGCTGGAGCATGTCCTGGTTTTCGCGCAGATACACGAAGCCGCGGGAAATGATGTCCGGCGATTTGCGCAGCTTGCCGGTCTTGGGGTTAACCGTCGCGATGATGACAAACATGCCTTCTTGCGCCAGCACGGTGCGGTCGCGGATGACCACTTCCTGTATGTCGCCGATGGCAAAGCCGTCTACCAGCCGCAAGCCCGCCGGTGCCGACTCTTTGCGCCGGATTATCTTTTGACCCTCGTCCTGGATTTCTATGATACAGCTGTTGTCGGGGACTATTATCTCGTCATCGCTTCGGCCGCAGGCTTTGGCGATGTCGGCATGCACGCGCAGCATGTAGTGGTAACCGTGGAGCGGCATGAAGAAGCGCGGATTTATCTTTTGGTGGATCCAGAAGGTTTCGTCGCGGTTGGCGTGGCCTGAGGCGTGGATGTCCATCGTATCCCGGTGTATGATCCGGGCCCCTTGCCTAGAGAGGTTGTCTTTTAATTTTTGCACACTACGCTCGTTGCCGGGCACGACCGAAGAGGAGAGCACTACCGTATCGCCTTTTTTTATCTTCACGTGCTTGTGGGTCTTCATGGCGATGCGCATGAGCGCGGCAAACTCGTCGCCCTGCGCGCCCGTGCCAAGTATGATGACCTTGCTGTCGGGCAGACTTTCCAAAGACTCCGCACCAATGAACGTTTTTTCATCGACCTTGAGCATGCCGAGCTGTTTTACTATTTCTATGTTTACCTTCATCGAGCGGCCTTCTACCAGGATCTTCTTGCCGTAGCGCTCGGCGCTCTCGACTATGCGCATGATGCGCTCGAGCTGGGAAGAGAACGTGCCTATGATCATGCGGGTCTTGGTGTCGCGTATCAGGTCGTCCATGTTTTTTTGCACGACGCGTTCGGGGATGGAAAAGCCGGGGCGCTCGACGTTCGTAGAGTCGGCGGCCAAAAACAGGACCTTTTTATCGGCGAAGTAGGCAAACTCTTTTTCTTCTGCCTCGGTCGGCACGCCGTCTTTGTGGTCGAGTTTGAGGTCGCCCGTAAATACCAGCAAACCATAGGGCGTTTCTATGACGACGCCCATCGAGTCGGGGATAGTGTGCGTAACGGAAAAGAATTTGACGCGCAAATTGCCGACGCGCACGGTGTCTTCTTTTTCCACCACTTGCATGTCAAGCGGCTTCAAATTGGGGAATTCTTCCTGCCGTTTTTTTATCATCACGCTCGTAAGTTCGCGCGTGTAGATAGGCGGATAGCCGATGCGGTCGATAATATAAGGGATGCCTCCAATATGGTCGAGGTGGCCGTGCGTGATAAACATCGCGCGGATTTTGTCGCGGCGGTCCTCGAGGTACTTGGTATTGGGTAAAATGTAGTCGATGCCGGGCGTGTCGTCTTCTCTGAACTGAAATCCGCAGTCAATGATGACGATATCGTCGCCAAATTCGACCGCGGTCATATTGCGGCCGATTTCCTCCACGCCGCCAAGCGGGATAATGCGTATGTTGCCGGGTTCGAGCGGCGGAATGGGCATTTCGTTCGCGTTAGGCGCGCTGTCGCGGATTTCGCGCGTCGGCGGCGTCTGGTGCGGGCGCGGACCCTCGCGCCGTAGACGGCCTCGGCCGCCACGGTTTTTACCACCTCGGCCTTGCGGCCTCGGTCCGCGGCCTTTATCTACATTTTCGGCCGTATGCGGCCGGTCGCTTTTTTTCTGATCTTCCATATACTGATTTCTAATTATTAATTTTTTACTATTTAAATCGCGCTCTGCGCTCGGGCCTCTTTTTTATATCTGCCCAGCCTATCTTTGTTTAACGAAGATAGGCCAGACGGCATCGGTCTCCAGATGCCATTGCGTTACTGACAAAAACCGGTCGCTCGGCATTTCTATAAATCCCAAATCGAGGCCTGCCAACTCTTTAGGCACCACATACACGAAATCCGGCGCGTAAAGGAATATCGCGGGGATGTCCTGGTTGAGCTCGGCCTCAAACTGGGCGTACAGTTTGGCGCGGTCGGCGTCGCTCGATGTGGTGCGCAAAGCCTCCAATATTTTGTCTGCGGTCGGGTTGGCATATAAAGCAATGTTGAGCCCCGGATCGTTGCGTTCCGATGAATCCCAAAACGCAAAGAGGTCGAGCTCGCGACCGATGACCTCGCCGAAGAGCAGCGCGTCGTATTTGCGCGGTCGGATAACGTTTTGCGACAAATCGCCCTGGTCGTATATCTGTACCGTTACTTGTGCGCCCATTTTTTGCCACTGCTCTTTTAAATATTCCGCCGATGCGCGGAGTTCCGGCACGTTATCGGTTGCCAGAGAAAACGCGAGCACTTCCGTCGTCTGGCTTTTGCCTTTGCCGGTCGTTTTTTGCAGCACGCCGTTTGCGTTCAGCGTCCAGCCTTTTTTAATGAGCTCGGCTTGCGCCGCGGCAGGATCAGCAACTATCGAAGCAGGAGAAGACGATGCGCTCAGGGTTGTGCTGCCGGTTGAACCAACAAGGCTCGGCGGCACCGGGCCGGTCAGTGGCGTGCCGTAGCCCCCGAGCGCAGAATCAAGCAGCTGCTGCCGGTCGATGGA